>Ga0316193_10004128_pt1 | contig 10645 bp, 7 predicted proteins | sample MerIslsedime2_MG_FD_207735 | JGI IMG/M metagenome (GOLD analysis project Ga0316193, IMG submission 207735) | Coastal sediment microbial communities from Maine, United States - Merrow Island sediment 2 | ecosystem: Environmental > Aquatic > Marine > Coastal > Sediment | place: USA: Maine... | reverse complement strand
CGTCCCATTCTCGAGCTGCTCGGCTACTCGCCGGAGCTCCTGGACAAAATCCCTTCGGGAGCGCTCGAGTCCTTTGCCGGCGTCGGGTATCACTTCGACCTCGAGCCCTTGCGCGAGGGCGAGCGGGTGCTGGACCTGGGTTCAGGCGCGGGGACTGACGCCTTTTTTGCGGCGCTTCAGGTTGGCGCGAAGGGCCATGTAACCGGCCTCGACATGACCGACGCCATGCTCGAGAAGGCACACCGGAATCTCGAGGTAAGCTCGCTTTCGAACGTGAGCTTCAAGAAGGGCTACGCCGAGTCACTGCCCCTCGACGATGAAAGCTTCGACGTTGTCATCAGTAACGGCGTCATCAACCTTTCGCCGGTCAAAGAGACGGTGTTCGCGGAAATCCACCGAGTGCTGGCTCCGGGCGGAAGGCTCATGTTCTCCGACATCGTGACGGGGGTCGAGCTTCCCGATTCGGTTCGGGACAACTGCGCGCTCTGGGCCGAATGCATCGGGGGCGCCCAGGAGGCGCAGCGATATCTCCGCTTGATCGAGAAGGCCGGTTTCAAGATCGAGCAGACCAGCCAGAATGAGGCCTACTCGTTCAGCCAAGATTCGACGCAGAACGCGGCCCAGAAGTTCCGCGTCCACAGCATCAGCGTTCTAGCTCGTCGGCTCTAGGCGCCGGGCCAGCCGGAGTGCAATCGCTTTCCCGATCCCCCGGCTCGCCCCGGTAACCAACGCCACGCGTCCCTTACATGCGTCACCCATCTGCAGACTGACCTTTCGTCAATAATTTTCGGTGGGGAGGTTGCCGTCTTTGGAGTGTAGGCCTGTTCTGGCTTTTGCTCTCGTGAGGAGGGCGTCGCCGATATGGATGAGGGCGAGCAGGCCGAAGAGGGGGCCCGCGACGAGGGCGCCTTCGAGACCTTTCGTCATCAATGCTGGGACCAGTGTGCTCAGGAACAGGGCCCAGAGTAGGGTGGCGCCAATGATTTCCAGCATCGCGTACTTGCGGTAGCCCAGGTAGAAGTCGCCTAGGCCCGGGAACATCAGCGAGCGGAGCGCGGCCTTCTTGGGGCTCTTGAACTCCTCGCCGCACTTCTCGCACGCGAGCGGAGCTCCGTCGGTTGCAGCGAAGCATCGTGGGCAGAGGTTTTGCCAGCCGCCATTCTTGGTCGCGGTCGATTCGAGCAAGCCTCTGAGTTGTCGGGCTTCCTTCCTCTTGACGCCGTGGAACATCAACTGCTCGCGCCCGGAGCGAATGAAGATGTAGCTGTTGCGACCGGCCGTGGCGCGGATGCGCTCGAGTGGCAGTTGGTTTGCGAACATGCGCGGCCGCTGCTTGGAGTCGGTGTGGATCAACAACACACGTCGGTCGGTGAGCACCAGAGTCGTCCGATTGGCAAACGGGTTCATCGAGCCGGCGGTCAGCAACCACCAGGTCAGTTGTCGAACGCCGTTCGTGGCAAAGCGCACCACCTCCATCGGATTGAGCGCCCGCTGCAGCACCGGCTCGGCCTTGCGAAGCATTTCGACGCGCTTGCGATCGCGGCGCTTGATTCGGCCATTGCTCACGCCCGGGAACATCTCCTCGAACCGAACCGCGATCGATGCAGGCAGGAGCGCCTTGAGCTCCTCTTCTGGCTGACCCCCCCTTGGCATGAGCGCTGGGCAGCGTAGCACGTCGCTGCCGCCCCCATCGAGCGCTGCTCAAACCGTCAGGATGATGCTAGTATCCCCGGCAGCTCAGCTCTCGGGGGATCATGGAGATGGTAGTTCCGCTTTTGGTGGCCGCAGTGCTTCTGCTTGCCGTCAATCTGCTCGTCACGTTCGTTCTTCTTAAAGGGAGGGCCGGTGATTCGGAGGTTCATGCCGAGGCCGAGGCCAAGGCCCGTGCCGAAACGGCCAACGTACTTCGCGTAGAGCTTCGCGCGTCGCGAGAGGAAGCGTCCGCCACCGCGAGCGAGCTCCGTCAGGAGGTTTCTCGGACCCACCAGGCCAGCACCGAGACCCTGGTCAAGACGATCTCCCAGATCGGCGAGTCGCAGACCACGAAGTTCCAGGCGTTCACCGTGCAGCTCAAAACGCTGACCGAGTCCAACCAGGGAGGCCTCAAGCACCTCCAAGAAACGGTCGATGGCCGTCTTCAAGAGCTTCGGAGCAGCAACGAACGCAAGCTCGAACAGATGCGTGAGGTGGTCGACGAGAAGCTTCAGAGCACACTCGAGAAGCGGCTGGGGGAGTCGTTCAAGCTCGTCGGCGATCGCCTCGAAGCGGTGCAGCAGGGCCTCGGCGAGATGCGAAATCTCGCAAGCGGGGTGGGGGACCTCAAGAAGGTGCTGACCAATGTGAAGACCCGCGGTACCTGGGGCGAGGTGCAGCTAGGCGCGTTGCTCGAGCAGATCCTCACACCGGAGCAGTTCGATCGGAATGTGAAGCCGCGGCCGGATTCGCGTGACATCGTCGAGTTCGCGATTCGGCTCCCGGGCGCGAGCGACGAGCCCGACCAGTGCGTGTGGCTTCCGATCGACTCGAAGTTCCCACAGGAAGATTACCTGCGTCTCGTCGAGGCAAGCGAGAACGGTGACGCCACCGCGGTGCAACAAGCGCAAAGCGCCCTCATCCGTTCAATTCAGGATTCGGCCAAAGACGTCAGCACGAAGTACTTGAATCCGCCACTGACGACCGACTTTGCAATCCTCTTCCTCCCGACGGAGGGTCTCTACGCCGAGGCGCTTCGTCATCCCGGCCTGGTCGAGCGCCTGCAGCGCGAACATCGGATCGTCGTCGCCGGGCCGACCACCCTGGCGGCCCTCCTCAACAGCCTCCGCATCGGCTTCCGGACGCTCGCCATCGAGCAACGCTCGAGCGAAGTGTGGAAGGTCCTCGGCGCCGTCAAACACGAGTTCGGGAAGTTCGGCGACGTGCTCGAAAAGGTGAAACGCCAGCTCGAAACCGCCGGCCGCACCATCGAAGAAACCGGCGTCCGCACCCGCGTAATGGAACGAAAGCTCCGCTCCGTAGAAGAGCTCCCCGCCGGTGCCAGCACCGAAATGCTCGACCTAGGTGATAGTGCGGGGGCCTTGGAGCGGGACGAACTGCCGCCGCAAGCCTCCGGGAACAAAGGGGACAGTCCTCCTGCTCCAGACGTCAGTCGGTGATACTCAGCAATGTGATCACGGGGACCCCCGCTTCGCGGCTTGCCGGGAGGTTGATTCGCAACTGCATGTGCCAGCTGCGGTGGTTGTCTGGGTCGAGGAGGATCTGGGTGAGGGTCCACTCAAATTCGGCTTGGTCGATCTTCAGTTGTGCGCTGCTGCGTGCGTCTGGGCCGATTTGGATGGCGTCGTACTCCGCCCAGTAGGGCGCGAGGGCTTCTCGGAAGCGTGCCGGGTCCCAGTCGTTGGCTTCTGAAGCCTCGGATAGTGCCTCAGCAGCGCGGTCGTACTGTTTGAACGCCACGAAACGGACGATCTGCCACACGGCGTTCCGAACCATCGTCGTGAAACCGCGCACGTCCTTGGTGATGTCGACGGTCTCGTCGTCGTGCCGCTCCACCGGCGCGACCACCTCGTCTCCGGGGGCTTGCAGTTGCTCCCATTCGTCGAGAAGGCTCGCGTCCACCGACCGCACCGTGAGCCCGAGCCAGTCGGAGACGTCGTACAGCTGGTCGGTCTTTGCAGATTCGGGCACCGTTTGGATGAAGCCCTTGTACGCGTCGGTCAGGTAGCGCAGCAACACGCCCTCTGAGCGCTGAAGCCCATACTCCTTCACGTATTCGACAAAGCTCATGCCGAGCTCGTACATGTCCCGCGCGATCGACTTCGGCCGAAGCACATCGTTGCCGACCCAGGGATGACGCTCGGAGAACAAGTCATAAGTGGCGTAGAGAAACTCCGCGTTCGGCTTCGGGTAATCGATTTTCTCGAGCTCGGCCATGCGCTCGTCGTAGTCCATGCCCTCCGCCTTCATGGCGGCGACGGCGCGCCCCTTGAGCGTATTGGTTTGCCCGTAGAGAACAGCCCAGGGATGCTCGAGCGTCGCTTCGACCAGCGTGAGCACGTCTAGCGGGTACGCTGCATCTTCGGCGTCGAGCACCTCGACCGCTTCGACCACGTACAGCGACAATGCCTGGTTGAGCGAGAAGTCGGACTGAAAGTCTTCGTTCACCCGCGCCCCATCCGGGCCGAGCTCGATGACGCCGGCATCCCGAAGCGACCGGATCATGGCAATCGCGCTCCGCGCATGCTGCCGCTTGGCACCCGGGCCCTCGTGACTGCTCCGGATGAGCTGCCGGAGCGCGAGGCAACCGTTGTCCTCCCGCTCGAAGAGGTTGAGGATCATCGCGTTGCTCACGCGGAACCGAGACATGAGCGGCTCTGGCGCGGACTCCTGGAGCCGTGTGAAGGTGTCGGCGTCCCAATGCGCGTATCCCCGTTCCGGCGGCTGCCGCATCTTGATCTTGCGCAGTTTCTTCGGGTCGCTGCCCGCCTTCGCGCGAAGCTTGTTGTTCTCGATCGCGTGCTCCGGTGCCTGTGCGACGACGCTGCCGTGTGTGTCGAAACCCCGGCGCCCTGCGCGCCCCGCGATCTGCTTGAAGTCGCGAACGGTCAGAACTTTGGTGTTCTCGCCGTCGTACTTGCAGAGCTTCGTGAAGAGCACCGTGCGGATCGGCACGTTCACGCCGACCCCCAAGGTGTCGGTGCCGCAGATGATTCGAAGCTTCCCTTCCTGCGCGAGCCGCTCCACGAGGCGCCGGTACCTCGGCAGCATCCCCGCGTGGTGCACACCGACGCCGTGGTGCAGGAACTTCTTGAGCTCTTTGCCAAACGGTGTATCGAAACGCGTCCCGCTGAGCTCGTCTTTCACCGCCCTCTTCTCGTCTTTGGAGAGAAAGTCGATGCTCATGAAGCTCTGGGCTTGCTCGGTCGCCGCGCGCTGCGCGAAATGCACCACGTAAATCGGCGCTTTCCCGTCCTCCAGCAGCCCGACGACCGCGTTCTGCAGGTTCTCCTCGCTGTACGAGAAATCGAGCGGCACGGGCCGGTCGGTGCTCTTCACCAGCGTCGTCGTTACCCCGGTTAGCTCCGTGATCGCCTCCTCGAACACGCGGGTCTCCCCAAGCGTCGCGCTCATCAGTAGGAATCTCGCCTGGGGTAGGGTGAGCAGTGGCGTTTGCCATGCGACTCCGCGGTCCCGGTCGGCGTAGTAGTGAAACTCGTCCATCACGACGCCGTCGACCTCGGCCCGTTCCCCTTCGCGCAATGCGAGGTTGGCCAAGATCTCCGCGGTGCAGCAGATCACCGGTGCATCGCGATTCACAGTCGCATCCCCGGTCATCATGCCCACGCGATGCGGCCCGAGCACTCGACACAGATCGAAGAACTTCTCGCTCACCAACGCCTTGATCGGCGCGGTGTAAAAGGAACGCTCGCCGAGCGCGATCGAACGGAAGTGAGCAGCCAGCGCCACCAACGACTTCCCCGAGCCCGTCGGCGTGTTGAGGATCACGTTGTTCCCAACGAAGAGCTCCATCACTGCTTCTTCCTGCGCGGGGTACAGCTCGAGCCCCTGATCGCTCGTGTACTCGAGGAACCGCGTCAGCAGCGTGTCGCCGTCGACGTTCTCGTCCAGATCATCGAGATAGCGATCCAGCACACTCATGGGACGAACTTCTCGCTGTGACTGTGCTTCACGGGTGCGTGGTGTTTGTGCGTCACACGCACTGTGGGAGGGCAGCTCGCGCTCAGTATATTGCACAGTTCGGCCATTGGCACGGCGGTTGCACCGATTGACACCGCGGGCAGCAGGAGGTTCCTCATGCTTAGACTTGCTTCTGTTCCCCTATGCCTTGCCTTGCTTGCCACAGGTGCTTCTGGTTGCAACGACGCACCCGAGAGCTTCGCGGTCGTTCTCAGCGAGTCCGTTCCAGCTCCCATTGGAAAGTTGTCCGACCAGGTCATTCTCGCCGGGCATCAATACTTCCTCGTGCTTTACGTCGACTCGGCGGGCGAGCGTATGGATCGCCACGGCCTCGCCGCCTTCGACCTGTCCCCCGAGCTTGAGCTTTGCGACCCGCCACCCACCTCGCCCGAGCTTCACTGCCTAGCCATTGACGAACCTGGTCTTCACATTCTCGAGGTCAGCGTCGGGGACCGGCACCTCGTCTTGCCGTTCCGAACCGTGCTGGAGAGCGACATCATCGGCATCGAGCTCCTTCAACCCGACGAAGAGGAGCTGACGCCTGGCACCTGGGTACAGGTCGACGTCGTCGGAGTGGCCGAAGACGGCGCCCACGTAGCGAGCATCCATCCCCGCTTCGAGGTGGGACCGGACTGGTACGCCGGCTACTTCGCCTACCAATACGACCCCGACGCCCCAGAGTGGGTCCTCAACGTGCACGCGCTCGACCGGCGTATCCGCACGACGTTTCGCGGCGTCCCAAGCGAGAGAACGGTTTCCCCAAAGGAGGAAGCCGATCAGCGTCCTAGGACATTGATCGGCTTCTGGTGACGGCCCCACGGAAGGGAGGCTAAGGCGGGCATCATCTTAGGGGAACGCTGTTTCGCCTGACTCTGGATGGGATGGTGGGCTCATCCTTTGTCTGCGCTCCCGAACCGCTGATGCCCGCCTTGCACCGAATGACATGAGGAACCTACCCGCCCCTACTGCATCTGCGGCGACAAAAGGGGGCACCGAATGCGCCACCGTTCATGACATTTCACCCTCTAGGCTTGTAATTCTTTCGCCCATGTGGATCGATCGGCGCCGGTGGGCGACCTAACCGCAACCGGTAGAAGGAATTCAGGCATTCGCGTGTCCGGCGCGTGGGCACGTGGCGTGGTGAATGCGTTCCGGGCCCTGGGGTTGGATGTCGAGGCCCTGTGCGATGAGGTCGGCATCGATATCGCTATCTTCATGGATACCAACCATCGGCCCCCCCGCGATGCGTTGGGCCGCTTTTGGCGCGCCGCGCTCGCGCGGAGCGGGGATAGGCATCTCGGGCTCAGCGCCGCCGAGGCCTGGGAGCCGCGGGCCGATCACCTCGTCGTCCTGCTCCTGACGAGCGCCGAAACCGTAGGCGAGGGTCTCGAGGCCGGCGTGCAGTACCAAGAATTGTTATCGCACGGCCGTGTTCTCACCCTAGGCGAGCATCCCGACTATCACGTCCTCCACATCAACAAGATCGAACACGAGCTTCCCATCACCGCTCACGAAATCGAGTTCATCGCAGTGTTCGTCATGAAGCTTCTCCGCTTTGCCACCGATGGAAAGTTCAAAGCCCGAGAGGTGCACTTCGAGCACCCGTATCGCGGCGAGATTCAGAAGTACACGCGCGCGTTCGGTTGCTCCGTGCTGTTTGGCAAGGAGAGGACCGCCATCCTCGCGGACGACGAGGCATGGGGCCTTCCGCTCGCGCACGGCAATCAAGCCCTGCACGGCCAGCTTCGAGGGGTCGCCGCCGGGCTTCATGCGACGCTCGAGTACCATCATTTCATCGACACGGTTCGGGATCGCATCAAGGTCCTGCTCCCGAGGGGCAAGGCGAGTATCGAGGCGGTGGCGTCCGCGCTTCACATGACCCCGCGCACGCTGCAACGCCGCCTTCAAGAGGATGGTACGACGTTCCGCGTGTTGACGGACGCCGTCCGTAAGTCGATCCTCGTCGGGTGTGTCGAGCGCAACCAAGCGCCCGAGGAGGTCATGCGACACGCGGGCTACACCAACCCGCGGAGCTTCCGCCGCGCGCTGAAGCGCTGGAACCTTCCCGACTCGACTGATGGGCAGGCCTTGTAGCTCAGGGCTCCCGCACCTCGGCCGCCGTCCACCCGTCGTTGCGGTGTACGGTATGAGTATCGCGGTGCTCGTCGTCGGTCTCGTCCCACTTCCGCTTGGCCTGCTCCGCCTTTGGCTCGATTTTCGACCGCTTCCACGACACCCATTCGGTACATTGCCGTAAATCCGGCTTGGCGGGGGCAAGCTCTCGGACTGCGGCCGGAAACGCTTCGAGCGGCTGGGCGCTGCGCCTGATGACCTCGATCTGCACCGGGCTCTTCATGTTCACCCGCGGGCGCAGGTTGATGACGTAGGTCTTGCCGGCGCTGACGTTGAGCTGCACGAGCTGGATGGTGGGCGGCGCCGTGCCGGTGACCACCATCACCATGTGCTTTCCCGGCCACATCGGCGCGGCCATCTGCCGTCCGTTGTAGAGCACCGCGATGCACCGGCCGGCCTGGGTGACGATTCGATAGGCCGTCTCGCTCGCTTGCCGGCGGCGGGGGCGGGAGAACACGAGAAGCGCTTGGTCGGACGGCGCAGCGTAGGGCGCTTCCACGGTCTTCGGAATCTGAGCTTCGGCCGCCACGCTGGTAGACAACAGTGCGACCATCAGCAGAGGAGCCGCGTGACGCGCTCGGGTGAGTCGGCGCTTCATCTTGTGATGTATCTCGCATGTCATGACGGGCGCTTCCAGGTGGATTCGAGTCTTTCCGCATACTTCCACCGTGTTCACGCTCGACCCGAGTCTTGCAGGCGGCGGCCTCTGATTTTCGCAATACTGTATCCGTGCGCACGTCAGAAGTGGGGAGTCGAGCGCCTACGCTCCCGGCTGCCCTCGAAACTCAGATTCCGCGGCTCGGGGACGTTCTGGCCTCGAAGTTCCGCATTACCGGAGTGCTCGGTTCCGGCGGGATGGGGTGCGTCTATCTTGCGGAGCACCTCTCGCTCAGGCGCCCTGTCGCACTGAAGCTGTTGCATCCCGCGGTGGAAGGCATCGACGAGGTCACCATGCGCTTCGAGCGCGAAGCTTTCGCGACGGGCCGAGTCGACCACCCGAACTGCGTCAACGTGTCGGACTTCGGGCGCCTCGACGACGGCACGCTCTACATGGTGCTCGAGGTGCTCGACGGTGTCTCTCTATTCGACCTTCTCGAGCGGGAACATCGGGTCGAGTGGAGGCGTGCCCTGCACATCGGACGCCACGTGCTGAGCGCATTGGTGTGCGCGCACGACGCTGGCATCGTTCACCGCGATGTGAAGCCCGAGAATATCATCCTCGTCGAGCAAGATGAGGACCCGGATTTCGCCAAGATCCTCGACTTCGGAATCGCGAAGCTGTTCGATGGCGCGAACCTACCAAGCGATGACCCGCGATTGACCCAGCTCGGCGTCACGATTGGCACGCCGACCTACATCGCGCCCGAGCAGGCGTTCGGCCAGCCGATCGATGCCCGCGCAGACCTCTATGCGCTGTCGGTCATGCTGTACGAGATGATTTCTGGAGCGCCGCCCTTCGAGGCGGAAGAGGTTGTGGCGCTACTGAGCATGCACACCTCGGCCGAGGTTCCTCCGTTTCGCAAGGTTGCGCCCGATGTGCGCGTGCCCAAGAGCGTTGAAGCGCTGATTCGCGACGGGCTCGAAAAGCACAAGGAAGACCGCATCCCAAATGCGGCCGAATACATCGCGCGGATCGATGAAATCCTCGACGCTGACGCGTCCGGGTTTTCCGCCGACGGCGAGTCGGGGTTGCGGGAGCTCCCGTCGCTCGTTGCGGAAGGCTTTAGAGAAACCCTGGCTCCGGCAGTCGCGCGTGCGGTGACCAAGCGGAGGACGCCGGCTCAGCTTGCGACGACTGCGGCGACAGTCCTCGCTTTCGCGGCGTTGATGGTCTTCGCCCTCGGCAGCAAAGGCCCCGACTACCTTCCAACGCGCAACCATTTGCCAATGGTCGCGCCGAAGCACGGTCCGGAAGCGGCGGCAGCCGCGGAGATGCTCGAACAGGGGCGCCCGAAGGAAGCAGCCGCGTACCTGATCGACCACAAGAAGGAAGTGCGCGAAGAACCGTACGCGCAAATGGTTCTCGGGCACGCTCACTCGAGTGCCCAGCGCAGCATCCTGGCGCTCGTTGCTTACGAAAAGGCGATCGTGTTGGAACCGAAGCTCGCGAACGACGAGCTCATGCGGACCAATCTCGCGCTCATGCTCGACAAGAAGGCCCCGGGCGTCGTCGATGCAGCGCTCGACTTGATGGGGACCCTGGTCCGTGAGGTGGAGGATGGCGACGCGGAAGATCAGCTCGTGAGCCTTGCGTCGTCGGACGAGGTCCTGCGCAGGCGGCAGCACGCTGTCGCCGTGGCCGAAGACGTAGGCCTGGGCGACCAGATCGACCGCCTTGGCTCATACTTGCTCGACCTCGAGCAGGGGGAGACTTGCTTCGAGCGCAAGGACGCCGTCGCCAAGCTCCGCGCGCTAGGCGACAAGAAGGCGATCCCGGCCCTCGAGTCAGCCCAGAAGCGCATTCGCAGCGAAGGGCTCCTCAAGAAGAAGGTCAACACGAACGGCTGCCTGCGCACCGACGCAGCCGAGGCGATTCTGTACCTGCAAAGCTTGTAAGACGCGGTTCCCCCGACTAACGTCCTGTTTCGCACAGCGTAAGGGTGGCGGATAGGAAAGGTGAACCATGGGAAAGTGTGTCCACAGTGCGGTCATCGATGCGCCGGTCGATGAGGTCTGGCAGCTCCTTCGCAACTTTCACGACATGTCGTGGACCGCGGCGGCCGAATCGGTCGAGCCCGTGGGTGACGCGCGAAGCGATCAGGTTGGGGCCAAGCGGATCCTGAACGGGGCGTTTCACGAGACCCTCCTCGCCATCAAC
>Ga0316193_10004125_pt1 | contig 10646 bp, 7 predicted proteins | sample MerIslsedime2_MG_FD_207735 | JGI IMG/M metagenome (GOLD analysis project Ga0316193, IMG submission 207735) | Coastal sediment microbial communities from Maine, United States - Merrow Island sediment 2 | ecosystem: Environmental > Aquatic > Marine > Coastal > Sediment | place: USA: Maine... | reverse complement strand
GGAGGCGTCCGAAAAGGTGGAGACCATCCCCGCCAAGTATGAATCGGTGGAGGAGAAGGTGCTGGTCAAGGAGGCGTCCACGAAGATCGTCGAGGTTCCAGCCAGCTATGAAATGGTCACCGAGAAGGTCCTGATTGAACCGGCCAAGACGGTGTGGAAAAAGGGCACCGGTCCTAAAGAGCGTATTGACAACACCACTGGCGAGATTATGTGCCTGGTGGAGATTCCGGCCAAATACAAGACGATACAGAAACAGGTCATCAAAACACCGGCCACTACCCAGGTAGTTGAAGTGCCGGCCGTTTACGAGACTGTCAAAGTCAGCAAGCTGGTGACGCCAGCCGAGGAAAAACGTACCAAGGTCCCGGAGGAATTCAAGCAGCTTGCCAAGCGTGTGAAGACTGCGGATGCGTCTTTTTCCTGGCACGCTTCGCACGATGCGAACAAGCCGCAGGGGGCGCCCACCGGGCAGCAGATCTGTTTGAAGGAGGTGCCCGCCCAGTACAAGACTGTCGAGAAACAGGTTGTAAAAGTACCGGCCTCTTTCAACAAAGAGGAAGTTCCCGCGGTTTTGGAGACGGTCAAGGTTCGCAAACTGGTGGCAAAAGCCGCGGAGAAGCGCACAAAAATTCCTGCTGAATACAAGGAAGTCTCAAAACGGGCCAAAGTCGGCGAAGAGCGGCTTGAGTGGCGCCAGGTGCTTTGCGAGACCAATATTAACAAGGATATCGTTAGCCGTGTACAGCAGGCGCTGATAGCCGCTGGATTCAACCCTGGTACGCCCGACGGTGTTGTCGGAGGTGCAACGCTGCGGGCGGTGGACGAGTATCAGAGTAGCAAGGGGCTGCCACGCGGTGGCCTTACAATCCGCACGCTGGAGTCACTGGGTGTAAAAATTTAATCGTTGATATTGTCAGGGGGACAGGGAGGTCCCCGCCCTGACAATCATAACTGAATTCTGGATCCTGTCTGCCAGCGCCTCCAGGCTGTCGCGACCGCTTTTCAGTACAGTCACATCCGTTTCCCTCACCTGCCGTGGCACGTCAAGCAGGAGTTCTTCTATTCTGTCGGCCTTCAGGGCGTAGTTGATGTTTGGTATCGGCTGGGTCTTACCATCGGCAGATTCAATCGTACCCAGCATCGAAGTGATGAGACCGACGACTTCGCCCTGCATATTGAGCAAAGGTCCGCCACTGTTACCCGGCTGTATCGTGACCGAAATCTGGTAGCTCGCAGGGTCGTCGTACAGGCCGTTTACGCCGCTGATAATACCCAGGCTCAGTTTGGGTGTCGTGCCCATGACATCAACCCGTGGAAAGCCGATGGTAAAGACGCTGGAACCCAGCTGGGCAGTGCTACAGGCCAGGGGTAGCGCCGCCGGCAGTCTGGCGGGATCACGCACACTCAGCAGGGCAATATCATTCAGCTCATCGCTGGCGACCACAGTGGCCGGAATTTCTTCGCCCTGGCTGTTGATCAGAACAATCGACTGTTTGCCGGACACGACATGATGATTGGTGACCGCGTAACCGCTGGCCGTGGGCCAGGCTGTGCCGGTGGACACCCCGGGTTCAAGCGTCTCATCAACGTTCTGCCCCGGCGGGCCCGACTGGTCAGTCAGCTGTGATTCCAGCTGTTGAGACAGTTGATGCGCCGGGCTGATTTCCTGCAGGGCGGCTGCAGCGGAGCGGGCACCATCAGCATCGCCATTGGACAGATAATTCACTCCGGCCTGATACAGCCATTGAGGGGCGTCGGCTATCTTTGCCTGGCCGGCAACACCTTCAGCGTACATCAGGCCGAGCTGGTACTGGGCGTCGGCATAATTTTGTGCAGCCGCTTTGAATAACCAGTACAGGCCGTCTTCATCGTCTGTGGTTAGCATCTTCCTGTCCGCCAGAAACAAACCCAGGTTGTACTGGGCGATGGCGCTGCCCTGGTGGGCCGCCGCCTGGTACCAGCTCAGGGCACGTTCAGTATCCTGAGTCACACCTGTTCCGTGGTCGTACATGACGGCAATATTGATCTGTGCGCTGACGTGTCCCTGACGGGCAAGTGGCAACCACGAATCAACGGCCTGTGAATAATTGCCATGCTCGTAAGCCGCCCAGCCGTTGTGCAGGGCGTCGGCGCTGGTGGCGGGTGAGGGGCTTGCAGTCCACAGCAGCGCCACACTGGCTAGCCGCTGTAACTGGCTACGCGTCGGTCCCATTGCTATGCTTTTCCGGTCAGGTGTACAGATAGCGATTCAGGCGCTGTCTGAAAAAATATGCGCAACCCATTGAGGGGTATGTAAATAGATTTAAAACAATAGAATAAATTCATTAATTAAAGTAATTTGTCGTTATATAATGGGTGCATATACAGGGTAACGGCAGCTGGCAGGCCGGGCTTCACAATGCAGGAGTACTATTCATGGTTGAGAAACGGAAACATGTCCGCACCGAATTCAGCGGGCGGGTAAAAGTCATGCATCCGCAGTTAGGCGCCGTGGAAGTCGAATTGCGCGATATTTCCAATGGAGGCGTTTTCCTGTTTACCGGGGGGCAGTTTGATTTGCCGGTCGGAGAGGTCGTCCGCGTTCAGGCGCAGGACCTGGAGGATGCTCCTGTGCTTAGTGCACGGATTGTGCGTGTCGAAGAAAAAGGTGTCGCCTTGATGTTCGAAGAGGAGTGAGGTTTACCCGTGCTGCCAGCGGTCCCATACAGGTCTGTCGCCTATCCTGTGTTTGCATGCTGCTAAAACGGAACATCACTCATGAAACACAGGCATTCCCCGCTAACCGGGTGCATAAAACTCAGCGATGTGGCGTGCAGTAATAGACGATCCGCTTTTTCCTGAACGGCCTTGCCGGCATAAAGTCTGTCGCCGAGTATTGCATGACCCAGTGTTTTTAAATGTACCCGCAACTGGTGGGTACGCCCGGTCTCGGGGGCCAGATCAAGACGTGTGGTGTTTTTCCGGGCGTCATGGTGCATGACGCTGAAGCGTGTTCTGGAGGGCTTACCGTTCTCGTAGTCGACTTTTTGTCGCGGGCGATTGGGCCAGTCGGCGATTAGCGGAAAATCAATTTCACCGGCGCGCTGTTCCACTCGTCCGTCCACCACCGCGACATAGTGTTTGTGCACCTCCCGCGCCTGAAACAGTCGGCTTAATTGCCGGTGTGCGGACTTGCTGCGCGCCATCACCATGAGGCCGGAAGTTTCCATGTCCAGTCGATGTACGTTAATTGCTTCCGGGTATGCCGCCTGTACGCGTAAAGTCAGGCAGTCCTGCCTGTCCGATCCACGTCCTGGAACCGATAGCAGGCCGCTGGGTTTATCAAGTACCAGCAGCTCATCGTCCTGGTACAGGATATTCAGCCCCGTGTGGGGGGGCGGTGTGTATCCAGACATGGTTTTCCTTCAAACTTCGTCTTCCTGCAACAGAATCCGGGTCCCACCGAGGGCGAGTGCCTGCTCGTCGATGAACTTGAGGTTCAAGGAACCCATGGCAAGCATATCACCGTGTTTCAGCAATTGCTTTTTAACCCGCTTTCCATTCACCAGGGTGCCGTTGGTGCTGTCGAGATCTTCGACACTGACCTCCATTGTGCCGTCCAGGTAGCGACTGGGTGTCAGCGATATCGAGGCATGATTGCCGCTGACGCTGGCATTGTCAGGTTGCAGCTGATTGCCGGGGTTACGTCCGATAGCAAAAACGTCTTCGCTCAAGCGGTGTTCTCTGGTGACATTGTCATCCACGATTTCAAGTAGTTTATACATCTCTTCTGACCTCCTGTGGTTCTGAATCAGGCCGTCTTTCGTCGGCCACCTCTGAATTGTGCACGGCACTTTCGGATTGCCACGGCCATCATTTCTCCACTGGCAAAGCGTTTTGCCGGATCTTTTTGCAGCGCTTTCATGACCAGCCGGTTCACGCAGATCGGCAGGCCGGGGCGGAACTTGCGCATCGCCGGTGTTTTCTGGTTGGCAATCCGGTACATCATGGCAGCGACCGAATCGCCGCTGAAAGGCAGGCCGCCGCTGAGCAGTTGATACAGGGTGGTGCCCAGTGAAAACAGGTCCGAGCGCCCGTCGGTCTTTTTGCCGGCAACCTGCTCCGGCGACATATAGGAGGGGCTGCCGAGAACGGTACCGGTGCGCGTACGGCTTGCGTCGAGAATGCGGGCGATACCGAAATCGGTAATCTTTGCCACGCCGCTGTCGCGGTCGTAGATAATGTTCCCGGGTTTTATATCCCTGTGCACAACTTTGCGGCCATGCGCATAAGACAGGGCGTCTGCGACCTGTGCGGCGATCTCGAGTACTTCCCATACCGGCAAGCGTGCGGACTTTCCGGTCCAGGCATCGAGACTCTCACCAGGGACATAGTCCATGGCTATGTAGGCGACATCGTGTTCCTGGCCGGCATCGTAGATGGTGACTATGTTGGGATGATCGAGCCGGCCGACCGCTTCGGCTTCCTTGAAAAAGCGTTCAGCGGCTGCTTCCTGTTCGCGCCCTTCACAGGCCTGCGTCAGCGGCAGCGTTTTTATCGCCACTTCACGGCCGATGGTTGGATCCGTGGCAAGATAGACGGTACCCATGGCGCCACGTCCAAGCTCTCGCTCCAGTCGATAACGGCCCAGTACAGGTAACTCCATGACCGGGGTGTCGAGTACCAGCGTCTTGCTGGTATCGGGCGTACTGGCGTTCGGAAATCGATCCGCTATTTCGGCCAGCTGGCTATGGCGCAGAGTCGAATCACGGAAGCCCTTGGCGGATTTTTCCAGCTGTGCATAGATAGTCTGAGCCCTGTTCATCTGACGGTGGCGTTCGTACTCGAGGCCCAGCTCATAGAGCGGTTCGAGTACCGCCGGCGCGGGCAGGCACTGAATGAACTGATTCATTGCCAGATCCAGCTGGCCTTGTGACTGCAGGTTGGCGCCCAGCGCGACCCGCGCCTCTATGGCGCACTGTTGCGCCGTTATCAGCCGTTTATGAATGCACCAGATCAGGCTCAGCAGCAGTTGTGCGCCTATCAGGAACAATGCGGGTCCGATCACCGGCAGCCAGAGCCCTTGCACCATCAGGCTTACCAGGCCGGTGTTCAGAAGCATCGCTGCCAGCAGGCCTGAAACCACAAGGCCGCGCCCACCATGCCATGTTGCAGGTATGAGCATAAGGTACAGTGCAAACAGGACCAGTAGCGCTCTTTGTAAGGCGTAAAACCAGCTGGGCGCGGTGAAGGCTCGACCATTCAGCATGCTGTCCAGGACCTGGGCGGACCAGGTCACCGGACTGTAAGAGCGGCCTGCGGGGCCAGTCAACTCGGGTACGAGAGCAGCGGCTGTGAGCCCCAGCAGCACGATTTTATTGCTCAGGCTGCCCGCCAGGCTGTCGCTCGCCATGACCTCGTTCAGCGAATGAACAGGGGTGGCGGCGGCCGGCTTTGGGTAGTAGTTGAGATCAGCCGTGCCGAGCGTTTTATTATTTTTGGTGAATATGCCCCTTCCAGTGTCTATTATGAGGTCGCGGGTATGGAAACCCTGCGCTGCCGCCAGCAGCGAAAGCTCGAATCCCGGCAGATAGTGCCCGTCTGCCTTGATAAGCAGCGCGGTGCCCTGTACCGCCCGCTCGTCGCTGTCAAAATCGCTGGCGCCGACGCCGGAAACGGTGTCAAGAAACAGGGGTAGTGGTGCGCTGAGATCCAGGGTGTCGGGGGTCGGTGCTGACCGCAGCCGTTGCAGAGCGGTTTGGTACCACGGCAACGCCTCCTGCTCTGTGCCGATGGTGTATCGTTTCAGCTCCCGCGGCAGCCCTGTCTGCACCTTACCAGCGCGGTAAGGAACGACCAGCACTACATTCTTCGTGGGTTTTAAAGCCCGTGCCAGCCTTGAGTCGGTATCGAGCTGCCCCAGCCAGGTTCTGGCTTTTTTGCGCAGGGAGGCGTCCAGGCTATCTAGTTCTTTTCTGATGGCGCCCACAGCTGTCGCGGTTTCTTCTTCAGCCAGCGGCAACATGAACCCCAGCGCCTTTGGATTAAACCGTTTTAATCGTTCGACGGCCTTGGCCAACTGATCCCGTGGCATCGGCCAGGGCCCATATTCGTCCAGTGTGGCTGCATCGATGGCCACAACTGCGACAGAGTGTGTCTGCTCTGCTTCCGGTATAAGGTAACTTCCCCAGTCGAGCAGCAGGGCCTCCAGCCGTTGAGCGCCGGATGAGAAGCTTGCCAGCAGGGCGACAGCCGCGGCCACGGCAACGGCGAGACGATACGATTTCCAGGAGGAACTGCTCACCTTAACTGCAACCTCAATAGGGCCTGTTCAAAGCTATCGGTCGTGATCGGGCAGGCTTTCGGTTTTACCCTTCAGGCAGCACTGTACGCGCGCAGAATTTTGAACTGGTTCTCATTTTTCCTGCTATCAGGCAGGCGACTCAGCCTGCACAGGTTTGCAGGACGCGCCATAAAACTGTCCCTGTCCGCTAGTCCCCGTTTCTTACCACGAGTATTTAAGCGCTTGTTCCTTAGTGACCTTTGTGTCTTTTGTGGTTAAGGTTGTGAGAAATCCAGGCTGGCTTCGCTCATCCCCGGGCTCGTGCCGACGGTCCTGTAAAATCATGCCGGGTGGGTTCCTGCCTAACCGGTTACTGCTAAACTGCCCCCCATGTTGCAATTCGATAATCTTTCCCTGCGGCGCGGACCACGGCTGCTGTTTGAACAAGCAGGCTTTCAGATTCATCCCGGTCAGAAGGTCGGTGTTAGCGGGGCAAATGGCACCGGTAAGTCCAGCCTGTTTGCGCTGATCCTGGGTGAGTTGCACGCCGATGGCGGGGATCTCCGCTACCCCAAAGATTGGGTGATCGCCCACGTTGCCCAGGAAACACCTGCTGATGAGCGTGCGGCCATCGAGTATGTACTGGATGGCGACGCGGAACGGCGCGCGGTAGAAAAAAGTCTGCTACAGGCTGAAACTGAGAATGACGGGGTACGCCTGGCCGCACTGCACGGTCGCTTTGAAGCCATTGACGGTTACACTGCGAAAAGCCGGGCAGGGCAGTTGCTCCACGGGCTGGGGTTCAGTACCGATGACGAGGCGAGGCCGGTCAGCGATTTCTCGGGTGGCTGGCGCATGCGTCTGAACCTGGCCCGTGCGCTCATGTGTCGATCCGATCTGCTGTTGCTGGATGAGCCCACCAACCACCTGGACCTGGACGCAGTGATCTGGCTGGAAAACTGGCTGCGTGCCTATCCGGGAACTTTGTTGCTGATTTCCCATGATCGCGATTTTCTCGACAGTGTAACAAGCCATATCGCCCACTTCGAGCATCAGCGAATCACGCTTTACAGTGGTAACTATTCGGCATTTGAGCGCTTACGCGCTGAACGCCTGGCCAACCAGCAGGCCGCCTACCAGAAACAGCAGCGGGAAATATCCCATATCCGCTCCTATGTCGACCGCTTTCGTGCCAAGGCGAGCAAGGCGAAACAGGCCCAGAGCCGTCTGAAAGCCTTGCAACGCATGGAACAGATTGCACCGGCGCACGTTGATTCGCCATTTCACTTCGCCTTGCTTGCAGCGGAAAAAAACCCTGATCCGCTGTTAAGGCTGGACGGGATTTCTGCCGGTTATGCGGATACAGCAATTATTTCTCAGGTGAAGCTGAGCCTGTCACCCGGTGACCGCATCGGTCTGCTGGGTCCCAACGGTGCAGGAAAATCCACCCTGATCAAATTACTCGCCGGTGTGCTGTCACCTCAGCAGGGTACACGGGAAACGGCGAAAGATCTCAAGATCGGTTACTTTGCCCAGCATCAGCTGGAATTGTTACAGCTGAACCACAGCCCGCTGGAACATCTGCAACAGCTGGATCCACTGGCGCGCGAGCAGCAACTGCGTGATTACCTGGGCGGCTTCGGTTTTTCCAATGAACAGGCTTTAATGCCCAGCGGTCCGTTTTCGGGGGGAGAAAAATCCCGGCTGGTTCTCGCCTTGTTGGTCTATCAACGTCCCAATCTGCTGTTACTGGACGAACCCACCAATCACCTGGACCTGGAAATGCGTCAGGCACTGGCACTGGCGTTGCAGGATTTTTCCGGTGCCATGGTGCTGGTATCACACGACCGCCACCTGCTGCGTGTCACCAGCGACCGGCTGGTGATGGTGCACGATGGCCGGGTGGATGATTTCCCGCTCAGCCTGGATGAGTATCCTCAATGGCTGGCGCAACAGAGCAAAGCGGACAGGGTGGCGGAGAGGGGAAACAGCGCGACAAACAGTGCGTCCGCCAGAAAGGAAAAAAAACGTTTGCAGGCGGAACAGCGCAAACAGCTGCAGCCGTTGCGTAACAAAGTAAGCACGGCTGAAACGGCGCTGGAAAAACTGCACGCCAGGCAGAGTGACCTGGAACGCAGTCTGGCTGAGCCTGGTCTGTATAGCGAGGAAAACAGGGATCAACTGAAAGCACTGTTGTTAGAGAAGGCAGAAGTGGATAGCCAGTGTGAGAGTGCGGAAATGGAATGGCTGGAGGTGTTCGAGCGGTTGGAGGCGGCTCAGAGATCCCTGCAACATTGACCGGCTGCCCGCTCAATACGTCGGTTAGCCGGAATACCGCTCACAGCAATGGATTGCGCAATTCCGTAAAGTCACGCGGTGCCACGTACTGCAGGACGTCTTTGCCGTCCTCGTTGATGGTGAGATCCAGTCCCTTGCCGGGGTAGAGTAAATGGACTGCCTGATCACCGCGGCGGATGGTTTCGGCAGGCGTGCCAAAGTGTTTGAACGCGGTTTGTTCGTCTAAAGCAATGCCGGGGATGAAAGTAATACTTTTAACAGCCGCCTGGTAAGCGACCGGCAGGTCATCGGGGTTCAAGTGGAATTTCCGGGCACCGCTTTCCATGTACTCAGCCTTTGCGGCGCGGCCAAGTAATTGCTCCAGCGTGTCGGGCACAACATCTGCAGCAAGAATAAGTTTTCCTGAAAAAACACCGGCAGTATAGCGGCTGTAATACATTTCCAGGCCGCTGTCATCGGCCGCAACGACGATGATTGCCAGCTCCATGTCGTCGCCGAGTTGCTCATGCGCCTCACCCAGTGTGCTTTGACCAAGCGTGACGCCAAATACCTTGCTGGTGCCGTCCGGCAGCAATTCAATCTGCCATGGCAGTCCCTTGATGGTTTGTGATGAATAGTCGCCAGCCGGTGTCAGGTAGAGAAACACTGCTACTATAATGGCAAGGAAAACAAGCAACGAGAAAAGTTTTGTCATGGTGGATGGATGCCGGATAGAGGATGGTCGATCTTAAAGCAAGGAGCCGCTGTAAGAAAAGGCGAAAAATGTGCCCTTGTGGCCATTATTCTCTATAGTCCGGATTCTTAAGGCCATGACTGGCCGGCTGATGACAGCATGGTGTGATTCTGAGGTGGGTCATGAAGGTATCTCCCGATGTAATGGAAGTGTTGAAGCTGTTGTTGAAGCTGAGTGATCTTGATGATCTGGGAGATGTGGCCTTGCTCGATCTGGCACAGGATGCCAGGCTTGAAAAGCTGGAAAGAGGGCAGACGCTGCAGGCCGGGAAATGCCTCGACCGTCATGTGTATCTGATCGAAGGTGAGGTGGAACTGATGGCGGATGGCAGGACCATGCAGACGGTTAAGGCCGACACTGCTCGCGCGTTGTTACCGGTGTTTCGTATTCACACCCGCGGACTGAAGGCGCGCTGTGTCGATGCGGCCCGCTTGCTGACACTGGATGAGGCCACGTTTCGGCGCTATGCCTCAACCATACGACCAAAACAAAGCGGTGGAATCGACGTCGAAGAGTACAGTTCGACGGATCAGCAGCCAGACCTGGTAGAGGAAATTCACCAGGCTTTTTGTCACCAGGAAGTTGACCTGCCCAGTATGCCCGAGGTGGCCCTGCAAATCAGTCATGCGGTACAGAACCAGGACGCGGATTTCCGGCAGATTGCTTCCACGGTGCAGGCCGATCCGGTCATCGCTGCCCGTATTGTCCAGGTGGCTAACAGTGCAATGTATGCCGGCGTCAGCCAGGTGGAGTCGGTGCAAAACGCCATTACGCGGATCGGGCTGCAAGCCACCCGGGCCATCGTGATGACCGTCGTCTTGAAAAATCTGTATGTCCCGCAAAGCCAGATGCTCCACAATCGGATGAAGGCCTATTACCAGCACAGTATTCGGGTCGGGGCAATTTCTCATGCCTTGGCGGCACGCTTGCCGGGGCTTGATGCAGAGCGGGCGTTTCTTGCCGGCCTTATACATGATATTGGTGTGCTGCCCTTGCTGATCCAGGCGGATCATCGTAAGGATCTGAATCAGGATGCGGAATTACTGGAGCAGGTGATCAATGAGCTGGCTAACACCGTCGGCGCCATGCTGCTGGAACAATGGGAGTTTGAGCCTGAATTTGTGACTGTAGCCCGAGAGTCCGAAGACTGGAAGCGGGAGGTGGACGTAGCGGACTATTGCGATATCGTACAGGTGGCTCAACTTCATTGTGTGCTGCTGGGCGGCAAGCAGATCGATGCTCCGCCGCTGAGCGAACTGCCGGCTTTCAGGCGCCTCCATCTGGATGCGGTCGACCCGATCAAGCTGGTCGAGGACGCCAGGCAGGAGATCAACGAAATTGTCAGCCTGCTGG
>Ga0316193_10004124_pt1 | contig 10647 bp, 7 predicted proteins | sample MerIslsedime2_MG_FD_207735 | JGI IMG/M metagenome (GOLD analysis project Ga0316193, IMG submission 207735) | Coastal sediment microbial communities from Maine, United States - Merrow Island sediment 2 | ecosystem: Environmental > Aquatic > Marine > Coastal > Sediment | place: USA: Maine... | reverse complement strand
CCCCTTGGAGGATGTCGACTCGGCCACTATCTCCAGCGCACCGGGATGATCAGCTTGGCTGCGGTCAGCGCTCGAAGGAGAGCTTGGCCTCCACGCCGGCGTGATCCGAGGGCCAGAGGCCGGAGGGCGTTTTGTCCTCGGCCTCTTCACCCACCACCTGAGCCTTGATCTTCTCCGGCACGAGCGACCCGAAGTCGGTCAAGACCACGTCGATCCGCTCGTCGAGCTCAGAGCTCACGTTGTCGAGTGTCTCCGACTGGCAGCAGGTGAACCCCGGATCATCCTTGGGCTTCGTTTGAATCGTCCAGACGTCGGCCATCCCAAAGCTTTGCGTGAGTGCGAAGTAGGCCAACCTGGGGTCGGTGATCCCGGAGTCGGGAGACGAGTTGATGTCGCCGATGACCAGCCTGGGGGTCGGGAACGAAGTCCGGGCCTGCCCCAGCTCCAAAGCCTGAACGAGCTGCACCAGGTTCAGTCCCTGGTCAGGGGGAAGCGTCTTGTCCCCGACTTCGAGGTGGGTGTTGAAGACGGTGTAGGTCTGATCCTTGATGGTGAGAACCGCTGCGCCCCAGCCCCGGGTCAACTCAGAAACGTAGACCGCCGGAACCAGTCCCCCTGGTGTCGGGATGAGGGTGGGTAGCTCGATCGGCGCATTAACCTCGAAGTTCTTCTCGAAAGCCAGGCTGACGGGTAGATCTCCCCGGACCAGGATCACATCCTGGTCTGTCAACCTGATGTCCTTGGGAATGCTCGTCGGATTGCAGAGATCGTCGAACTCGATGGCTGGGAACTCGACATCGGCATTTGTCGGTGAAGCCGCCGCAACCGCAGTGTAGTCCAGCCCCCGGGCCTCCAGGGCATCCAGCAGCAGTTGTAGGTAGTCGAGCTCCACCGTCGCGGCGTCGAGCTTGAAGGTGAATCGCGGATCAGAGGGGAAGTCGCCGAGGAATTCGATGCCCGACCCGTCCGGAGCCAGAGCGTTGCCTGGAAACTGAGTACGCAGCAACGATACCTCTTGCAGACCGATAACGTGGGGCCCCTCGGCCATGATTTGATCGGCGATCGCTTCCGCCCGTGCGGGGAAGTCGTTGTCCTGAATGATCTGGTAGATGTCGCTGACCGCTTCGGGCACTCCACAGGCCGGCGGGTTGAAGACGCGGAAGATGTCCACGCCCACATAGAGGTTGTAGGTCATGATCTTGATCTTGGGCTTGCGAGCCTTGTCGTTCTTGGCCCAGGCAGCGGGTGTGATCGCGGTCAGGACCAGAATCGCGACCACGAACAAGGCGAGCGTCCATCGAATAGAGCGATGCATGTGCAGATCTTCCTCCTTGACTCCGTCAGGCCCTACGCGCTGACGGCTGATGATTGTTGCGATCGATCGGCGGCACCGAGAAAATCGAGCGGTCGGATGGGGCGCGTGCTGTGGCTCTCAGGAATCGTCTCACTGCATCCTCCTCTCCCGGTCCCCGCCGGAGTTGAGATGATCGGGGTAGCTGGGAGTCTACATCCCAAGGCCATCGAGGTGCCCATACGTAGAAAGATGTCAATACATCTATCGAAACGGTGCCCTGGGCGGGAGCTGAGCACCATCGCCGACCAAACAGATCCGACCCTGGAAGTGTCTAACAGTTGGGGAAGGGAGTTCGACATGAATCGGCCTGAGCGCTACTTCGGTGGGCAGGCGCTCGGTTCGGTTTGGTCTTGACTGGAGGAACCAATGAGACGAAATGACTTGGCACCCGTGTGGGCTCTCCTGGCGACGATCGGGTTGGCTCCGACGGTTGTGTGGAGCCAGCCGACACATCTTGGAGACACCGTGGCTCTGCGGTCCGAGGTCCTCGACGAGCTGAGGACTGTCTATGTCAGCCTCCCGGCGAGCTACCGCTCGTCGCAGCGGAGCTATCCGGTCTTGTATCTATTGGACGGTAACTGGCACTTCCCTGTCGTTGCCTCCCAGGTTCGATATCTGTCCGAATGCGGGGCCAGCGACATCATCGTTCCCGAGCTCATCGTCGTGGGGATCGAGAACATTGATCGGGATCGGGACTTCACTCCGACCCACGTACCAGAGTACAAGGGGATGGAGTTCCCGACCAGTGGCGAGGCGGCTGCCTTCTTGCAGTTTCTGACCCGGGAGTTGATTCCCTTCATCGATGAAACCTATAGAACAGAGGATCATCGGGTTCTCGGAGGCTGGTCCTTTGGCGGTCTCTTCACCATCTACACCATGATGCAGACACCAGAGTTGTTCGACGCCTACCTTGGGATCAGTCCGAGCATCTGGTGGGAAGAAGAGCTGCTGCTGAGCGAGCCTCCGGTAGGCCCTCTGGAGCACCTGGCCCGGCTCGTGATGACGATCGGATCCGAAGAGGAGGGCGGCTGGAACCACACGGCGGTAACGAAATTCTCCAGACAACTGGAGGAGCAACCTGTCGAGGGTCTCGAGGTCACCTTCATCGAGATCGAGGGAGCGGGTCACAATCAGTCGCTGCCGTTGGCCTACTATCGAGCGATCCGTGCTCTCTACTCGGACTGGCTGGCTCCTGACGAGGTGGTCGAGGCGGGAAGGGCTCGAATCGAGCAGTATTACCAAGATCTGTCGAACCAGTATGGCTACGCAGTTCCGATCCCAGAGCCCGTGTTGACAAGTCTGGGGGTCGGCCACCTGCAAGCGGAGAGGATGGAAGAGGCGAGGACAGTCTTTGAAGAAGTCACGAAGCGCTACCCGGAATCGTCCTTCGGGCACTATCTCCTCGGTCGAGCCTGGCAGAAGAGTGGTGATCCGGACGCAGCCCGAGAGGAGTACTTGCGGGCCATCGAGATCGAATCGATCCAGCAGCCCCCGGACGGCCTCGACCTGAGGTATTTCCGGTCCCGACTCGCCGAAGTCGAGGCCCTGCTCCCCACTTCGGCCGCAGCAGGGTCGAAGTCGGAGGACTGAGGGTCGCAAACGGATGAGGCCAGTCGAGGGGGCGAACTGGCCGGCTACGGGTGACCTTCGAGGAGTCTCACCACTTCGGGGTGGTTACCATCGCGAGCCAGATCGAGGGCCGTGATTTCGCCTTCGACTGCGATCGAAGGGTCGGCGCCCGCCTCGAGGAGCAGTTGTACGACTTCCAGGTGCCCACTTCCGGCGGCTTGCATCAACGGTGTGTCGCCGGTCTTCGAGACGGGATTCGGATCCGCCCCTGCGTCCAGAAGCAGGCGGGTACTTTCCGGCGCGCCCTCTATGGCTGCCAGCCTCAACGCGGAGTTGCCGAACTTGGCTCGAACATTGGGATCCGCTCCCTCTTCCAGCAACAGTTCGACGATTCCCACATGCCCCCCAAGAACGGCCTTGTAGAGTGCCGTCTCGCCCCAGGAAGTGTTGCCGTCTACGTCGGCCCCTGCCTCGAGCAGTGCCGCAACGACAGGCTGGTTACCGTTCTCTGTCGCCCGCATCAGGAGACTCTCTCCCCACTTCCAGCGGACCTCGACATCCGCTCCCTTCTTCGCTAGGGCGGGAATCGCTTCAGCATCACCAGCCAGGACCGCGGCCCGGAGTGCCTCGGTGAGGTGCGTCGTATTCGGAGTCTCCTGGGGCGGATCAGGTGAGGGCGCAGTGGAGCCCGAGCAGGCCACTCCGGGCAGAAGCAGACCCAGGCCGATGAGGATCATGGTCGGCTTCCGACTGCGAGATCGAGTTGGGTTCATGGGTCCTGAGATGGTAACATTTTGTGCTTCAGCAGACCTTTCGATCATCAGTTTTTCTATCGCGAGGAGAATCACCGCCATGAGCTTCATACCCAAGCGGCTCGCTTTCTTTTTGCTGTCCTTGGCTCTCATCGGCTGGGTGTTGCCCGCCCAGGCGCAGTCCGAAGGCCAGGCAGGTCCCATCGTCAGGCAATCGGTCCGCCACAGCACATCGGCACCGCTTCGGGACCTGGTGCGGGAGCCGAAAGCACCGTTCGAAGGCGAACCCCGAGAGATCAACCCGATTGGAATGCTGCCGAAGGAGCGACCCGCGGGCCCCTCTATGGGCTCCGAACGAATGCCGGCACCCTATCCACCGGTACCGGCGCCTGACCCGATCGTGACATTCTCGGGTCTTGGTCAACTGGATGGGGTTCTTCCGCCTGACACTGTTGGAGATGTGGGGCCCACGTACTACGTGCAGGCGATCAACCTCTCGTATGCGGTGTTCGATAAGGAGAACGGCAACATCGTTCTGGGACCCTTCGACATCAACGACCTGTGGAACGGAGCCGGAGGAAACTGCGAGAGCCAGAACGATGGCGATCCCATCGTTCTCTACGACAGCACGAACAACCGCTGGATGATTAGTCAGTTCGCCCTCGATTTTCCGCCAATCACCGAGTCCTATGATCAGTGTATCGCCGTCTCCACTACGGGCGATCCTACCGGTAGCTGGTACCTCTACGAGTTCCACTGGTCCGACTCAGTATTCAATGACTATCCGCACTTCGGTATCTGGCCCGATGGGCTCTATATGGCGGTCAACCAGTTCGATGGAGGGACCTTCGCGTGGAGGGGTCAAGGAGCTGCGGCCTTCGAGTGGGAAGAGATGTTGAAGGGCAATCCCGCGACGATGGTCAAGTTCGATTTGTACGCGCACAACGATTTCTATGGTGCCCAGATTCCGGTGGACTGGGATGGAGCGGACTCTCCACCTCCTGCCGGTCGCCCAGGGCTCTTTGTTGAATGGGAGGACGCCGACTGGTCCACTCCTCCGCTGTCGGCCGACCAGTTGTGGTTCTGGGAATTCCATGTCGACTGGACCACCCCGGGTAATTCAACGTTTGGCGATGGCCTCGACTTCGATTACGTTCTCGATACGATCGATGTCGATCCCGACATGTGCAACTACGCAAGCAACTGCATCCCACAACCGCCGCCGGCGACATCGGGTTCGTATCTAGACTCCCTAGGTAATCGGCTCTTGCATCGTCTTGCCTACAGAAACATGGGCAGCCACGAGGTGCTGGTCGGCAGTCACACCGTGGACGCCGATAGTACGGATCACGCCGGGGTCCACTGGTTCGAGATCCGAGACCCCTTCGGCACACCCTTCATGCAGCAGGACAACGTCTGGGCCCCTGATTCCGACCATCGCTGGATGAGCAGCATCGCCATGGACAAGGACGGCAACATCGGTCTGGGTTACAGCGTCTCGTCCCTCACCACCTTCCCGTCGATTCGGTACACCGGTCGTATGGCTGGGGATGTCCTGGGGACCATGAGGGAGGAGAAGAGTGCGTTTGTCGGTGGTGGGTCGCAGACCTCGACGAGCAATCGCTGGGGCGACTACAGCTCCATGAACGTCGATCCTGACGACGACGCGACCTTCTGGTATACGCAGGAGTACTACGCATCAACGAGTTCTGGTAATTTCAGTACGGGTGTCGTGTCCTTTGCGTTCCCGGCGGGCCCAGAGATCTTTGCCGACGGCTTCGAGAGCGGCGACGTCTCGGCCTGGTCGAGCTCGACGCCCTAGCAGACAGCTGTCATTTTGGATAACTCTCGGCCGGGCCTTCGCGCCCGGCCGTTTTGTTGGGGCTCAGGGGCCTAGGGGAATGAGTGGGGGCCCACTGCCCCAAAGATCGGCTGGAGCAAGCGACAGCCGCTTCAACCCCAAGCCCTCAAGGATCGTCCGGCGGAAAGCCGGACGCCTCAACCCCGAGCGGACGAAGTCCGCTCGCCTACCAGGGTCGGGGCCAGCTGGTGCCCACTCCCGGGCCGTAGAGCAGAGCGTTGAGCAGCAGCCGCTGCGAGTCGAGGGGCCAGGCCCGGAAGGTCGGATGCCCGAGGAAGAGGATTACCTGCCCATCTCCGTGGCCTTCCCGGGTCACATAGGCGGTGTGGGCCAGGCGGCCAGCCGCCTCGGGCCAGAGGAGGCCTCCGAGGTGAATCCTCTCCGGCTCGGGAAACCGGGCCACCACGTCCACGCCGCCGTCGGCCACGAAGGTGTCGGAGGCTCCCAGCAGCACAGCGATCTCGTCCGGCAGACCCCAGCTCATCCAGTGCCTGGGGGCCAGATCGACCCGGACGAGAGCGCCCTGGGGCGAGAAGGCGCGAAGTCGTGCGTCGGCTTCGGCTGTCTCCTCCTCGGTCGGCTTGATGCGGCCTGCCGGCAGCACCGGTACAAACCAGTCTTCGAGCCTTTCGGGATCCAGGCGGGCAGATTCGCTGTCCGGTGCGAAAGGCCGGGCACCGGCGCCCAGGACTGAAGGCACATTGATCGCAGGAGCCACGCCACTGTCAGAGACGGATGTCCCCGACCAGCCGTGTGCCCTCATTGGGGACGCATCATGAACGGCCAACGCCGAAGCTCCGAGCATGATCGGAGGAAAGTCGGTCAGCGCCTGGCTTCGTAGCCGCGTCTTGGTCAGCTCGGTGTCGGAGTCGGCGAGGAACTGGGCTCCGCCATCGATACCGATAGCCGTGCCTCCGCCTTCGATCCACGCCTTGAGCGCCGCGAGCCCCTGCTCACCCAACGCGTGTTGGTAGGCCTGAGCCCCACCCCAGGCGGGAGGAAAGACGAGCACGTTGTAGCGTTGCAGGTCCAGGAATCGTAGCCGCCCGATGTCGATGCCGCTGAAGCGTAGACCAGCCCGCTCGTCGAGCACATACCAGAGTGAGCCGTAGTCCGTTGGAGATACGGGCGAACCGGTGAGGATGCCTACTCTGGGCAGACGCAACGTCTCGAAGTGTGCGCCTCCCAGATCGGGGCCCTCCTCAGAATCAGCAGTGGGGGTGGCATGGAAGGTCAAGGCCCAGCGCTCAGCGATGGGTACCAGTTGGCTCTCGAGGTCGTCGGAATTGACCTCGCGACGAATGAGCAGGGTGCCTCGATCGTAGGCGTGACCATCGATCGTGAAAGGCTTGTTCGCCGCCTGGACCGTGATGCCTGCTTCGAGCAGCGCAGCGAGCGCCCCCATGGCAGCGTCGTCCGTGGTTTCGGCCAGGTAGCCGTAGGCCGAAGGTACGGATTCAACCTCGCCGGCTCGACTCTCTGGCACGGAATCCGGGGACCACGTACCTGCCGGTTTGACAGCGGTCCAGTAGGACTCGACACCGAAGAGCAACGGCAGGGACCATGCGGTGGTGTCGTAGAGTCGCGATCCGTCGCCCCGCTCGATGGACTCCCGTTCCTCTCGAAGGGCGTTAGTGGACATGGGGACGTGAGGATCCAGCAAGACACTCGCCAGCGGCGAGGCTGGCTGATCCAGGGGCACCATCCAGGTACCGGCGGGAAAGTCCTGAGAGCTTTCGTGCCCCGTGCGAGCATCGCGCAGTCCGGAGACGTTCATCGCCTCTTCTGAACGGTGGACTTCGATGCCCTGTCGTCTGAGGAGCCGTGCCAGAGCGTCTGTGCGTTGCGGGCTGCGTCCTGGAGGCAGGAGCCAGGCACGAGCCGGGCCCTTCGGTGAAGCGATCGCGGCCCTGCGGGCGCTGACGAAGTCGTCGAGAAACTCCTGCCGGTTGGCTGCCAGGGTCTCGAGGTTGGCTACAGAGCTGATGACCTGGTGCTCCACGGCTTCGCCGTAGGTTCGTACCGAGCCGTCCTGTCGTCGAACCAGCGTGCCGTCCGTGCCGGACATTTCGTAGAGGATTCCCAGAGCGCCGAGGTATGCGGGCCATGAGGAGCCGTAACCGGGAAAGAACTCTTCGTTCCACTCGCCGGTGTAGTAGCTGTATCCCTTCCTATCCAGGGCTCGGGCTTGGTCGCCGGCGAACCGATCCCACCATTTCCTCATGTAGTCGGGGAGCAGCGGGTTATACGGCTCTCGCGGCGGGGTGAAGAGATATGTGGAGTCATTGCCCATCTCGTGGCAGTCGAGGGCGATCTGGGGATTCCAGCCGGCCAGGACCTCCGATCGAGCGCTTTCGGGATGCACCATCGTGAACCAGTCCCGGTTGAGGTCGAAGAGGTAGTGGTTGCCACGGCCCCAGGGCCAGACCGTGGTGTGTGAAAGGTCGTCCTGGTCGGGGTTGGGCACCTTGTGGGCGAAGGCGGCGGTCTGGGAGAGGAATCGCTCGCGACCGTCGGGGTTCTCCATGGGGTCGAGGAGGATGACGAGCCCGTCACGCAGAGCCTGGGCTTTGTCGTCTTCACCGGCCACCAACCAAAAGGCCAGGGAAGCCGCGGCATCGGTGCTCGACAGCTCGTCGCCGTGAATCCCATAGGCCATCCAGGCCACGGCCTTGGCGCCGTCGACCGCAACCTTGTCGTCGGTCGCGCCTCGCCCTCGGGGATCTAGCCGCCGGGCGTGGGCGGTTCGAAATGCCTCGAGACGGGCAATGGTCGCCTCATCGCTCACGGCGAGCAGGACCAGGGGTCGGCCTTCGTGACTGGTGGCATAGGTTTGGAGAGTGGCCCGGGGGGAGGCTTCGGCCAACGCCTCGAAGTAACGGAGAACCTCTCCGTGCCGCAGAGGTCGACTGCCGGGCTTGACCCCGGTCACGGCTTCCTGTGTCGGAATCGAGGCATCAAAGGTGGCCCAGGGGAAGAGCGCATCGTTCGACATGCCCTCCACCTGTGTCGGGGAGGTGCTGCCGTGAACGGGAAGGGCTACCAGCACGAGAACGAGTGGCGACAGGATGCGGATGAGCTTGGGCATGGACTTCCTCGGATTATTCTTCCAACGGTAGTTCCAGGTAGTGATGGCTCCAGGGCGGCAACGCTCGGTCGCCGCTCATAGTATCCGAGTGGCGATGCGCTCCTCATTCGAGCTTGACAGCTGGATCGCCTGTTCATAGGGTCGGCAGGCTCGAACCTGCAATACAGCAGCACCAGTAGCTGGGGAGCCAAGTTCGGATTGATGAGATGGCTGAAGCGTGTTGGTCTGGCCGGGGTGATCTTCTTCACCGTCAAGGGGTTGCTCTGGCTCGGCGTGGCGCTGATGACTCTGGTTCTGGTCGCCGACTGAAATGACTGTGGGACGAGTGGAGCTTGCCGTTTATCGAGAGAGCCAGGTTGGAGGAAGATGATGACTGAAGAGACACAGAGCGTCATGCAGCGCCTTCGCGAATCGACGCGAGACCTTCACGACGCCGCCGAGCATCACGATTTCCAGCGTGCCTTCGCCCAGGGCTCTCTGCCGAAGGATCGCTACGTCAGTTATCTGGGGCAGATGTATCTCGTGCACAGGGCTCTCGAGCAGAGTCTGCGGAGCGCCGCCGAGACTTCGGAAGCGATTCGCTCGGTCGTCGACGAGAGACAGTACCAGGTGCCGTACCTGCTGGAAGATCTGGAGTTCTTCGAGGTCGACCCCGACTCCATCGAGCCCTTGCCGGGGACTCGGCGTCTGATCGACGAGATCGGGCAGATGGCCTCCGAGCCAGCATCTCTGCTTGGCTTGCACTATGTTCTGGAAGGCAGCAACAACGGCTCCCGCTTCATCGCACGAGGGTTGATGCCGGCCTACGGGATGGCTCCCGGCCCTGGTCTGCGATACCTCGACCCCTACGGCGACAAGCAGCGGGATCGCTGGCTCGCTTTCCGCCAGACCATGGACGAGGTCGGTTTCTCGCAGGAGGACTCCGACCGGCTCCTGGAAGCCGCTCGCCACATGTTCCAGGGCATCGTCTATATCAGCGACGATCTACTGGCCGAGGCCGTTTCCTGATCGGCACTTCAACTGCGGTAGTCCTCTTTCGCTGTACGATGTCCTGACCAGGCCTCTTTGGCCTGGGAGGAGATCATGGCACCCAGGGCCTCGCGTATTCGCCACCGGTTGGAGCTATGGAACGGCGGTCAGGACCTGCACGATCTCGGCCGCTATCGTCGCCGCTTGGCGGAGATCGATCGCCTCGAGCCGCGGCTGAAGCGGCTCGACGACAACACCCTGAGACAATCCTCACAGCGGCTCGGTAGCGAGATCCGGGGAAGATCTTCGCCTGACGAAGTTGTCGAAGAGGCCGCCGCTTTGGTTCGGGAGGCCGCCTGGAGGATTCTGGGGCAACGGCCCTTCGAGGTTCAGATCCTCGCTGGGCTGGCCATGCACGAAGGCCGGCTCGTCGAGATGGCCACAGGTGAGGGCAAGACCCTGACCGCGGTGTTGCCCGCCTACCTTGGTGGCCTGACCGGGCGCGGCGTCCATGTCCTCACTTTCAACGACTACCTGGCTCATCGCGATTCGCATTGGATGGGACCGATCTATCGGTTCCTGGGACTGAGCGTGGGCTGGGTTGGGCAGGGCATGAGCGTAGCGGAACGACAGGTAGCGTATGGCTGTGACATCACCTATGTCACCGCCAAGGAGGCGGGGTTCGATCTGCTTCGATCGCATCTCGCCTCAGAGCCCGGACACACTGTCCATAGGCCCTTTCACCGGGCCATCGTCGACGAAGCGGATTCGATCCTCATCGACGAGGCGAGGGCTCCGCTGGTTATAGCGGGAGTGCTCGGCTCTCCGGAGGAAACCCCATACGGTCTGGCAGACCTCGTGAATCGACTCGACCCCGACGAGCACTTCGAGACCGACGAGTACTCGCGGAACATCGAGCTGACCGCCCTCGGAATCGACCGGGTGGAGGGGTTGCTGGATTGTGGCAACCTGCTGGCGGCCGAGAATGTGGCTCTCCTCACAGGCATCAACTGTGCCTTGCATGCCAAGGTGCTGCTGCGCCGGGATGTGGACT
>Ga0316193_10004123_pt1 | contig 10648 bp, 10 predicted proteins | sample MerIslsedime2_MG_FD_207735 | JGI IMG/M metagenome (GOLD analysis project Ga0316193, IMG submission 207735) | Coastal sediment microbial communities from Maine, United States - Merrow Island sediment 2 | ecosystem: Environmental > Aquatic > Marine > Coastal > Sediment | place: USA: Maine... | reverse complement strand
GTCCTTCAATAATGACGCGCGCGGCGCCGCTTCCGGGATCGAATGCGATTACCCGCCCGTGACCGCCGTGCTCGAGTATGTCCAGCAGGCTGGCTTCGTAGCTGCCCTTCCACGCGAGCGCGCCGAACTTCGTGGACGCGTCGGAAAAGTAGATGACGCCGTCGCCTGCGACTGCGAGGTCGTCCGGATAGGCCAGTGGTACACCGTCTATCGCATCCAGCAGGATGGTGACTTCGCCACTCGGCGAAACGCGCTGTATGCCGAGATACCCGTTGGCAACAAGCAACGAGCCGTCCGGACTGGATTCGATACCGAGTGGCCGGCCACCCGTACGGGCGAACTCGGAGACCTGTCCGGTATCCTGGTCGATACGCACTATCGCCCCTGAGGCGACGGACGCATACAGCGCGCCGTCACGCCCCACCGTGACGTCTTCCGGGCCCTCGTGCGCGCCGAGATCGATGGCTTTTGCGCCGGCAAGCGCATCGTTGGCCGCAAAAGCGCCGGTAAGGCCCTGATCGTCCGGCGCCTCCCACGCGACGGGATCCACCGGTACGGGCCAGGTCACGAGATAAAGGCCGGTCAGAGCCAGGCAGGCGAGCAGGAGCGCTCCGAGACGCGGCAAGACCGCCTCCGTCTAACGCTGGTTGTCGATCATGCCGAGGAACTCCGCACGTGTGCGCGCGTCCTTGCGGAACGTGCCGAGCATCTGGCTCGTCACCATGGAAACGTCCGACTTGTGTATGCCGCGCGTGGTCATGCACTGATGCGTCGCCTCGATGACCACACCGACGCCCTTCGGGTTCAGCACGTTCCAGATGCAATTCGCGATCTGTGCGGTCATTTTTTCCTGCACCTGGAAGCGCCGTGCAAACGCTTCGACCACGCGGGCCAGCTTGCTGATACCGACCACCTTGTTGTTCGGCAGGTAGCCGACATGGGCGCGGCCGATGATCGGCGCCATGTGGTGTTCGCAGTGGGACTCGAAGCCGATATCGCGAAGCACGATCATCTCGTCGTAACCGTCGACTTCCTCGAAGGTGCGCTTCATGTACGTGATCGGGTCTTCGCGGTAGCCGCTGAACCAGTCCTCGTAGGCCGTCACGACGCGCTTCGGTGTATCGACCAGGCCCTCCCGGTTCGGGTCTTCGCCGGCCCACAGGAGCAAGGTCCTGATCGCTTCTTCCGCCTGCTTGCGGCTCGGCTTGCGCGGTTTTCCGGGCTTCTTGTCTTTGCTGGCCACGGCGGGGTCCTCGTCGAATGGGGTGCCGATACTACCGGGAATGACGGGGTCGTTACAGTGCGGCCAGGCCGGTCGGGCAACTCACGCCGGTCCCGCCGATACCGCAATAGCCACCCGGGTTCTTCGCGAGATATTGCTGGTGATAATCCTCGGCGTAGTAAAACGTGTCGAGCGGCGCGATTTCGGTCGTAATCCTGCCGTAGCCCGCCCTGTCGAGTTCGCGCTGGTAGGCACGCAACGAGTCCTCTGCGGCCGGCAGTTGTGCGTCGCTGCCGGTATAGATCGCGGAACGGTATTGCGTGCCCATGTCGTTGCCCTGGCGCATGCCCTGGGTGGGGTCGTGCGTTTCCCAGAATACGGCCAGCAGGTTGTCGTAACTCACCGCCGCGGGGTCGAAGACCACGAGCACGACTTCCGTGTGCCCGGTAAGGCCGCTGCACACCTCCTCGTAAGTCGGGTTCGGCGTAATGCCGCCCGCGTAGCCGGCGGCCGTGGTGAATACGCCATCGGTTTCCCAGAAACGCCGCTCCGCACCCCAGAAACAGCCGAGACCGAACACGGCCCGTTCCAGCCCGGGCGCGAACGGGCCCTCGAGGGGATTGCCGTTTACGTAGTGCGTGGCCGGAACCGGCATGGCATCGCTGCGGCCGCGCAGGGCTTCGTCGCGATCGGGGAGGGTAGTTTTTCTGTGCTTGCCGAACATATCAGGTCGCCTGGTAGCGTGCGCCGTGACGCGGCCGCATGACCACGCCGTCCGCACTTCGAAATCGAACCGGAATTGACTGGGTGTTGCCCCACTCGGTGGCGCGGTACACCGCGAAATGCAGGTGCGGCATGGTCGTGTGGCCGGTATTGCCCGACAGCCCGATCTTCTGACCGCGCGCAACGCGGTCCCCAACCTCGACCAGCGCCCCGTGTTTCTGCAGGTGATAGTACTCGCCCGTGGTGCCGTCGTCATGGAGTATGACGATGTAGTTCGCGTACCGGCCGCAGCCGTCCTCCCAGCAGCCGATCGCGTGAGATTCCTCCACGCGGGCGACGACGCCGGCGCGCGCTGCGTGCACGGGACTGCCCTCGGGCATGTCGAAATCGACGGCGAACGCTTCGAGCCCCTTGTGGCTGAAGCTGGAGCCATAGCCCTGCAGCACCCGGTACGAACGGCCGCTGGCATACGGCAGGGCATACAGGTAGTCGTCGTCGTGCACCGCGTCCTTGTCGCCGACCGTCCACTCGAAGAAATAGCGATAGCCGCCTTCGAGGCGTTCGTCGGCCCGGTTCAGGGTCATGACGCGGGCCGATTCCTGCGGCGCGAGCGTGCGCGTCACCGTCGTCGGGCCGGCAATCTCGAAGGAGTGCGTGCGCACACGCAGCGTGTAGGTTACCGGGTAGTCCTGCAGGTTCCTTGCGCGCAGTTCCACGTTGCCGCCCTGGTCGACGGCGTTGACGCAAATCCAGTCGTCACGGCAGTCCGCGTACGCATCCTGGCAGGCGCCCAGCGCGATGGCTGCGGTTGCCAGGGTGATCGTTTTCAATGACGTCACTCGCTGCCCCGTCAGGTGTCCGCGTTGCCGGCCGCTTCCTCGCGCCGCTCCTCGAGGTCCGACAGCTTGTAATAAAACAGGTGCGTGAAGACCTGGTTGGTGGTTTTTACCGGCTCCGCATCTTCGAAGCGCGGCCTGTAAAGCCGGCCGCGAATTTCGCGATGCACGAGTTTTTGCATGTCCGTGAACTCTCCCGGAACGATTTCCACGGGCTCGATTTCGGTGACGCGGCCGCGATCGGTGACGGAGAAACTCAGGGTCACGGAACCCTGCAGGTATTCTTCCGAGGGCCTGCCGAGGGGGCTCGGTCCGGCTTCGCTCGCAAACTCTGGAATCGGCCGCTCGTTCAACGGTGCGGCCCGCCCGAATATCTGGTCGCGAAAGAGCAGCTTGCGCTCGTTACCCTCGAGCGACTCCCATAGCTGCCTGTAGAGCTTTCGCGCCCGCGAATGGTTGCCCTGCATCATGTAATAGTCGGCCAGCGACAACTGCGAATTCGCGACCGTCGCCCAGTCCGACTTCGGGCTGTCTTCCGCGATTCGCAGCGCGCGCTTGAAATAGATCTCGCCCGTCACGGGGTTGTGGTGCAGGCCCTGTTCGCCGTGCAGGTCGGTGTAAAAGTAGGATTCACCGAGCTTCGTGAGCGGTTCGATGAGGCGAATGTCTTCCTTGCTCGCACTCGTCTCGATGATGCGTATCGCACGACGGTACGTCGCCTGCTCGTCGGCGATGTAGCCCGCCCGGTGCTGCCATTCGGCACGTCGCATCAGCGACGGAATCAGCGCCAGCTGGTCGTCTTCGTAGCGGCGCCGATGCAACTGGTAGATCTTGTCGTGCATAGCCCGGGCCTCTTCTATCGAGCCCAGCCGTACGTTGGTTTCCGCCAGCGATTCGAGGATATCGATCTGGTCCATGTTGTGAGGACCTTCGTTGACGTGGGTGATATGGATGGCGCGCGTAAACGTCTGTTTCGCGAGGTCGGGGCGCCCGCCTTCGAGCTGCGCGGCGCCGAGCCCCTTCAGGGGGTTGATCAGGCGGCGGTTCAGGCGGTCTGCCTGTTCTTCGATGATGTCGATGGCGGCGGCGAAGTTCTGCTGCGCGGCGTCGAACTGCTTGTTGCGATGCTGCACAATGCCGAGATTCGTGAGCGCCTTTGCCGTCTCCGAAGAGCGTGGCCCGGTAAGCTGGATGGAGAGCGTTACGACGCGCTTGGCGACGGTATCGGCCTCGTCGTAGATGCCCTCCGACATCAGGCGCTTGTAATTGTCGAACTCGTCGAGGAGTTCTTCGCGCAGATCGGCTCTGCGCGGCCTCGATAGCGGGCCCGGCTGCGCCGCCGCCTCTGCCGCGGCATCGTCTTCGGCCACCGGGACGGTCTGGTCCATGAGACCGCCGTCGCCGCCGCCGTCATCGCCGACCGGTTCTTCCCCGGCGTAGGCGGCACCTGCGGCAAGCACGATTACGACGGCAAGCGAAGGCAATAAACCCTTGTATGTCATTGTCATATTTTGCAGTAGCACGGTGAAGTCGAATTGCTGCCCCTCGAGCGGGGGCTTCAGTTTTCGACCCATTGTCCGGGAATTGGTTCGAGTCCCAAATATACACCGCCCGCGGGGAAAAGGGTTTCGGCATTCCCGTCAGAAGAGGCCCAGCTGTTGCTGGCCCGGCGGTTCGAAGCGGCTGCAGTCGAGCCGTGTCTCGCGCCGCCCCGTCTCCAGGCCGAAGCGCCTGCAGGCGGCCCGGAAGCGTTTGCCGAGCATGTCGGCGTACGGGCCGCGCCCGGTCTGGCGGATGCCGAAACGGTTGTCATAATCCCTACCGCCACCCGCCTCGCGCACGAGCCCCATGACGCGGGCGGCGCGATCCGGGAAATGCACCTGCAGCCACTCGGTGAAAATGTCCTTCACCTCGTGCGGCAGCCGGAGAAAAATATAGGCGGCTTCACACGCGCCGGCGTTTGCCGCCGCCTCGAGTACCTGTTCGATCTCGTCGTCATTCAGCGCGGGTATCACCGGCGCGAAAAGGACGCTGACCGGAATGCCCGCGGCAGCGAGCTGCTCCATGGCCCGCAGCCGTGCGTCGGCCGAGGGCACCCGCGGTTCCATGACCCGCTTCAAATCGCGCTTCATGGTCGGCAGGCTGATCGCCACCGAACAAAGCTTGCGCCTGGCCAGTTCTCCGAGCAGGTCGAGGTCGCGCGTGATCAGCGCGCCCTTGGTAATGATGCTGACGGGATGCGAATGCTCGAGAAACAGTGCCAGTAACTCACGCGTGACGCGCGTTGTCCGTTCCGCGGGCTGGTACGGGTCGGTATTGGCGCCGATCGTGATCGGCTGGCACACGTACGAGGCCTTTTCCCACTCTTCGGCAAGCCTTGCTGCCGCGTCGGGCTTGTAGAAGATCCTGGTTTCGAAATCGAGCCCTGGCGACAGGTCGAGGTAGCTGTGGCTCGGGCGTGCGTAGCAGTAAATGCAGCCGTGTTCGCAGCCCTGGTAGGGATTGATGGACCGGTCAAACGGAACGTCGGGCGATGCGTTGGTCGCGATGATGCTGCGCGAGCGCATCGCACGCAACTGGGTTTCCGGGGCGCTCAGCGAGCGCTCGTGGGCTTCCCCGGCGTCGAACTCGACGGGCCGCGTGGCGAAACGTCCCTCGCGATCGGAGACGGCGCCGCGACCTTTGTGGTGTCGGGCAGGCATGACAACCCCCAGTACTGTATAAATACACAGTACTGGGAGATGCCGCCAATTTCAATACGGCCGGCGTGCATTTCGATCGCGATCAGTTCAGGACCCGGTAACCGCGCCCGCGCATGCAGTTCTTGAAGACCTTCTGCTTTTCGCGGTCGGCATCGAGGCCGGAGCGGGTGCCGCCGTAGATCGCGCCGACGCCCGCCGACTCGCCGACGTCGCGCCTGCTGGTGACCGCACCCGTTGCGGCGCCGACCGCGGCGCCTACTGCCGCGCCCTTGCCGATACCTTCGGCCATCACGATTTCCTCGGTATAGGCCTCACATTCGTCCCAGTCCTCGGCGAGCCGCTCCGGGTCGACACCCTTGGTGTCGATGATCGGGTCGGGATGCGCGGCGCAGCCTGCGATGAGCGCAGTCACCACGAGGAAAGCGGGATATCGCAAGGAAGTTGGCATATATCAACAATAACGCGCGGCCGCGCGCCGGGTTGACACCCGGCGCACGCCGTCAACCGATGCTCAGTCTGCCGCCACGTTGTGTATGTGCACGTCCTGCTGCGGGAACGGGATCGAAATACCGACCTCGTCGAAACGCTTCTTGATCGCCTCGGTCAGGCCGAAATAGACCCCCCAGTAATCAGCGGTCTTGACCCACGGGCGCAGCACGAAATTCACGCTGCTGTCCGCAAGCTCCGAGACGGCGATCGTGACGGCCGGGTCTTCGAGGATGCGATCGTCGGCGGCGACCAGGCCTTCGAGTTCCTTGCGCACCTTGTCGAGGTCGTCGCTGTAGCTGACGCCGACAACCAGGTCGACGCGACGTGTTTCATTCGCCGAGTAGTTGGTGATCGTGGAGCCCATGATCTGGCTATTGGGGATGATGACACGCTTGTTGTCGCCCGTCTTCAGGACCGTCGTGAGGATCTGCACTTCCTCGACGGCGCCCGATACGCCGCCGCCCTCGATCCAGTCGCCGACCTTGTAGGGGCGGAACAGCACGATCAACACCCCGGCCGCGAAATTCGACAGCGAGCCCTGCAACGCGAGGCCGACCGCGAGACCGGCGGCACCGACCAATGCGATCATGGAAGCCGTCTGCACGCCCAGCGCGTTAATGGCAGCGATGATGACAAACAGCATCAGCAGCATGCGCGCCAGGTTCCCAATAAAGCGGCGCAGCGTCGTGTCGATATCGCCCTTTTGCATGGCCTTCATCAGGCCTTTGATAACGAGCGCGACGATCCACTTACCGACGAAGAAAATGACGATGGCGGTGATGACGTTGATTCCGAAATCGACGCCGGTGGTTTGAATCATCGTCCATACCTCGGCCCAGTCGAAGCCGAGATCGGGGAGACTGTCTGTGTTCATTGTTATTCCCTTGTGCTGTTGGCTATTTTTTCTGCTGGCTCAAGATCAGCCAGTTTCCTGCGAGGGTGAGTAGCATGCCGATCACGGCAGTAATCGTCCACCGGTAATCCTCGATTGCCGTCGATATCAGCAATGCAACGACCGGGAAAAGCACGGAACTGTAGGACGCGCGTGTCGCACCGATAAGCCTGAGGAGCGCCAGGTAGCAGCCGAACGCCACGGCCGAGCCGAAAATCGCCAGGTACAGCAGCGACAGGACATACTCTGCGTGCGGCGAGAAGCCGAGCTTTCTTCCGAGCGCGAGAGCGATCAGCAGCGCGAGCATCGCGGCGAATGCCATGGCGTGCGCGTTCAGGGCGACGACAGGCAGGCCCCGCCGGGTATTGAATACGGCCGCCATGTTGCCAAGCGATGCGATCAGCGTGCCGCAAATCACCAGTATCCCGCCATGAACTGACCGGTCCGTGAAGCTGAATTCCGCGATCTCGGTGCTGAAGATCAGGCCGATGCCGGAAATTCCGAGTGCAGCCGCCAGCCAGAACCGGGCATCGATCCTGCGGCCGAAAAACAGCCGTTCGAAGACCGCGTTGAAAATGAGAATGCCGCTGAAGAGGACGGCGACAACGCCCGTCGTGAGGTAGGCCGTCCCGTAATAGACGAAGAAATAGTTGATGCAGAAAAGCAGCGCGCCCTGCAGGAATACGAGCGGATACGCGGATGCGGGCAAGCGCAGCGGGCGGCGGCTCGCCCAGGCATAGGCGTAGAGCGCCAACGCGGCAATCCCGAAGCGATAGCCGACCGAGACTTCCTCGGCGACCGTGCCGAGCTGGAACGGAATCGCCGACCACGTCGAGCCCCAGATCAGGACGACGGCCGCGTAAAGGAGCAGGATCTGCAAGCTACTGGCCCGGCACGCCTGCAGCGCCCGGACGGAAGCGGAATATACCGTAGGGACCGTTCGCCTCGATGTGTTCCTGCGGCTGCAGCACGACGGACTGCAGCGCGCTGTCGGCAACGTACAGCCAGCCCTCCGGCCCGAACGACAGCGCATCGGGCCAGCGAATACGCGGCGAGCGGAGCAGCGTTCGCGGCTCCCGATCCGCGCCGATCAGGAAGACGGCATTGTGCTCGACATCGGTAACGTAGACGTTGCCGTCGACATCGGTGCTCAGGCCGTCGGACAGCGGTTTGGCGCCGTACGCCTCGACGCGCCGCGCAAGTTGCGCGGCCGGGAGTTCAACGTTGCGCAGGTCGCGCAGCCGGATGCGGTACAGGGTCGAGCCACTCAGCGCACCGTAGTACAGCCACTCCCGGCCGAGTGCGATCCCGTCGACGCCGCCCCGGAGCGCGACGAACCCGCCGAAGAAGCGCATCTCCCTGCCGCCGTGCGCGATGATGTATTTCTCGGCGGAGACCGAGGGATGCGACTCGAGCACGCGCCTCGCCGTCCCCGATTCGACGTCATAGACGATGATCGCGGGCCGTTTGCGCCAGAAACTCGCGTCGGCAATGACGATAGTTTGGCCGTCGGCGCTGATCTGCAGGTCCTGGAGGAACGACCCCGCCGGCGCTATCCCGGCCGGCAGGCGATGGTCGTGGACGACCTTGCCGCTGTCGAGATCGAAGGCGAGCAGGCGCGCGGATCGCATGCCGTGATTGCCGTGGTCGATCGTCCAGAGATTAGCCTGCGAGTCGATCGCGACACCCAGCACGGTGTCGAACAGCTCGGCCTGTTGCCTGGTGCCCGGGTACGGTACGGCCGCCCCGTTCACGAACTCGAGCAGCTTGTTGCCTTTCGGCCGCGACTCGGGGTGCACGGTGAAAAACACTCGCCCGTCCGGGCTGACCGCGACGTTGCCGATGGGCAGCGGGTAGGACAGCACCTGTTGCAGTTCGTTTTCGGGGAGCAGGGGCGCGCTGGTCAGATCGGGATACGGCTCGCCGCCGCCGTACCGGACCCATACCGTGATCGCCACCGCGACCAGTAACGTCAGCAACAACAGCAAAACGTTCTTCATCGAAGGTGGTCCGCGACCGGCTGCCTGTAACCGGCGGGAATTCTACCTGATTAACCCTGCACTCAGGAGAGCAGCGCGATACCCCAGGCTCCCGCAACGAGCACGACGGCGGCGGCACCGCAGAGCCACTGCCAGCGATCCTCGAGGATACGGTCGCGGACGAGCGTCAGCAGCATGCCGCCGCCGAAACCGCACAGGAAGCCGAACAGGTGCGCGCCGATGTCCGTGTTCTCGTCCCCGGTGCCGGTATACATCAGCAATGCCAGGCCGCCGACGATCGGGCCGTTGCGATACACCCAGCGTTCCTGCGACATCAGCCTGGCACGCCACACGTAGCCGGCTACGATGCCGAGGGCCGCGAACACGGCCGTCGAGGCGCCGATGGAGCGATGGTCCGGTGCGAGCACCAGGGTATTGAGCAGGTTCCCGAGGGCGCCGGTGGTGAGAATGGCAAACCAGGCGACGCCCGAGCCCAGCAGGCGTCCGGCGAACAGGCCGAAGAGGGCGCCGAAAACGAGGTTGCCGGCCAGGTGCCCGAGGCCCGAGTGCAGCGTCAGGGCCGTCACGGTGCGCCACAGCTCGCCGGCACGCACCAGCACGCCGTCGACGCGGCCGGCGCGAAACCAGTTTTCGCCGAACGCCGCCTCGCCGGCGAGCCACGCGACGCTGCATACGACGAGCGCGTAGGCGACGATGCCGGGCATCGCGTTCTGGTAACGAATGGTCTTCTTCGGTTTCGGCACGGCCGGCGGGTTCGCTTCGTCGTAGATGGTGATTTCCTCGACGGCGTGCGCCGAGTGCTCCGCCGGCACCACGATCATCGAGCCGCCCGGGTCGTGCAAAACCTTGTGAGGAATACCCGCTGCGGCGAGCACCAGGGAACGGTCCGCGCACGCCGTCCGGTTGCGGCTCTCGAACACGATGCGCAGGTCTTCATCCACCGTTTCGGCTCACGTCATCGAGTATGTCTCCGCAGTCCGCGTCAATTCTCACCGCGGCGATATCGTCGGCACGTGTCCGGCCCCGGTTGACGATGGCGATCGGCTTGCCGGTCTCCGCGGCCCGGCGGGCAAACCGATAGCCCGAAAACACCATAAGGGAAGAGCCGACGACCAGCAGCGCGCCGGCACGGTCCAGGGCATCGAAGGCCGAGGCGACCCGGTCCTTCGGAACGTTCTCGCCGAAGAACACCACGTCCGGCTTCATGAAGCCGCCGCAGGCCCTGCAGTCCGGTGCAACGAAGGCACTGACGTCCTCGTCGCGCAGCTTCGCGTCGCCGTCCGGCGCGAAATAATCGGCATCCGGCCGCCAGTCCGGGTTGGCGGCCGCCAGTTGCTCCTGCCATTGCTCGCGGCAGGCCAGGGTGCCGCAGCCCATGCAGCGAACCTGCTGCAGGCGGCCATGCAGGTCGATGACCGCCCGGCTGCCGGCGCGATGATGCAGTCCGTCGACGTTCTGGGTGATGAGCGTCGTCACCGTGCCGCCCGATTCGAGCGCCGCGAGCGCGGTGTGGGCGCGGTTCGGCCGCGCATTTGCGATGCGCGCCCACCCGGCGAAGCTGCGCGCCCAGTAGCGCTGGCGAACCTCGGGTCGGGCGACGAAGTCGGCGTACTGCACGGGCCGGGCGTGCTTCCAGTCGCCGTTCCGGTCGCGGTAGTCGGGGATGCCGGACGCCGTGCTGACGCCCGCGCCGGTAACAACCGCAACGCGGCCTGCGCGCGCGATGAAGCGCGCTAACTCGCGGGCATCGGGATTCATGGGGGCATTTTGGTTAAAGTAGCTGG
>Ga0316193_10004120_pt1 | contig 10651 bp, 7 predicted proteins | sample MerIslsedime2_MG_FD_207735 | JGI IMG/M metagenome (GOLD analysis project Ga0316193, IMG submission 207735) | Coastal sediment microbial communities from Maine, United States - Merrow Island sediment 2 | ecosystem: Environmental > Aquatic > Marine > Coastal > Sediment | place: USA: Maine... | reverse complement strand
ACAAACACAGGCTTGAGTCGGGCCACGGGTGTAACAGCGCCCGTTCGTCCAACCTGGAACTCAATCCCCTCCACCACAGTGAGCTCTTCCTGGGCCGGGAATTTGTGGGCGATTGCCCAGCGCGGCGCGCGCGAAACAAAGCCGAGCTCGCGTTGCTGCAGAAGGTTGTCGACTTTAAATACGACGCCATCAATTTCGTACGGGAGTGAATCACGCTTGGCGCCTAATGCTTCGTAATAGGCGAGACACCCTTCGACACCTTCGACAACAGCGCTTTCGGGGCAAGTCTTAAGGCCCCAACTTTGCAGTCGTCTGATTACTTCGCTATGCGTCTCTGGTAACTCACCACCGTCAATTCGGCCGACAGAATACACGTACATATCCAGTGGTCGTTCGGCCGTGAGCTTCGGATCAAGCTGACGCAAACTCCCTGCGGCTGCATTGCGAGGATTGACGAACGTCTTCTCCCCCGCCTGCTCTGCTTTCTTGTTGTAGGCATCGAAACCCGCTTTCGGCATAAAGACCTCGCCACGAACCTCCAGCACCGGCGGAAAACCTTCACCAATTAGCCGTAACGGAATCGCATCAATTGTCCGCACGTTGTGCGTAATGTCTTCCCCGGTTGTGCCGTCGCCGCGAGTAGCACCACGAACAAGTTGACCGTCTTCGTACAGTAGACTTACCGCCGCACCATCCAGCTTGGGTTCTGCGGCGTAACAAAGTTGATCCGCTTCTTCTTCGAGTTCCAGCCTGTCAGTGACTCGACGGTGAAATTCACGCAACTCATCGGGCGCAAACGCATTATCGAGCGACAACATCGGCACCTGGTGCTGCACAGTTCCGAACGCGGCAATCGGTTTATCACCGACGCGCTGGGTCGGTGAATCTTCGGTGATCAGGTCGGGATGTTCACGCTCGATGGCCTGCAATTGCCGAATCAATCGATCGTATTCGGCATCCGGAACTTCCGGGTCGTCAAGAACGTGGTAACGATAGTTGTGATGGCGAATCTGCTGCTTCAGCGATTCGAGTTTATCTATTGTTGCTTTTGATGCGGTCATGCCAATAGCAACTCGTGCAGGTCAGGTGACGAGATGACTGTGCTGGTATTGAATGACCTCCTCACGCATGTATCGCTCGCGCTGAATACTCAACGTGCTTCCCGATTCATCGAGCAGTTCCGCATCCAGAGTCTGGGCCAGGGCTCGAGATGCCTCCATCATCATGTCAAATGCTTCAACACCATCGACCGGCCCCGGTAGAACGAGAAACAAGCTGATGCCCGGGATTTCCTGCTCTTTGATGTTGGCGATATCGAAGCTACCCGGTTCAACAAGGCTCGCCGCACTAAAGATCGTGCGACTCTCATCGTTACCGTCATATCGATGGAAAATTCCGAACTGCCCGTGCCGCAAGCCGATGCCCCGCATGCTGAGAATCAACTCATCACCTTTGAACGCACCGCCATCACGTGCAATCAGGCGCAAAGTGACGATCTTTTGCGGCACCTCTGGCGTAGGGTCTGCGAGATCGTCCCCGTCATCCTGCGTCTGCTCGGGCTCGGGCTCGGGGAGTTCCTGATCCACATCCTCATCGCCTAACGTGGGCGCAACCCGCGCCGCTGGCCCAGAATCTACCTCAGACTTGTTGCGCTCTCTGCGGCTGTAGAGGTAGACACCGGTGATGACCAGTAATCCAAAAAATAGCAGCAGCCAGCGTAGACCGTCCATGTGTCAATGACCTAGCTCGCTGCCATTTTGACTGCTTCGTCGAGGTCAACAGACACGAGTCGCGACACACCAGGTTCATGCATCGTCACGCCTGTTAGCTGGCGTGCCAGCTCCATCGTGACCTTGTTGTGCGTGATAAACACGAACTGCACCTTATCTGACATGTCCCGGACAATATCGCAGAACCGACCAACATTGGCATCGTCAAGCGGCGCATCAACCTCGTCAAGCAGGCAGAATGGTGCCGGATTCAATTCAAAAATTGCAAAGACAAGTGCGACCGCCGTTAGTGCCTTCTCGCCGCCCGACAGCAATTGAATAGTGCTGTTTCGCTTGCCCGGCGGGCGGGCCATCACGGTGACACCAGCCGACAGCAAATCGTCTCCGGTTAACTCCATGTAGGCATGTCCACCACCAAAGAGTTTCGGAAACAGCCGTTGGAAACCAGCATTAACATCGCTGAACGTCTCACGGAACCGCGAGCGCGTCTCGCGATCAATTTTGCGAATCGCGCCTTCGAGAGTTGAGAGTGCACTGTTCAGATCTTCAAGCTGCGAATCCAGGTACTCCTTACGCTCGGACTGCTCCTTGAATTCATCGATAGCGGCAAGGTTAATTGGCCCCAGCCTGTCGATCCGACGTCGAACTTTCTCGAGCTTCTCTTCCCACGATTCAATGTCTGCCGAGGCATCCATCTCTTCCATCAACGACTTAAACTCAAAATCCGTCGCCGCAAGTTGCTCAGCAAAACCCTCACGTCGGACACGCAATTCACGCGCGCCCATTTCGGCTTCACTCACCGCTGAGCGCGCCTCTTCGACGGATTGATCGATTTGCATCCTCGTCTGATCGAGGTCCCGCAAATTCGTTTCGACTTCCTCTACCAGCCGGCGTGCCGAAGCCAGTTTTTCTTCCACCGTGATGCGATTTGCCAACTGCTCTTCAAGAGACTTTTTGTTGTCGGCCAGCGGTGACTGACGCTGCTCCAGCTGATCTCGAATTTCCACTTCGCGGCTTTCAAATACCTGCAACTGCGAGCGCATGCGATCAAGGTTTTGGGCAGCGGATTCTTTGCTGGTACGGCGGCTTTCGAACTGGATCGTGATGTTCTGAACAGTTTGGCGATCTTCATTGGCCTGTTCACGCACACGTCGCAGTTCTGCTCGGAGCTCATCGCGGCGTGTCTCGAGAGTCACTCGTAATGTCTCAAACTCTTCCAGCGACTCAACGGCCTGGTTGAAGTTTCTTCGCGACTCACGCAGCTGCTCTTCGGCGGAAATCTGTTGGTTGTCGACCTCGCCTGTTTCCTCGGCGATCGATGCCTGGCGGGCGTTGGCCTGGTCCATGCGGTACTTCGCCGCATCGTGGGCGGCCTTTATCTCCGAGTACTCATTAAGCAAAGACGCCGCGTCAGACTGTACTGCTTCTCTGCGCTCCTCGAGCTGATTGAGGCGAATGCGGCCATCGTTCAGGAGCTTTCGGGCACTTTCGAACCGTGCCTTGAATTCCCTCGTTTCACCTTTGAGCCGGCGCATGTCATGTTCGCGTGACAGGATGCCTGCCTTGGAGTCTTTGTCGCGCGAGACGCGCAACCATTGCTTGCCGAGCCAGATACCATCGACCGTAATAACGGAACTGTCGTCACCAATGGATTCGCGCAGTGACAACGCGCTGCCCAGTGACTCGGCGACCTTGACCTGTGCCAGCAGCCGGTGGATCGCTTTCGGCGCGCCGCTCACCTTGGCGGCCAGCGTGTCGGACACATCGAATAACTCAGGCTCGGTGCCAAACTCCTCGAGTATTGTGAGATGGCCGCTGCGCAGTTTGGCAATGTTTTCGGTGACAGGTGTCATATCGCTTACGCAAATCGCCTGCAAATAGTCGCCCAGAACCGTCTCGACTGCTTTCTGCCAGCCATCGGCAACATCGAGCGTCTGCGCTACCTTGCGATTTGTATCGAGCCCGGAATTCTCCAGCCAATCCTGGATACCCTCATCACCTTCACCAAGCGCCGCCTTCTGCAGAGCCTCGAGAGATGCATATTTCCCTTCGGCAACCTGCAACGTCGCACGACGTTCGTCTACCAGTCGCGTCAGCTTGCCGTCTTGTTCCCGCAATTTACGAATCTTGTCCGCAATGTCTGCCAGGTGACGGTCAAATTCGTCACGCGCCTGGCGCTTACGTAGTTCCTGCGCGGTTAACTCGTCGAAATTAGCTTGTAGTTCTTCCGCACTGGCGCCCGACTTTGCCTCGTCGAGTTTCTGCCGGCGCTCGTTAAAGCTCTGAATCCTCGACTCGATTTGTTCAGCGCGAGACTGCTCTATGTTTCGTTGTTGCTGCGCCTCGTTAAATTGAGCTGTGAAGTCATCCCATTCCTGCTGCCATTCGGCGAGCGCATCTTCCGCCTGGAGCAGTGACTCGCCCGAAGACTTTTCGCTTTGCCGGGCTTGCTCGAGACCAGGAACCAACTCGTTGAGGGTCAGTTCAAGCTGGGCAATTTCGGTCTGATCCTTATCGATATGATCCCGAATTTCCCTGGCGCCCTGGATAGCTTGCTCGAGGTCTTTCTTCTGCCGCTCGCGCAATTCATGTGCGTGTTCGATGGATTGCTCGAGCCGGGCGATTTCCGAACCGACTTTGTAATACTGCCCCTGTACTTCATTGAACTCGTCATTACGGTGACTCTGAAGAACTCGAGACTCCTCGATTAACGCTTCGAGTTTGCGCTGCTCAGCTATTGCGGCCTCGAGGCTGTTCTTGCGTTCTGCCAGCTGGCGCTCGGCATCAGCCGCAAGGTCATCGAGATTTTTCGTCCGCAGGGCCAGCAACTCTGCCGAAGTGCGTCGCTCATCGTCTTTGTAACGACCGTAGCGTTCAGCGGTCTTCGCCTGTCGGTCCAGGTGCTTGATCTGTTTCTCGACTTCCTCAAGTACATCCAGAAGTCGATCGAGGTTCTCCTTGGTGTGTTTGATGCGATTCGAGGTTTCCCGGCGCCGTTCCTTGTACTTGGATATACCTGCCGCTTCCTCGAGAAACACACGCATTTCTTCGGGCTTCGCCTCAATCAGGCGAGAAATCATGCCCTGCTCGATAATTGAATAGCTGCGCGGCCCCAGCCCCGTGCCCAGGAAAACGCCAGTAATGTCTTTGCGGCGGCACCGTGTACCGTTCAGGTAGTAGTTCGAGATACCGTCCCGCGAAACCTCGCGGCGAATGGCGATCTCGGCGTATTTGGCGTACTGCCCTTCCAGCGTCGTATCCGTGTTATCGAACAGCAGCTCTACAGAGGCCGCACCAATCGGTTTCCTCGTGCTGGAGCCATTAAAAATGACATCGGTAATAGAATCGCCGCGCAGCCGGCTTGCTGAGCTTTCGCCCATAACCCATCGCACTGCATCGATGACATTCGACTTACCACAACCATTCGGCCCAACGACGCCGACAAGGCTGCTGGGGAAAGTGATATTTGTGGGGTCGACGAACGATTTGAAGCCGGCGAGCTTGATTTTGCTTAGTCGCATGTGGTGTCAGACGCCATTAGCCCGTCAAATCCGGCTAGTGTAATGGAATTTAACCAATAAAACGATTGTCGTGAGAAAAAGGCAATAACACCGAAGACCGCGTACTGCGGGGCTTTCAGACGTAATTTGAAGCGCCGGATATTCCCGAAAAAAATAGGCTTCCATGCTGCCGCCATCAATGTATAATCCCGCCCTTTTCTCGATCCGGCAGGAGTACCAAATGCCCGCAAAGAAGGCCGCAAGCAAGAAGCGGAAGAAAACGACAGCCTCTCGCAAGAAGGTTGCGTCGAAACGCGTGAGCAAGAAGAAGGTTGCCAAGAAAAAGGTGAGCAAAAAGAAGGTCGCGAAGAAGAAGGTCGCCAAGAAGGTCGCCAAGAAAAAGGTGAGCAAAAAGAAGGTCGCCAAGAAAAAGGTGGCCAAAAAGAAGGTCGCCAAGAAGAAGGTGAGCAAAAAGAAGGTTGCCAAAAAGAAGGTCGCCAAGAAGAAGGTCGCCAAGAAGGTCAGCAAGAAAAAGGCCGTGTCTAAGAAGAAAACGGCTAGCAAGAAAAAGGCAACCTCCATGAAAAGGCCCACGGCGAAGAAAGTCGCGCGCAAGGCCCCGGCCCGCCGCGCACGACCGCGCGGTGACGTACTGTCAGGGCCAATTCACGGCATCGAGCCTTACAAGCCGAAACGCGGCGAAGAGTACATGAGCAGTGAGCAGCTCGGACATTTCCACAACATACTGAGCGCCTGGAAGCGCGAATTGATGTTCGAGGTAGACCGCACTGTGCACCACATGCAGGACGAAGCTGCGAACTTCCCTGATCCGAACGATCGCGCTACCCAGGAATCGGAATTCGGTCTTGAGCTTCGCACGCGTGACCGCGAACGCAAGTTGCTCCGAAAGATAGAATCAGCTTTGGCGCGCATCGACGATGGCAGCTACGGCTGGTGCGACGAGACAGGTGAGGAAATCGGACTGAAGCGGCTTGAGGCGCGCCCGGTTGCAACGCTCTGCCTGGAAGCGCAAGAACGACGCGAACTCGCGGAACGGCAGTTCCGCGATCGGGACGATCGTTACCGCTAAAGCGACCCGCTCCACTCCCTACATTGGTCGGTTTGCACCGTCACCAACCGGCCCCCTGCACTTCGGGTCACTGCTGACCGCTGTCGCGAGCTTCCTCGAAGCTCGCCGGCACCACGGTCAGTGGTTGCTCCGTGTTGAGGATATCGACCCACCTCGGGAACAGCCGGGCGCCAGTGACGAAATCCTCGCGGCGCTCGAACTCTACGGCTTCGAATGGGACGGCGCCGTCACCCACCAAAGTGCGAGCCGAGCCGCACACGATGCCGCTATTGAGCAGCTTGTTGATGCCGGGAAGGCTTATCGTTGTGGGTGCTCGCGACGGGACCTGGCTGGTGCAGCCCGCGGCAAGCTTGGAATCATCTATCCTGGTACCTGCCGTGACGGCTCAAGCGCGAGCGAATACGCTTTGCGCATTCTCACGGACGATATTCCGACGGGATTCGACGACCAACTGCAAGGCCCCCAGAAACAGTCACTTCAGTCAGATTCTGGCGATTTTGTCATCCTGCGCCGTGATGGTCTGATCGCCTACCAACTGGCCGTTGTGGTGGATGACCACCTTCAGGGAGTCACCGACGTCGTAAGAGGCATCGACCTGATGGACTCCACACCCCGGCAGATCTGGTTGCAACAGCTGCTTGGCTATGCAACGCCGAACTATTGCCATTTGCCGGTCGCGGTTAACGAACTAGGCCAGAAGTTGAGCAAGAGTCATGGCGCCAGTGGTATCGACACGCAACATCCTGAAGACAACCTGGTCCTCGCACTGGAGCTCCTTGAGCAGCAGCCGCCGCCGGAACTCAGGGCCAGCAGGATAAGCGATATATGGCAATGGGCTCTTGAGTCCTGGGATATCGCTGTCCTCAGGCAAATGACGGAAATCGCGGCGCCTGGCCAAGTTATAGCTCGCTGACGGCGTCGCAGAAAAGTTGTCCCAGTGGTCGACAACGAGACCTAAAAAGTCCTTGACATCAGGGCCTTAGATGCCCTAGCGTTGAGCTTGCAACGGGGATACGCTCCCCCGCCCCCCGTTGCAAAGCCTGAAGGAGTTTTCACTCCACGGCAGGCCCCCTGCGCAAGCGGGGGGCCATTTTTTTGTCTGCGCGAGATGATTGACGAAATCACTGATAAACGGGTTCTGCGCAGCACTTTCAGACCAGCTGGCTGGCTGAAGCACAGGCATCTGCAGACTATATTCCCGTCTCTTCCCTGGGCGTGGCGTGAGCGCGCACCTTTGCGCCGCGAAATCCTGAATCTGCCCGATGGCGATTCCACCGCCGTAGACTGGCTCAGTGACAGCGATGAGCTCCCCCGCAGTGCACCTCTGCTCGTTGTATTACATGGGCTTGAGGGATCCGCTGAGTCGTCCTATGCCCGAATGCTGATGCAGGCAGCCCTCGAGCGACGATGGCGACCCTGCGTACTGCATTTCCGTGACTGTGGCGATTACCGAAATCCACTGCCGCGGCGGTATCACGCGGGCGAGACCGGGGATATCAGGCATTTCCTCGAAACGCTGCATGATCAGGGTCAGACCGGTCCGATTTTCGCCGTTGGCTACTCGCTTGGCGGAAATATTCTGCTCAAATACCTTGGCGAATCCGGCGAGAAATCGCGACTGCACGCCGCCGGCGCCGTCTGCGTTCCTCTAAATCTTCACATCTGTGCAGAGACATTAAATACTGGTTTTTCAAAGAATTACCAGAGAGTTCTTCTAAAGAACATGAAGAGTTCGGTACAGCAAAAATTCGACCGTGACACGGCGGCTTTCGATTGGGATCGTGCGATGGCGGCAGAAAACTTTGCCGAGTTCGATGATGCGGTTACAGCGCCGTTGCATGGTTTCGATGGCAAGAACGACTACTACGATAAGTGCAGTTCGGCCCAGTTCCTGAAGGACGTGGGAAGGCCTACACTGATAATCAACTCACTGGATGACCCATTCATGACACCGGAAGTGATTCCGCACCACGACGAGCTCTCGGAGCACGTTACGCTCGAGGTCGCGGATGCCGGTGGGCATGTGGGATTTGTAGAGGGAGGTACGCCGTGGCGGCCCAGGTATTACCTGCCACGGCGCATACTCAATTTCCTGGAATCGAAACTCTAGGAAGCGTCCACTTCCTTCATGGAGAGTCGGACGCGGCCCTGACGATCCACTTCGAGGACCTTGACCTTCACCTCATCGCCTTCGGCCAGCTTGTCGCTGACTTTTTCGACGCGTTCGTTCGAGATCTGCGAGATGTGTACCAGGCCATCCTTGCCCGGCAGGATCGTGACGAATGCACCGAAGTCCATCAGTCGAGCGACCTTGCCATCGTAAATTCGGCCGACTTCCACATCTGCGGTGATCAGCTCAATGCGGCGCTGCGCTTCTTTACCTGATGCCCCGTCGATGGACGCGATACGAACCGTGCCGTCCTGATCGATATCAATCGTCGCACCAGTCTCTTCGGTCATGGCACGAATCACTGAACCGCCCTTGCCGATGACGTCGCGGATTTTCTCCGGATCAATCTTGAATGCGATGATTGACGGCGCCCATTCGGACATTTCTTCACGAGTCGTACTCAGGACCTTGTTCATCTCGCCAAGGATATGCAGGCGTGCATCGCGGGCCTGGCCCAGCGCCTTATCCATGATCTCGCGAGTAATGCCCTGGATCTTGATATCCATCTGCAGCGCGGTGATGCCACCGTCGGTGCCGGCAACCTTGAAGTCCATGTCACCGAGGTGATCTTCATCGCCCAGGATGTCGGTGAGTACTGCAAAGTCATCGCCTTCCTTGACGAGACCCATCGCAACACCGGCAACAGGCGCCTTGATTGGCACACCCGCATCCATCAATGCGAGGCTGGTGCCGCACACAGACGCCATAGAGCTCGATCCGTTTGATTCAGTAATTTCAGACACCACGCGAATGACATAGCTGAAGTCATCGAAATGCGGCATCACGGCCTGAATGCCCCGTTTCGCCAGCTTGCCGTGTCCGATCTCGCGTCGCTTCGTAGATCCGATAAAGCCTGTCTCGCCTACGCAGTACGGAGGGAAGTTGTAATGCAGCATGAACGGCTCTTTGCGCTCGCCTTCAATCGCATCAATGATCTGTGCGTCACGGCCTGTGCCAAGCGTCGTGGTAACGATCGCCTGCGTCTCACCGCGCGTAAAGATTGATGAGCCATGGGCGCGTGGCAGAACTCCGACTTTGACGTCGATCGGGCGTACCGTTTCACGGTCACGTCCGTCAATTCTCGCCTCACCGGCAATAACACGGTTACGAACGGTGCTCTTTTCAAGTTTGTAGAGTGCGCCCTTAACGTCCTCGGCGCTCCACTTGGCATCGTCGCCTGCTGTCAGGGCTTCAACAGCTGCGTCTTTGGCTGCGCCTACGGCTGCCTGGCGCTCCTGCTTGTCGGTCGTCTGGTAAGCGGCTGAGAGACCCTCGCTTGCCTGGGCCGCAACGGCATCGGCAAGGTCTGTGTCTTCGGCAGGTGCTTCCCAGTCCCACGAAGGCTTGCCGACTTCTGCAGCAAGTTCGCTGATCGTATCGATCGCGATCTGCATCTGCTCATGGCCGTACATGACAGCACCGAGCATGACTTCTTCTGACAGGCAATCGGCCTCAGATTCAACCATAAGGACGGCGTCCTTGGTGCCGGCCACGACGAGCTCGAGAGATGAACTTTCAAGTGCTCCACGGCCAGGATTGAGGATGTACTCGCCATCCGCATAACCAACCTTGGCGGCACCAACCGGGCCAGCGAAAGGCATTCCTGAAATTGCGAGTGCCGCAGACGCTCCGATCAGAGCCGGGATATCAGGGTCGACGTCCGGGTTCAACGAAACAACGGTCGCAATTACCTGTACTTCGTTCTTGAAGCCCTTCGGAAACAACGGGCGAATTGGGCGATCGATCAGTCGGCAGACGAGAATCTCTTTCTCGGCCGGACGACCTTCGCGTTTAAAGAACCCGCCCGGGATCTTGCCGGCAGCGTAGGTCTTTTCCTGGTAGTTGACGGTCAGCGGAAAAAAGTCTCGACCCGGATCAGCGGCTTTACGGCCGACTGCGGTGACCAATACCTGTGTTTCAGCCATGTCGACCAAAACAGCACCATCGGCCTGGCGCGCGATGGCACCGGTCTCGATCGTGACTTGATGTTCCCCATACTGGAACGATTTCTTTACTGAATTCACAATTCTTCTCTACTTGGATGATTTAGTTAGGCAATAGCAAGCCGCTGCGATCCCTCATCGGGAGCGGCAATGTAATAGGCTCTTTGCCAGAACGACTCGTCGCTTAGCGACGAAGGCCGAGCTTAGCTATCAGCTCG
>Ga0316193_10004117_pt1 | contig 10658 bp, 8 predicted proteins | sample MerIslsedime2_MG_FD_207735 | JGI IMG/M metagenome (GOLD analysis project Ga0316193, IMG submission 207735) | Coastal sediment microbial communities from Maine, United States - Merrow Island sediment 2 | ecosystem: Environmental > Aquatic > Marine > Coastal > Sediment | place: USA: Maine... | reverse complement strand
ATCCCGCAACGGAACGTGGCTCGTCCGGATGGAAGACCTCGACCCTCCCCGCGAGCAACCTGGCGCCGCCGACGGAATTCTCGCCGACCTGGAGGCTTTCGGGCTCACCTGGGACGGCGATGTCGTTTACCAGAGCGGGCGGCAAATCGCTTACGAAGACGCGCTCACGGCCCTCGACGCGCAAGGGCTTACTTACCTTTGTTCATGCAGCCGCCGGGACATCGCCGAAGCCGGCAAAGGCCAGGGCGGAAATTACCCGGGGACCTGCCGCCGGGGTCCGCGCCACCCGGATGCGGCGCTCGCTACCCGCGTGCGGGTGCCTGAAGGCATCATCCACTTTCGCGACCGGCTACAGGGCGAACAGAGCCAGGATCTCGCCGCCGATGTCGGCGATTTCATACTGCGCCGGCGCGACGGACTGGTTGCCTACCAGCTCGCCGTTGTCGTTGACGACGCGGATCAGAAGATCACGGAAGTCGTACGGGGTATCGACCTTCTCGATTCGACGGCCCGCCAGATTAGCCTGCAGCATTTCCTCGGTCTGCCGACGCCGGCCTACATGCACCTGCCGATCGCGGTCAGGCCAAACGGCGACAAGCTGAGCAAGCAAACGGGCGCCGAGGCGATACGGGGCGCGGATCCCGGCCGAGCGATCGCCGAGGCGCTGAGATTTCTCCGGCATCCGCCGCCGCCGGAACTCGAAGGTGCGTCGGCTGCGGAACTGCTCAGTTGGGGTACGGCCTCCTGGACGTCGAATCGTCTGAACGGCCTCGAAAAATCCGTATGGCAGCGGCCCCCGGCTTTGGATGCAGCGCAATAATGTACTAGTCTATTGGCTAATGCTGCAGTACAACCTGCGGCAAACGGACAGGTGACCGATCATTCCTACGGGGGTCTCGGCGCCCCGGGGGAACGCTGATGGGAAGTGACATGACCGAAACAAGAACTATAAAAAAGTATCCAAACCGCCGACTCTACGACACAGAAGAGAGCCGCTACATCACGCTCGCGGATGTGCGACGGCTGGTCCTTGAGAAAGTCGATTTCGTCGTCATAGACAAGAAAAGCAGCAAGGACATCACGCGCAACATTCTGCTCCAGGTTATTAGCGAGCAGGAGCAGCACGGCGATCCGATCATGAGCCGGGACTTCCTCTCCCATGTGATCCGATCCTACGGGGGCGCCATGCAGGGCTTCGTCGGCAGCTATCTCGAACAGAGCATCAAACTGTTCCTCGGTCAGCAGCAGCAGGTTCGTGACCGCGTGAAAAGCGTCGTCGGCGTCGATCCGGTCGGCGTTGTCACCGGCATTGCCCAAAAGAACTACTCGCGCTGGAAGACCGTTCAGGACGAGATTTTCCGTACGCTTTCGCGCCGCGACGACGAGCCGAAGGAAATCGAGAAACCCGCCAAGAAACGCTAATTTCAGGTTTCTCCGGGGAGGTGCAAACCGGCCCTCCCGGATGGTTGACATCCACCCGATCAGAGGCTATTGTGCAACGCATCAATGATGCGTTGCACCATTGATGTAGTCTCCTCCAATTGGTCGCATTTGCGTCCACTTTGGGCCTCCTCGCAAGAGGAGGCCCATTTTTTTTGCTCCGCCCCCCATGAGGGCGAAAAGCGCATCTTGCGGACAAAAAGAAAGGGCCCGAAGGCCCTTTCCATCAGTCAGCGCTGGTGCCGTCTGAATCAGGCAGCGTCATCGATGTCGCGCATGCTGAGCCGGATCCGCCCCTGGCGGTCGACTTCCAGCACCTTCACCTTGATGACGTCTCCCTCGCTGAGCTTGTCGCTCACGCTTTCGACCCGCTCTTCGCAGATCTGGGAGATATGGACCAGTCCGTCCTTGCCCGGCAGGATCGTGACGAACGCGCCGAAGTCCATCAGACGCGCCACCTTGCCTTCGTAGATCTGACCGACTTCCACGTCGGCGGTGATCAGTTCGATCCGGCGCAGCGCCTCACGACCTGAATCGCCGTCGACCGACGCGATCCGGACGGTACCGTCGTTCTCGATGTCGATCGTGGCACCGGTCTCCTCGGTCATGCCCCGGATGACAGCGCCACCCTTGCCGATGACGTCGCGGATCTTCTCCGGATCGATCTTGAAGGTGATGATCGTGGGAGCCCAGTCGGACATCTTCTCGCGCGGCGAGGAAATCACCTCGTTCATGCTTTCGAGGATGTGCAGTCGGGCATGCCGGGCCTGCTCCAGCGCGACACCCATGATCTCGCTGGTAATGCCGTCGATCTTGATGTCCATCTGCAGGGCGGTGATACCGGCTTCGGTACCGGCGACCTTGAAGTCCATGTCGCCGAGGTGATCCTCGTCGCCCAGGATATCGGTAAGGACCGCGTGGCCATCGTCACCCTTGACCAGACCCATCGCAACGCCCGCTACCGGGGCGGCGATCGGAACGCCGGCGTCCATCAGACTGAGGCTGGTGCCGCAGACCGAAGCCATTGAGCTGGAGCCGTTGGATTCGGTGATCTCCGAGACCACACGAACGATGTAGGGGAAATCCTCCATGTTCGGCAGCACGGCCTGGATACCACGACGGGCGAGCTTGCCATGGCCGATCTCGCGCCTCTTGGGGGAGCCCATGAATCCGGTCTCACCGACACAGTACGGAGGGAAGTTGTAATGGAGCATGAAGGGTTCCTTCCGCTCGCCTTCCAGCGCATCGATGATCTGGGCGTCGCGGCCCGTGCCCAGCGTCGTCGTGACGATAGCCTGGGTCTCGCCTCGGGTGAACAGCGCCGAACCATGCGTCCGGGGCAGCACGCCGACCTGGATATCGAGATCACGCACGGTTTGATGATCGCGACCGTCGATCCGGGGCTCACCCGCCAGCACACGTCCACGGACGATCTGGCTTTCGAGCTTGCCGAACTGGGCCTTGACCTGGTCTGCCGTCCAACGGCCGTCTTCGCTGTCAGACAGCGCCTCGATGACGGCGGTGCGCAGTTCGCCGACACGCTCGTAGCGCGCCTGCTTGTCGGTGATCCGATAGGCCTCACCGAGAGACTCGGAGACCTGACCGGCGACCGCTTCCTCAAGCTCGGGATCGCCCGGCTTGGGCTCCCAGGTCCACGCGGGACGGCTCGTTTCAGCGGCCAGTTCCTTGATGACCGAAATGGCGGTCTGCATCTGCTCGTGACCGAAAGTCACGGCACCCAGCATGACCTCTTCGGACAGGATCTTGGCCTGAGATTCGACCATCAGGACCGCGTTGTCGGTACCGGCAATGATGAGATCCAGATCGGATTCAGCCAGCTCTGTGTAGGTCGGGTTCAGGAGATACTCGCCGTCCTTGTAGCCAACGCGCGCAGCACCGATCGGACCCGCAAACGGGATCCCGGAAATCGCGAGGGCGGCAGACGCGCCGAGCAATGCCGGAATGTCCGGATCCACGTCGATGTTGGCGGACATGACAGTCGCGACAACCTGGATTTCGTTCATGAAACCCTTCGGGAACAGCGGGCGAATCGGTCGGTCGATGAGTCGGGACGTCAGCGTCTCCTTCTCGCTCGGGCGGCCTTCGCGCTTGAAGAACCCACCCGGGATGCGTCCCGCGGCGTAGGTCTTCTCCTGGTAGTTACAGGTCAGTGGAAAGAAACGGGCAGCAGGATTGGCTTCCTTGCGGCCGACAGCAGTCACGAGGACTACAGTGTCGGACATGGAAACGAGTACCGCTCCGTCAGCCTGACGGGCGACCTGCCCGGTCTCGAGTGTGACGGTGTGATTGCCGTATTGAAATGTCTTCTTAATAGGATTCACGATTATTACCTGAATGGTTGGATCGTCAGCAGCGTTATCGTATCCGGGATCATCTCGTCCGGGTCTTCGTTCTCGAAGCCCTCGTGACGGATCGGCCGGACCGAAGCGAGCGTCGGACCGGCGGCGCTAGCGGCGCAGTCCGAGACGAGAAATGAGGTCCTTGTAGCGGGTAGGATCCTGGCCCTTCAGGTAGTCCAGCAGCTTGCGGCGCTGGTTTACCATCCGCAGCAGTCCGCGGCGGGAATGATGATCTTTCTTGTGATCAGAGAAGTGATCACTGAGTTCATTAATTCGCGCCGACAGAAGAGCTACCTGGACTTCAGGCGAGCCGGTGTCGGTTCCAGCACGCTTGTGTTCCTCGATGATCTCCTTCTTACGTTCAGTGGAGAGAGGCATGGTTACTCCTGGGATTTAATCCACAGTTGGGTTGATGATCAGAGTTGTAGGTCGAGTTGCAGATTCAAGTCCGGCCCACCAAGGGGCCGGGAAAAGCCCCTAATTTTACTCCGTGACACACCTGCGCGACAAGCCGGGGACTGAACAGGCTAATTTCGGTGATTTCGGGTCACTCTCTCGCCGGGAGATTGAAGAGCCTGCGAGGCGCGATCGTGCCGGACGAGTCACAGTTCCCCAGGCCGACGAAACCGCTGCCCGGGCCATAAACCTTCACGACACCCGGTTCGGGCAAGGCCGTTCCGGCGGGCATCGGGACCAGCTGGCCCTGCCTGAGCCGACCAGCGGCGTCGGCATCCAGATCGACCCGGGCAAGACCGGGGATGCCAGAATCTACCGGCATCAGACGCCCGGCGAGAAACTCCGCGCCGGCCGCCGGATCCTCCAGCTTCTCCAGAGGGACCGCTTCCGCCACGGCGAACGGTCCGGCCGCGACCCGACGCAGGCTGGTCACATGGGCACAGCTGCCCATCGCAGCGCCGATATCCTCCACAAGCGTCCTGATGTACGTGCCCTTGGAACAGCTCACTCGCAGCGAAAACTCACTGCCATGCCAGGCAAGCAACTCCAGCTCATGGATCGTTACACGCCGGGGTGGACGCTCGACGGTCTCCCCCTTTCGGGCAAGCTTGTAGAGACGCTTGCCCTTGTGTTTGAGCGCCGAGTACATCGGGGGAATCTGCTCGATCTCACCGTGAAACCCTGAAAGCAAGGTCGCCAGACCCTCCTCCGTGATCTCAGGTATCGGAGCGGTTGCCACGACGTCTCCGGCCAGATCACCGGTCGCAGTTTGTTCACCGAGCCGACCCGTTACTTCATAGGTCTTGGCGGCGTCGAGGAGAAATCCCGACAGCTTGGTCGCTTCGCCGAAGCACAGCGGCAGTACCCCGCTCGCCAGCGGATCGAGACTTCCCGTATGGCCCGCCTTGCGCGCGCGGTAGACCCGCCGGACCCGTTGAAGAACGGCGTTCGAACTCAGGCCGACCGGCTTGTCGACGATGACGATTCCGTGGATATCCTGCCACGGGACTCGCCGCTGATGGCGCTTCTCGCCGGGGCCGGTTTCCCCGTCCGCGCGATCATTCATCCTCGTCCTCATCACGCCGACGTGCCCGATCTGCATCCACGACCTCGTCGATCAGGTGGGTCAGATCCGAGCCGCGCGCGATACTGTCGTCGTGCGTGAAATGCAAAGTCGGGACATGCCTGAGCTTGAGTGAACGCCCGAGCTGGCGCCGTAGGAAGCCAGAGGCACTTTGAAGCCCCGCAAGAGCGGCCGACGGGTCGGCGTCCGGCTCCAGGAGGCTGAAGTAGACGCGGGCGTGGCTCAGATCACCGGATACTTCGACCGCAGTGACCGAGGCCGTGCCTACTCGCGGATCCTTCAGCTCGCGGCGAATGATCTCACTCAGCGTGCGCTGGATCTGCTCGCCGACCCTGCGGCTGCGGGCGTACTCTCTGCTCATGTGACGACCACTCCGTCCCGGTCATCCCGGGCCGCTGTCCGAAACCGTCCGAAAACGGCTAGTCGGCCAGCTTGCGCTCCACTTCGTACCGCTCGAAGCACTCGATCTGGTCGCCGGCCTTGATGTCATTGTAGTTCCTGACCGCGATGCCACATTCCGTGCCGGCCCGGACTTCATTGACGTTGTCCTTGAATCGACGGAGAGACTCGAGTTCTCCCTCGAAGATAACGACGTTTTCACGAAGAACGCGAATCGGATTGTTCCGGCGCACGTAGCCGTCCATGACCATGCAGCCTGCCGCCTGGCCGTACTTCGGCGAACGGAACACATCGCGCACCTCCGCCAGTCCGACGATCTTCTCGCGAACCTCGGGGGACAGCATGCCTTCGATCGCGGCTCGTACGTCGTCGATCGCCTCGTAGATGATGCTGTAGTAGCGAACGTCGACGCCGGTTTCCTTGACCGCATTGCGGGCTGCGCCGTCGGCGCGGGTGTTGAAACCGAGCACGATGGCCTTGGAAGCGGCCGCGAGGTTGATGTCGGATTCGGTGATCCCGCCAACGCCGCTGGCAATGACCTTCACCGAGACCTCGTCTCCGGACAGTTTTGTCAGCGCATCACGCAGCGCTTCCGCGCTGCCCTGAACGTCCGCCTTGATGAGAATCTGGACGGCGTCGGAGCTGCCCTCCTCCATCTGGGAGAAGACGTCCTCGAGACGTGCCGCCTGCTGCTTCGCGAGCTTCACGTCCCGGGTCTTACCCTGGCGATGGCTGGCAACGTCACGCACTTTGCGCTCGGTCGACAGCACGAGAATGTCGTCCCCGGCATTCGGCGCTCCGGAGAGGCCGAGGACCTGCGCAGGCGTCGACGGGCCGGCGGCCTTGATCGGCTGACCGTGCTCGTCGAACATTGCCCGGACCCGACCGTATTCCTGGCCGGCGAGCAGCGCATCGCCCACTTCCAGCAAGCCGTTCTTGACGAGTACGGTAGCGACCGCACCGCGCCCTTTCTCTAGACTGGACTCCACGACCACGCCTGAGGCATGACCCTCCCGCACCGCCGAAAGCTCAAGCAGTTCAGCCTGGAGCAGCACGGATTCGAGCAGCTTGTCTACGCCTTCGCCCGTCTGCGCGGAGACGTTGACGAACTGTGAGTCACCGCCCCATTCCTCCGGGATGACCTCGTGCTGAGTCAGTTCGTTGCGCACACGCTCGGGGTCAGCGTCGTCCTTGTCGATCTTGTTGACGGCGACAACGATGGGCACGCCCGCAGCACGGGAATGCTGAATTGCCTCGATGGTCTGAGGCATGACCCCGTCGTCGGCAGCGACCACGAGAATCACAATATCCGTGACGTCGGCACCACGTGCCCTCATCGCGGTGAAAGCCGCGTGGCCGGGCGTATCCAGGAATGTGATCTTGCCGTCACCGTGCTTCACAACGTAGGCGCCGATATGCTGAGTAATGCCACCGGCCTCGCCCATCGCGACGCGGCTCTTGCGGATGTAATCGAGCAAAGAGGTCTTGCCGTGGTCGACATGACCCATGATGGTCACGACCGGCGCGCGTGGTTTCTGATCGCCTTCCGCCTTGCCCTCTTCGAGAATCTCCGACTCCAGCTCGTTCTCGTTGATCAGTTTGACCGTGTGGCCCATTTCCTCAACGACAACCTGGGCCGTGTCCTGGTCTATGACCTGGTTGATCGTCACCATCGCGCCCATGCCCATCATGGCCTTGATGACTTCGGTCGACTTGACCGCCATCCTCTGAGCCAGCTCAGCTACCGTAATCGTCTCCGGCAGAGAGACCTCGCGCACGACCGGTGCGGTCGGCAGCTCGAATCCATGCTGACCACCACCATCGACGGACACGGGACGACGACGGGCCGGGCGCTTGCGGCGCCGTCCCTTCTTGTCGCCTGCCACGTGGAGTTCCTTGCGGCCGTAGCGCGTCTTGGCTTCGTCCGCGCGGGTCTTGCGAGCCGGTCGCGCATCTTTCCGCGTGTCCTGCTCGGCCTTCGACCTGGCCTCCTGTGCGAGGCGGGCCTGCTCTGCGGCCACGCGCTGCGCTTCTTCCTCGGCGAGACGCTTGGCTTCTGCCTCGGCCTTCTCACGAGCCACTTCTTCGGCCTCACGCTTGGCCTCGTCTTCTGCAGCCTGGGCCTTCTTGTCGGCCTCGGCCTGGCGCTCGTCCGCCTCGGCCCGAACCTGCGCCTCTTCGGCAGCGCGAGCTTGTTCCTCGGTCTGAAGCTGGCGATCCAGTTCTTCCTGCTGTTCGCGGGCCTTCGCCTCAAGAACATCACGCTTGACGTAGGTACGACGTTTGCGAACTTCAACCGAGACGGTACGGGTCAAACCACGGCTCGGGCCGCCACCGCTCTGACGCAGCTCGCTGATGCTCTTGCGCTTGAGCGTGATCTTGCGCGGGGCAGCGCCGTCGCTCTCACGACCGTGCGCCTCTCGAAGATGATTGAGAAGCTTCATCTTCTTGTCGTCACTGATGCTGTCGTCCGGCCCACCGACCGAAATGCCGGCCTCTTCGAGCTGACTAAGAAGTCGCTCGACGGGGACCTTCAGGACCTCAGCAAATTGTGTAATCGTGACCTCAGCCATCAAGTGCGTCCTCGGTAATCAGGCGTTTTCCTTTTCGGCAGCCTCGGCCTCTTCGGCCTCCGCAAACCAGTGAGCGCGCGCAGCCATGATCAGCTCGGCAGCGCGCTCAGGATCCATTTCCTCGATCTCTTCCAGGTCGTCGACGGAGAGCTCTGCGAGATCGTCACGCGTCACAACGCCTTTGCTCGCGAGTACAAACGCCAGGCCCTTGTCCATGCCCTCGACACCCAGCAGATCCTCGGCCGGTTCGGCCGAATCGATCGCTTCTTCGTTCACAATTGCCTGGGTAATCAGCACGTCGCGCGCACGGTTGCGCAACTCGCCGACCATGCCCTCGTCAAACTCTTCGATCTCGACGAGCTCCGACTCCGGCACGTAGGCAATCTCTTCAACGGTTGAGAAGCCTTCCTGTGCAAGGATGCTCGCAACCTCTTCGTCGACATCAAGCTGCTCCATGAAGCGCTCGATGACGGTCCGCAGCTCGGATTCGCCTTTTTCCTCGGCGTCCTGCGCGGTCATCACATTGAGTTCGTAGCCAGTCAGCTCGCTGGCCAGGCGGACGTTCTGACCGCCCCGCCCGATCGCCTGGGACAGTTTGTCCTCGTCGACGGCGACATCCATGCTGTTCTTTTCCTCGTCGACAACGATCGACACGACCTCGGCAGGCGACATCGCGTTGATCACGAACTGGGCCGGATTTTCGTTGTAGAGGATGATGTCGACGCGCTCGCCGGCCAGCTCATTGGACACGGCCTGAACCCGCGAACCACGCATGCCGACGCAGGCGCCTACCGGATCGATCCGCTGATCGAGACTCCGGACCGCGATCTTTGCGCGCAGACCGGGATCACGGGCGGCGCCGAGAATTTCGATGAGGCCCTGGCCCACTTCGGGGACTTCCAGCTTGAACAGTTCGATCAGGAAATCCGGGGAAGTCCGTGACAGGAAGAGCTGGGGCCCACGGAGCTCGGTGCGGACATCGTGCAGCAGGCCCTTGATGCGATCCTGCGGACGAATCGGCTCGCGCGGAATCATGTCCTCACGGGGCACGAAGGCCTCGGCATTGCCGCCGAGATCGACATAGATGCCGTTGCGGTCGACCCGTTTCACGAGGCCGTTGACGAGCTCGCCCGTGCGACTCTCGAATTCCTCGACAACCTGGGCGCGCTCCGCCTCGCGGACCTTCTGGACGATGACCTGTTTGGCGGTCTGCGCCGCAATTCGGCCGAACGCAATCGATTCCATCGGCTCCTCGACGTAGCCGCCGGGCTCCGCGTTCTCATCGATGTCGACCGCGTCCTCCATCCGCAGCTCGTGATCGGGCGTCTCCAGTTCCGTGGAGTCGTCCTCGAATACGAGCCAGCGCCGGAATGTCTCGTAGTCTCCGGTTTCACGATCGATCGCAACGCGGACATCGATGTCATCACCGTGTCGCTTGCGCGTGGCGGACGCGAGCGCCGCCTCGATCGCCTCGAAGATGATGTCCTTGTCGACGCCCTTCTCGTTAGAGACGGCATCGACGACCATCAGGATTTCCTTGTTCATGGTCATAAGCAGACTTCTAGACCTCAATCTTCGGCGCCAGCCGGGCCGCCGCTATGTCTTCGAAACGCAGGATGACGGTCTCGCCGTCCAGCTCCAGTTCAAATTCGTTCTCAGCTACCGTTCCCAGCAGCCCCGTAAACCGCCGGCGGCCGTCATCACGCGGCCGCGCCAACTCTACTTTCGCCCGCTCACCCGTGAAGCGCGCGTAGTGCGCCGGGGTCCGCAGCGACCGGTTCACGCCCGGCGAGGACACCTCGAGGGAATAATTCCCCGGGATCGGATCCTCGACGTCGAGCAAACCGCTCACCTGGTGGCTGACCCGCGCGCAGTCTTCGAGCGTGATCCCGTTCTCACTGTCGATGTAGATCCGCAAGAGACCATTGGCCCCGATCCGCAAATCGAGATCCACCAGGTCGTAACCGAGGCTGTTCACCTCGGTTTCGAGCAGGTCGATGATGGCCGTCTTGTCCGTCATTGCCTCGCAAACAAAAAGTGGGCCATAGGCCCACTTGTTCTTCTCTCCCTTCACGTCGACCCAAACAGGATCGCTCTGACTCGAACCGACGCGCTGGCGGCAGATAAAGAAAAAGCCCCAGCGGGGCTTTTCCTACCAAAGCATGGTAGCGGGGGCAGGATTTGAACCTGCGACCTTCGGGTTATGAGCCCGACGAGCTGCCAGACTGCTCCACCCCGCACTCGCCAGGGACGGCATTATACAAACTGCCCCCAGGAAAGCCAACATCCAGGCGAAGAAACTGGCCGATAAGAGAAAAAATTAGCTAATAACCTGATTACAAAGGG
>Ga0316193_10004112_pt1 | contig 10662 bp, 11 predicted proteins | sample MerIslsedime2_MG_FD_207735 | JGI IMG/M metagenome (GOLD analysis project Ga0316193, IMG submission 207735) | Coastal sediment microbial communities from Maine, United States - Merrow Island sediment 2 | ecosystem: Environmental > Aquatic > Marine > Coastal > Sediment | place: USA: Maine... | reverse complement strand
AAAGCGGAGACCTGGCTAAAGCAACACGGATAAAATTTTCACAATCTGCGATAGAGCAAGGCACAATCTTTTTGGAAGAATTTGTATGCTATCATCTGGGTAAACAGCCGCGCAGCCTGAAATTTTTGCGCCAGATTAGAAAGGCAGGTGATTAGCTGAATGAAGTCAATGCCAGTTAGGTGAATTAACCCTAAACCAAATCTGCCGAGGGAGAATTGACAATTGAAGATTTGTGGATGTCGCTTCGCTCTGTCATTTTTCAATCTTCAATCTTCAATCCCGGTCGGGTGTTATGGACAAAAAATTCAGAAAAATACTTGATTCCAGCCCTATTGAAGCGTCTGCTCCCTGCAGAATCGACATGGGGGGTACCCTGGATATCCCGACATTTTATTATCCCCTGAGACACCTGTCCCCCTGCTCGTTTAATATTGCATTGAAACTTAGAACCCGGGTCCGTCTGCTGCCTTATGACAGAGGGCGGATTAAAATTTCATCCAGGGGGTTTAAAGCGGCACAATTTTCGGCAGACGCCGCTCCATTTAATCACCCAATGGGGCTGATGTTTGCGACGGCAGCCTTTTTCAACGCCGAGGGGATTCATATCGATATTGAATCTCAATCTCCTCCGCGCAGTGCATTGGGAGGTTCATCAGCGGCAGCGGTGGCGCTGGTTGCTGCATTTTTAAAATTGAAGGCCGCCACGGAATCCGGGGGCAGATCGAACCGGCGCAGAGTTGCGTTGCTTGCCTATCAACTTGAGCAATCCACAGCCGGTGTTCCTTGCGGCTTTCAGGATCAGCTGGCCGCCGCTTATGGCGGTGTGAATGTCTGGAACTGGCAGACCGATCCCGATCGATCTTTGTTTCGACGGAAAATAGTGGTCGCTAAAAAAGGCCACAAAGAACTGGCGGGTCATCTTCTTTTGGCCTATTGCGGGAAACCCCATGCGTCCAAAGACATCAACGGTCGATGGGTGAAGCAGTTTCTCTGTGGGGAAAATCGAAACCTGTGGAGGGATGTCATCGCATCTACCCGCGAATTTGTAAAGGCTCTGGCAGGGAAAAACTATAAAAAGGCTGCCGGATACATGAACCGGGAAACCGATATTCGCAGAAAAATGACCCCGGACGTGCTGGACAAAGTCGGCCGTCGCCTGGCGGGTATAGCGTTGCAAAACGATTGCGGTGTCCGTTTTACGGGTGCCGGAGGGGGGGGGTGCCTGTGGGCCTTAGGAGAGATCGAAAATATTGGCAGATTGAGGCCTTTGTGGCAAAAGTCGCTTTCATCCCCCAAAGAGGCTTGTCTTCTCGATGTTGGCATTGATTCTAAAGGGGTTATGATATATTAACCCCAAAATTAAAATACCAAAACCCAAATACCAAATGGTTCGACAAGCCGTTCGACTGGCTTACGATCCTGAGCAGAGTCGAAGGACTCACCACCCTGAGCCAGGTCGAAGGGTAAATCACAATGACCGAAATTCAAAATCCCAAACAATTGGTTTTTGATCGTATTTGAAATTTGGATATTTGGAATTTATTTGAAATTTGATGCTTGTAATTTGTTATTTCAGGTTTATCTGGGTTAGGGTAACTATTTATGAAAACCTATCAGAGGCGGATTAAAACCAAGGAAAAGGAACGAGTACATGAATTTTCAAGATGTAATTTTACAGCTACATAAATTCTGGGCCGGCAAAGGCTGTGTGATGGTGCAACCATACGATTTAGAGGTCGGCGCGGGAACGTTTCATCCCACCACCACATTAAAAGCGCTGGGTCCGGAACCCTGGAATGTCGCTTATGTTCAACCTTCCAGACGGCCCACCGACGGCCGCTACGGTGATAATCCGAACCGTCTGCAGCATTATTACCAGTATCAGGTGATTTTGAAACCATCTCCCTTTAACGTTCAGGATTTGTATTTAAAAAGTCTCAAGGTATTGGGGATTGATCCCCTCGATCATGATATCCGATTTGTTGAAGACGATTGGGAATCCCCGACGCTTGGTGCCGCCGGCCTGGGCTGGGAAGTCTGGCTGGATGGCATGGAGATCACCCAGTTTACCTATTTTCAAATGGCCGGCAGCATCGAACTGAACCCCATTCCCGTTGAACTGACCTACGGGCTGGAACGTATTACCATGTATCTTCAGGGCGTGGACAGCGTCTATGATCTGAAATGGAACGATGAGATCAGTTACGGAGATGTCCATCATCAGCAGGAAGTTGAGCAGTCTACTTACAATTTTGAAAAGGCCGATGTACCGGTCTTATTTGATCTGTTCAGCAAATACGAAGCCGAGTCGTTAAAACAACTCGATGCCGAACTCGTTCTCCCGGCCTATGAATATTGCCTGAAATGCTCGCATACCTTTAATCTTCTGGACGCCAGGGGTGCCATCAGCGTTACCGAGCGCACTGGATATATCGGTCGGATTCGAAACCTGGCCCGGGGATGTGCGGAAGGGTATTTGAAACAGCGGGAAGATATGGGATTTCCGCTGATGAAAAGCGAGGAATAGGTTGAGGGGTTCTGGGTTCAGGGTTCAGAGGTTCAGGGTCCAGATAACAGAGAACAGAAGACAGAGAACAGATGACAGCATAAATATGACTGAGGACAGAGGTCAGAAGACAGAGGTCAGAGAACGGATGACAGATGACAGAAATTCCGAATTCTTCTATATGCTCTATGCGCTATGCCCTTTGCTCTATGCCTTTTTTCCCGTAACCCGCAACCCTAACACGTAACGCGCAACACGAAACACGTAACTCACTACTGAGGTGACTATGGATAATTTATTACTTGAAATCGGAGCTGAAGAGATCCCGGCCGGCTATATTCAGCCTGCATTGACTTTTTTGTCTTCCTCGCTGCTTCAAAAATTGACGGATGCTCGCATCGAACACGGTAATGCCAGGGTTTACGGCACGCCTCGACGATTGGCTGTCAAGGTCGAAAGTGTGGCGCGCAAACAAAAGTCTATTAAGAGCGAAGTGATCGGTCCTCCGGCAAAAGTTGGTTTCGATGAGAATGGCAAGCCAACCATGGCCGCGCAAAAATTTGCCGAAAAAGTGGGAGTGCCCGTCAGTCAACTCGCCATAAAAGAAACTGCCAGGGGTTCCTATCTGGCTTCAGAAAAAATGGAACGTGGTCTGGCAACCCAAATCCTGCTGAAAGAAATTTTACCGGAAGTCATTTCATCTATTCCGTTTCCCAAAAAAATGAGATGGGCCGATCTGGACGTCGAATTTGCCCGACCGATATATTCGATTTTAGCATTGTTGGGGAAATCGCTTGTCACATTTCGTTTTGGCAACATAAAGAGCGGTCGCTATACATACGGGCACAGTTTTATGGCTCCCGGTAAAATTAAACTGAACGTCGCCAATGACTATCTCGAAAAGTTGCGTACCACCCGGGTTCTGGCGGACATGGCGGAACGTAAAAAAATGCTCGAGCACGGTATCGCGGAGGTCGCCCAAAAAATAGGCGGTCGTATCCTGCCCGATGACGAGTTGGTGGATATCGTTAACAATCTTGTGGAATATCCGGTGCCCGTGGCCGGCAAATTTGACGAGGCCTTTCTTGAGGTGCCCGATGAAATCTTAATCAACGCCATGCGAGAGCATCAGAAGTACTTTGCCGTGGTCGATAATGACAACAAACTGATGCCGAATTTTATTGCGGTCAACAATACCGCCGCAAGGGACTTGGCACTGGCGGCCAAGGGACATGAGAGGGTGCTGCGGGCCCGTCTGGCAGATGCGCAGTTTTTCTACCAGGGAGATCTGGAAATCACGGATGATGATCGGGTGGAGAAGTTAAAAAGGGTTCTCTTCCAGGCCAAGTTGGGAACCATGCATGAAAAAATTGAAAGAGTGGCCAAGATTGCCGAAAATCTGGCTGATTTAGTTGTTTATATACCGGCGCCGGACACCAAAGACGCTGACTTAAAAACCCAGGTAAGCCGCGCCGCCAGATTGAGTAAAGCCGATCTGGTCAGTCAGGTGGTGGGTGAATTTCCGAAGCTACAGGGGGTTATGGGAAGAGTCTATGCCACCGTAGCAGGCGAACTCCCCATGGTGGCCGCTGCGATTGAAGAACATTATCGGCCGGTGTATTCAGGCGCACCCCTTCCGGAAACAACGGTGGGTGCAATACTTTCCATTGCCGACAAGATCGATTCGATTTGCGGGTGTTTCAGTGCCGGTCTGATACCCACCGGTGCTTCCGATCCCTACGCGCTGCGGAGACAGGGCATCGGGATTGTTCAGATATTGAAAGATAAAGGCTTTTCATTTTCCTTACGCGACCTGATTCAAGACAGTGTGACGCAGTTCGGGGGGAAAAGCGATCAGGAACGCAGCGATTTGATCGAAAATGTCTACAGCTTCCTGCAAAACCGCATCTCCCACCTGCTGGCTGAAGACGGATATTCAAAGGATACTGTCGCAGCCGTTCTCAATGTCTCCTGCGACAACATTCCGCAAACATGGAGCAGGGTAGGGGCCCTTGAAAAACTAAAGGCCAAGCCGGATTTCGAGCCGCTTGCCGTGGCTTTCAAGCGGGTGGTCAATATTATCAGAAAGGCAGATGATTTCCAGACAACGACAGTAGATCAAAAATTATTCCAGCATGAATCCGAGACGGCGCTTCTAGCGGCCTACGAATCGGTCAAAATGAAGGTAGATGACCATTTGCAAAAAGATCTCTTCGATCGGGCCCTCGTTGAAATCGCCTCTTTGCGCGATGCAGTGGATGCTTTCTTTGATGGAGTCATGGTGATGGCGGATGATATGGCTGTCAGACGTAACCGACTGGCGCTGCTGGGGCTCATAGCCACCTTGTTTAGCGGGTTTGCGGATTTTTCCAAACTATCGACCTGAGAGGGTATGGCGGATGACGAGTGACGAATGACAAAGGACGGATTCACCTCAGGATTGAATATTGAAGGATGAAGATTTATGGTAATGGGAACAAGGAGGAAAAATGCACAGGCAAGTGATTCAGGGATTGGTCTTTTTTCTGGTATTGATTTTCTGTAATCTGGCTTACGGTCAGAGCATTACGGTCGGACCCGACGGGAAGTTTCAAAAACAGGTCATCAGCGTGCCCTACGCGTTTTACAATGCCAGTTTCGGTTTTGCCGGCGCGTACGCTTACGCCGTTACAGGGTGGCCTCAGAAGCAATCGGCGCTGATAGGCACAGCAATGGCAGGTACTAAGGGATCGGCCATGGGATTTATTATGGGAAGAGATCTTCAAATGTCATTCGCAGAAAGGTTGTTTCTGGATGCCATTGTTCAGGCGGGCTACTTCCAAGATGCCGACATTTACATAAACGGCAAAAAGAAATTTTCGGACGAGCGCGCCGGCAGCAATGATTCCGACAAAGACGATTATGTCGAAAGCGACGGTTGGGACAACTTTTTCCGGCTGCGTTTTAAATATCTGCTGCCAATCGGCCACGGCAAAGATCAGATTATCAGCACCCAGGTAGTAGACCAGGGACTGCTTGTCGATGGCGCAATCGGGGGCGAGTCCTGGAACCCCTTTCACAGCGGACGAACCTATTTCGAAATGAAACCTTTCTACCGATTGCAGCAAGTCGACAGCGACGAAGTTCAGGAGGATGTGAAAACCAACGGTCTAGAGCTTTCCCTGTTTCGCGATAACCGGGATTTTAAAATGAACCAATCCAAGGGCAGCGCCCTGCGGTTGAAATACCAGCGGGATTCCGGGTGGTTGAACAGCTCGAATTCCTGGACGGTGGTTGACGGGGAATTAGACAAGTATTTTTCGCTGGGGGAGTCGAACTGGTTCCGCCAGCGGGTAGTAGCATTTGATTTATGGACAGCCTATTCACCGACCTGGAATGAAAAAAGCAATGGAGACATCGAAAACGGAGCGCCGTCTTTTGCCGGCGCCACCTTGGGGGGACTGTGGCGTTTGCGCGGATACCCGTCCCAGCGATTCAGCGATAAGGCGGCCATTTACTATGCCGCAGAAATGCGCTTCATTCCGCGCTGGAACCCGTTTGACGGCTGGCCCTGGCTGCAGAAACACCTGAGCGTCCAATGGCTGCAGTTTGTGCCGTTTGTCGAAATCGGCCGGGTGGCGCCGGAGTGGGACGTCAAAGATTTGCATGAGGACATGAAATGGAGCGCAGGATTGGGGCTGCGCTTGTGGGCCGCAGGGCTGGTGGCCCGGATCGATTCGGCTGTGTCCGACGAAGGCTTCGAGGTTCAGATGATGGTTGCCCAGCCGTTCCAGTTTTAAAAAGTTTGTGTAAGCGGCCAGCGAAAGGAGATCTCCTTTGATCAAACGAATCAGAAATACATCTGAAAAACCGGTGCGCCCAAAAGAACTGCTGCGCAAAGGCCGCTCACCGCTAAGCGCCAAATCCGTGTGGCTCGCCACAGGTCTCTTGATCGGCGGCGGCAGCACCATGGCGTCGGGGCCGTCTAACAGCACATTAGCGTCATGGCTTCAAAGTCAGGCACCGGCTGTCATGACAATCTCCGGAAGCTATCTCGCCGGGTTTTTCATCGGTTGGGGTGCACGGCGCACGATTAGAATGACATCGATTATCACCGGTATCGCCCTGGCGATAATCGGGCTATTAGTTTCGTGGGGCTGGGACGGCACGGCAGTTCAATCATGGGTAAATTCAGCCAACGCGTGGGTTGGCGAAAGTATCGAGGGCGCTGGACGCTATCTCGTTTCAATGCTACCGTCGGCAACCGCGGCCGGGGCCGGAGGGGTTCTTGGCTTTCGCAGGAAATAGCCGATCGGTAAACAACCTATTTTAAGATCGATCTCAATCGAATTCACCATTCCTTATCTGGGCAACGGCCCGTTAAATACCGATAGTATGCTGCTGCTTTTACTTAAGACGTCCATTGCAACCCTTATCCTTGCCATCGGCATGACCGCCGTGACCGACGATATCGTCTATCTCTGGCGTCGACCTGTTCTGCTGATGAAATCCATCATCGCGATGTACCTGGTCATGCCGGCCGTGGCGGTTTTGATGGCGCGTGTGCTTGACCTGCCCGAGCGAACCGAGTTGGCGCTCGTGATTTTGGCGATTTGTGCCGGGGCACCGCTGCTGCCCAAAAAACTCATCAAATTCGGTGGTGATCCATCCTACGTCTTCAGCCTGATCGTAAACACGTCGCTGCTTGCAATTGCCACCGTGCCCGCCTCTCTTCACTTTTGGCCGGCACTATCTCCTTGGACACCTCTACGGTGACGCCTACACATGTCGCTGGTGTCATCCTGAAGACATTCCTACTGCCCCTTGGAATAGGCATGCTGCTACGACGGGCAGCCCCGACCTTGGCTGAACGAATCGGTGAACCGCTGCTGAAGATTGCCGGCACTGCCATGGGTCTATGCGCCCTTGTGGCGCTGGCAGCCGGCTTTCATTTGGTCTTTGAGGTTGGTCTGCCGTCGCTCTTAGCGTTTGCCGCTTTCACGCTTGCCGCCATCCTGGCCGGCCATCTATTCGGTGGCCCCGAACCGTCCGACCGTACCTCGCTTGCGATCGCCTGTGCATCGAGACACATCGGCCTGGCCCTGCTGATCGCAGCCAACGCTCGCGACCAGCATGCGCTTGAACTGGTTGTCGCCTACCTTCTGGCTTCGGCGGTGGTCTCGATACCATACGTGCTGTGGATTAGGAAACGCCGCGAGCGGGAGTAAATTTCGGTCTCGTATTCCTTATATTGGAATTTAAAAATGAGCTTGACAAATGTTTCTTAAGGCGTTTATATCATAGCGAAATAGTGACGATGGTACGCCACTTTGTCCAATGTACTGACCGTTGACAAACAATTTCATATCATTTTAATCGGTTATTCTTCATACATTATGAGGATACTGATGATCACTCGCCCAAGATCAAGAAGAAGTTCGTTTGCTGTCCGCCCTTAATGTCGCCAAGCCGACGAAGCCTTGTACCCGGCGTCATATTATTAAGTGCTGGTGTGATCACGTTAGCGGGCTGCGCCCCGAACCCGACAAAAACAAATTGCCAAGGGAGGTTTTGTTAAAGGCTATCGTCAGGCACATCGAAGAGGATTTGAATCGCAGATAGTGTGCACAATCGTTGCCCAAACAGGACTTCAAAATCTTGGAGTTTAGGATGAATCGATCAAAATCAAAAACACTTTGTAATATCTGGATTTTTTCTCTGGCAGTGCTCGTTTTTGTTATGCAGGGATGCGCAACGACGAAGCCGCCACCAGCAGATCCTTTGGCCTACAAAACCCGGACAAAAATCAGCTTCAACGAGGATGTGACCGTCACGGTGGCCGTACCGACCATCGTGGAAGCCCAGGCGATCTATGGAGTCAGGCTGGCATCGAAATACATTCAGCCGGTTTGGCTGGAAGTCAAGAACGACAGCACCGACATCTACTGGTTTTTGCCTTCGGGGCTGGACCCGGACTATTTTGCCCCGTCAGAGGTGGCCTTCGCTTTCCATACGGATTCGGATGAAACCAACCGGCAACTGGATGAAAAATTTCAGAAACTGCAATTCCAAAACCCCATTCGACCGGAATCAACCCAAGCCGGTTTCGTGCTGGTCAACCTGGACGAGGGATTTAAGGCCGTCGATATCGATCTCATTTCCCGTGAAGCCGTCAAGAGCTTTTCGTTTATCATCGCCGATCCTGATTTCAAAGCCGACCATAAGGAGGTCGATTTTGACGCCATTTATGCTGCCGAAGATATCAGCAACATCGAAGACGAAAAAGCGCTGCGTCGGATCCTTGAAGAGCTGCCCTGCTGCACCACCAATGCCGATGGAGTCGAATATGGCGATCCCCTCAATCTGGTCCTCATCGGGGAACCAAACGATCTGGTGCCGGCCCTGGTTCGACGCAACTGGCACACCACGGAGATCCTCTGGTCCCGGGCTATTTTACGTACGATCAAGTCGTTTTTACAGGGCGAACGTTACCGTTACTCGCCCATCAGTCCGCTGTACGTGTACGGGAGACACCAAGATATTGGCTGGCAAAAAGCGCGCGGCACCATCCATGAGCGCAACCACATGCGGTTTTGGTTGAGTCCGATCCGCTATCGCGGTATGAAGGTTTCATGCTGGACCTGATCAAGCGGTATGCTGCGCTGTATTTAGTTGAAATTTTAGGATTTTGTCTGATGGGGAACCATTTCCACCTTCTGGTGAAGATGTTTCCCGAATACAAATTCACTGATGAAGACATAAAAAAACGCTATCTGGGCTTTTATGGAGATGACCGGGCGTTTGTATATGGCCAGGTTCCATCTTTGCGTGAAAAATTATCAAACCTTTCTGAATTTGTGCGGGAAATTAAAGTTGGCTTTGCCCGGTTTTACAATCGGCGGCATAACCGGCGCGGTTATTTCTGGGGCGACCGGTTTAAAAGTGTCATCGTTGAAAAAGGAGAAACCCTGATCAACTGCCTGGCATATATCGATTTAAATCCATTACGTGCCGGCCTGGCGGACCGTCCGGAGGAATACCGCTGGAACTCCCTTGGCTACCATGTACAGACCGGCAATAAAGAAAATTTTTTATCCCTGGATTTTGGGCTCAAGGAATTCAGCGTACTGGATGCCGAAGAAAGGCTGAAGGGTTATCGTCGATATGTTTATGAAGCCGGCGCGGTGGACCGCTCTAAGATTGGTAAGCGCAAAATCATTGAAGAGACGGTGGTAGAAAAAGAGCGAAAAAAAGAGTTTAAAATAAGCAGAGTCGATCGCTTTCGGTACAGAACACGCTATTTTTCGGATTCGGGAATCATCGGTACCAAAGAGTTTGTTTCTATCAATTATAAACGGTTTAAAGATATTTTTATGTCGAAACGAGAAAAAGTACCCAAACCTGTGTCCGGTTTAGATGGGGTTTATTCCTTGAAGAGGTTGGCGGATTAATGCTTTCTTTATAATTCGAGATCTACTGTACTAATCTTTTCTAATGCTATTAGAGTCAAAGTGCATAAATGCTGATCAAGCCGCGAAAAGAACTTCGCCATTTCGGGCAAAGTCGACTGCAAAGGAATCTTCATTATCCCACTCATCCTGGGTTAGCGCTATCGCTTCGATAGGAGCAAAGATTTCATAAATGACGTCGGATAGGATATCGATTCGTTCCCAATAGCTCTTGTATTTGAAGTCATCTGATATGACCACAATATCAATATCGCTGCCCTCCCGATTCGAATCAGACGCATAAGAACCATACAAAATAAGCTTTCGCGGCCTGATTCCACGAGCCTCGATTTCCTTGTGAAATCGAGTTAAAATTTTTATAACTGCTGTTTTATCCATGTTACAAGTTCCCTGCCTTTGGATAGAATATCTTTAACGACCTCCCTACTGTAGATCCTCTGAAGGTTGGTGAGGCTTTCCGGATAGCGTGTAGGAATACTGGCCTCATTGAGTTTCACGATAAACTTGCCAGGTTCCCTGGGCGGTTTGATTCCGATTTCGTTAAGCAGATAGATCAGGTTATGCGATTTGGGCGGTATTTCCCGTCGTTTTTCATAATAAAGGCCTTTTAGTGTTTTTTCGACTGCGAGGTGGCACATAAAAACGGCATAGATAAAGCGGCCGCCTTCATACATATAGAGCGCCGTGTCCATGTCATAATCGGATTGT
>Ga0316193_10004111_pt1 | contig 10664 bp, 10 predicted proteins | sample MerIslsedime2_MG_FD_207735 | JGI IMG/M metagenome (GOLD analysis project Ga0316193, IMG submission 207735) | Coastal sediment microbial communities from Maine, United States - Merrow Island sediment 2 | ecosystem: Environmental > Aquatic > Marine > Coastal > Sediment | place: USA: Maine... | reverse complement strand
CAAAGCGATCGCGGCGTTTCGGTCGAAACAACATGCGCCACGTAGTCAAATTTTTTAGTTCAAGAAGAGGTATTTGAGATGAAAGCATCCATGGTTTTTCTGCGTAGCGTTTTGTTGGCGGCGCTACTCGGGTCAGGAGGTGCCTGGGCGCAGGACGCCGAACCCGTTCAGGAAGAGCAGGACGACGTCTCCAAGGCCCTCGATTCCACGGCCACCCAGTGGTCCTTTCAGTTCGCCTGGCAACAGACCGACTGGAAAACCGACATGGTCAACGGTCAGCCCCGGCCGCAAGGCCTGGACAATTTTGCCCAGTTGCGTATCGTGGCGCCGTTCGTGTTCGAGAAATTCACGCTGTTGCCGCGCCTAACGCTGCGGCACTACGAGAACGTCAACAACGGTGACAACGGACTGGGCAACTCAGAGCTGTTTGGCCTGATCGTCCCCAAAAAATGGGACTGGGGTACAGGCCGGGTCGGCATTGGGCCGCTGGTGACCTTCCCTGGCAACGATAAAGTGGCCAAGGACGAGTGGGGCTACGGCTTTGCCGCGGCGGCGGTCAATACCAGCGGAAACTGGTTCTATGGTCTGCTGTTCACGCAATCCTGGCGCGCTGTGGATCCCGCCGCGTTGCCGGTCGGCACCAGCGACACCAACCCGCTGGGCATTGCCCCGTTCCTCAATTACCAACTGGGCGGCGGATGGTATGTCGGCAACGGCGACATGGTCATTAACTACGACTGGGATTCCAACGAAGTCTACATGCCCATCGGGGTTCGTTTCGGCAAGGTCGTTCCCGGCAAAACCGGCAGCTGGAACATGTACATCGAGTACCAGACCAGCCTGATCTATGACAATTACCCTGGCGCCGCCAAGGATTCGTCGTGGCGTTTCAATGTCACCAGGACGCTGCCCGCGGGATTCTGAGCGAGGTCGCTCTGAAGGAGAGCCGGGAGACCGAAAGTCCGGACTTCTGGCTGCCGAATCAATACCGAAGGGCCGGGGGTGCTGCATGTTTGGCTGGATCAAAAAAGTATTTTTCCAGGGGCTGATTGTCCTGATTCCCCTTGTGCTGCTCTGGCTCACCATTCGGGAACTGGCGGAGCTGCTGGTCGCTTTTGCCGAACCCGTGGCCGACGCTTTCCCCGCCGGCTCATTCGACTGGGTTCGAAATCCGCAACTGGTCGCGCCCATCCTGATTATCTTGTTCGCCATCTTGCTTGGGATGCTGGCCTCCGTCCCTGTTATCCGGAAGGCGGGCGCCGCGCTGGAGCGAAATACGCTCGGTCATCTGCCCTTGTATCGCATGATCAAGACCTTTGTCACCGCGTTTCTCGAAGTTGAAGATGCGTCCTCATTCCGCCCTGCGCTGATCATCGACGACGAAGGCGGAGCGGAACCGTGTTACGTCATCGAGGACATTCAGGAGCATCCCAATGTCGTCGTGCTGGTGCCCTGGTCACCGGCCTCGTTTGCAGGTTCGGTGAGGCTCGTGCCGCGTGATCGCGTCAAGCGAATCAACATCACTTTTGACGAATTCTCACTCAGCCTGGCCAATTTCGGACTGGGACTGAACACCAGCATGAAACTGCGGAATGGCCCCCCGGACCACACGGAGGTTGACAAATCATGATTCGAATTCGACACTTCTTGCGTACCGTGACGGCGTGCTGCCTGCTCGTCGGCCTCGCCCCGGTCGGTTCGGCGCTCCCGGAAGAACCGCAGGTTTTCGAATTCAACTCCTACAAGGACATCGTCGAGCTCTTCGATCAACTGGGGTACACCGAGGCGGCCTGGAACGAAGGCCTGCGCGAGGTCAACCGCGTGTACCTCCAGAACATGCCGTCGCGCTGGCGGCAGAAGCACTCCAGCGAAGTCGAGATCAAGATGAAGAAAGAACTGTTTCTTCGGACGCTCGCGCCGCTGGTACTGCGCTCGAACGAGCTGATCATGGAAGAACGCGCACAGCTGCTTGCCATGCTTGAAGCCGGACTTAGCGATGATCCCTGGCTCCGGGCGCTGGCCGAGAAATACCGCGTGGCCAAGCCGGAAGACCCGGCCCCGGGTCCGCAACAACTGGACGAATTGCTGCACCGGGTGGATTTCGTGCCCAATTCGCTGGCCCTGGCCCAGACCATCGAGGAGAGCGGCTGGGGCACGTCCCGCTTCGCCGACGTGGGCAACGCGATGTTCGGCCAGTGGGCCTGGGGCGAGGACGCCATCAAGCCGGAGCAGCAGCGCTCGGGCAAAGGCAATTACGGCATCCGCGCCTTCGACAGCCCGCAGGATTCCGTGAACGGCTACATGCTCAACATCAACTCGCACCCCGCCTACGCGGACCTGCGCAACAAGCGCGCCGTCATCCGTAGCGAGGGCCGTGCGCCGGGCGGCCCCGAACTGACCGACACGCTGCTGAAGTACTCCGAGCGGGGCCAGCACTACGTCGACACCCTGAACAGCATCATGCGCGTCAACAAGCTGGTTGAAATCGACGAGGCGCACCTGGTCGACCCGGTCATCCTGCTGGTGCCGGTAGGCGAAGGCGCCGACTGATGGATCGCTGTCCAATGACACGGGCGCAGCCTCCTGTCGTTCGGGCATACCTGTCGGGCCTGCTGCTGATGGCCTGCTGGCTGATGCCCCTGTCACTCGCTGCGCAGGATTTGGAACCACGCCGCTGGACGCACCTGCCGGTGGGAACCAGCGTCCTGGGCATCGGCTACGCAGGGCAGAACGCGAACATTTACTTCAACCCCGTGATCGGCATCACGGACGGCAGTTCAAACGTCAACGCCTGGCTGGCACGCTACAGTCATGCTTTCGACTGGTCTGGCATGACGGCACGGGTGGACGGCATCCTGCCGTACATATCCGGCTCGTGGCAGGGACTGGTCGACGGCGAGCCGGGCCAACGCACCATTCGTTCCGGGGGAGATCCCCTGGTGCGGCTGTCCGTGAATTTTTACGGTTCACCGGCATTGACGAGGCAGGAATTCCTGGATTTCGTGGCGGAGAACCCGGTGCGCACTTCCGTCGGCGCCTCCCTCGCCGTGTCGCTACCGCTGGGTGGCTACGACCCGACAGAACTGATCAACGTAGGCCGAAACCGATACATGCTGAGGCCGCAAGTGGGCGTGCTGCACGAACGTGGCCCGTGGTCTTTCGAGCTGACCGGTTCCATGTTTCTTTTCAGCGACAACAACGATTTCGTGGATGCGGTCACCCTGTCGCAAGACCCGGTCTGGGCACTGCAGGCCCACGTCACCCGGAATTTCCGGGGCAACTTCTGGCTCGGCGCCGGCATGGCCTACGCCAGGGGCGGAAAGGTCCAGTTGGATGGTTCGCCGATCGCTTTCGAGGTCGACAATCTTCTCCTGAACCTGGTGGGCAGCTATAAGCTCACACGGACCCAGAGCATGATGCTTGCCTGGCAGCGAGGCCGCACGCAGAACGACGTGGGTGCCGATTTCAACAGTTGGTTGCTTTCCTGGGCCATAGCCTGGGGAAGCTGAAGGGCGATAGGCAGCAATTTTCGGACGACGGCTGGAGAGCCAGAAGGAATCGATGACAGCAAGCACACCCAGCTCACACGACCGCATTGACCGGGAACGGCGCGCCCTGCGCGTTTCCAGCTACGGCGCCCTCGCGCTGGCCGTTCTCGGTATCGGTTTTGCCGTTTTCAGCGGTTCCGAGGCCATCCTGCTGGACGGCCTGTTTTCCACGCTGGGTTTCTTCATGGCGCTGATGACCATCCGGGTCTCCCAACTCGTGAGGCAGCCCGACGACGAGGTGTTCCAATACGGTTATGCACACTTCGCACCGCTCATGAACGTGGTGAAGTCCCTTGTGATGGCTGTCCTGTGCGGTTTTGCCCTGTTCTCGGCGATCAGCACCCTGTATGCGGGCGGCCAGCCCATGGCCGTCGGCAGCGCGTTGATCTACGCGCTGGCCGCGACGATGATCGGCGTGGGCCTGTTCCTGTACCTGCGCCGGGAAGCGAGCCAGACCGGGTCCGTGCTCGTGTCCCTAGACGCAAAGGCGGCGCGCCTGGACATGTTCCTGTCGGCGGCGGTTCTGGCCAGTTTCGCGCTGGGTTGGCTCAGTCTCGGCTCGCCGCTGGAACGCTACCTGGACTACCTCGATCCGATGGTGGTGGCAGGACTGTGCCTGGTGGCGCTGCCCGTGCCTTTGAAAGTGCTCTGGGAAAACGGTCGCGAAGTGCTCCTGCTGGCCCCGGCCACCGAAGTGCAGGAACTCGTGATCGAGAGAATCGAGAGCGCCCTGGTGAATTTCCCGCTCGAGGACCATCGCATCCGCATGTTGAAGCTAGGCAACGTGATGTCGGTCACGCTGCACCTGCGCCCCGCCGCTGACTTTCACCTGAAGCGCATCGCCGACCTGGACCGGGTGCGACGGAAAATCGAGGAGGCGCTGGCTCCGCTCGAGCTGGAGATCGGTCTCGACGTCCTGTTTGTTGACGACATGGAGCTGGCCAGATGAAAAACTTCCGCCGCAATCACGGACTCCTGCGCGCCGTGCTGGCCAGCATTTCTCTCGGCTGTGCGCCGGCAGCGCACGCCTCGGGATTCGACAACCTCGGCAAATGGTTCGATGACAACCTGATCGACCCAGCGGACGGAATGCTCGACGCCAGCAACTATCTCGCCAGCGCGCACGGATTCTTCCCGGCGCCCATCATCATTACCGAGCCTGCTGTGGGGTTCGGTCTCGGCGCGGCCGTGGCGTATTTCCACCCCCGCAAGGAAATGGATTCCGAGGCGCACCCTCACCAGGGTCCGCCGAGCATCAGCGTGGGATTCGCCGCGGCCACCGACAACGGCACCAGTCTGTACGGCGGCGCCCATTCCGGCGTCTGGAAAGACGATCACGTGCGTTACCTCGGCGCCATTGCAGGCGCGAGCGTTAACCTGAGGTTTTACCCCGGGCAAAAGTACGGCGATTCCGAGGACAACGGCATCCGCTTCAACATCGACGGCACGTTTTTCTTCCAGCAGGCCCAGTTCCGGATGAAAGAAAGCAACTGGTGGCTGGGCGTCAACTACCTGTACATCAACGCCGAAAACACCTTCCGCGACGCGGACGAGCAGATGGAGGAGGAACTGCCCGAGCCCAGTTTTGAATTCAACCAAGCGGGCCTGGGCGCCTTCGTGGAATACGACGGGCGGAACACGACTTTTACCCCGACGCAGGGTCTGCGGGCACTGCTCGAATACCGCAATTACGGCGACGCCTGGGGTAGTGACTTCGACTACGACCACTACCTGGGCTCGGTGTTTCACTACACGCCGTTCGGCGACTATTCCAGCCTGGGGCTTCGGCTTGAGGGGGAGACCGTCGACGGCGACGTACCGTTCTTCGGCTACCCTTACATCAACCTGCGCGGCGTCCCTGCCATGCGCTACCAGGGTGAAACAGCGCTGACGGCGGAAGTGGAATACCTCTGGGGCATGACGCCGCGCTGGACGCTGGCGCTTTTCGGCGGCGTCGGCAAGACAACGGCGATCGGACTGTTCGGCAGTGACGGAGAAACCGTCGGGGCGGGTGGAGTCGGATTTCGCTACCGCCTGGCGCGCAAACTCGGCATGCAGGCTGGTGTGGACCTGGCCAGAGGACCGGAAGATACTGCGATATACTTGACGATAGGCAGCGCGTGGTAATGAACATCGAAAGCGAGGCAGTCGGTTCATGGTGGATGATTGGTGCGGTACGAGGTGATCGACTCTTGACGCCAGGGAACGCCATTCCCAGGGTGCTGGCCGTGGCCTGCATGCTCCTGGCGCAACCCTCGCTCGCCCAGGAAAACGATCCCGAGCTCAATGCGCGGCTCGACGCCCTTGAACAAGAGCTCCGCGACCAGCGAAACGAGTTCGAGGCCCAGCGCGAGCTTCTCGAGCGCACAATCCGCGAGCAACAGAACAATCTCGAAGCCCAGCAGCGCCAGTTGTCGGCTCAGTACGAACTCATCAGGGAATTGCAGACGGAGCGCGGAGCCGCACCACCAGCCGCAACGACCGAATCCCGCACGGAACTCGCCGCAAGCCCGACGGAACAATCACCGGCGGACGGCACCGGGGCTGACGAGGCCTCTGAGGGACAACGCGCCGCCGAGGCGGAACTGGCCAAGCGCACCGCTGCCGGCCAGCCGACGGGAGAAGTCGACGCCAAAGCCACGCTGTACGACCCGTCCAACACCGTGTTCGACCCGGACTTCCCCGGCGCCTGGCACCTGCCGGGGACGACGGCGGCAATGAAAATCGGCGGCTTCGTCAACCTCGGCCTCGTGAACAGTTTCGACCCGGTGGAAATCACCGATCGGTTCATCGTCGGCAGTATCCCCCCGGAGGGAGAGGAAGTAGCAGGCGCCCGCTCCGGCATGGACGTAACCGCCAGACAGACACGCCTGAACTTCGAGGTACGCGAGCAGACCAGCCACGGCACCCTGCGTGCGTTCGTCGAAGGCGATTTCGAGGGCGCGGGCGCGGGCGAGGGCGGCGGCGAGTTTTTCCGGCTCAGGCACGCATTCGGACAGTACAACAACCTGCTGGCGGGCAAGACCTGGACCACCTTCATGAACGTGAACGCCCTGCCGGAAGAGGTGGATTTCGAGGGCGTGAACGGCGTCGTGCTGCGCCGGCAGCCGCAGCTTCGCTTCTTTCCCGAGTTCGGCCGGGATTCGAGTTTCGTGTTCTCGATCGAGGAGCCGGGGACGGACGTCGTGAACGGCACCGGCACGAAAGGTGCCTGGGATCTCGTGTTCAGCATGGACCGCCTGCCCCTTGGCGAACTTGGGAGCTGGAACTACCAGCTGTCCGGAGTGCTGCGTGACCTGGAAGGCCAGTACGATACGGGATCGGGCAGCGACCCCGAGGATGACATCCTGCAGAACGGCCGCGCAACCGGGTGGGGCGTTACCACCAGCGGCCGCTTCAACATAAGGGGCTGGGGGCCGAACGACTTCCTGCTGTGGCAGCTTACCTACGGCGAAGGTATCGGCCGCTACGTGAATGACCTGTCGACCATCGGTGGCGGCGACGCCGTGTTCGGCCCGGACGGCAAGCTCTACGCCCTGCCGCTGCTGGCCGGCTTCCTCTCTTACCAGCATGCCTGGGCCAGCAAGGGTTGGTTCATGAAAGACTGGCCGGGCATCATGCGCTCGAACTTCACCCTGAGCTGGATCGACGTGGACAACTACAAGTTCCAGGACGGCAAGGACTATCGGCAGACCTGGCGTGCATCGGCCAACCTGCTCTACTTTCCGACCCAGAACCTGAGGCTCGGCGGCGAATTACTCTGGGGGCTGCGCAAGAACAAGGACGGCAGCGAGGGTACGGCGATGCAACTCCAGTTATCCGCACGCTACAACTTCTGAGGGGGTGCCCGGTGCCTCACACGACCGACTTCCCACGTGAAGCCAGTGCTCGAAACTGGGGGAGTCAATGCGTCAATTCGCTGGTAAGGCACCTGAAAGCCCTTGATATGTACTCTGCGGCCCTTGTGTACCAGGTCAAAGCAGTATTGATGGTTGTGCTGCCAAACGCCCGTCAGGCCATACTTGTTCCTTCTTGATGCGTCGCTTTCCATCCATGGCCTTCAGCGATTGAGTCAAAGCAATAAAACTGTATATATTTATAGTATCGAATTTTGCCCCACCATTCTTACTCACCCAGTGAGAATAACCATTTACCAGGACTTTACTTCACGAGAATCATTGACAAACCCTTACTTTTCGAAAACTCCAAGGCATTCGCGAACACGAGCAGCGTACATTTGTCTTTAACTTGTCTAATGATCTCTCTCTGGAAAGTCCCTGGACAAGACTTAACTCTTCCTTGCGAGAAAAGGGTTACTCAGGCTAGTTTGGCCTTTAACTCGGTGGGATTGGTGAATTTACCAAGCATGGGGGATTTACCAGGGATTTAAAGACAAAAATAAAGGGACCCGGATTTCTCCCAAGTCCCTGATTTTATTGGTCGGGGCGAGAGGATTCGAACCTCCGACCCCTGCAACCCCATTGCAGTGCGCTACCAGACTGCGCCACGCCCCGACTTGAAACTGTTCCCGCCGACGTCTCGATCGAGACGCGGGATTTTACATCAAATTCAGACTTCGTTATAGCTCAGCGCTTCAGAACCTGCAGTACTTGCTCCAGTTCCATACGGACCTGGCGGATGATCTGCTGGCTGCGGTTGACGTCGTCCTTGGCTTCATCGCCTTCCAGCATCTGCCTGGCGCCCCCGATGGTGTAACCCTGTTCATACAGCAGACTGCGGATCTGGCGAATCATCATGACATCGCCGCGCTGATAATAGCGGCGGTTACCCCGGCGTTTGACCGGTTTGAGTTGTTCGAATTCCTGTTCCCAATAGCGAAGTACATGTGGCTTTACGCCACACAATTCACTGACTTCGCCGATTGTAAAATACCGTTTTGCCGGAATCGGCGGTAGATCTCGGTCAATCCCCGGATCCAACATAAGCTTCCACCCTTGCGCGTAGTTTCTGGCCCGGTCGGAATGTCACAACGCGGCGTGCGGAAATAGGGATTTCCTCGCCGGTTTTAGGATTCCTGCCTGGCCTTTGATTTTTCTCTCTCAGTTGAAAATTTCCAAACCCGGACAGTTTGACATTTTCGCTCCCTTCGAGAGCAATTCTAATCTCCTCGAAAAATGCATCAACAAATTCCTTGGCTTCCCTTTTATTCAAACCGACTTCATCAAAAAGCCGGTCAGCGATTTCTGCCTTTGTCAGTGACATGGTTATCCTCTCAACTGGGCACCCAGATGCTGCGCCAATGCTGAAACTATGGTTTCAATTACCGGATCAACATCTTCATCTTTTAGAGTGCTGCAAACGTTGTTAAAAATCAAGCCTATAGCGAGACTTTTGTAACTTTCTTTTAAATTAGATCCCTGGTACACATCGAACACCATCAATTGCTCCAGCAAGGGCCCTGCTGCTGTTGCAACACATTCTCTTACCTGGGCGTAGGTGACCTCTTCCGGCAACAATAAAGCCAGGTCTCGTCGAACTGATGGGAAACGCGAAATATTTTTCGTGAATGGAACTTCTCTTGCGAGAAGATTTTCCAGTTTAATTTCAAAAGCAAAGACGCTCTTTTTAATCTCGAAATACTTTAGCACTGTGGGATGCACGGAACCGCACCAGCCGACGATTTGGTCATTCAGCATGATCACGGCACTGGCGCCCGGGTGCATCCACGGCAGATCACCGGGCTCGAAAACCGGTTTGCCGCTGTCACCGCGCATCGCAAAAAGACGCTCGATATCGCCCTTGATGTCGAAAAAGTCCATCGTGCGCGAGGGCTCTCCCCACTGCTCCGGAAGCGCATCGCCGGTAGCGATTCCCGCAATCCGCTCCTCCTCGTTCATCGTTTCGCCCTGCAGGAATGCTACACCGGTCTCAAACAGGCGGACGCGCGACTGCTGCCGCCGCACGTTACGCGCCAGCGAAGTAAGCAGGCCGGGCAGCAGCGTGGTGCGCAATACATCCATGTCGGATGACAGCGGGTTGGCCAACGGCAGCGCCTGTTGCCCCTGGTGCACGGCATCAAGATGCCGGTTATCGACGAAACTGTAGTTGATTGCTTCCTGGTAGCCCGCCGCGCACATGCTTTCGCGAACCCGTGCCAGTGAAACGCGGTGACCCATTCCGGCAGGAACCAGCTCACCGGAGACCGGTGCTTCCGGGATCGCATCGTAACCATAAATCCGCGCGACTTCTTCGATCAGATCCTCTTCGATTTCAATATCGAAACGCGAAGACGGCGCCGTGACGGTCCAGCGATCGCCCTTCCACTCCACGTCCATGCCCAGGCGCCGCAGGATGGTCTCTGTGGTTTCCCTGGGTATTTCACACCCTACCAGTGCATTGAGTCGTTCCGGACGCAGACAGACAGGCTGGTTGCGCGGAATACAGGCCTCGTCTTCGGCCAGCAGCACAGGGCCGGGTTCGCCGCCGGCGATTTCCACCAGCAAAGCCGTGGCGCGCTCAATAGCATGCACCTGGCCTTCCGGATCGACGCCGCGCTCAAACCGGTGAGACGCGTCAGTATGCATGCCGTAAGCCCGGGCCTTGCCCATGATGGTTGCCGGGTTGAAGTAAGCGCTTTCGAACAGGATGTCACGGGTCGTTCCGGTCACACCGCTGTCCAGGCCGCCCATGATGCCGGCGATCGCCACCGGGCCCATGCTGTCGCAAATAGCCAGGACTTCATCATCCAGGTCGACTTCCGATTCATCGAGCAGCACCAGCTTCTCGCCTGCCCTGCCCCTGCGCACGACGATTTCGCCGTCCAGTTTGTCCAGGTCGAATGCATGCATCGGCTGACCCAGTTCCAACAGCACGTAATTGGTCACATCCACCGTGGGGCTGATACTGCGTAAGCCGCAGCGTCTCAGGGTTTCAGCCATCCACAACGGCGTTTTTGCATTGGGATTGATGCCGCGGATGATCCGCCCGGCATAGCGGGGACAATCTTCCGGACTTTCCAGCCGGATAGGGAAGCGGGCATCGACCACGGCGGGCACCGGGTCTATTTGCAGCGGCGTAAAATCAGCATCGCAGCTGGCCGACACGTCCCGGGCCAGTCCGCGAATGGACAGGCAGTCGGCGCGATTGGGGGTCAGG
>Ga0316193_10004110_pt1 | contig 10667 bp, 8 predicted proteins | sample MerIslsedime2_MG_FD_207735 | JGI IMG/M metagenome (GOLD analysis project Ga0316193, IMG submission 207735) | Coastal sediment microbial communities from Maine, United States - Merrow Island sediment 2 | ecosystem: Environmental > Aquatic > Marine > Coastal > Sediment | place: USA: Maine... | reverse complement strand
AAGGGGAGTATGAACTGAAACTGCCCGAGCAGGCGCCTGACCTGGTGGACAGAGGCTATGCCATTGCCATGAGCCACCCTCGTGGCCCGATCTATCTGGGCTTGCCACGCGAAGCGCTGGGCGAGGCCTGGCCGGATGATATGCCGTTCGGCACACCGCGCCACGCAGTATCGTCGCCGCCGGCACCGGACCCGGACACCGTTGCTCTGATCGTGAACGAGGTAAAGGCTGCGAAAAATCCACTCATTGTCACTCAGCGCGGCGATCCTGAAGGCCGCCTGGCTGACGCTTTGGCGTCTTTCTCCGAAAGTAACGCCATTCCGGTCTGTGAGTTCTGGCCTTCCGGTAATGTGCTGTCGACAGATCACCCGATGCACATGGGGTTCGATCCGGGGCAACTGCTTCCGGAGGCCGATCTGGTGATCGTGCTGGATGCCCTGGTGCCCTGGCTGGAAGCGGGGGCGAAACCCGATCCTGCGGCAAAAATAATCCAGATCGGCGCAGACCCGTTGTTTTCCCGCGTACCCATCAGAGGATTCCGGTCCACCATCAATCTGACGGCTGAACCGGCAGCAGCCATAATCGCTCTGGACAAGGCACTGTCACCGCACAAGAGTGCATTTGCCCGCGACATTGACGAGCGCCATGTGGACATTTCGGAGCGCTCGCAAGCGCGGTTCGAAGCGGCATCCCGGAAGGCAACCATTGGCGAAGGCAGTGTCATGACCGCTGCCTTCGTCAGCAAGACCCTGTCGGATTGCCTGCCGGATGATGCGCGCATCTTCTCGGAACTGGGATGCGATCCGTCGTTCATGCGCTTTTCTGCCGGCAACCGTTATCATTCACACGCGTTGGCAGGAGGCTTGGGGTGGGGCATGCCGGCGGCGCTTGGTGCCTCGCTGGCCGACCGCAGCCGGGTCACCGTGGCCTGCGTCGGAGATGGTTCCTACATGTTTGCAAATCCGGTCGCCTGTCACCAGATCGCTGAGGCAAACGATCTTCCGCTGCTCACCGTGGTGTTTAACAACGGCGTCTGGAATGCCGTGCGCAAGACAACACTGATGATGTACCCCGATGGCCATGCTTCGCGCGCCAACACGGTTCCCATGTCGTCACTGGCACCGATCCCGGATTTTACCATGGTTGCCGCGGCCAGCAGGGGCTGGAGCCGCCGCGTGGAGACCGGGTCTGAACTTGCCGCTGCGATCAGGGAGGCGATTGAAGTTGTAACCGGAGAAAAGCGCCAGGCGTTGCTTGAGGTGGTTGTTTCTCAGAACTAGTAGGTGTGTGGGGTTCTGAAGAGAAATAACTACAAATGTGATTGTCTAATCCGCTCGATAAGTTGTTATTATCTCGACCATGACAACCCTGCGCCAACTCAGATACCTGGAAGCCATCGCCCGGCACAGCCATTTCGGCAAGGCGGCTGCAGAATGTTCGGTATCGCAACCGGCGCTGTCGCAACAGATCAAGGAACTGGAGCAACGATGGGGCCTGGCCCTGCTGGAAAGGTCGCCCAAGCATGTCAGTCTTACGGCAGAAGGTGTCGAGGCAGTGCGCCGGGCCAGGGCAATTCTGTCGGCGGTGTCTGATCTGGAGGACTTCGCCCGCGAACGCACGGGAACGCTCAGCGGGATATTGCGGCTGGGCGCCATCCCCTCCATTGCGCCGTATCTGCTGCCTGCAATGCTGACCCGGCTGGCAGCCCGCTATCCCGATGTCGATCTGCGGCTGCGCGAAACCGTGACCGAAACCCTGGTTGATGAACTCAAGGCTGGCAAGCTGGATGTCATCGTCGCCGCCTTGCCGCTGAAATCACCGGAGATTGAAGTGCGCGAACTGCTCGTTGACAAGTTTCTCCTGGCTGTACGCGATGACGCCCGGTTGCAGCCGGGCGTCGTGGCAACTCCATCGATGATCGGTGAGGACCGGTTGTTGCTGATGGGCGAGGGGCATTGCCTGCGCGAGCAGGTGTTGGACTATTGCAATATCGGGGCGTCGAAACTGTCTCGCGCCATGGGCGCCTCGTCGCTGAGCACTATCGTCCAGATGGTTGCCAACGGGCATGGCGTGACGCTGCTGCCGGAAATGTGTATCCGCGAGCAGGCGCCCGACAGTCGTATCAGGCTGTTGCGGTTTGCCGACCCGCAGCCATCACGGACAGTCGCCATGGCGTGGCGAAAGTCGACACCGCTGCGCGACGACTATATGGCGCTCTCACAACTGATGCTGGATGGTTGGGATGCCTGAGCCATTGCTGCTGATACCGGGGCTGATGTGTACTGTTGCCTTGTTCGAACCGCAGGTGAGTGCGTTTTCTGACACTCGCCAGGTAGTCGTCGCCGACCATACCGGTGCACATGACATGCCCGCCATTGCCGGTCAGATCCTTGAGACAGCACCTGAGCGGTTTGCCCTGGCCGGCCTGTCGATGGGTGTTTATCTGGCGTTGGAAATCATGTCTCTCGCGCCGGACCGGGTCACCCGGCTGGCCCTGCTTGATGGCAAGGCCAGACCTGATACCCCTGATGAACTTGCCGCGCGCAATGCCTTGCTCGAAATGGCGGACGACGGACGCTATCTGAACATCACCTATGATATCCTGCTGTTCAGGCTGGTTGCTGCCGGCAGGTCTCTGGAACCTGACCTGCGTGATACGATTGTACAGATGGCAACAGACACCGGCATTGCGGTGTTCAGGCGCCAGATGGCAGCCATCATCAACCGCCGCGATTATCTTGCGGAACTGCGGAATATTGCCTGTCCGACACTTGTTTTAACCGGCCAGTTGGACGAGATCACACCGCCGGAATGTGCGCAGGAGATGGCAGGGCATATTCCCCATGCCAGGCTCGAACTGATCCCTGGATGTGGTCACCTGTCCACGCTTGAGGCCCCGGATGCGGTGAATGCGGCGATGAAAACCTGGCTGGATACGTAAGGGATGCTGACGTTATTCGTGATTTGACGGCACACGGTCTGCGTGTGCATCATTGGCATATCCGCTACACAAGGAGGTCTACAAAAATGACTCCGCCAAAGCATCCTACGCTGTAATCAGTCGACAGGGACGAAGCGCCTGCGCTTTGACCTTGCAGCCTGATTTCAGCCATTCCGACATATAACCAACCTGAATTTCCGGGTACTCGTACCCGTATTATGAAAAGCCTGGTTTCCTGACCGGGTAAAGGCAAACAAGCCAAAGGCCCCGTGCGGTTAAAGGTTCCGGCGGGGCCGCTTATTTGGGCCCGTGGTGTTGAATTGCTCTGTTTACGAATAGGGCAGGGCTTCTCACGTAAATCGTGATTTGACCAATGGTTAACAAATCGTTAGTTTTTGAGACTTGATAGCGAAGATTGCTCGTGTAAAGTGATCACGCTGTAGACGCGGATAGAACGCAGAACTTCATACAAAGCGTTTGTGACGTGTATTGGAGAATGATCGATCTGGAGCTGGCGGGCCCCAAATCCCCTGCTAACCCTTCCGGCCTGGTCGATTGATACCTGGAGTATTAGGAGCTCCCCCTCGCTTCGACCTCAGGTTTTCTCTGGAGTCTGCAACCCCGCACATTGCCCCAATGTGCGGGGTTGTTTTATTCATGTCATGAAAACACGGTCTGTTGAGTAACATGTAATGAAAGTACGCCAGGTATGACAGGTCAGCTTCAGGCAGCCGACAACGCTGCAACCGGGCCAGTTGAGCTGCAGGCGCGCAAACCAACCCGCATCCGGCTGCATCCATCCCTGACGGGTGCTGACATGGTTCGTGTGATCGCAAGTGAAAACATTGCTGATCTGAGACACAATCTGCAGGTGTTCATGATTACCGGAAACGCTGCGTCAGTACACAAATCCAGGGTTTCGGCGCGTCGGCTTCGCGTTTTCCTGAAGGGCATGAAGACCTGGGTATTAGCTGAGACATACAAGCCACTGGCGGTGAACCTGAAGTTGGCCATGACGATACTGCACCCGGTGCGGCAGCACGACGTGGTCATGGATTGGCTGGAAGCAGCGGGAGTTGAGACGCGCGACAGGCAGCAGGACCGGGCAGCGATGGTTCGTGAAGCGCGGACGCAAGTGTCAGATGCCGGACTTATCGGCTCCGTGGACGAGTTCGAAAGGCAGATGCGGGCAGGAGGCTGGCGCCGGCGCGATACCGAGGTGCTTGATCAACCCTGCCTTTGTATTTTGCCTGGCATAATTGATCGGTCCGTGCAAAACCTGTATCGGGCAGGCAGTCTTGATCGGGGGTTTGAAACAAACGGCGACTATCACACCTTTCGCAAGGACCTGAAGCGGCTGAGGTACTGGTTGGAGTTTACCCGATCCCTGTTTGCCAGAAAGGATATCGCGCCGTGGCGCAAGACCTGCAAATTGCTGCAATCCACCCTGGGTACCATAAACGACCTCGATGAGGCCCGGATGACCGGACACGGCATGTTGGTGAGCGCTGGCGAATGGGGACCCAGGCGAAGCGCAGCAGTCGATCTTGCCATAAGCCTGTCTGACACCCTCAATTTGCTGCCCAGGTTCTGGCGCTGAAGCCGGCCGTTTTGCCGGGAGTGTTCCAGCCCAGCGTGACCGGGCAGGCCCGGCGTTCTAATTTGTGGCCTTTTTGACGGGTAAACTCGCATTTGGTGTGGCGCGCGTGTCATACTGCACTCACCTGATTCGCCACGATAATGATGAACAACCGGAATACGAATGTCCAAGTCACTTGACCTGTTTGGCAACACAGAGGCTGCACCCGCTGCTGCAAAGCCAGTACCTGCTGCTCCTGCTGTCGCGCCTGAAAAGATGCATAAGCACCCGGCGGCTGAGGCCGGCTACACCGCTGCCGATATTGAGGTGCTGGAAGGCCTGGAGCCTGTTCGTCGCCGTCCCGGCATGTACATCGGCGGCACGGATGAAAAGGCATTGCATCATCTGTTTGCCGAAGTCATCGACAATTCCATGGATGAGGCGGTCGCCGGGCACGCCACCTTTATCGAGGTCGAGTATGACGCCGACGGCTTCCTGTGTGTCTCTGACAATGGCCGTGGCATTCCAATCGATCCGCATCCCAAGTTCAAGGACAAGTCTGCCCTGGAAGTCATTCTGACCACCTTGCATGCCGGCGGCAAGTTTGACTCGAAAGTCTATGAGACATCCGGCGGTTTGCATGGTGTAGGCGTGTCGGTGGTAAATGCGCTGGCCGAAGTACTGGAAGTTGAAGTTGCCCGCAACCAGACACTGTACCGGCAGGTCTATTCTCGCGGATTTGCCCAGGGCCCGATATCGAACGAAGGCAAGGTTCACAACCGGCGCGGCACCAGGGTGCGCTTCAAACCTGACGAGCAGATTTTCGGCAAGGGCGCCAAGTTCAAACCGGCACGGCTGTTCAAGATGGCCCGATCCAAGGCCTATCTGTTTGGCGGTGTCGAAATTCGCTGGTCGGTTGACCCGGTTCATCTGACCGACAAGGACGAGACGCCGCAAAAAGCCGTTCTTCACTTCCCCGGCGGACTGAAGGACTATCTTGAGGAGGCCATTCACGGCCGCCCCCGGGTGGTGGACGAGATTTTTGCCGGCAAGCTGAAAAAGGAAGGCGGGCACGGCTCCGTTGAGTGGGCTGTTGCGTGGTTTGGCGGGGCTGACGGGTTCGTCTCATCCTACTGTAATACGGTCCCGACGGCTGAGGGCGGCACGCACGAACAGGGACTTCGCTTTGCGTTGAGCCGCTCCCTGAAAAACTATGCCGAACTGTCCGGCAACAAACGCGGGTCGGTGATCACGACGGACGATGTGATGTCGTCTGCCGGTATCATGCTGTCAGTGTTTATTCGCGAACCGGAATTCCAGGGCCAGACCAAGGAGAAACTGGCCACGGCAGAAGCATCCCGCATCGTCGACAAGGCCATATCTGACCATTTTGACCATTGGCTGACAGGCCATCCGGCCCAGGCGGACAAACTGCTGGACTGGGTGCTGGAGCGCGCCGAGGACCGCCTGCGCCGCCGCGCCGAGCGTGATGTGGGCCGCAAGACCGCCGTGCGCAAACTGCGCCTGCCGGGCAAGCTGTCCGATTGTTCGTCTGCCGGCCGGGAAGGCTCCGAACTGTTCATTGTGGAAGGTGATTCAGCGGGCGGCTCAGCCAAGCAGGCGCGTAACCGGAAGAACCAGGCCATCCTGCCCTTGCGCGGCAAGATCCTCAATGTTGCGTCCGCAACCCGCGACAAGCTGAATGCCAACCAGCAACTGGGCGATCTGCTGCAGGCACTGGGCTGTGGCACGGGCGACAAGTACCGTGAGGATGATTTGCGTTACGACAAGGTCATCATCATGACCGATGCTGATGTTGACGGGGCGCACATAGCCTCACTGCTCATCACCTTCTTCTACCGGCTGACCCCGGCGCTGATCGAGCAGGGCCATCTCTATCTGGCTGTGCCGCCGCTGTACCGGCTGGTGCAGGGCACCAAATCAGCCTATGCACGAGACGATGCCCACAAGGACGAACTGCTCGGGAGCACATTTTCCGGCCGCGGCAAGGTCGAGATTTCCCGCTTCAAAGGCCTTGGTGAAATGATGCCGGCACAGCTCAAGGAAACCACCATGACACCCGGTAAACGTACCTTGCTGCAGGTGCAGATGGCTCAAAGTGAAGCCGAGGTGACGGCCCGTGTGGTCAAGGAACTGATGGGCAACAAGCCCGAAGACCGCTTCAATTTCATTACCGAGCGAGCCCAGTTCGTGGACGATGACGAACTGGATATCTGAGTGTGGCGATCTACTGACATTTTGGTGACAATCACGGCAATGTGAGGTATCATTACCTTACGCACGATCAGCCGGGTTTACGGCGGTGCGGTTTTTAGATTGTCATTGAGATGCCGGTGCTGGGAACCACCCGGACGGCCCGCGAATGGCCCACCTGGGTGGCGCTTGCTGTCTGTTACACAATCTGGCTTTCTGCAGTCATCTGGCACGATGTGCTGGGATGGGGCTGGGTTGTTCCGGCCTTGTTAATGACCACTTTTCATTCGTCCCTTCAGCATGAGGCGCTGCACGGCCACCCGACCCGGTCAGGCACACTCAATGAAGCGCTGGTGTTTCCGGCCATCGGCTTGTTTGTGCCGTATCGGCGGTTTCGCAACACCCACCTTCGCCACCACAACAATGTCATGCTGACGGACCCTTACGACGATCCTGAAAGCTGGTACCTCAGCCGCCATGACTGGCATCGCACCAGTCCGTTGATGCGGGGCCTGCTGAACATCAACAGTACGCTGGGCGGTCGCGTTCTGGTCGGCCCGGCATTGGCGCTGTACGGTTTCTGGCGCAATGACCTCAAATTGGTTCGTGCCGGCGACAGACAAGTGCTCCGGGCATACATCATGCATTTCACAGGCGTGGTGCCGGTTGTCGCACTGCTCGTCTGGCTGGATATTCCCTTGTGGACGTACGGGCTGTTTGTGGCGTACCCGGCCATGTCGCTGCTGATGGTACGGACCTTCATCGAACATCGCGCTGAGGAAACAGTTGCTGAACGCACAGCGGTGATAGAGGCCGGACTGTTGATGCGTCTGTTGTTTCTCAACAACAACTATCATGCCGTCCACCACAATCACCCCTTTGCATCCTGGTCCGAGTTGCCGGATATCTGGCGGCAGCACAAGGTGCAAACCTTGCGCGACAATGGCGGCTACCACTATCCCGGCGGATATCTTCAGGTCGCCTGGTACTGGCTCTTGCGACGCCGTGAGCCGGTCGAACACCCGTTTATGCGCCGCAACATCGATGATGCCTACGAAAGGACGTTTCAGCCGCAAATTGCCGGCTTTGAAAATCAAGCACCTGTTCCCGGCGCTCAGGTGAAAGTTGTCCGCAAAAGCACGGACCTGTAGCTTGATATCCGGTGCAGGTAACTTGATATCCGGTGCAGGTTGGCACCATATGGCTGATGATGAAATTTGCACACCGGCTTGAACGCCTGATGGCGATGGATGATGCGACCTGGGAGCGGCATGCAAACCCGTGGTCGGGCTGGACCCGGATACCCATTTTGCCGCTGCTTGCATTGAGCTTCTGGTCGAGGGTCTGGATAGGCTGGTGGTGCCTGGTTCCGTTCCTGGTGCTGGTTGTCTGGACCTTCTGGAATCCGCGTGCTTTTGCCAGGCCCGCCTCAACCAAAAACTGGGTGTCGAAGGTGACATTCGGCGAGCGCGTGTGGCTGAATGCGGATGTCCACCCGATCCCCGATCATCATGCGCGCATGGCTTCATATCTCAGTGTCCTGGCCGGGCTTGGCCTTGTGCCGTTGAGGTGGGGGTTGTGGGTGCTGAATCCCTGGGCTGTTGCGCTGGGGCTGGTGGTTACGGTAGTGGGCAAGCTATGGCAGATGGACCGAATGGTCTGGATTTACGAGGACATGAAGGGCCAGGTGCCGGAGTATACCGCGTGGTCGCGTTGAATTGCCGTGTGTGCGGTTGTTGTGAAACGACCGTGCTGCTCACCGATCGCCACAACAAGACCTATCATCGGTGCACTGGCTGTCATGCGACGTTCCTTGACCGATCCGGCTTTCTGACGTCGGAAGCCGAATATGCGCACTACCTCACGCATGAAAACGCTATTGATGATGCCGGCTACAGAACTTACCTGTCGAAACTGGCGGATCCGCTGCTGGCCCGGCTTCGCCCGGCATCGTCGGGCCTGGACTATGGCTGCGGACCGGCACCGGCACTTGCCGAAATGATGCGCGACGCCGGTCACAGCGTATCGGTTTTCGATCCGTTTTTCGAGGCCGACAAATCCCCGCTTTCACGAAGCTACGACTTCGTGACATGCACGGAAACGGTTGAACATTTTCACTTGCCCGCTGTCGAATTCAAGCGGTTGGTCGGATTGCTCAAGCCGGGTGGCCTACTGGCCGTAATGACCATCTTTCAGACTAATGATTCCCGATTCGCGAACTGGCGCTACAGGCATGACCCAACCCACGTCGTGTTTTATCGGGAACAGACATTTGCAGTCCTTGCTCAAATTCTTGAAATGCAGTGCGAAATCGACGCCAAAGACGTGGTGTTCCTCAGCAAGCCGTCCTGAATGGAATTCAGGCGTTAACTGGCCGGATCAATGGCTTGCGATCATGCACATGACACAATCTTTAATTGTAATACGCATGAAGTCGGGGCATGGTCCGCGCCATATTCAGGGTTCATGATAATAAAAGGAATGTTTGATGTCTTTTTCCGTATTCTTGCGTACAGGATTTGCAGGTGCCGCAGCGCTGGCGATCGTAGCTGTGTCTCCCGTTTACGCGCAGGACGCAAAAACGCTGGCAACCGTGGATGGCCATGTGATTACAGATAAGGATGTTGAGTTTGCCAAAAACACGCTTGGCGACGCTTTGAACCAGGTTGCACCGGACAAACAGCAGGACTTCATCGTCAACATTCTGGTTGAATCCCATTTGCTGGCCGATGCCGCGCGCAAGGAAGGCGTTGCCGAAACTGACGAGTACAAGCGTCAGATCAGCTGGTTGGAAGTGCAGGCACTGCGTGAGGCATTTGTGCGCAAGCGGTCTGCGGAGCTGGTCTCCGACGCCGATATCCAGGCCCGTTACGATGAGGCAAAAAAACAGGTGACAGGCAAAAAGGAAGTACAGGCCAGTCACATTCTGTTGAAGACCAAAGCCGAAGCAGAGGCAGTGATTGCCGAACTTGACAAAGGCGCTGACTTTGCGGAACTGGCCAAGGCCAAGTCCACTGGTCCGTCAGGCCCTCGCGGCGGTGATCTCGGGTTCTTCGGCTCGGGCCGCATGGTGCCGGCCTTTGAAGCGGCTGTCTTTCCCATGGAGAAGGGGAGCTACACCAAGCAGCCGGTGCAGACCCAGTTCGGCTTTCACGTCATCAAGAAGGTTGATGAGCGCGAGCAGGCTTTCCCTGAGTTGAAAGATGTCGCTGAACGTATTCGCGTAAGCTTGCAGGCTGACAAATTGCAGGCCATTGTGAAAGAACTTCGCGAAAAAGCGAAGGTTGAACTCATTAAGCCGTAACCCGGCAATAACAGTCGGACCTGCGGCAATTGCTGGAGGCTCTTTTCGGTGAGACACATCTACCGGTTGTGCAGCGCGCTGGGCGTTGCAGTCATGTTGGTTGCAGCATCTGCGTGGGCAAATGTCGGCGTGAGCCTTGCCCAGACAGGTACTGTCGCGCGCGCACCCAGCAACTGTCTCGCCATCGCGCAAAACCTGCCCGGGTCCCGGCTTGTCAGTTTGACCCAGGTCCAGGGTGCGTCAACGACAGCTGATGTGCGCATCAGCTATATCAGCCATTCGACATTCTGGATTGAAAGCCCGGGCGGCGTGACGATCGCCACCGACTATGCCGGCTGGACAGGCCGCAAGGGCATTCCGCGTGTGGTCACAATGAACAAGGCCCACGAAACCCACTATACCGACAGTCCTGATCCGGCTATCGAACATGTCCTGCGAGGCTGGAACCCCGAAGGCGGACGCAGCAACCATAACCTTGAAGTGGGCGATGTGCTCATTCGCAATGTCACGACGGATATTCGCGGATGGGCCGCGCCGGAAAAAGATGCCAATTCAATCTTCATCTTCGAGATCTCCGGGTTGTGCATTGGCCATCTCGGTCACTTGCATCACGAATTGGGGGCCGGGCA
>Ga0316193_10004109_pt1 | contig 10668 bp, 13 predicted proteins | sample MerIslsedime2_MG_FD_207735 | JGI IMG/M metagenome (GOLD analysis project Ga0316193, IMG submission 207735) | Coastal sediment microbial communities from Maine, United States - Merrow Island sediment 2 | ecosystem: Environmental > Aquatic > Marine > Coastal > Sediment | place: USA: Maine... | reverse complement strand
GTCGGCTTTCTGATGGTTCGAGCCCCATAGCGATCAGAACACGAGCTGGAGTCGACCGCCGATCAGCAGGGAGTTGTCTACCCCGGGCTTGGCCGATTCGAGCCACTGAATGACTGCAGACAGCCTTGCCGCGGGCGTGATGGCAAGGTTGTAGAAGCCTTCCACCCCCGCGTAGTCCTCTTCAAAGCCGAGGGAACGCTGAACTCGGGACGAGGCCAGCTTGTTGTAGAACCCGCCGACGCCGTACAAATCATTCGGTCGGCCGGGGATGAGGCCGCGACCGCTCGCCCCGAAGGCGACACTGGTCTGCCACGGGTTCGTATTCGGGTCAGCAAAGTCGATCTTCCCGAAGATCCCCAAACCCTGCAGATCCGGTTGCTTGTTCGTCAGGTCGAGCGGCCCGTCGTGGGTCCCCTGAGCGTAGAGATACTGCCAGAACGAAAGACCGACTAGCCAGGAGCTGTCCTCCGTCGAACCCACCAGGCCTTCTGCCTCAGCCCCGGCTCCGCCCAGCCCGATGGTGGTGCTGCCGAGCTCCGTGAAGTCCTTGTCGAAGAAGTAGGCGAACATTCCATTTACGCCGCCGGGAAGGCCGCTGAGTTCGTACTGATAGCTCACATCAGTCAGCGATACGCCGCCCTTGTCATCCAGGTCTTCGAAGCAGTTGCTGTTCGTGCACTCGGTGCCGCTGATCAGCAGGCTCTGGATCGTCAGGTACTCGTTCGGCAGAACGACGACGCCTCCGCCAATCGTGCTGGCTGGAACGAAAAGGGCGGGCGTCGCGAAGTTCAGATTCCAGTGCGAGAACTGCGTGCGCCCGCGTCCTCCCGCGAACTCGTTCAGGGCGCCCTCGCCATAGAGGTCCAGCTTCCCGAGGATCACACCGAAATGCTCGGAGAGCATCTGGAGGTAGGACAGCTGCGTCAGGGCGATCGGGTATCCGTCATCGAAGGCGGAGTAGTTGGTGGGGGAGAGAGCAGCGCTGTTGGGCGGTACAGCCTGCCCCGTATTCAGGGTGGCGCTGCTGCCGAACCGGGACTCCCCACGGACCTGAATCAGTGCCCCGGGGAGGATTCCCGAGCGCATCAGGTCCCATTTCAGGTTGTAGGTAACGTTGCCGCCAAACTCGGAATCGTCAGTGACTCCACCATCCACGACCGCTTCGATCCAGGTGACCGAGTCCACGTCGAACTGGATCCCCTTTTCGGCCAGCTTGGTGCGCCATCCCCCCCAGTCGCCCGTCAGGTGGCTGCGGTTCCAGATGTCGCCTCCGTAGTCCGGAATCGGGAGAATCCCTTCCGAATTCGCCGACTCCTGGTCCCCGGTCGCTTCTTCCTCTGCGGCTGCTTGCTCCGCGGAGAGCGCGAGGCCCGCGCATGAGAGCCCGAACAAGAGACACGCGAACACGACGCTTGTCTTTGAGAGCTCGATCTTCTTCATCTCTGACCTCCCCTCATCCGTGCAGTACGCCGCAAGGCCCTGGTGGCGCTGCAGCCCCACAGCCCTTGGGGGAGTTGGATAGCGCCTGCGCGCAAGGACGCGCAAGGTCTGGCCAAAGTTGGTAGATCGTCGCTTTCTCGCGACCCGGTCCGTGGCCCTCTTCCCCGGCCCTCCGGCTCGTCATCGATTTCTCAGCCGGGTCAGAGAGACGGCGGAGGAACGTCCCTGGTCGACCTGGCCTCGCGGACACCGACTTACCAAAAGTGGCCAATGGATTGGAGCGCTTGGGCGGCACGAGGCCCCGGCAAAGTCCGCTCAACCTCGTAACGTGTCAACTCGCCAGCGGTTTTCCCACCCAGGCGCCTCGATTGAAAGCCAGGGTCTGCTGATGGAATGCCGCTGTAGACCAGGAGCTGGGGACAGACGTGCTTTGGCCCCGAGCTGGGATCTGCTACACGGGTCCCAGAGGAGAATCAGTCATGCCGCGCGTATTCAGGCCAGCATGGCGGGAGGACGCGATCGATGCCTACCGCGACTGCGTACTGACTCCGGCGGTGCCGCTCTCGCCGAACACGCAGGACGTCCTATCCGCTAGTTTGAGTGTCAACGACTGGGCCTTCACGCTCGGCGGGCGTCTCCAGGTAAACTTCTAAGTAGGAGGAGAAGTAATGAAGCGAAGGAATCGCTGGGCCACGTCGGCCGTTGCGCTGCTGACGGGTCTCATGCTCACCGCGCCGCTCGGCGCACAGGCGGAAGAGAAATTTCCGAAGCTGACACCGGAGTTGATGGACAAGCTGAATGCAGACCTGGATACGACCTGGCCGCACGATCCCGCGGTTCCCGATCTGCCGCCGATGCCGGTCACGGATGATCCGAAGCCGGATCCGAACGCGTTCTTGTGGACTCACTTCGATGACAACATCTATCCGCCCAAGGTGAAGGGTGTGCCCGAGCGCCGGACGCGGATCGTGACGGAAGACGACCCGTTGGAGGTCGACGTCTTCTGGTCGATGCGCAGCCCTTACAGCTACCTGGCGCTGAACCGGCTCGTGTGGCTGAACTCCAACTACAACGTCGACGTGAACATCCGCCCCGTCCTGCCGGTGGCCGTGCGCTCGACCAAGGGCGGCAAAGGCAAAGCCGGCGGCCTGTTCGGCATTAGTTACAAGGTCCCAGATTCGGTATGGGATACCCGGCGTCAAGGCAAGTTCCTGGGGGTTCCGTTCAATTTCCCGGTGCCCGACCCGATCTGGCAGAATTGGCAGCCCGATCACAAGGATTGGCTCTTCACCCACCCGCCAGAGAAACAGCCTTACATATTCTGGGTCACGCGCCTGGCCTGCTACGCCTCACTTCAGGGTAAAGCGCTCGATTACATCAACCAGGTGTCCTATCTGATCTGGAGTGGTGTAGTCAGTCCGAAGAGCTCCGTCGGCGCTACTGATCCAGCCAAGGGGCACTGGCCGAATTACGTGAAGGAGTATTTCAACCGGATCGACGGTCTCGATTACGACAAGGCGATCGCCTACATCCGGAAGAATCCCAAGGAAGTCGACCAGTGCTGGATCGACAACGCCGAAGGCATGGCCCGCACCGGCCACGGCGGCGTGCCGCTGATGGTCATCGAGGGCCAGAGCGAGCCCTTCTTCGGTGGCGACCGTTTCGACCAGTTCGTCTGGCGGCTCCGGCAGAACGGTCTGACCAGGCGCCCGGAGCCGCGCCCGCCGTTCACCACCAAGCCGCTGCGCTGGCCTGCGGGGTTCTAGGACCTTCTTCATGAGCGAGGAGAGCCGCTCGGGCCACCCGGCCGATCCGTGGTCGGATCGGGTGGCCCGGGAGTACCTCGTGTCCCTTGGGGCGCTTCCCGGAGCGGTTCGGATCGCATGAGTGCTCCGGTCCGGCGCGTGACGGTTCCGGGGCTCGTCGCTCTCGGCGTCGGCTCCATGGTGGGCGCCGGCATCTTCGCGCTGATGGGAGAGGCCGCGGCGCTCACGGGCTCCGCCGTCTGGCTCGCCTTTGGAGTCGCCGGGATCATCGCGCTGCTCACCGGCCACTCGTTCGTGCAGCTCGGCATTCGCTACCCGACGCGCGGGGGGGTGGTGGAGTACCTCGCCCAGGCCTACGGCACGGGCCGCTTCTCGGGTGGCTGCTCCATCCTCTTCTACATCGCGCAGCTGATCGGCATGGCGATGATTTCGCTGGCGTTCGGGAAATTCGCCGCGGCGCTGATCGGCATCGAGAGCAACCTGCCCGTCTGGGAGCGCGTGCTGGGCACGGGCCTGATCCTGGGCCTCTCCGCGCTGGCCCTGGTCGGCACGAGGGTCGTCGCCCAGGTCCAGAGGAAGGTCGTGCTCGCCAACCTGATCCTGCTCGCCGTCTTCACGATCGCCCTGGGGGGCCATGGGGAGCCGGCGCGGCTCTCGCCCGCCGCCTGGCCGGGCGGCACCCCGGTGCTGGGCAGCCTGGCGCTGACCTTCTTCGCCTTCACCGGCTTCGCGACGATCAGCAACGCGGCCGACCGCGTGCAGGACCCGGCGCGCGATCTGCCGCGTGCGATGTACACGGCGATCGGGCTGGTCCTGGTGCTCTACGTTGCCCTGGCGATGGCGATCACCGCCGTGGTGAGCGAGCAAGAGCTCGTCTCGAGCGGAGCGAAGCTGCTCCCCGTCGCCGCGCGCTCGGTGTTCGGAGAGGTCGGCTACCGGGTCCTGCTGGTCAGCGCGGTCCTCTCGACCGTCACCTGCCTGAACGGGGGCCTCTTCGGGGTCACCAGCATCACGTTCACGCTGGCCGAGCGCGGCCAGCTGCCGTCGCGCTTCGAGCAGGAGATCGGCGCCAGCACGCGGGGCCTGACGATCTCGGCCCTGGCGGCGGTGATCCTGGTCAACTTCCTCTCGCTGACGACCATCGCCTCGCTGGGGAGCGCCACGTCGCTGCTGGTCTACTCGCTGGTCAACTTTGGCGCGCTCCGACTCGTCGGGGGCGGAGGCATGAAGCGCGTCTGGATCGTGCTGAGCGTCGTCGCCTGTCTGGTCGCCATCGCGATCTGGGTCGTGTACACGCTCCGGCACGCGCCCCACTCGCTCTCGATCTTCGCGACGTTCCTGGTCCTCGCGTTCGTGGCGGAGGGCCTCCTGCAGCGCTATCACGGAAGACGGATCCTGCCCCGGGAGCACTGGGACGCTTCATGATCCTTTTCAGAACACGCCGCTGCTCGCTTGCCGTCACACTCGCCTTCGGGCTGCTCTTTGCCGGCAGCACGGCGGCTGACGATTGTCATCCCGATCTCGATCCCTCGATACCGCAGTACATCGTCGGTTACGGCAGCTTGATGCAATCGGCCTCCAAACGATCGACCGAGCCCAATTCCGGCATCAACCTTCCGGTCGTGGTCACGGGCTTCCAGCGCGCGTGGAACCACCGCGGCACCTACCCCACCACCTACCTGGGTGTCCGACCGTCGAAGTCGACACGGATGGCCGCTGCCTTGTACCGTTCTTTCCTGGACGACGGAAAGCTCGAGTCCGACTCGCGAGAGTTCAGCTATTGCCGCGCCGCCGTCGATCCTGCTTCGATCCGGATGCTCGATGGATCGACGGTTCCCTCGCCAGCTCAGATCTGGATCTACATCGACAAGCCCGAGTCGCTTGCACTGCCCGACGAGGACTACCCGCTCACCCAGTCCTATGTGGACATCTTCATCACGGGGTGCATGGAGCTTCAGGCCCGGGTGGCCGACCAGAGCATCGACTTCGTCGATGAGTGTGTAAGAACCACAGATGGCTGGTCGAAACATTGGGTGAACGACCGGCCAATGCCGCGTCGGCCCTACATATACCAGCCCATGGCCTTCGAGATCGACAAGCAGTTGAAACGACTCCTGCCGGAGCTCTTCGAGAGCATCGAGATCGAGTAGCTCGAATCGAGCGCTTGCTCATTCTCACGGATATCGTCATCAAGGGCATCCAGAAGAATCCTGGAAAGCAAGATGCGGGTTGGTGAAGTAGGAAGGGGGGGCGTCCCTGATCACGCTCGCTGCCCGAAAGCCGGATCGCCCGGCCGCCGAGCCAGCTCCCTCGCACGCTCGAGCTCTTCCCGGAAGGCGCTCGGGGGCACGCCGGCGCGATGGCTGAAGAAGCGCGTGAAGTGCGCCGGTGCGGAGTATCCCAGCTCTTCGGCCACCTCGCGAACCGAGGACCCGTCCTCCCGAAGGCGCGCGACCGCCCTGGCGAACTTCAGATCGCTCACGACGGCCTGCCAGGAGGTGTTCTCCTCCGCGAGCCGGCGGCGCAGTGTACGCGGCGTCGTCCCCAGCATCTCGGCTGCCACCTCCTGGCCGGGCAGACCGGTTCCCAGCCAGGGCTCGAGCACCTGGCGGAGACTGCCCCGGAAGTCCTGGGCCGGTGGCTCGCACTCCCCCCCGAGCCTCGGGAGGGCGGTGATGGAGAGAGGGAGGGAGAGTAGTGGGGCCGGAATGGCCACCGCCAGCAGCGGCCGATTGTGCTCGAAGCGGACGCCGGGGAGCCGGCTCGTGGCGGCGCTCCAGCCCGAGGGCGAGCACTCCACCTTCAGGCGCTCCGGAAGCCAGTTCGGCCCCGCGGCCGCCCGGATCACCTCCAGCATGAAGGAGAGCGTGCACTGCTCGGCGGGCTCGCTCCCCGGCCAGCCGCGGACGTCGGGGAGACGACGCCGCCAGAACCACGCCACGGGACCGTCCACGGTCAGCCCGAGCTCGTTCATCGGGATCTGGCGTACGTAGCTGGAGCACATCGTCCGGATCGCGTCTCGCAGCGTGGCGGCGTGGGCCATGGGGCGGGCCCAGGCCGCACGGCGCCAGTTGCCCCGCGAGGCGATCTCGAGCCAGAATTCGCCCAGCTGCTCGCCCCGGTCCGATTCTCCGACCAGGCTCCAGACGGCATGCCCGGGTAGGAAGCGGGCGGGTTCCTCGCGAACCCGTGGGGGGATCTTGGCTCGCTCCAGGTATCGATCGGCCGGGACACCGATCGCATGCAGGACGCTGCTGATGCGAATCACGTGTTCCGCGCTGATAAGGGGAATCGCCCTCAACTGGCAACCTCCGTCATCCCCATACCATTTTAGGCCATTCTACGCCTTCGGCTGCGCCGGCGCGCATCGAAGTGTAACCTACCCTCCGCAGGCCGGGTCCGGGCCGGGGTAAGCCAGCCGATCCCGCCGGGGGAGTGGATGATGTCCCGCGCTCTGCATGCCACGGCCCTGCTCGAATCAGGAAGAGCGAGCTTTGACGGCGCCGCCATCACGGGCGTGGCGGAGATGGGCTAGGGGCCGAAGGCACCCTCGAGGTCGGCTGACGCGGTTGGTCGTCGGATCTCGCGCCGAGCTCCAGTTCGGAGCTCTCGCGATTCCGACTGAACGAAAGCAGTGGTGAGTCCGGGATTCGAAGCGACACTCTGGGGCTTCTTCGCGGGAGGAGCACTCGTCGTGGGTGCTGCAGTCGGCTACCTCGCGAACGTGCCGGCTCGCGCCGTGGCCATCTTCCTCTCGAATCTCCCGGAAGGGCTCTCGAGCTCGGCCGGGATGCGGAAGGCGGGCCGCCCCGAGGCCTTCGCGGAGACCCACAACTGGGCCGGGCTGATCGCCGTTCTGGGCTTCCTGACCTCGTTCGCGCTCAGTCAGGTCGCCGGATGACACGCTCTTCCGCTGAGGCTGGATCGACCGGTCGTACCTGCGATAGCCTCCGGCCCGTGATCGCGTGCGAGTTCTGCGACCTCCTCCACCGGCCGCGCCAGCTCCGGCCGGGTGAGAAGGCGAAGTGTTCGCGCTGCGGCGGGGTGCTGGCGCGCCAGTCGCGCAACCCGATCGAGGGCACGCTCGCCCTCGCCCTCGCTGCCCTGGTGCTGCTGGTCATGGCCAACGTCTTTCCCTTCCTCGAGATCAGCCTGGAGGGCCAGGTCAGCGAGAACCACATCGTCACCGGGGTGATCGGCCTCTGGCAGGGTGGCGCGCGGGCCCTGGCGCTGCTGATCCTCTTCACCACCGTCCTGGCGCCGGCGCTTCGGATCCTGGGCCTGCTCTACGTGGTCTTCCCGCTCTCCCTCTGGCGTGTGCCGCCCGGTGTGGCCGGTGCGCTGCGTTTTCAGGAGGCCCTGGTCTCCTGGGCGATGCTAGACGTCTACATGCTGGCCCTGCTGGTCATCCTGATAAAGATGATGGGGATGGCCAGGATCCAGCTCGAGACGGGCGCCTATTGCTTCGTGGTGCTCTTCATCGTGCTGACCCTGGTGAGCGCGTTCTACGATCGGGAGGCGCTCTGGGATCGCGTGGAGGCGCTCCGATGAGCGCTGCCGTGACGGCCACGCAAGCGGGGCTGATTCGCTGCGGATCGTGCGAGAAGCTGTCGCGTGCGCGGCCGCTTCCTCCCGGGGCTCGCGCGCGCTGTCCGCGCTGCGGAGCCGTGCTGTGGCGGCGCAAGCCCAGCTCCCTGACGCGCAGCTGGGCGCTCCTGATCGCCGCCATCATCTGCTACGTGCCGGCGAACGTGTATCCGGTGATGGAGGTGGGGGGCCCCGGCGGAAGCGAGGCCGACACCATCCTGAGCGGCGTTCAGGCGATGTTCGCGATGGGCTGGTACCCGGTGGGCCTCTTGATCTTCTTTGCCAGCATCACCGTGCCCATCCTCAAGATCCTGTCCCTGATGGGGATTCTGATCTCGGTGCAGCGCCGCTCCCACTGGCGTCCGCGGGACCGGGCGGTGCTCTACCGGGTGGTCGAGATCGTCGGACGCTGGTCGATGCTCGACATGTTCGTGGTGTCGGTGATGGTGGCGCTGGTGCAGCTCGGCGTGGTGGCGAACGTGGCGCCCCGGATCGGGGCCACCTTCTTCGCCGCCGTGGTGGTGCTCACCATATTCGCGGCCCAGAGCCTCGACCCACGTCTGGTCTGGGACGCGATGGAGGAAGAACGATGAGCGAGAGTGGTCCGCCGAGCGGCGGTGCGAGCGATGTCCCCGAGGTCGTGGTGGAGAAGGGCCGCGGGCTCTCGCCGATCTGGTTGATTCCGATCGTGGCGTTGATCGTGGCCGGCTACCTGGCCTACGAGGCGATCCAGGAGCGCGGTCCCCAGGTGGTGGTCCTGTTCGAGTCGGCCGAGGGTCTCGAGGCGGGCAAGAGCAAGGTCAAGTACCGGGAGGTGGTGGTCGGGACGGTGGACCTGGTCCAGATCCACGACCCCAAGCACGTGGCGGTGCACTGCTCCCTCGACAAGAGGACGACTCCCTACCTGACCGAGAGCACGAGGTTCTGGGCGGTGCGGCCCAGGGTCGGGGGCGGCAACATCTCGGGGCTCGGGACCCTCATCTCCGGCGCCTACCTGACCTTCGAGCCCGGTAATCCGGACGACCCGCCGGTGCGTGAGTTCACCGGCCTCGAGAATCCGCCCCTCCCGGCCGACGAGGCGCCCGGCCTGCGGATCGTGCTCCGCACCGATCATCTGGGCGGCCTCGACACCGGCGCACCGGTCTTCTTCCGCGACATCCACGTGGGCGACGTGGTCGGCTGGAAGCTCTCGAAGGACGGGAGCGAGGTCGAAGTCAAGGTGGCGATCGGCTCCTCCCACTCGCACCTGGTGCGAAGCAGCAGCCGTTTCTGGAACGCCGGGGGGGTCGAGGTCTCGCTCGGTCCCGGCGGCCTCGACGTCAAGACCGAGTCGCTGCGGTCGATCCTGGCGGGCGGCGTGGCCTTCGACTCGCCCGGGGGCGAGCCTGCGAAAGCCGGCGACACCTTCCGGCTCTACAACTCCCGCGCCGCTGTCTTGAAGGCCAGCACGGCCAGGACCCCCGGAGGCCTGCACCTGGTGCTCGAGACGGGCATGCTCGGTGGCATCGCCGAGGGCAACGCCGTCTACTACCGGGAGGTGCCGGTCGGTTCGGTGGTTTCCCACGAGCTCGCCCGGGACGGGAGCAGGGTCCGCGTCAAGGTGAACATCGAGCGGCGCTACGCCTCGCTGGTGCGCAGCACCTCGGTCTTCTGGAACGCCGGAGGGATCAGCGCCAACCTCGGCCTCCACGGTCTCCGCATCCACACCGAGTCGCTGAAGGCGCTCCTCGCGGGCGGCGTTGCCTTCGCCACCCCGCCCAAGAAGCTCGGCCAGGCGGTGAAGGCGGGGACGGTGTTCCAGCTGCACCCCGAGCCCAAGGACGACTGGCTCGAGTGGCAGGGCAAGTACTCGGCCGGGAAACGGAAGGAAGAGACGAAGCAAGCCGAGGTGGAAGACGAGGCCGGAGCCGGCGAAGAGGCTGGAGACGAAGCCGGGCAGGAAGAGCCCGAGCCCGCCGAAGACGAGGCCGGCCAGGAGGACTCCGAACCCAGCGAGGACAAGGAAGACAAGGGCTTCCTGCGCGGCATCTTCGACCGCGGAGACTGAGCGCGGCTCGATCATCGAGGACTGCGGCGCGCGGACGCAAATTGAGAAGGAGACGAGTGATGAAGTACAAGCCTTTTGCCTGGCAGACTGCGGTGGCGGTCGGCGTGACGATCTGTGCGCTGTCCGCGTCGGCCGTAACGCCGAAGGACGCAGTCTGCGCGTTGCAGCAGGCCATCGCGTGCGGACCGTACGAGAGCTGTGAGCGGGCGCTACCGGAAGCGGTGAACCTTCCCGCATTGATGCGCTTCGACCTGGATGCCGGCACCATCGAGAGCCGGTTCGAGGGTGGAGCGGTCCGGGCGTCGAAGATCGCCAGCTCGTCCTCCGAGGGAAACGTGCTCATCCTGCAGGGCGTCGACGCCGGCCATCCGTGGGCGATCCGGGTCGACACCGGGGATGGGCGCTTCACGCTCAACGTCTTGCGGGACGACGAGGCCTTCGTCGGCTTCGGCGTCTGCTCGGCCAGGATCCTCGAGTGAGCCGCCTGCAACGGAGGAGCGCGAGATGACGATCAGACGACGACTGCTGGCCACCGTACTGACTTCGGCCGTTGCCGCGACATCGATGCCCGCGTACGCGGACCGAACCGGCGACGAGGTGGTCGGCGACGCGGCCGGCGGCGCCGCCAAGGGCGCCATCATCGGAGCCATCGCCGGAGACGCGGGCAAGGGCGCTGCCGCCGGCGCCGCCGGGGGTGCGCTGCTCGGCGGCACCCGGCGGGTCACGCCGGATACTCCAGTCGGTAACGCGGCCGGCGGTGCCGCCAAGGGTGCCGTCATCGGCGCCATCGCCGGGGATGCCGGCAAGGGCGCTGCCGCGGGTGCCCTG
>Ga0316193_10004107_pt1 | contig 10674 bp, 11 predicted proteins | sample MerIslsedime2_MG_FD_207735 | JGI IMG/M metagenome (GOLD analysis project Ga0316193, IMG submission 207735) | Coastal sediment microbial communities from Maine, United States - Merrow Island sediment 2 | ecosystem: Environmental > Aquatic > Marine > Coastal > Sediment | place: USA: Maine... | reverse complement strand
CTGCCAACGATCCCAAATCTCGGCCCGCTGAGCGGCTGAATAATAAATACGGCGACGATACTTCATGTCCAACACTCCATCTTTGGTCAAAGATTAAAGTGTTGCGTCCACCTGTTGAGCCCACCGTACAAAACTGGCGTGTGACGAGGCGAGCACCAACGGCTAATTGTGACCCGACCCGGACATCTCGCTGCATTGCAGCTAACTGCAGCACAGAGCCCTTTTAACAGCTTCGTCCGATATCTACGAATGGCAACTTTGCGCCAGAAACACTAACCGTCACTCAAACCCATGCACTTTACCAGTACACATATTCGAGCTAGCTCTGGCCAATCTACGGCACCTGTTGATTCACGGTTCTGTAGGCATCCACAAGGCTTGGTGAATCCTTACACATGGTCCGGGGCAGGTCGTCGTGAATGTCGAGCCATGGCATCGTGCTTTCGATACCGAGATGATAGGTGGGTGGATATTTTTCTGGCTCATCCAGGCTGGCGGTGAAAATCATGGTCCATTTTGTCCACACACCCAGAGTACCTTGATAGATAAGAGCTGTGCCGCAGTTGCCACAGAAACCACGCTGGGCAATCTTCGAAGATACAAAGAACTTGGGTTCACCTTTGGAGAAGGACAGCGCCTCTGTCAGAAAAGTTGTGCCACCCAGAATGGGAGCCCCAGAAAAGCGCTGGCACATCCTGCAATGGCAGAGCATGGAACCAAGCGGCTTGGCAGTCGCCTGGTAGCGGACATTTCCGCAGAGGCAGCCGCCGGTGATGAGCAATGGCTTGTTATCAGGAGGGTCAATGAATGGACGAATGGCAGTGTTTTCTGGCTTCGCGTGGGCATCGGCACTGTAGTGATAGACACGAACCGGGCGGTTGATGTTTTTTAGTTCATGTGCGCCCATGTCAGCGAATGCATGCTGGAGTTCATCTTCCAGATGACCCAGCACGACACTCGATATGGCAATCCCGTTGGGTTCTGCAATCTCCTGCAAGCGTGCTGCAATGTTGACGCCGTCTCCGTAAACATCATTGCCCTCAGACAGCACATCGCCAAGATTGATGCCCATCCGATATCTGAACTGCCGGTTTTCAGGGACGCCCTTCATGCGATCGACCATGCCACGCTGAACTGCGAGTGAGCATTCAATCGCGTCGTAGACGCTCGTGAACTCCACCAGCAGGCCATCACCCATGGCTTTGATGATGCGGCCATGGTGCTGACCAATCGTTGGATCCACCAATGAGAAGCGAAACTTTTGCATTTCGCGCAACGTCTCTTCCTCATCCGCGCCCATCAACCGGCTGTAACCGGCAATGTCGGCCACCAGGATAGCGGCCAGTCTGCGCCTCACCGCAGTTGAATCACTTTTCTGCATTCCAGATGAAGGCTGGTTACCGTCCATGATTTTGCTGGCTCATTTGTCGGGAACAATATCACATACAATAGCCGTTGCCGGTTTGTCGCTGCGGTTGAAAAACCAATGCGTGGTGTTCTCATCCTCAATGATGGCTTCGGCCATCCCAGATGCAAAGCTGACCTCACCAGACGACCGCCCCTCGATCCATTCACCATCAATAACCTTAACGAGGCCCGGGCGTGTTTCGTGGCTGTGCTTGGCGACCCGACCACCAGCTTCAATAGTGATGGCGCGCAACTGGAGCTTGTGACCTTCAAGCCCGAGCGTTGCCTCCATTGACTTGGCAGAAACCACCCCCAGCGCCTCAACTTTCAACCCTTTGTGCTCGGTGGGCGCAGTCGCCGCCGCGATCGCGACAGGGCCCAATACGGCAATGCTCCCACCACCAATTAGAATGCCGGTCAGGAAAGCCATGGCTGCGCAATGCTTAGTGCAAGTTTCGAAAACTGACATGCGGGTTTTCCTTGGGTGATTTGGTTGATGTGGTTCTTATGCTAAGCTTCTCAGTGACAGACATTCAAACGAAGGTATTTCATTGGCTGCTGAAAACAATTCATGTGCCGGCAATCGCCACCTTCCCCCGCAACCTGCGCTTCGCGCATTTGAAGCGGCAGCAAGGCGCTTGAGCTTCCGCGAGGCAGCAGTCGAGCTGTCATTGACACCTTCGGCAATCAGCCATCAGGTTAAGTCACTGGAAGTCCGGTTGGGTATCTCGTTGTTCGTCCGCCAATCGCAAGGTTTGTCGCTGACCAAAGCTGGCAGAGAGTACTTAAGAGACCTGACGCCCATTCTCGATGCGCTTGACGCCAGCACCCGGCGCATCTCCGCCAAGGGTCCGGCAAGTGCGCTGCGCATTTTGTCAACGCCGGGATTTGCTGCGCGGTGGCTTGTGCCTCGCCTACACCGCTACCCAGAAAAAGAAAGTATCGTCATATCCGTGTCCGCCGGGGCTCCCTGCATGAATTTTTCGGTGAACGAAGCGGACGTTGTTATTCACTGGGGATCAGAGCCAGTAGCAACTACGATCGTTGAACCCATGATGCGCTCAGGTCGCTACCCGGTTGCCAGTCCTGCATTCGTCGAACGTGAGAGGCTGCGTAGTCCAGCTGACTTGCTGCGCACCACACTGCTGCATGACGAAGTGGATGACGGCTGGGCCGCCTGGTTTTCGGAAGCTGGTGTAGAGCCGACCGGCCTGCCGCGTGGTCCCCGATTGGCTCATTGTGAGTTGTCCCTGACGGCGGCGGAAGAGCAGCAGGGTGTAGCGCTGGCATATGACGCCATGGCTCGCAACACAATTGCTGAGGGACGACTCCAACGTTTGTTCGACATTGAGAGTCCGTCAACCGCTGTCTATTCATTTGCTTACACGGAGGGACGCAGGAAGTGTCCGGATATCGGCGGGTTTAGGAACTGGATATTTGAAGAAGTTCACTCGGAAGGGTTGCTCGATGTGCAGTCTCTGCCTTCTGCTGCAGAGTGAGCGCTCGCTGTTTGTAGTCAAGCAAACAGTCGTCTTCTTCGGGTCACAAGCTGCCAATCGTCTGGATATCTTGTGCGGCAGGTTTGTCCGCCCTGCGGAAATCGATCTCCCCAGTAAGCGTGTGACGCACGATGCGATGCGTTAAACTTCCGCTTTAGCCTCTGGCAGACCTGTCAAATCAGGGCATTTTTCACTATTGGATTAATCAGTTCGGGTCTGGTCATTGCTGCCATATGCCCTCCATGCTCGATCTGCTCAAAGCGCCAACTGCTTATATTTTTGCGCATCAAATCGACAATCTCACCAATGGATCGAACAGTATCGTTAGCCGCTAGAACGGTTGTGTCTTTTGGCAAGCTGGCTTCCCATTCAGACAGTGAGGTACGCTCATTCATCACTGCGTCCCATTCATGGAAGTTTGGTTTTAGTGCGTGGATGAACTTCGCCTTCCGATCCTCTTTCATTGCATTCCAGCTGCCCTCTCCGGTCCAGTAATCAGCAAATTCCATTGCCGCCAGTTCCCATGTGTTTTGTCTACCATTATCCTTGATGCAATCTCGCAGAGATAGAGCCTCTTGGTACGCTTCAGATCGCCCATTTTGGTCAAGAAGATAGAATGGGTTCGGCTCTATCAGGATGAGGCGATGAACTTTTTCTTTAAAGAGCGCTGCTGCCTTCATTGCCACGCTCCCTCCAAAGGAATGACCAACAATCGATATTTTGCTTCCGTCATCGGGCAGAAGGGCCTCGATTAACCTTGCCTGATCTTCCAAAGTTTGGGTTCGTTCGGCGGCCCAAGCAGAGGTTTTTCCATAGCCAAAAAGATTTATTGCAATGACGTGAAACTTGCTTGCCAACTCGTCCATCAGCCCTGCCCATTGGCGGGCACCAGCAACGCTGGAGTGAATCAAGATTACTTTTGGACCAACCCCGCTCTCGATGAAGTCCGCTTCACCTATTATTGACTGCACAGCTCCACCTCCGCCGCTCAAGGTTTCCGAAATTTAGTAGATTGTGCAAAAATTGACCAAAAGTATATGGTCCACCTCTCGAGCGATCAATTTTCTAAAAGCATCGGAAATGAACATACGGAAGAATGGCAGCTTGGTCCGCTCTGAGGAAATCGGTCTCTCCAGTAAACGTGTGACGCACGATGCGATGCGGGAGACTTCCGCTTAGAGTCTATTCTGTTGAAAAACTCCCTATTTGCCTCTGGCCCAAATATCTCCGCCTCATAGAGATGGTTTGGGGAATTTTGGCTGAGAGGATAGCGAAATTTTTATTATCGCGGCCCTGAAGCGCCTGTGAGTCAGGGTGCGGGAATTTGGCGGCGGTTTTTGGTATTCTGCACCGATAGCGAAAATATTAGGCTCCGCGATTTTGGAGTTTTTCAACAGAATGAGCCATGAGCTGCCGTCTCCGATGATTGGTCTCAACGGCAGCTCAGCGGACGAAATGACCACCGACTATCTGTTGGATATTCATTCTGGACATGATTTGCGAGCCTGCTTTGTGCCATCTCCAGACTCTTGCCGCTCGTTGGCATCATCAGCAATGTGGCATATCGCGAAGCCAGCGGAGGGGCTGCCCACAGCATCAAGTTCCAACGGAGCAAAGATCTGTAACGGCAGTTGTGTAGTAAACGCAGCTGAAAGACGAGAGTGTTCCCGCGCCGTCGCTTACTGTTTCGCAATGCCGGGTATAGTTCCAAGTTGATCGAGCCAAGGTAGTTCTGATCGCGTCCAGATTTTCCCCTTGGGTACAAGTTGATCGCGCTGTCGCGCCGTCCCGACCCGGATGTTGATATCTTTCGGACCTGCGCCCTTGGCGGTGGAATAGATCGGTGATCCGCACTTTGGGCAGAATGCCTGCTCTCGCTTTCCACCACTGTCGCCAGTTTTCACGTAAATTGCTGGTTCTCCAGACAGGAACACAAAGCTCTCTTCTGGCACTGGCAAGATAGTTCGAAAGGCAGAGCCTGACAGATTCTGACAATCAGTGCAGTTACAGATCGCTACTCGCTCTGGATCAGCCTCGGCTTTGTAAGTGATAAAGCCGCAATGACACCCGCCATCAATTTTCATAATTCAAATGTCCCACTTACGCTATCTACGTGCACAGGATTTGTAGCATAGTGTCCGAAAACCGCCAACTTCCGGAATGTGGCATAAGCGTACTTCAATACGCTTGTAGGCTAATCAAATTTCGACAAGATGGCGAGGTCTGCAAAGGGCTGTTTGCAGGCCTTGTGAAATTTGCGTCTTAATGGGTCGTGACCCTGGACCGGGAATCCTGTGTGCGTTCAGCCCAGGTATTTCCGTTTGGTGTATGTCAGTACCGGTGAGGGCTCGTTGATGACCACATCGGCGACCTCGCCAATGAAAATGATGTGCGTTCCCCAGGCCTGCTGCAGCTTCAGTTGGCAGTCGAATATGACAACCGCCTCGTCCAGGTGCGCGCAGCCGGTGGTGCCTGCCGCATGGTCTACACCGTCATACTTGTCGGGGCCTGACGTCCCATTGCGCCCGGCAAAGCCGTTGGCCAGTCCGGACTGGCCTTCCCCCAGCACATTGACCGCGAACACACCGTTTTGGGTGATGGCCTTTGCGGTCAGGCTGTCTGCATGCAGGCAGACCAGCAAGGACGGCGCCTCGCTGTCAGCCGACACCGGTGTCATGGCGGTGACGGTTGTGCCGGCGCGACCGGCCTTGCCGTCGGTCGTGACCACGCATACCGTATTGGTGAGCCGGCTCATGGCGTCGAGAAACGGTTGCCTGAGCGAGCTGTCTTTCGTGTCCGTCTGCATGGAATTCCTTGTTGGATAGGCAAATTCTGTGACCTGCTTCCGTATTTGCGCGTTGCAAGTCAGCCCCCGATCTAGCAGACTTTGCAGTATTCGCAAAAGAGGCATGCCCCCATGAATATTCACACTCAGTCCAAATCCGCTGGCGCTGAATTGAAGGCCAATACATCGGTGCCGTTCGAGCAGGCTCGTGCCATGCCCAAAAGCGTCTACACATCGAAAGACTTCCTGGCCCAGGAGATCGAGCATGTGTTTGCGCAGGAGTGGTTTTGTGCCGGCCGGGCCAGTTCGCTGAAACAGCGCGGCGACTATATAACCCTGGAACTTGCAGGCCAGCCGATCATGGTGGTGCGCGATGCGCACGGCGAGTTGCGCGCCCAGTCGAATGTCTGCCTGCATCGCATGTCGACACTGCTTGAGGGGGCCGGCAATACCAGGTCCATCGTGTGTCCGTATCATGCCTGGACCTACAACCTGGACGGCAGCCTGCGCGGCGCACCGGCCATGACCCTGAACGAGGGATTCGACAAGCAGGCCTACTGCCTGCCGCAGATCAGGTGCGAGGAGTGGCTCGGGTGGATCATGGTGTCGCTGAACCCGGACGCGGCCCCGGCCTCGCAGCGCCTGTCGGAAGTGGAAGACCTGGTTGGCCAGTACGGCATGGAAAACTACACCGAAACCTTCCGTGAAACCCACGTCTGGGACACGAACTGGAAGGTGCTGGCTGAAAATTTCATGGAAAGCTATCATCTGCCCGTGTGCCATGCCGGCACCATCGGGGGCCTGTCGAAGCTGGAAGAGATGGATTGTCCGCCCGGCAAGGAGGCGTTCAACTATCACTTCATCCTGAAGGACGACAGCCTGAAGATCGCCCTGGCGCACCCTTCAAACACACGCCTTGAAGGCGACTGGCGGCGCACCACGTCACTGCTGGCGATTTATCCCAGCCTGCTGATCACGCTGACGCCGGGCTATTTCTGGTACCTGTCGCTGCACCCGAAGGGGACCGGGCAGGTCAGCATCATTTTTGGCGGCGGCATGTCGCCGGAGTTCGTCAACGATCCGGAAGCACTGGCGCATTTTGAGCAATTGAAGGTCCTGCTGGACGATGTGAATGTCGAGGATCGCGGCTGCACGGAAAAGGTCTTCAAAGGCCTGTGTTCCGGGTTTGCCAGGCCGGGCCACCTGTCGCACCTGGAGCGTCCGAACTATGATTTTGCGCGCTATCTTTCTTCACTTATTCCAGGCTGATACACTGCGACAATGATTTCGTTCCTGCATACCAGCCCGGTCCACGTGGCGACCTTTGATGCCTTGCTGGATGAGCTGTCACCCGGCACGGCGCGTCGCCATCGCGTCGAGGAAGGCTGGCTTGATGCGGCTCGTGACCACGGCATGACAGCGGACCTTTCGACGACCGTAACCGGTGCCATGACTGAGCTGGCAGGCGGTGGTATCGGGGTGTGCACGTGCTCGTCGATCGGCGGCGCTGCCGAGGCCGCCGGCACCAGCGACGCCCCGGTCATCCGTATCGACAGGGCGTTGATGCAGGCGGCGCTGTTGCACGGCGCGCGACCCCTCGTCGCCATGTGCCTCGACAGCACCAGGGTTCCCACGCTTGACCTGCTTGATGACGTGGCGCGCGCGCAGGGCTGTGACGCATCACCGGTTGTTGTCATGTGCAAACCGGCATGGCGCCATTTCGAGGCAGGTGACATGGACGCCTTTGCGCTCTCAATTGCCGGGACCATCAAGGCTGAGCTGGCCACTGAACGGCCGGACAGTATCGTGCTGGCGCAAGGCTCCATGGCCGTCGCGGAACCGCTGTTGAGCGATGCCGGACTGCCGGTTCTCAGTTCACCGCGGCTCGGCGTGTTGCGGGCGCTGGAGCTGCTGCACGGCAAGGCCTGAATTACACCAAAGGAACTATCTATCGGTATCAGACATCAGCCCGGTCCGGGCCGTTTGTCGATGATGCGGGTTGCCTTGCCCATGGAGCGCTCGATTGTTTCAGGTTCGAGCACGTGGATGATCGATGTGACGCCGATATTGTTCTTGATCAGGGTTTGCAGTTCTGCGGCCAGTCCGATGCGCACTTCCTCTGCGGCAGATCCGGGCAGGGCTTCCACGTTCACGGTCATGGCGTCCATGCGATTTGTTTTTGTCAGTTCAATGTTGAAGTGCGGGCTCAAACCCTCGGTGCGCAGGACCAGTTCCTCGATCTGGGTCGGGAACACATTGACCCCGCGTATGATCATCATGTCATCGGAGCGCCCGGTTACTTTTTCCATCCGCCGCATGCTGCGTGCCGTACCCGGCAACAGCATTGTCAGGTCACGGGTGCGATAGCGGATGATCGGCAGCGCCTGCTTGGTCAGCGAGGTGAACACCAGCTCACCGCGTTCGCCGTCGGGCAGCACCTCACCGGTTTCAGGGTCGACAATCTCGGGATAGAAATGATCTTCCCAGATGTGCAGGCCGTCCTTGGTTTCCACGCACTCCTGCGCGACGCCCGGGCCGATCACTTCCGACAATCCGTAAATGTCGATGGCATCCATATCAAATGCCTGTTCGATTTCCTCGCGCATGGAGTTGGTCCACGGTTCCGCGCCGAAAATTCCGATCTTCAGGGAGGACTTGCGCGGGTCGATGCCCTGCCTGCGAAATTCATCCAGGACCGCCAGCATATAGCTCGGGGTGATCATGATGATTTCGGGTTTGAAATCCTGGATCAGATGGACCTGGCGTTCCGTCATGCCGCCGGAAACAGGGATAACCGTCAGCCCGAGACGCTCGGCACCATAGTGGGCGCCAAGGCCGCCGGTGAACAATCCGTAGCCGTAGGCAATGTGGCACTTCATGCCGGGACGGCCCCCGGCAGCGCGTATCGAGCGCGCCATCACATCGGCCCACATGTCGATGTCTGCCTGGGTATAGCCTACCACGGTGGGTTTTCCGGTGGTGCCTGATGAGGCGTGAACGCGGGCGATCTGGTCCTGGGGCACGGCGAACATCCCGAAGGGGTAATTGTCGCGCAAATCGGATTTCACGGTGAACGGAAACTTCGCCAGGTCCGAGAGTTCCTGCAGGTCGTCCGGGGTGACGCCGGCCTTGTCGAAGGCCTGCTTGTAGTGGGCGACATTTGCATAGGCGTTCGCCAGCGTGATTTTCAGGCGGTGCAGTTGCAGCGCGGAGATTTCATCGCGAGACGCCGTTTCAATGGCATCTGTCATAGGAGTGTAGGTTGCTGGATCAAGCATGAAGCGGGCCCGTTTTTGTCAAAGATGTTTCAGGAAGCTGCGACAATATTGCCGCCAATGGTTCTGGAATGACCCCGAAATTCGGCAATCTGCTGGCCGTCTTCGAGGCTTACCGTGATGTCATAGATGCCCGACCGGCCGGTGCGCGAGCGCTCGATGGCCGTGGCGATCAGCCTGTCGCCGGATTTTGCCGGGGCGATGAAGGTGATCTGGGCATGCTGGGCCACCGTACGTTCGTCATAGGTGTTGCAGGCAAAGGCGAACGCAGAATCTGCAAGGGTGAAGATGAACCCGCCGTGGCAGGTGCCGTGGCCGTTGGTCATGTCGGGCCGCACGACCATCGACATTTCGGCGGTGCCGGGCGCAACCGAGGTCAACTGCATGCCGAGTGACCGGGTTGCAGTGTCACTGGCCCACAAGGCATCGGCACACTTCTGGGCAAGGGTAACTGAAGAAGACGTCATTGGTACTCGCTGGTTGGTCCGGGGCTTGTTCGGATGTGCCGCGGTATGATGGCAACTGTTCAGCCCATGGCCTAATGTGCCAAATAAGGTCGGTAATGGCAAAGGTGATTCTTCGGCTTCACAATTCTGCTGCATCGAACGGTTAGGTCGACACGCATGGATATAAAGATCAATGGCAAAACGGTTTCCATCGAAGCCGATCCGGAAATGCCACTGTTGTGGGCGCTGCGCGATATCGCCGGGCTGACCGGCACCAAGTTCGGATGTGGCATAGCCATGTGCGGTGCCTGCACGGTGCTGGTTGACGGCGAGCCTGTCCGGGCGTGTTCGATAGCGCTGGAGGATGTGTCCGGCGACGTGACAACCATTGAAGCGCTGCAAGGCGATGACGGCATGCTGCATGTTGTGCAAGACGCCTGGATCGAACATCAGGTTGCGCAGTGCGGTTATTGCCAGTCCGGCCAGATCATGTCGGCGGTGGCACTGCTGGCCAACAACGCGACGCCGGATGATGCGGATATCGACGAGGCCATGTCGGGCAATCTGTGCCGCTGTGGCACCTATCCGCGTATCCGGGCAGCCATCCACACGGCTGCCAGAAAACTGGCGGGAGCCTGAACCATGGGAAAACTGCTGAGGCGAACATTCCTGCTCGGGTCTGCTGCAATCGCCGGCGGGGTGGCTGTCGGTTTTTACATGTACCGGACACCCTATCCCAACCCGCTGGTGGCCGATGAAGACAAGGGCGAAGGCGTTTTCAATCCGTTCGTCAGGATTGCGGCCGACAATTCGGTCACCATCATCGTACCGCGCGCCGAGATGGGGCAGGGTGTCGTGACCACCCTGGCAGCGCTGGTGGCGGAAGAACTCGATATCGAGCTTGGCAATGTGCAAACCGAATTCGCGCCGGCTGCCAATGTCTATTACAATCGCGCCATGCTGGAGGAAGGTGCGCCTTTCCAGGTATTTGACAATTCCTTCATGGCCGCGATGACCCGGGACATCCAGGGCATCGTGGCCAAGTTTCTGGCCATGCAGGTCACCGGCGGATCGAGTTCTACCATTGACGCCTTCACCAGGATGCGCATGGCAGGGGCAGCGGCACGTACCATGCTGATTGGCGCGGCGGCCGATCAATGGCAGGTGGCAGCAGCCTCCCTGAAAACCCGCAACGGCACGGTGGTCGACCCTGCCCTGGACCGGCGTCTGACCTACGGCGAACTGGCAGCGGCGGCTGCCGT
>Ga0316193_10004105_pt1 | contig 10677 bp, 6 predicted proteins | sample MerIslsedime2_MG_FD_207735 | JGI IMG/M metagenome (GOLD analysis project Ga0316193, IMG submission 207735) | Coastal sediment microbial communities from Maine, United States - Merrow Island sediment 2 | ecosystem: Environmental > Aquatic > Marine > Coastal > Sediment | place: USA: Maine... | reverse complement strand
GGCCCGACAAGCCCCGGGCCGCAAGCAGCAGGAACATAGATACTGCACAAGGAGGTCGCCACGGAAGTGTCCGGGTGGACGCCGATGCCGACCCTGGGGCTAGCGAGCGACGCCGGCCGTTCAGGTCGGCTCCCTGTGCAGCGCGTACACCCGCACGGACTCGACCCCTTCCTCGTCCGTCCACACGCCATATATCCGGTCGGTGCCGATCGCTCGTATTTCCAAACCGGCCGGAATCTCGACCATTCCCAGGCGTCTGCCGTCGGCAGCGAATACGGTCCACCAGCCGCCGGCCGGCTCGGTCCAGGCGTGGTAGGGTCCGATCCAGAGCGCTCCGTCCGAGTCGACGATCATCCCTCCCAGGTGGGCGATCGTCTCCGGGAACGGAAGGTCCTGCAGGAAATTGCTCATCTCAGCCAGTGCCGCAGGGTTGCGCCCCCCGGTGGCCATGGCGTCCGCCTTGAACTTCTCGATACGCTCTGCCGGCAGCGGCTCGGGCTCGCCGTCCCACCGGAGGATCTTCCGCAGCCGGCCGTCTGCACCGTGATGCGTGACCTCTGGCGTGTCCCCGGATCCGAACCAGAATCCATCGGCCGTGGCCGCCACGTGAGACTCGCCGCCGAACGGCAGTGCCCCGCCAGCAAACCCCTCACCGAAGGCGAACAGCCAGTGCTGGCTGGTCGGGTAAACAGACGCCGAATTCTCGTAGCCGCCGCCCGGCTCGAGAACCACGAACGGCAGTGAGTCACGATTCAGACCCGCGCCCATACCTTCTTCGAACACGAACTCCCGCATCCCGAGGATGGACCCGTCCGAGAGAACTCCGACCGTAGCGGGAGAGCCCGCATCGACGTAGTCGATGCTGCTCAGCCGTGCGAACTCGCCGTCGGGACCGAATACGGACACACGCTGGACTTCGGGATCAACGGCGAGCACCGAATCGCCCGGCATCGCCAGGACATCCCCAAGAATCATGAATCCGCCGGGAGACCGTCCCAGGTGCCCGGCAGCGCGGTTGAGCCGGCCGTCGGCGTTGAACCAAATGAGCTGGCTGCCTCGTCGGTGCGCGACGACGAAGCCCCCATTCGACAGACCGACGATTCGCCCGGCTCCATGCAGAGAGTTGCCACCAGTTCGCTCGCTACCGATCGCCGCGAGTGGTTCCGGATCGACCGTCCAGGCCGTTTCGGCCGTCCACGCCGAACCCGCCGTTTCGATGACCTGGATTCCGGCGCTGTCGGTGATCGAGTACTCGGACGGCTCGGAGTGCCGCGCCGCGAGTTCCGCATCGGAGAGGGGTGGCGTGGTCTGCACCCCAGGCGCCGGGGCCTGGACCGCAGCGTCACTCGCTCCGGAAGTGGCGGACTCTGAATCGGCGCCGCACGCCGTCGCGAAAGAGGCGGCGAGCAGGAGGGCCAACAGAAGGCGACCTGCGGACGAATATGTCAGGAGTTTCTCAGTCTGATATTTCATGGCGCACAAGATTGGGTCAGAGTGGTCCGAAAGCCAGACGGCTGGTCGGAAGGCCGGGGCCTCGTCCGGACGGCAGGGAGTCAGCTCGGGTACTTCACCGAGCAGCCGTATGGCTTCGTCGTCGGAACACTCACGGGCCGGCCAGCCATTGCCTCATCCAACGCCGCGCTGAGGTAGTTGTGCGCTCCCTCGAGCGACGTCGGACGCGAGCTCGGCCTATCGTCGATCGCCCCGTTGTACAGGAGCGTGCCCGCGGGGTCGATAACCACCATTTGCGGCGTCGTCTGCGCCTTGTACATCCTTCCGACCCTGCCGGTCGGATCGAGCAATACTGCCAGGGCGTTCTGTCCCTTCTCCTCGTTGATCTCGTTCATCGCATCGGGCTCGTAGTAGCCCTGCTTGCCCGGCGCGGATGAAACGATCGCGAGCCATTTCACGCCTCGGCCCGCGTACTCCGCCTGGAGATTCTGCATGTTCTGGCTGTCGTAGTGCTTCTTGACGTATGGGCAGCCGTAATTCAGCCATTCGAGCACGACCCACTCACCGCGGTAGTCTGCCAGAGAGTGCTCTGCTCCGTACGTGTCGGGGAGGGTGAAGGCGGGAGCCGGCTGCCCGATCGTCGGGCCGGGGGCCTGTGCACGGGCGTCCCGGGCAACGAGCAGGGATACAGCGGCGAGTGCTGCGGCGATGGTCGCATGACTTCGGATCCGACTGCGATGCATTCTCACCTCCAGCAAGTTCAGCCTCGGAAGCCGAAGCAATGATCTACTCCTGCAACGGAACGTAGGTTTCCAGGGCCTCCAGCACGATATCCTTCGTCAGTACCGAGGGCAGGAGCACGGGATCCACTGCCCCACCTGGATACAGTGCATAAACCGGGACACTGCTTCGCTCGAGCTCGGCCAGGGCCCCGGTGATCGCCGGGTCGCGGCGTGTCCAGTCTGCCTTCAGCGTCGTTACGCCATGGTCCCGGAAGGCATCGCGGACCGTCGCCTTGTTGAGCACGACCCGTTCGTTCACCTGACAGGACAGGCACCACGCGGCTGTGAAGTCGATGAACAGCGGCCGGCCTGAGCTTCGGATCTCTGCTGCAGCCGGTGGCGACCAGGCAGGCCAGGCGGTGGCTCCGGACTCGGAGCCCGAAGCGGACTCCGGTTCCGGGGCGGTTACGGCCGCTCGCACGAGAACGATCAGGGCTGCGACGCCGATCGTAATGGCGGAGACTCGCGCGATCGTCCGTCCGGGCGGAGTCGAAGCGAATCCTCCCCACCGAGCGCCCACCCAGACCGCGAGTCCGGTCAGCAGGAGTGCGCCGAGCAGCCCGGCAAGGCCGTCTACCCCGGTTTGCAGCCCGAACACCCAGGCCAGCCAGACAACGGTCGCCAGCAGGGGAAACGCCAGAGCCTGCTTAAGCGTCTCCATCCAGCGGCCGGGTGACGGCAGTCGGTCCACCAGGCCCGGCGAGAGGGACAGCCCGACGTAGGGCACTGCCATTCCGGCCCCCAGAGCGGTGAACACGAGCATCGTCTCGGCCGGCGGCCGGAGCAGTGCCCACCCGAGCGCCGCGCCCATGAATGGTGCCGTGCATGGCGTCGCGACGACGGTGGCGAGAACTCCGGAGGCGAAAGAACGCGTTGTCGTGTGTCGGGCGAAACGAGTTCGTGAAGGTACCTTCACGAGTTCACTTTCGCCGAAACGCGTGAGCGAAACACCGAATTCGAGCGCCCCGAGCAGCGCCAGCGCGAGCAGGAAGAACAGCACCGCCATCACCCCGACGAACAGCGGCGATTGAAGCTGAAATCCCCAGCCGACGCTTTCCCCGGCAGCGCGCAGCGCGAGCAGCACCGCGCCGAGTACCCAGAATGATGCCAGAACTCCAACGCCGAAGGCCGCTCCCTGGCGGGCCGCACCACCCGACCCCTGCCCCGAGTGTTCCACGAACCCGAACACCTTGAGCGACAAAACAGGGAACACGCACGGCATCAGGTTGAGCAGGACTCCACCGAAAAATGCGAACAGGAGCGCGAGTCCGAGGCCGAATGACGCCTCCGGTGCCACCGCCGGATTTCCGGCCACGATCACCGGTGCGTTGATTTCCACGGCAGCAATTGGCGCGCCGGATTCGTCGCGCGCTGTAACCAGCACCCCGCGCACCGTGTCCGGAATCGCGAATGAGAAGCCTGAGCGCGCGAGTCGGATTACGAGAGTTTCGCCGTCCCAATCGGGACGCTGCTCTGCCGCGTGCTCTATGACATTCCCTTCGGAGGCAAAGAAGTGAACGTCCGGGAGGTCCGATCCCACGACCCGAATCAGGCTGTCCGGCGGATCGATCTTGAGGCCGTACCACGGCTGCTTGAACCGGGCGAAGCTGCTCCACGTGGAATCTACGACCGGCAGTTCCGCCCGCCCGGTTTCGAACAGCGGGGCCGTCATCGGATCGAGTCCCGGGGCCGCGTCGGATACCGGAAGCGTGATCGCCAGCTCCGCCTCCGCCGGGAAGCAGTCCTCGATGCACACCAGCCAGTCTGCCCGCCCGGCGAGCCGTACGGTATCGCCGTCGACGAGGCCCGGCGGCGGCGTGATCTCGACCAACAACAACACCTCGTCGAAGTAGCCGTAGCTGACGAGTGGTGGAAAGAAGATCAGCTGCGGCGCGGGCCACTGTATTTCTCCGGCCGAGAATCCGGCGGGCACTCGCCAGGTGATCGAAGCCGGTTCGCCAGAGTCACCCGGATTCTTCCAGTAGGTGTGCCAGCCCGGCTCGAGCGTCAGGTGGAGCCCGACCGTGAATGATGAACCCGGCCCGACGGACCGGTTCTCGGCAAGAAGCGCGGCGGCACTGTGCGGGGAAAGGTCCGGACCGGCGGAACTCCGCTCGCCACGGGCGTCCTGCTCGCCGACTACGCCCTGGCCAGGAAGCGGAGTCGGTGCCGTTACCAGGACGACGGCAGTGGCAGTCAGCGTCGCTACGATTCGTGTCACAACCCGGTACGTCTCGTTCATCGCTTCCGAAAAGTGGTGGGGACCGGGATCAACGCTGGCTCGCGATTACGATGATCCTGCGGCGGCCCAGGCGCCAGTCGAACCGGCACTTCCCGGATGCAACGAGGGCCCGATCGCTCTCACGGCCAGGCCCTCACCGCGCTTTCGAAGGTGTGTCCCAACATCCCCGGCGCGCCTTCAATCTGCGCTCAAATCCACGCCGGTCAGCCGCCCCCGCTACGAGCGGCCGGGCACCGAATATTATACGGTATCGGGGGCAAAGACGCAAGTCAGACACGTATCTTTCAGGTGTTGCGTAACTCGTTTCGTGGCATAATCTTATAGATCTGTACTTCATCGTCTTTCTAAGTTATTTTCGCACACCGACTTGGGGGATTGCAGGCACCCCGCCCTCCCCGTGCAGCGCACTGGTGAACACCGTCCGGATCCATGATCGGGCTGTCTGGTGTATATTGGGGACAGTCGTATTGAGCGAGAGGATGTCATGGCAGCTCATCATCGAGCGGACGGGCCCCGCAGACCGGCGGCCTGGCGCGCGGCCCGGCACCAGCTCCTTCCCCTCTTCCGGCTCTCCTCCCTGTTCCTCCTCCCTCCCCTCGGACTGATCCCGAATCCCGCCCAGGCTCAGGAACTGCGAGGTCGCCTTGTCACGACGGATGGTGCGGCGGTCCCCTGGGCGCTCGTCCGACTCATCGACGACGCCGGCGCCGAGGTGATGACCGTCGTCAGCAGCACGTCGGGAATGTTCCATCTGCGAGCCCCGGATCCAGGCATGTTCAGGGTGAAGGCCGAACGCATCGGCTTCGCAGCCACTCTGTCGGAGCCCATATCGCTCACCCACGACGAGTTCAGCACCCTCGTTCTCACTGCGGAGGCCACTCCGATCGAGCTCCCGGCGCTCGAGGTAGAGACCGTGGCGAACTGCGAACTCGGTCGCAGAGCCGGACCCACATTGCTCGCCGTGTGGACGGAGGTCCGCAAGGCGCTCGAACTTCAGGCCGAGACAAGCGAGAGCGGCGCATACGATTTCGAAGGTGAGCAGTACGAGTACCTGGTCGATAGACAGGGTCGACCGCTCGACGAGGAGCTGGCGGCGGAGAGGACTGAGAAGGTCAGGTTCTCCGGGTTGAGCGGTTTCTATGCGATCGATCCTGGAGTGCTCGCCGAACGAGGCTTCCGGATCGAGACTCCCGAGGGATTTAGACGATACTACGCTCCGGATGCGAAGACGCTGCTCTCGGAACCCTTCCAGTCCGGGCACTGCTACAGCGTGCTGCGGGACGGGGGCCGCCTGGGCCTCCGATTCGAGCCGTTGCGTCTGACGGAAGGCATTGTCGACGTGGATGGAGCCCTGTGGCTGGACGCCGAATCTGGAGAATTGCGTTCGATCGAGTTCGACTACGTGTCCGCAGGGATTCCTGGCCACGATCTCGATGGGGGCTACCTCGAGTTCGAACGGCTGCCCGAGGGCGCGTGGATTGTGCGCCGCTGGTGGCTGCGGGAGCCGGCCTACGGAACCGGTGCGACTCCCCGACAGAGAAGGTATTCCCCGCTGGTTGAGGCGGGCGGTCGGATTCTGGAGGTCTCGAAGCGTACAGCGCAGCCCGAACCGACTCCGGAGCGAGTTACGCCGAGCCCGGAGCTTCTCGGAAGCCTGGCGGAAGCCGAGTATGCGGCGGATCCCACGGAAGCGGCCGAATCGAAAGGTTTCGCGGAGGTGGAGCGCGCTCGGCAACTGTTCTCTCTGGGACGGCCGGACGAAGCATTCGCCGCACTCAGAACGGCCTGCGCTTCGGGTGATTCCCTGGCGCTCGAGGCGCTGTGGACCGATCTGCGTGGACTTGCGACGAGTGCCGAGCTTGCTGAGTGGAGCGCCCGACGGCTGACGAGGCGCTGTGCGTTCCTCGGCACGATGATAGCTGAGCGGGCAATGCGAGCCGGCCTGCCGGTCGAGGCTCGCCTCGCGCAACATTACGAGCGCCTGGACCGCGCGAGGCGGGAGTGGGGACTGGAGGAGCCCCGGGTGCAGAAAGGAGCAGCCGAGCTGTACGGCAGACACCCCGAGCTCGAATACGATGACCGGGGACTGATCTTCGTTCGCATGGGAGAGCCGGACGAGGTCGCGTTTGCCATCGCAGGCCGGGCCGGTGCTATGGGCAACCGGATCGAGGGCTGGAGATACGACAGACCGGAGGGGCCCAGGGTGTTCTTCTTCGCGCCCGTTACGCGGCTCGGGGTCGGAGTGTACGACTACCGGCTTCTCGACGCGGCGTGGCGGGCGCTGGGCGGGCCGGCCGCCGCCTCTGAGATCGACTTCGTATCTCCGATGGGGCTGGACACGATATCACCCGCTGCGTTTCAGAACCTGTATCTATCGTTCCAGGGACTGGATCCGATCTATGTCACGCGGGCGTACCGCACCGCATCCTTCGATGGCTCGACCCTCATGCAGGAGCTCTCCGAGGATCGGGCGGAAACCCTCGCCAATGTCGCGTTCGCCGTGGATTCCGTACCCGACGCACCGGACCTGACTCCGGCGATAGGTTTCACCTGGGAACGGCTGAGATTCTTCGATCCATCCTCGGTTGAAACTGCTGTCTGGCTGCTCGCGGCGGCCCGGGCTGGAGATCTTGAACGACGCGCAGCCGACGACCGGGGCAACGTCTACCGGCTGAACCTGTCTGCCACAGTACAGCGCGGCACGGCCGTGACCGTGGATTCGTCGCTCACCGAAGTCCGGTCTGGCCGCAGCCTGGATGATGACGACGCGGTCGTCGCTCGTGTCCCTGTATCGATCGGGCCGGAGAGCTATCCGTTCACCCTCATCGTAAGGGACGAAAACGACCCGCAGCGAGCTGCCGGTAACTGGACTCGCAGCAGTGTCACGGGCCTGCTGCCGTCCAACCTGCCCGAGATCAGCGATCTCGCGGTGGCGGCGGACTCTGGTGGAACCTGGACCCGTGACGGGGTCACCTTCCTCGCCGTTTCACCGCTGCATGTCACGAAGCCGGATGGGGAGCTGCACCTGTATTTCGAGGTTTATGGTCTGCGGGGCGGCACACAATACGAGGTCGAGATCCGGGCAATCGCGGCCGCAGACGCGGAGGAGATCTGGGCGGTACAGGCCGGGGTGCTGACGTATCGGGCGTCGTTCTCGTCGGAAATGCCTGGCTCCAGCGGGATCTCACCACATCACCTGCGGGTCGACCTGTCGGACACCCCGGACGGTGCCTACGCGCTGGGTGTTCGCGTCACGGATCTGGATTCTGGAGTGCAGAGCCTTCCCGTGACGACACCGGTAGTCCGCGCCAGATAGGACTGCCGTCGGTCGAATCGCTCCTTCCCGCCCTGCCCCGGGGTACAATTCCGCACACTGATCATGTATGTTTGAGAGGCCCCCCGACAATTTCCGCTTCCCCCTCCAGGAGGTGCCGTATGGGCATGCAGCCGCGCAGTTCGCACATCCTCTCTCTCACATTCGCTGTCGTCTTCGGCGTCTTCCTGGCACCCGCTCCCGCGGTTGCCCAGGACGAGGCCCGCCTGGCGGGCCAGCTGATCAGCACATCCGCATCCGTGCAGCCCGGAGATCACGTCGTGATCTTCGGTGGCAGAGTGTCGCTGGACCTGATGGAAGCAGTGGCGATCGAGGCCCAGAAGGCGGGCGGCATGGTCGACATGATGCTGAACACCGATCGCGTCGCCCGTTCTTTCTGGACCGAGGTACCAGGCGACTACGTGAAGCAGGTTCCGACATACTGGGAACCATGGCTGAACACGGTGGATGTGTGGATCGGTCTTCCGACGATCGAGAATCCCGAGGCGACGTTCGGTGACGTGTCGCCGGAACGCTTCGCTCTCGGCGCCGAGTCGAACCAGTTCTTCACCGACAAACTGAATTCCACGCCGTTGCGCGGCGTCGCGGTCACCTTCCCCACCGAGGCGGATGCGAGGCAGAACGGCCTCGACTTCGCCACTTACTCCCGGATGCAGTGGGCCGCGATCAACGCAGACTATTCGGAGATCTCCGCTCACGGTAGCGCGCTCGCGGAACTCCTCGAGGGCGCGGATGAGGTGCACATCACGTCTCCGACCGGCACCGACATGCGATTCTCAGTCGGCGGACGGACGGTGTTCGTGGATGACGGTATCGTTACACCGGAAGAGGCCGAGTCGAAGTTGTTTCTCGAGCGGTGGACGACACTGCCGGGCGGCCAGGTGTTCGCCTCGGTGGAAGAGAAGTCGGCGATCGGTAGAGTGATGAATACCGATACCCGGTGCATGTTCGAGCCGATGACGGGTGTTCAGTTCGAGGTCCGCGACGGCCAGCTACACGAGTTCACGGCGGAGCGGAACGCCGCCTGCTTCGAGGAGGCGGTGGCGCCGTTCGATGAGAACGCGACCCGAATGGGTTCGTTCTCGATCGGGCTGAACCCGCACCTCGAGGTGATCGAGGAAGACGGGGCCGATTATCGGCCGGCTGACGCCGCGGGCATGGTGTGGATCAGCTTCGGCGACAACCAGCTGCTGGGCGGAAAGAACGAGACCACCGGCGGCTACGCGTTCCCGATCGTGAGCGCCACGGTGACGGTGGACGGCACGGTCATCGTGCAGGATGGGCGATTGGTGAACTAGCCCGCCACCGACAGTATCGACCGGGGGATCGCCCGCTCCCCCGGTCGAGTCCTCCTGGCGGGGCCCTACTCCCCCGGCGCTGCCTCGCGCGGCACCCGAAGCGTCGCCCGGCGGTCCCGGTGCGAGTATCATTCACCTCGTGATCGTAGCCGCGCACCGAATGCCGTAGAACACACTGGAGTCTATATGCTTCGTCGACTGCCCCTCCTCACGTTCGTCTTTCTGTTCGCGGCCGGCACTGCGCTGAACGCTCAGGAAGCCCCGGAGGCGGAGGAGGCGACCGCGCTCGCCACAGCGGCGGCGAATCCGATCGCCAACATGATCAGCCTGCCCCTGCAGCTCAACAACGATTTCGGGCTGGGCCCGTACGATCGCACGCTGAACGTGCTGAACGTGCAGCCCGTGATTCCGCTGTTCGGCGGTAAGGTCGTGACGAGGACGATCATCCCGTTCGTGTGGATACCCGATTTCTCCTCCGAGAGCGGACAGCAGACCTCGGGCCTGGCAAACATCCTGGCGACCGCGTGGTACGTGCCATCCGGTGGCGAGCTCATGTGGGGCGTCGGTCCGGTACTCGCGATGCCGACGGGCGGTGAGGAAAGAGGCTCGGACAAGTGGAGCGCCGGGCTCTCAGGCCTGGTGCTGACGCAGCCCGGACCCTGGACGATAGGGATGCTGGCCAACAACATCTGGTCGTTCGCCGGGAACGAAGACGCAGACGAGGTGAACGAGGGAACGATCCAGTACTTCGTCACCTTGCAGCTGGGAGACGGCTGGTACGTGAACTCCGCCCCGATCATCACGGTTGACTGGACACTGGACGAGGATAAGTGGAAGGTCCCGTTCGGGGCGGGCGGCGGTAAGGTGCTGTTCCTCGGACCGCTCCCGGTGAATCTGCAGGCGGGCGCCTACTACTACGTGGTGAAGCCGGACTTCGGGCCGGACTGGCAGCTTCGGCTGCAGGCCCAGTTCATGTTCCCGCTATAACCGGCGCGCCTCAGCTGCCCGGTGCCGCCAGCTTCAGTTCGGCCCCTTCCTGCCCCGTGTAACGCAGCATCTCCTGGAACCTGGGGTCGGAGCGGAAGCGGCTGAATTCCGGCAACCAGACCCTCCCGAAGCCGTCCGCCCGGAAGCGGGGCTGAGACAGCATCGACTCCACGGCCATGTCGAACGCCCGGGCCGTATCACCCAACGCGACGTAGTGGACGCTCTGCCAGTCGTCCGGGGAACAACAGGCGTCGAATGCGGCAATGTCACCCTCGCGAATCGCGTCGTATCCCGCTTTCAGCTCGTCCCTGTTCTCAACCCGCACGCCTTCCGCAACGCGGGTATCGAAGAATCGCGGGAAGATCTCGTCGCGCACGATTGCCTCGGCCCTGTCGTACTCACCGATCGCCAGATATGCGCGTTCGAGGTTGGCGAAGGGAGACACGAATTCACCGCCGTGGACGACCGCGAGCTCGAGCTGTGGAATCGCTTCCTCGCGTCGGTTATTCAGGGACAGGATGTAGCCGAGCACGTTCAGCCGGATCGCCGAAGTCGGATCGAGCGCCACGGCCCGGCGTGCGC
>Ga0316193_10004101_pt1 | contig 10685 bp, 6 predicted proteins | sample MerIslsedime2_MG_FD_207735 | JGI IMG/M metagenome (GOLD analysis project Ga0316193, IMG submission 207735) | Coastal sediment microbial communities from Maine, United States - Merrow Island sediment 2 | ecosystem: Environmental > Aquatic > Marine > Coastal > Sediment | place: USA: Maine... | reverse complement strand
ATCGAGGCGATCCTCAGCCACGCGCCTGGCAACGACGCTCCAATCGGCGGCCTCAAGGTCGTGGCAGAAAACGGCTGGTTTGCCGCTCGTCCCTCCGGGACCGAGGAGGTCTACAAGATCTACGCCGAGAGTTTCCTTGGCAGAGAGCACCTGGAGCGGATCCAGTCGGAAGCCAGAACCATCGTCAGTGCCGCATTCGAATCTAGCGATTGAGGGTGTCTCGGCTCGCCTCAGAGAACCGACGAGCTCCAGGCGCTCGTGTCACCGCTCTCGAAACCGTCAGCGAAGATCTCGTCGGTGACCACCACGCTGTCGCTGTCGGTGGCCATCTCGACCGGCGGTGATCGACCGTAGCTGGGGTCATTCCAGAGCTCGTAGAGGTATTCGCCGCGACTCAAGCCGAGGACCTGCGCCCCGCTGCCAACGATGCAGTCGTCGGGGAGGTTGTTGTCAACGGCTTCGTCTCGAAGAAATTCGATGTACTCATCGCTGGCGGTCTGGTAGCGCAGGGTCGCCTCAATGGTGACCGGCGAGGGCGTCCCCAGCGGCACCGCCACCTTGTAGCTCACGTCATCGTAGTTGACCAGAACCCCCGATCCGGGGGCGGTTTCGGGGTAGGTGTACCCGACGGGCTGAATGTCGATATCGTCTGCACCGGTGAATCCCAACGGAGGAATTCGGTTGTCCAGCGCCACGCAGTTGTTCTTCACGAAATGGAACAGATGGTGGCCAGTGGCGGCGGACTCCACATCACACGCGCCGGTTCCGTTGAAGTCCCAGATACCCTGCTGGACCTCGTAGATCTTCAGCTGAGGGTCCCGGCTCAGTGCTCCGGTGCTCGGGCTCCAGGAACCGCTCTCCCAGATCAAACTGCCGGATCCGTCCCGTGCCACCAGATGCAACCACATGCGTCGGCCCTCACCGTAGCCAGTCGGTAGCTTGTGACCGGTGAGATTCGTTATCCGGACACCGACGTCGAGCTCGGAACCGGCTGTGACACTCGATGGCAAGGTGACGTCAACCAATGCCGACTGGTCCTGCAGCAGGTCCAGGGCCCAGGCGGCCGTCGCATCGAAACTGGCATCGCGATCGAGGCTAGCCCCATATTCCCCCTTGAGAACCTGCGGAATCCAGGCGTTGCCGCCCGCCAGCTGATGAATGGGCATGTCCCCTGTCCGGTTGTTGCGGCACTGGCTAGAAGCACAGGCTGGATCCTGGGTCGCGTCGGGCATGTGGCAGCTCGAGCAGCTCTCGAATTCCGGCGACCCCTCGTCGCCCATCGAACTCTGTTGCCACTCCTTGAAGGTGCGTTCGATCGGAAACGGCACACCTGTATCCTGACCTGTCTCGTCTCTCAAATTGTGAAGAGGACTGGTGACATTGTGACAGTTGCCGCAGAGGTCGTTGCTCACTTCATAGTCGGAGTACACCCACTCGTGCATCGGCAGGGAGTGGTTGGGCAGCCCAGAGTAGTCGTAGGGGCCGGCGCGGCAGGGCTCCTGAGGGTGAGGCATCGTGTTCGAGCAGACCGCATCGTCGATCCAGAAGCTGGCATTCTCGAAATAGACCGCTTCCTGGCCAGCCGGAGGATTGCCATTGACCTCCATGCGGTGGCAGAAGTGGCACGTGAGGCCTGAGAAATCGTTATCTTTGCCGTCGAGGCTACCCGAGAGGCCGCAGCCGTCTGCATCGCCGATGGAAGCACCTCCATTGCCTGCGTTGGCCCTGCCCTCGAGCCAGCCCGTGGGAGTATGGCACCGCAGGCAAAACTCGCCGACGCCTTCCACACCCAAGTCGGCACCGTCGTGATTGGCTACATCCAAGGCGGCCCAGAAAATCGGGTCCCGGGCCGCATTGGCCATCATGGAGCCGGCCCAGGTATCCCAGGGCTCGATGTGCGCCCCGTCATAGTCCGCATGGCAACTAAAGCAGTCCCCTGGAGTCTGGATGGGGAAGGTCAGCGGACCCTGGGTACCGAGCGGCGTATAGACGCCTGCCGAAGCAAGGCTCGATCCGGCCAGAATCGCCAGGCCTCCCAGCAACCCGCTGAGTCGACATCGCCGTCTTACTCGAAGCATTGGATCCCTCCCTCTCGGCGCGGTCTGATACGTTCCCAGTATCGCCTATTTCGACCCTGTCCTGAAACCACCACCTGTGAGATCCGCCATGATCGAGCTCCGCCACATTCTCGACGCACGCTCCCGACTCTCGGACGGAGCGATCAAAGAGACGCCCTGCCTCGAGTCCGAGGCGCTCTCAGAACGTTGTGGTGTCCACCTGTTCCTCAAATACGAGACCCTGCAGCGCACCGGGTCTTTCAAGCCCCGTGGGGCGCTGAACCGAATCCTCACGCTGAGCGAAGAGGAGCGCTCGAGGGGCGTCATCGCCGCTTCGGCGGGCAATCATGCCCAGGGTGTGGCCTATGCAGCAGGCGTGGTCGGTGTCGATGCCCTGATCGTGATGCCGGAGAGCACCCCCCTGGTGAAGATCACCCGCACCCAGCAGCTGGGGGCCACCGTCGAGCTCCATGGACAGAACCTGGACGAGGCTCTGAGCAGGACCCGAGAACTGGAAGAGCAGAAGGGTATGACCTTTGTCCACCCCTTCGACGACGAAGCCGTCATCGCCGGGCAAGGTACTGTCGGCCTGGAGATTCTCGAGCAGGTTCCCGACCTAGAAGCCATCGTGTCTCCCATCGGAGGCGGCGGTCTCATCTCCGGCATAGCCACGGCCGTCAAAGCTCAGCGACCCGAGGTCGAGGTCTACGGTGTGCAGAGTGAGGCCGCTCCCGCCATGAAGCAGAGCTTTGATGCAGGCGAGAGGCAATCCTCAGAGGTGGCGCCGACCATTGCCGAGGGCATCACGCTCAAGCGACCGGGTGAACTGACCTTTCCCATCATCCACCGACTCGTCGATGGCATCGAACTGGTTTCGGAGGCCGAGATCGAGGGCGCTGTCTACGAGCTGTTGGAGACCGGAAAGAGCCTCACCGAAGGGGCAGGCGCAGCTGGCTACTGCGCCATCCGCAACGGCAGATTCCCCAGCCTCGCAGGCAAGAAGGTGGTCGTCGTTCTGTGCGGCGCCAACATCGATCTCAACATTCTCGAGCGCATCATCGAGAGGTCGCTGCTCAAGCAGCACCGGCTCGTCAGGTTGGGCATCACCGTCAAGGACAGACCGGGAGGCCTGGCCCGCATGCTGGCCGTCATCGCCGAACGAGAGGCCAACGTTCTCCACATCCACCACAATCGGGTCTTCACCGAGAGCGCCTTCTGGCAGGTCGATGTCGAGCTCATCCTCGAGGTCAAGAATCGAGCGCACATCGAGCGACTGCTCGAAGCTCTCACCCAGGCCGGCTATACCAGGATCGAGGAATTGGGCGTCCCCCTGGTGCCGGCTCCCCACCTCGAACGCTGAGCTGGAGGTCTTCCCCGAGTCCACCCGGTTGCTATACTCCGGCATCTTGCCTCGATGGGGCGTTGCCGAGTGAACACGGGTCAGCGGAGACGAGAACACCGTATGTACGAAGAGGTGAGCATCAAGCGAGAAGTCGGAGCGATTCAGATCCCCGACGGGTCACCCGTGGTGATTCCCGAAGGGACCAAAGTGCTCATCACCCAGAGCCTGGGCGGCAGCTTCACCGTCATGACCGATCGTGGGGCCATGTATCGCATCGACGAGCGCAACGCAGATGCACTCGGCAAAGAACCGGCGGAGAACGCGAGCCAGTCGGCTGCCCCAGCAGACGCGGAGTCCCTCGAGCAGCTCATCTGGTCGGAAATGAAGAAGTGCTTCGATCCCGAGATACCAGTCAATGTCGTGGATCTGGGCCTGATCTACGACTGCCAGGTTCAAGACCGTCCGGAAGGGGGCTATCGGGTCGAGATCAAGATGACCCTTACCGCTCCGGGATGCGGCATGGGGCCCGTTTTGGCCGAGGATGTCCGGGCGCGCCTGGAAGCCATCTCCGGAGTCGAGGAGACCGAGGTTGAAATCGTTTTTGACCCGCCCTGGAATCCGAACATGATGACCGATGCGGCCAGGCTGCAACTCGGCTTCATGTAGACCATTTCTCGTACTCAAGAGTCTGACCACCCCTACAGGTGGGTGGGTCGTCCCACCTCATCGGGTGTTGGTGAAAATCGCCGTCTCGTGCATGCTCTGTGAGAGTGCTCCGAAGGCGCTCCACCTCGTCGGCCCGACGAACCAAGCGCGCCGTTTCTAGCGGACTCCTGCAAGATCTGAAGAGGAGTGTCATGCCTACCGGAAACACCAGGACCCGACCCAAACCCTTTGTCATGCCCCAGTTCTGCAAGGCCTGTGGGCGGTGCATCGACGCCTGTCCCAAGGACTGCATCTCACTGGGCACCCAGATCGAGTCGTCCACCGGCTTTACGCCGGTCGTTCTGGATCTCGAAGCCTGTAACGGGTGCGGTCTCTGCTTCAGCGCCTGTCCCGAGCCCTACGGCCTCGCGCCCGTTACCAACGAGTTCGAGACCGAGTTGTTCGACCCGGCGAAGACCTTCGGGCCGAAACAATCCACGGCAATCGAGCCGGTGGCCATTGCCGACGAGCGGATTCCGCTACCTGACCTGGAGCCGCTGGTCCTGAAGGGAAATCACGCCGCCGCGATCGGCGCGATCCTAGCCGGCTGCCGCCACTTCTTCGGCTACCCCATCACACCTTCGACCGAGGGTGCGGAGTTGATGGCCAAGCTGCTTCCTCAGATCGACGGCGTCTTCGTCCAGGCGGTCAGCGAGGTAGCCACCATCAACATGATGTATGGCTGCGGCGGCGCCGGCATGAGATCCATGACCTTTACCTCTTCGCCAGGCTTCAGCCTCATGGTGGAGGGAATCTCCTACATGATCGGAGCCGAGGTGCCGGGCGTTATCGTAGACGTCATGCGCGGTGGGCCGGGGCTGGGCAACATCGCACCCGAGCAGGCCGACATCAAGCTTCTATGCCGTGGATTGGGGCATGGCAACACTCACGCACCGGTTCTCGCCCCATCCACCCCGCAGGAGATGCTGGAGATGGCCATGCTGGCTTTCGAGCTGGCCTTCAAATACCGCAATCCCGTGGTCATCGCAGGTGATGGCTACCTGGGGCAAATGACCGGTCGGGTCACGCTGCCAAACACCATGATCAAGCCGGGCCTGCCGAAGTGGGCGGTCTGGGGAGATGAGATGCACCGTGGCAATCTGATCAATTCCATTTTTCTGGCCGAGCCCGATCTCGAGGCCCACAACATCCACATCAATGAGAAATACGAGTGGATGCGGGCAGAAGAGCAGAGGGCCGATCTCTTCCAATGCGACGACGCCGACTGGCTGATCGTGGCCTGCAACACTCCGGCTCGAATGGCCAAGGGCGCCGTTCAGCAACTGCGCCAGGAGGGGATCAAGGCCGGCCTGTTTCGACCGATCACGCTATGGCCTTTCCCTATCGATGCCCTGACCAGCATCATCGACAACGTCGAGGGACTGCTTGTCGTGGAAGGCAGCAATGGACAACTGGAGGACGAGCTGCGGCTGGCCATGAGCCACGCTGGCATTCGCCATCCGCGGATCGAGAACGTCAGGCACTTTGGCGGCATCTTGCCGTCACTCGAAGAAATCGTCGACAAACTCACCTCACTCCTGAAGGTGGCAGCATGAGCAACGTCTTCTATGAGAATTTCGAGCGTCACTCCCACGGTGAGGGTCTGAAGGGGCAGAGTACCCACTATTGCCCCGGCTGTGGTCACGGATTGATCCAGAAGTACCTCGCCGAGTCCATCGCCGAACTGGAAATCCAGGATCGCACCATTGCGGTTTCGCCAGTCGGCTGCAGCGTATTCATGTACTACTACCTGGACGTGGGCAATACCCAGGCCGCTCATGGCCGAGCTCCGGCCGTCGCGATCGGTCACAAGGTAGCCAATCCGGACTCCGTCCTGATCAGCTATCAGGGAGATGGTGACCTGGCCTCGATCGGCATCGCGGAGATCGTACAGGCCGCCCAGATGGGTATTCCTCTGACCGTGATTTTCGTCAACAACGCCATCTATGGGATGACAGGCGGCCAGATGGCGCCCACCACGCTGATGGGGCAGAAGAGCGCCACTACGCCCACGGGCCGCGGGCGCCTAACCGGCCAACCGATGAAGGTGGCCGAGACTATGGCACTGCTCGACGGCACGGTCTATGTCGAGCGCGTCGCCCTGTACGACAACAAGCTGCGAATGCGTACCAAGAAGGCTATCAAGAAGGCCCTGCAGGTCCAGATTGACAATCGCGGCGTCGGATTCGTCGAGGTGCTCGCCGAGTGCCCGACCCACCTGAAGATGACTCCTGTGGAGACGGAGAGGTGGGTCAAGGAGGCCATGGAGCCGATCTTCCCGCTCGGCGTCAAGAAGGACCTGGACAGCGACCCCTGGTTCCACCTCGAGAAACCCAGCTTCGAGCCCGACAGGATCATCGAAGTGGTCGGCGCCACTTCGGAAGAGACTGACCGGCACTGCGATGGTTTTCCCACCCACATCGACAGCCACGACATCGGTCTCAAGCTGGCAGGCGCTGGTGGCGATGGAGCCCAGACTGCCGCCATGCTGATCGCCAAGGCAGCGGTTACCGAAGGCTTCGACTCGACCCACATTCCCAGCTACGGTCCGGAATCCAGAGGCGGCACCTCCTACGCCGACGTTCATGTCGCCAACGAAGAGGTGCTCTCGCCCGCCGCCCCGAGACCTCACCTGCTGGTCGCTTTCAACGCCCCCAGTCTGGAGAAGTTCGGACCCACCGTCCAGCCGGGTGGCACGATCGTCTACGACAGCTCGGTCATCGCCGAGCCGCCGGAGCTCGATCCCTCCGTGACTCTTGTAGGCGTACCCTGCACTGAGATCGCCAGGGATCTGGGGGCTGCCAAGGTGAAGAACGTCGTGGCACTGGGAGCGCTACAAGCTGCGACTCAACTGTTTCCCAGGGAGACCTTCCTAACGTCCGTTCGACACGCGTTGCGACACAACTGCGCCATGATCGAGCTCAACGAGGAGGCCTTCGGCTGGGGCGCACGAGCCTTCGAGGAGACGGCCGGAGCCAACTAGTCGGGCCGATACTCCGCCGTCTGCCTCAGCTCCAGCCGTCCCTCGGTTCGGGCTTGACCCGCCGAGGGGCGCTGGAGCCCTTTCACTGCCCAGAAGGGCGCATTCCCAGGCGGAAAGCGCCGTCTTGGGCAGTGAGGGCGTGAGGGTTGAGGCCCTGGGGCCTGGGGCCTGAACAGATGACCACGATCTTGTGAGGTCAGCCCGGGGGGCAGGCTCCCAGGGGGCTATCCTCCCTTCCGCTGCAAGAACCCCCTGAGATCCTGCCCCCCGGACCGACCTCTTGGACGTACCCGGAGAGCTCCCTCCCTTCTGCGTCAACAACGCCCTGGAGGTCCCCACGCCGGACCCTGGACGATGGGAGTCTCGAACTCATTCCTACACACCCCTAAGCCCTCACTGCCTTCATTGCCCCACTGCCACAGTGCCTCACTGCCCAGTCGGTGCCAGAGGTTCGTTCGGGTGGTTCGACAGGGGGCGCCGAGTCGAGCGCAGCGCAAGGACCATCATAGGGCACAACAGATGAGGCGCGAAGACGAGACGAGGCGGCGGCCCCCCATTGCAGTCTGAGTAGCCGACGCCGTCCGCCTGCGGACCACCCGGACGGACCTCTACGAGAAGACGGTCATCTGTTCAGGACCCAGGTCCCAAGCCCCAGGGCCTCAATGCCTCATTGCCCCAAAGACTGGCCGGAGGGAACGCCCGGTCGCTTCAACCCCCAAGCCCTCAAAGATCGGCCTGAGCAAGCGAAGGCCGCCTCAACCCCTTTCTCAGGTGTCCATGGACGGGAAGCGAGTCGGGTCGGTCTGGTGCATCAGGTCGTAGACCGTCGAGAAGATCTGCTCACGGTTGGGCTTGGAGAAGTAGTCGCCATCGGAGCCGTAGGCCGGTCGATGGGCCTTCGCCGACAGGGTCCGGGGCGGCGCGTCCAGCCAGTCGAACCCTGCCTGGTCTACCAGAACCTGTTGCATCATATAGGCAGTGGTTCCACCGGGCACATCCTCGTCGAGAAACACGATGCGATTCGTCTTCTCGAGAGAGGCCCGGATGCGGCCTTCCAGATCGAACGGGTCGAGCGTCTGTACGTCGATGACCTCCAGGTCGACATCCACCTGGGTCAGCAGCTCTGCCGCCTCGAGCGCAATGTGGCAGCAGGCGCCATAGGTCACGAGCGTTACGTCGCTACCCTCTCGGAGGACATCCGGCACGCCCAATGGCACCGTAAACTCGCCGATATTGTCCGGCAGACGCTCTTTCAACCTGTAGCCGTTCAGCACCTCGATCAAGAGGGCTGGATCGTCCGAGCGGAGCAGGGTATTGAACATGCCGGCCGCTTGCACCATGTTGCGGGGAACGCAGACGTGCATCCCCCGAACCAGATTGAGAATACCGGAGATCAGCGAGCCCGAGTGCCAGATTCCCTCGAGCCGATGGCCCCGGGTTCGCACGATGACCGGCGCCTTCTGCCCCCCCCGCGTTCGCCAGTGCAAGGTTGCCAGGTCATCCGACATGATCTGCAACGCGTAGAGCACGTAGTCGAGATACTGAATCTCCGCCAGCGGTCTCAGACCTCGCAAAGCCATACCGATGGCTTGCCCGAGGATCGTCGCCTCGCGGATTCCGGTGTCGGACACCCTCAGATCGCCGTACTTCTCCTGCAACCCCATGAATCCCTGATTGACGTCGCCGAGCTGACCGACATCCTCCCCGAACGCAACCAGATTGGGATAGCGCCCGAGCGCCTGGTCGAAACACCGGTTCAGCACTTCGAAACCGTTGACCAGTGGTGACTCCTCGCCGAATCGAGCCTCCACTACCGGCACTGCAAGAGCCGAAGCCGCCGACTCACTATGTAGGAAGGTGCCGTAGCGTTGTCTCCCGGCCTCCTCCATCTCGTCGCACCATTCGGCCAGTTGATCTCGTCCTTGACTCTTCTCGGAACGGGTGTGGACAAGTGCTTCGTGCGCCGCTGCCAGGAGATCACGGCGCAGTGGGATGCCCAGGCGATCAAGACGTTCGAGCAACTTCTCCAATTGGGCCTCACGCGCCGACGACTCAGCCAGCTCCGAGACCAGATGGACCAGGACCCTCTTCTCGTCCTCGATCGGCCTACGACAGCTCTCCCAGGCACGACGCTGGAGCTCCTGCACCAGCTGTCGGTCTTCTTCCTCCAATCGGCTCAACTCTTCGTGGCTGGCGATCTTCTCTTCGACGATCCACTGCCGCATGCGCGCCAGGCAATCATGCTCCCGCTCCCACTCCAACCGCTCCTCGGACTTGTACCGCTCATGGCTGCCCGACGTGGAATGGCCCTGCGGCTGCGTCAGCTCCGCGACATGGACAATAGCCGGCACGTGCTCTCGACGGACCACCTCGGCGGCGTTGAGGTAGGTCTCGCAGAGCGCCGGATAGTCCCAACCCTTGACGGTATACAGATCGAATCCCTCATCGTCGCCCGGGGCCCTTTGGAAACCTCGCAAAATCGATGACAGATGACCCTTCGTGATGTGGAACTCGGTCGGCACCGAAATGCCATAACCGTCGTCCCAGATCGACAGCAGCATCGGAGCTTTGAGTGCTCCGGCGGCGTTCACCGACTCCCAGAAGACACCCTCGGCGCAGCTCGCGTCGCCGATAGTCCCGAATGCAACCTCATCGCCATTCTTCGAGAAGCCGCTGAGATCCTCGAGTCCCTCCGAGTGCCGGTAGAGCCGCGAAGCGAACGCCAGGCCGACGAGACGCGGCATCTGCGCTCCCGTTGGCGACAGGTCGGCTGTCGAGTTGAACGAATCCGTCAGCTTCTTCCAGCTGCCGTCATTCTCCAGCAGCCGGCTGGCGAAGTGCGAGTTCATCTGCCGTCCGCCTGATGACGGATCTCGATCCAGCTCGGAATCGGCGTAGAGCTGGGCGAAGAACTCGTCGATCCGCAAGAGACCCAGGGCGAACATGAGCGTTTGATCCCTGTAGTAGCCCGAACGAAAATCACCTTTGCGGAAGGCACGCGCCAAGGCGACCTGAGCCACCTCCTTGCCGTCTCCGAAGATCCCGAACTTGGCCTTGCCCGTCAACACCTCCTTGCGGCCCAGCAGGCTCGCCTGCCGACTCTGGTAAGCGATGCGGTAGTCGCGAACGATGCTCTCGCGAGTGAAGTGAAACGTGACGCGTTCCTGAGGCGACATGGTGTTCTCAGACGTCATAGCCGGAGTCTCTGGCTGAGGCACTCGTGCAGGAATGACGAGCAGCAATCGTAGCACGCGATTCGGCCACCGACTGCCATTCGGCTGGCCTCTCAAGTGCTACACTCCCGGCGTTCGCGACTTGACGGCGGAGGACAACCCCATGGCGCTACCGAAGCTCACCATCGGAATCGAGGAGGAGTACCAGGTTATCGACCCGGCGACCTGCGAGCTGACTTCCTACATCCAGGAGATCCTCGAACAGGGGCAGCTGGTACTCAAGGATCAGATCAAGGCCGAGCTCCTGCAATCGCAGGTCGAGGTCGGCAGTACCATCTGCCACGACATGCAGGAAGCTCGCTCCGAGCTGGTGCGGCTTCGCCAGTCCGTGTCCGACCTCGCCGAGTCCAATGGGCTGCAGGTCC
>Ga0316193_10004100_pt1 | contig 10686 bp, 5 predicted proteins | sample MerIslsedime2_MG_FD_207735 | JGI IMG/M metagenome (GOLD analysis project Ga0316193, IMG submission 207735) | Coastal sediment microbial communities from Maine, United States - Merrow Island sediment 2 | ecosystem: Environmental > Aquatic > Marine > Coastal > Sediment | place: USA: Maine... | reverse complement strand
GGTTCAAGATACCCGCGTTCCACGGTTGCGATATCCCGGATTCGAATCAGTTCGGTCGTGCGTTTATAAGAAACCGGTTTGTCCGTTGCTCCCGCCAGGTTGGAAAGCTCGTCTCCAAGGGAGGCTCGGATATGCAAATTGGCGATATCCTCGGGAGATTTAAATTCACCTGTAGGCGCAATTCGAAACCGTTTCCTCTGTAAATCCACACCGCCGGCGTCCACCACCATGTTTTGCTGCTCCAGGGTAGTGCGGACGCTGGCATCGCTAAGGCCCATTTCGGCAAGCTGGGACTGGGAAACGTTTACATAGATCGCCTTACTTTGAACACCCCAGAGATCCACTCGGGCAACGTCTTTTACCAGGCTGAGCTCTCTCTTGACCTCCTTAGCGTATTCTTCCAGTTCAGCATACGAAAACCCGTCGCCCACCACGGCCAACTGAAATCCAAATACATCCCCGAAATCATCAGTGACCTCCGGTCTGCCCGCCCCCGGAGGAAGCATGTGTTCAATGTTTCGAATCTTGCGGCGCAGTTCATCCCAGACCTGAGGCAACTGATCGGACCAGTATTGCGCTTTTAATTCGACTGAAATCAGTGACATACCTTCGCGGGAAAAGGACTCGAGATATTTAACCTGGGGCATTTCCTGGATGGCGAGTTCAATGCGATCGGTGACTTCAAGCTCGACCTCTTCCGGGCTTGCACCAGGATAGGTGGTGGTAATCACCCCTGTTTTTACCGTGAATTCAGGATCCTCTAATTGACCGAGGCTGAAGAAGGCACCGATACCGCCTACCACCAAAAGGAAAATGACAAAATAGGTGACCGTCCGCTTTTCGATGGCAATCGCAGCAAGGCTCATTTTGCCACCTCCTCTGTTGAAGCAGACAGGATGCGCACCTCTTGGCCTTCTTTCAGATAATGAACACCCGCCGTAGCAATCCACTCTCCGGGTTCGATTCCTTCCCGGACTGTAATACCCGAATCCAGAAGATCACCGGTTTTGACTTCTCGTTTGCTTACTTTTTTGGACGTTTCATCAATGATCCACACGTAGGTCTTGTTTTCATCCGGTGAAAAAACCGCGGTTTCCGGTATAACCATCTGTGACTGGCCTTGCATTCCCGATGGAGGGGCAGTGCTCGCTGCGTTTCCGGCCATGCCCGGCAGGATCTTGATGTCTTCGGGTTGATCCATAATCAGCGTGACCGGGTAGGTGCGGGTGGTCTTGGATGCTTCTTTGCCGATTTCCTTGATTTGGGCTTCTATTTCACGACCCGGGAACGGATCAAAACGAACCCTAAATACTTTACCGGCCTCTTTAAGATAATCCGCATGTGATATCAACACTTCAGGAATATTCGCGATCATTTCGATCTGGGAATTATCGATCAGCCGGACAATCGGTTGCTTGGCTTTGACATCCTCGTAGTTTTCGACATATGTAGCGGTGACAATGCCGTCAAACGGCGCTTTCAAAAAGGTATAGCCCAACCGATCTCGGTCTGAATCCACGGCAGCTTGAAGACTACGAATTTCTGCCCGATTGCTTGCCGCCTTTTGCCGATTGCTGTCAACCAGTGCTTGACTGACAGCTCCCGCGTCCTGCTTCTGTATCCGAACCACACGTTCGTAATCAGCCTCGGCCCGTTTTAGCGATGCTTTGGCTCGTTCCAACTGTCCTTGAGCACTCCGCAGATCGACTTTGTAGTCTCGCGGATCGATCCTGGCAAGCTCCTGGCCCTTTCGGACAGTATCACCGACATTGACAGGCAGTGTAACCAATGGCCCTGCCACCCGAAAGGACAAATCAACTTCCTGAGTCGCCTTGGCCTGTCCCGGAAACCAGAGTTTTGCAAATTCGGAAGGATCACCGATCTGCATGGCCCGCACAGGCCGGATTATTTCTTTTTGCGGGATTTCGTCCTTACATCCCAGCAAAGCAAATAATGCAAAGAACAGCAAAAAACACTTGATTAAAACTTTCATAGCATGCCTCGACTCGCTGTAAAGGTTAATGGTATTTTTTCAATCAGGAAACTCGAAAAACCAACTATACATTTTTGGGTTCGCATATGGATCATTTCTCTTAGCACGCTACTAACGGCGGCCACCTCCACCCCGGCCGCCCCCACCTCGGCTTCTGCCGCTGCTTCGGCTGCTGTGGGAACGTCCCTGTGCCTGGTTGTAGCTGCGGGCTCGCTGCTCACCTTGTTGACGAGCCTGGTAGCTACGGTCGAGCTGCTGATTCTGCCGTTGCTGAGACTTTTGCACTTGGGTTTGGGTTGGCTTGGTCTTTTGTTGTTGGGTCTTGGCTGGCTGGTCCTTCTCTGATTTCCAGCCGTCTTTGGCCCGTTTCTCCCAGCCTTTATCGGTCTTGCGATGGACATCACCATTACGATCCGCATAGACATTGTTGGCCCGATGACTCATCCCACTGGCTTTGGCACGCTTGCCGGCAGTGGCGGGGGACTTTGTTGTCCTGACCTTGTTGCGCTGGCTTCGATACAGGTTTTGCTGTGCAGCATTGTGACGACCAGCACGGTAGCCGGCATTGCGTCCGTGCCGGTATCCATGACGATACCCGCGCCGATAGCCCCGGTAACGCCCCGGACCCCACCACCCGCCGCGATACCATCCGCCACCGCCGATGGTGAATCGAAACGGACCCCATCCATAGCTGAAGCCGAAGCGCCAGCCGGTCCAGGGATTATAGCGCACGTGAAAGCCCCATGTTGCCGGGCGCGGATAATAATAGCTTCCATACCAGCCGGGATACCAGTAACCCGTACCATAAACAATTGTGGTGTTGTAAACGTATGTATTGGTATAACCCGGTGTATAGCCAACGTAAACTACATCGTCCGTGACGTGATAAATTCGCACAAATGTCACATGATAAATCGGAGATTCCGGCGGAATGGTATAGATCTCATCCGGAACAGAGGTGGCAACTTGCCAGGGCCCGGTCGCCTTACCAGCGATAAACCAGACAGCCTCATCGCACGCGTAATACTTGTTGTTAGCGTAAATCACCGGTGTGGCCGTGTTGACGGCATACGTCATCTCGGTGCCTTTGATATTCTCGAACTTGGGATCACCATCATACTCTACCGTCAACTTGGCTTTCTTGCGATCAACAGCCGCGGTCTGGGGTATTTGCGTATCCAGAACAGCTTCTTTAGCAACATCTGTGTCCGGCACCGAATACAATACGGTACCCATTTCGGCGTCTTCCGGAATCTTTGCGAAATCGGACGGCAGTTTCTCGCCGGGCACATATTGCCACGGCCCTTCCATTTTCGAACTGGTATACCACCGCCCTGACAGCAGGATAAAGTATTGCTGGTTTTTTATGTGGAACAGGACGTCACTGTCGGTGTTGCCCATGTAGAGCAACAAATCAGTCCCGGAAATGGGTGTATACTCCGGTTCGCCTTTGCTGGAGATGAGCTCGGCCGGCTCGGTCACCACAATCACTTTGGGCGGTGGGCCCGGCTCTTTCTCGTGCTCCGTCGCTTCCTTCTCTCCCGTGTCGGGCTCGGCCTTTGGAGCTCGTTCGGAAACTTCTTTAGGAACTTTTTTGCTAACCGCCCAGTCACCTTTGATGTCGATAGCGGTATACCAGGTATCTTTATCCGCATACAGATAGTACGTCTTCTCGGAGGGCACCAACAGGATCGTAAACGGGGTATTGATCACCCGCATAAGTTCAGATCCTTCTTCTTTTTTAAGCTTCGGCTCACCGTCGAGGGTAATCAGAACGGCCGGTTCCGCTACAAACAGTATCTTGGGCGGTTTAGTATTGATTTTTTGCGCGGCCTCGGATCGCTGTTCGGCCAGGTCCAGGGTGGTGAGAAGGCGGTCCATGGAAATGGGAAGTTGCCATTTGGGAATCTCTTTTTCCAGCAATGCCTTAAATTTTTTACTTTTCTGCTCATCCTGCTCGGGAAATCGTACCTGAGTAATCTTAACATCTGCAATTGTGGCGGTGCGTTCCGCGCGGTCTGTTTCCAGGCGCGCTTCGAACCATACAACGCCAAAGACGGGTTCGGTCGATTCTTTGAGTTCCACTGCAACCGCGGCACGTCCTTTTAGCTGATTGCCGTCCAGTTTTTCCGGCTGAGGCTGATAGATCACAACGGTGCCTTGAGGGGTGTCAATCTCTCGCGGCCAATCACCGCTTGAATCCTCCTGTGCCCAGCCCAACGATGCCGCCAGAAGGCAGACCCACAGGAGTGAGACCACCCAACCGATGCTTTGTTTCCCTTTTTTGCTGTGCAACATATTATTTTTCCTTTTTATAGTGTAAAAAAGTGAAGCGGATAAGATGAGAAAAGAAAAGAAGAATTTGTTCAAAAATAAATTGTGGTAGAATATGTTATCATCTTTCTCCAGAACGGCTTAAGTACTTTCCCACCAGCATGGCAACGAGAATCGTCAAATAAAGCTGTCCGGCGATGGCAATAACAATGGTTAAGGACTTGGCAAAAGCTGAAACCGGTGTAATATCACCATATCCTAAGGTGGTCAGCGTAACAAAACTAAAATATAGATAATCGTGAAACCCTGCGGCAGCATCACTTGCAAAGTTGATGGCTCCGGTATCTATGTGGAAAAAAAATTGTTGTATGATTCCCGTCATTGCCAAAAGCACTGCTCCCAATACGCCGATAAGCAAATAACCGTTAATGGAATTGATGATAATGGTCAACGTCACCTGTTTACTTCTGGCAATATGCCGAATCATGAACACGGCAATAAACATGTTGAAACAAAAAAATGATAGGAAAGAGAAAAGTTTTAAAAGGTCGTAGTCGAAGACAAATTCAAGCCAGAACAGTATTATGGTAATGGCTCCGGAAACGATTAATATATTACGGGTTTTTTTTGGAAAATTGAGTGAATACGTACCAAAGAGAATGATGGCCGTGAAAATGATGTCTCTCATGAGTAATCGTTGCATCGATAAAATGGGATAGAAAAAAATAATGAGGAGTAAGCAAATCAGAAGAATGATATTGTTTCTGGTTAATTGTTTTTGTGTCATAACATCATTGCTTTAACGAACAGAGAAAGAGACCAAAGCTTCTATGGTTGTTTCTTTGGTGTTTCCGGCTGATTTTGTGTCTGTTCCATTTCCGCTTTTGTAAGCCATCCCCCGCCCAGGGCTTTATATAATCTTACATAGGCATTATAGAATTGTTGTTTTAGTTCGGAAAGCTCCAACCCGACGTCAAACAGTGTTCGTTCCATCTCCAAAACTTCAAGATAGCTGGTTACGCCTTTGTCATATCTCATTTTTGACAAGGCGGCAGCATTTTCCGCTGCCTTTAATTTTCTCTCCACCGCAGAGATCTGAATTTTGTAGGTTTGAATTTCATTCAAAGCGTCAGAGACCTCTCGAAAAGCAAACAGCACCCTGTTTTCGTATCGATACAGTGCCTGCTTGGTCCGTTCTTTCTCGATTTCAACCCGCGAGAGGCTCTTTTTAAAATCAAAAAGAGGACCCAGCAGGCTACCCCCCACCGACCAGATGCCTCCATCGTAGGAGATGGATGTCAATTCGGAGCTGGCTACCCCGAAAAGACCTGTCAGGGTGATGGACGGAAACCTCAGCGCTTCAGCAACACCGATCCTTGCTGTTTGGGCTTGGAGCAAATACATCGCTTCAGCAATATCCGGCCTGCGCTCGAGAATATCCGAAGGTAATCCGCTGGGTATATCGGGAGGTACAACTTGTTGGTTCAGACCATTCCCTGTTTTGATTTCTCCAGGGAATTTTCCCATCAAAATACTCAGCGCGTTTTCGGTATTGGCAATTAATCGCTTAAATAAAGGAATGGCCCCGGCGGCAATTTCTTTTTGAATTTGCGCCTGGTTCAAGTCAATTTCTGGAATTATGCCTTTGTCAAAACGCTTTTGAATAATATCAAGACCGTGAAGCCGTGAAGCAAGGGTCTGTTCGGATATTTCCAATCTCTGATAATAATCCAACAACAAGAAATAAGTGCTCACAACTTCGGAGATCAAACTGATTTGAACGGTTCTTAGAGAATACTCAGAAGCCATCAATTCAGACATCGCGGCTTCGGTGGATCTGCGGTATTTACCCCAGAAATCAATCTCCCAGCTCAATACCGGAGCGATGTAGGCAGATTTGTCTGTTGTTGACGATCGTGATACACCCGTAAAATTTCCTGCCTTTGCACCGGCTTCTAAATCCAGCCGGGGATATTGATCCGCTTTGGTGAATCCGAGAGCCGCACGGGCTTCTTCGATACGACTGGCAGCAATCATTGCATCTTTATTGCTATTCAATGCCGTGACAACCAATGAATGAAGAACGGGATCATCAAACAATTCCCACCATTTCAAGTTAACCACTTCTTTGGATTCTGCATCGGAAAATCTAAAATTATTCGGTGTTTCCACAACAGGTTCTTTAAAATCAGGACCCATTGCACAACCTGTAAAAGATACAATCATCATCAGTGTAACGATTCGAGCCAATTTTTTCATTTCAATAACCATCATGATTCTTTTGTATCAGGTCCCAATTGAAGATCTCGTTTCTGCTCATATTTGGCAATCTTGCCGATGAAAACAAACAGCATGGGATAAAAGAAAACCCCTAACAGTGTCGCGATCGACATACCACCCAACAATGCCATGCCCATAACGACCCTTGCCTCGGCTCCGGCACCGGAAGCGACAACCAGCGGAAAAACCCCTAATATAAAAGAAAAGGCCGTCATCAATATGGGTCTGAATCGCATCTCCGCGGCCTTTACGGCCGCATCGAACAAAGAAAGGCCTTTGTCAAATTCCAGCTTGGCAAACTCAACGATCAGAATGGCATTTTTTGCCGCCATGGCGATGAGCATCACCAGTGCGATCTGTGCAAAAACATTGAGCTCATAGCTTTGGCTGAACTGTCGGGAAATAAATAATGCCATGAATGCACCAAAGATTGCAAAGGGTGTCCCCAGCAGGATACTAAAGGGCAAGGACCAGCTTTCATATTGGGCGGCAAGGATAAGAAATACAAACAACAATGAAAACGCGAAAACAATGGAACCCGTTCCGGAAGCCTTCTTTTCCTGGAACGACATGTTGCTCCACGCAAAGCCCATATCCCCCGGAAGAACTTCTGCGGCCAATTCTTCAAGGGCATCAAGGGCCTGGACCGACGTATATCCTTGGGCCGGCGCCCCACTGAGCTCTATGGCTCTGTACAAATTAAATCGATTGGTATAATCCGGCCCGACGATTTCTTTGATATCGACAAATGCCGCTAAAGGAACGCTTTTGTTCTCTTTATTTTTAACAAAAAAAAGGTTTATCTGTTTCTCATTTTGCCTATACTTGGGTTCTGCCTGAATATAGGCTTTGTAAAGCCTTCCGAATCTGTTGAAATCATTTACATAGGAACCGCCCAGAAAGGCGCCGACGGTGGTATATATATCATTTAGGGAAATACCCGCTTTCAGGACTTTATCCTTGTCGATTTCCATGTATCGCTGGGGAACGGTTGATCGAAACGTTGTAAATATACCACCGATTTCAGGTCGTTTCATGGCAGCCTGAACAAAGCTTGCCGTGTGTTTGGCCAGATAATCCGGTGTATTTCCCCCTTTGTCCTGAATCATCAGTGTAAATCCGGAACCACTTCCCAATCCTGGGATTGCCGGCGGTCCAAAGGCAAACACCTGCGCTTCATTAATCGCCAAATGAAAATCAACGTTCAATAGTCTAACGATCTCCTTTGCGGTTTTCTCCCGCTCACCCCAATCCTTAAGAGATACAAAAATAAAACCGGCATTGGATGAATAGCTGTTTGCAAGCAGACTGAATCCGGTAATTGTGGTAATGTATTCCACTTCATTGTATTTTTTTATAATTTTTTCGACTTTTTTGGCAACCACGTCGGATCGCTGCATGGATGCGGCATCAGGCAATTGAATGTTTACCATAAGATACCCCATGTCCTCTTCGGGCATAAATCCGCCTGGAACTTTTTTCCCTATAAAACCCATGCCAATGGTCACGATAAGGATAAATATCAATCCCCTAACTATTTTGCCGGTCACAATACGGGTAAACCCCATATATGCCTCGGTGGACTTGTCAAAGGCGTTGTTAAAAAGACGAAAAAACATACCCAAGGGACCGCCATACGGTTTCTGCTTTCTAAGCAGCAGAGAGCACAGGGCGGGACTTAAGGTTAAAGCATTAATAGATGAGAAAACCACAGAAACGGCAACCGTAATGGCAAACTGTTGATACAATCTTCCCGTTATTCCTCCCATGACGGCCACCGGGATAAACACCGCCACCAAAACCAGTGTGGTTGCAATGACCGGCGCGGTGACTTCATTCATGGCATGGACGGTTGCCTCTTGTGGATTCATACCGTTTTCAATATTAACCTGGACAGCCTCCACCACCACAATGGCATCGTCAACAACGATACCGATGGCCAGGACCAGGCCCAGAAGCGAGAGGACATTGACGGTAAAACCGATCATTGGAAATGCAATAAACGCACCGACCAGAGAAACGGGTATGGCGATAGTGGGAATTAAGGCTGCTCTCCAGTCCTGGATAAAGATGAAGACAACAAGAATCACCAGCGCCAGGGCGATAAAGAGTGTCTCGATGATTTCATCGATGCCTGCCGTAATGGCCAACGTGGTATCCAGCGATACGTCGTATCGGATACTCTCCGGAAAAGATTTGGATAGTTCCTCCATGGTCTTTCTGATCTGTTCGGCCAGTTCCACGGCATTGGAACCGGGCGCCTGATACAGGGCGATGATGGCGCCTGCTTTATCATTTAATCGGGTAAATGAATTGTAAGTCTCAATGCCCAGCTCGACTCGGGCGATGTCTTTGATCTTTACCTGAGACCCTCCCTCGGTGGTTCTGATGACAATTTCACTGAATTCTTTTTCAGATTGCAGGCGATCCGGCAATCTGACCGTGTAGGTAAATTCCGTCCCCGGAGGGGCAGGCTCTGCACCAAATTTACCTCCCGGTACAATGACACTTTGCTCTCGGATGGCATTCACAATCTCGGGCACCGTGATACCCAGGTGGGCCAATCGGTCGGGCTCTATCCATATGCGCATGGAATAATCACTGGCACCGAATACGTTCACGCGACCGATACCTTTTATACGGGCCAAAATATCTTTAATATTGATCAATGAATAGTTTCCAAGAAAATTCTGGTCATATCTGCCGTCTTCTGACGTGAGCGTTACCAGCATCAATATGTTCGGAAGGGATTTCTCTGTGGTAACCCCTAATCTTTTGACCTCCTCGGGGAGTTTGGCTGTTGCAGCCGCAACCCGGTTTTGGGTAAAAACAGTGTTCATGTCCGGATCGGTACCGATCTCAAAGGACACCTGAACGGTCATGGTGCCGTCATTTGCGTTGATGGATTTCATGTAGATCATATTGTCCACACCATTGATCTGCTGCTCCAGCGGCGTGGCCACCGACTGCTCCACACTGACGGCATTTGCCCCGGTATAGGTGGCCCGAACTTCCACCACCGGTGGTGTAATGTTGGGATACTGCTCCGTGGGAAGACCTCCCAAAAACACGACCCCTATAATAACCATAAAAATGGCGATGACCATGGCCACAATTGGACGTCTTACAAAAAAATTACCCATATCTGATTACGTGCTTTCTTGGTCTGTTGATTCGATTTCTTTTAAAGTGGGCTTCACGACCGCCCCGTCCTTTGCTCTCTGTAATCCTTCGTACACGACGTGTTCACCGGGTTTTAACCCTTCGGTGATCAGCCAGAATTGGTTGATCTTCGGACCTACTTTTACGTTTCTTGTTTGAACCTTATCACCATCGCCAACGACATAGACACTGTATTGCCCCTGCAGTTCCACAACACATCTTTGCGGAATCAGAATGCCGTCTTTAACGATGGTAACAAGAGCTTTTACCTTGGCAAATTGCCCGGGGCGTAACAATTCCTGGGGGTTGGAAAACGAGGCTTGAACCAGTATGGCGCCGGTGGTGGGATCCACGTTTCGGTCAATAAACTCTGGTTTGCCTTTGTGATCGTACAAAGATCCGTCTGCCAGAATCAGTTCCAGGTTTTCTTTTCGGGCATTCTGAACAGCCGGTTCGACCTTCGACAATAAATGCCGGGCCAACTGAAGATATTGCGTTTCCGTAATAAAAAATTCCACGAGAATCGTGTCAATACGGGAAACTGTATTCAAAATAACCGGATTGGGGCTTCGGCCGACAAAATCCCCTACTTTGGCTGTTGTCTTTCCGATAATTCCGGAGATAGGTGAATAAATCTTGGTATAACCGAGTTGGATTCTACTGGCCCTGAGATTCGCCTCGGCAGCTTTCACCGATTCGATATACGCCTCATGTTGGGCGACGGCAGAATCCAAATCACTCTCACTGACCGCCTTCTCCTTTGCAAGGGGCTCGATTCTGTCCAAATCGCTTTTGGCTTTCGCCAACATTGTTTTTGCCCCTGCAACCCCGCTCATTTTTGCCGCAACATCGGCCTCAAACGGCTGACTCTCCAAAGTATAGAGCAGAGCACCTTTTTCGACCCGCGAACCTTCCTCAAAATGAATACCTTCTAAAAAACCTTCCACCCTTGCCCGTATGGCGATATCTTTGAAACC
>Ga0316193_10004099_pt1 | contig 10686 bp, 10 predicted proteins | sample MerIslsedime2_MG_FD_207735 | JGI IMG/M metagenome (GOLD analysis project Ga0316193, IMG submission 207735) | Coastal sediment microbial communities from Maine, United States - Merrow Island sediment 2 | ecosystem: Environmental > Aquatic > Marine > Coastal > Sediment | place: USA: Maine... | reverse complement strand
TGATCATGAATGCATGGCGCGCACCGCGGATATTAGGGTCAACACGCCTGCAACCAGAAAAAAGACGCCGGCACCGATTTTTATGTAGTGCGCAGGAATCAGCCGGCTGATGGCACCGCCAAAAAATACGGCGATCGATGCGCTGAGGACCAGAGCGGCCGCAGATCCGATGAAAACCGAAAACTTGGGATCACAGTCCGCGGACAGGCAAACAGTGGCCAGCTGGGTTTTATCTCCGAGTTCAGCCAGAAAAACCATGCCGAACGTCAGCAACATTATTTTAAAATCCATTGGAGAATTCTCCCGAATTTTACGTCATCAATTGCTTGGCTTCCTGAACGATGTTGTCAGCGCTCATCCCGAACTTCTCCATCACCGCCGCACCCGGGGCCGATGTGCCGAAGGCGCTAATTCCGATTACCTTGCCCTCGCTGCCCACGTAACGTTCCCAGCCGATGGGGTGTCCGGCCTCGACCGCAATGCGCCGCTTAACCTCGTGCGGCAAGACACGCTCTTTGTAGCTGGTCGGCATTTTTTCGAACAATTCCCAACTGGGCATGCTGACGACCCGGGTTGCGGTGCTCTCTGCTGCCAAGGCTTCCTGAGCGGCCAGGGCCAGGTGAACTTCAGAGCCTGACGCGATCAAGATGAGGTCGGGGTGTACCGCTGCGTCGGAAAGGATGTAGGCCCCGTTTTTCAGACCTTTGGCCGGAGCGTAGCGCGAGCGGTCCAATACGGGTAGCTTCTGTCGACTCAGAATCAGCGCGACCGGGCCGGTTGTGGTGATGGCCTGGCGCCATGCTTCGGTTGTCTCTGAGGCATCGGCCGGCCGGATGACCGTCAGACGGGGAATGATCCGCAGGGAAGTCAGGTGTTCGATCGGTTGGTGGGTCGGTCCGTCTTCTCCGACGGCGACGCTGTCGTGGGTGAAGATGTAGATCACCGACAGGTTCATCAAACTTGCCAGGCGAATGGCCGGTCGCATGTAGTCGGCGAAAACCAGAAAAGTTCCCCCATACGGTCGGACGCCGTTGTGGAGGAACATACCGTTTAAAATGCCGCCCATGGCGTGTTCCCGCACCCCGAAGCGAATGTTGCGCCCACCGCCGACATTTTTTTGAAATTCGGGTGCGGCGTCGATAAAGGTTTTGTTCGAAGGCGCCAGGTCGGCGGAGCCACCGACAAGGGTCGGCAGGACTTCGGCAACAGCGTTCAATACCCGGCCGGAGGCCGCCCGCGTGGCAAGAGGGCCTTCCGAAGGTGAAAAATTCGGCAGACCGGCGTCCCAGCCGTCGGGGATAAAACCGCTGACGGCGTTCACCCACCGGGCGGCCAGGTCGGGATAAGTCTTGGTATAGCTCCTGAATTTATTCTGCCACTCTTCTTCGGCTTGCTCTCCTTTAGCGATGCACTCACGACATTTTTCGAGGACTTCATTGGGAACGCAAAACTCTTCGTCTTTCGAACATCCCAGACATTCTTTGGTCAGGCAAACCTCGGCGGCACCCAGGGGGGCGCCGTGAGCCTCGGCCGACCCCTGTTTGTTCGGGCTGCCGTAGGCGATTTCCGTCCGCAAGACGATCAGGGAGGGCTGCGTGGTTTCGTCTCCGGCTTTCCGCAGCGCTGTTTCGATGGCCGCAAGGTCATTGCCGTCGCTGACGGTGAGCACTTGCCAGTTATACGCTTTGAAGCGCCGGGCAACGTCTTCGGTAAACGTGATCGCCGTGCTGCCCTCGATGGAGATGCGGTTGTCGTCGTAAATACAGATCAACTTGGACAATCCCAGGTGGCCCGCCAGTGAGGCAGCTTCGGAGGTGATTCCTTCCATCATGTCTCCGTCACCACACATCACATATATGTTGTGGTCGACAATTTCCGCCTCCTTGCGGTTGAAAACGGCCGCCAGGTGACGCTCGGTGACCGCCATGCCCACGGCATTCGCGAATCCCTGGCCTAGCGGGCCGGTGGTCGTCTCGACGCCGGGGGTCAGCCCGAATTCAGGATGGCCGGGCGTCCTGCTGCCCATCTGGCGAAAAGATTTCATGTCATCGAGGCTCAGGCCGTAGCCGGTCAAGTAAAGCAGGCTGTAGAGGAGCATCGAGGCATGGCCGCCGGAAAGGACGAAGCGATCTCTGTCGAGCCAGTCCGGGTTTTTGGGATTGTGTTTCAGGATACGGGTGAACAGCACATAGGCGGCCGGAGCAAGCCCCATCGGAGCGCCGGGGTGTCCTGAATTGGCCTTCTGAATCGCATCTATCGCAAGCGTCCGTGCGGTATTGACACACAACGCGTCGATGTCCAACCGGCGCGTTTTCAGAGCTTCATCCATCTTTTAGAATCCCTCCTTCGGTGGCTAATGTCCGAACGGCTTTTATCATTCAACCACCGTCCAAGGCAAGCGAATTGATGGTTATTCTACAGTGCCCGCAGGTATTCCGGCTTCAGCTTTATTCTGCCGGCCAGGGCGTCATCGATCAGTTTCAGCGTGGCTTGGCGGTCCCGCGGCAGTCGGGCCCTGATCGGAAGATAGTTGGATGCATGGTTGGCGTGAAACAGACCTCGGCTCAGGTGGGTGTGCTCTATCATGGTTCGCAACTCCTGCAGCATTTCCACCGGTTCGAGCATCTCGAAACGACCGGCTTCGAAATCATGGCACAGCGGTGTGCCGGGTATCAGCATGAGACTGAGGGCACCGACGTATTCCGGATCGATGGCCGTTAAAACCCGTCCGGTTTCACGGGCATGGATTGCGGAGCGTTCACGGCCGGCGATGCCGAGCAGGACCGTGATCGAAATCTTCAAACCGGCGGTTCGTGCCTTGCGGCCCATATCGATCATCTGTGCGGCGGTGGCGCCCTTGTTGATTTTCTTAAGGGTAACGTCATCCCCGGTTTCAAGGCCCATATAGGCGATTCCAAGGCCGTGCGCCTTGAGCTCCTCCAGCTCTTCGATGCGCTTCATCTTCAGGCTTTTGGCATTGGCGTAAAGTCCCACCCGCGTCACCCAGGGCAGCTGCTTCTCGATTTCTTGCAGGATGCCGAGGAGCCGATAGTGCGGAAGGATCAAAGCATCGCCGTCACAAAGGAACACGCGGCGTTGTTGCCGGCAATACTGCGCCGCAAAGGCGATGTCGTCCATAATGACATCATCGGTTTTGATCCGGAACCGCTCTCCGCGGTAAGTTCCGCAGAAGGTACACTTGTTGCGCGAGCAACCGACAGTGACCTGTAAGAGAATGCTGTTGGCTTCGCTCGGCGGCCGGATAATATTGCCTTCGTAGTGCATCTGCGCGCCTCCTTTCAAGGCATCGTCAGGTATGAACCGCACTCTTTCTTGACGGCGTCGTTTTTGATAAACTCATAGAAGCTTCCCGTATAGGAGCACTGGATGATCTCTCTGATCTTGCGAACAAGGTATTCGCTGGTTGCGGCCTCACCGTCGATTTTCAGGCGAAATGCCAGCAGCCGCTGTAGGTTTTTATCCGATTTGTCCTTATCCGGTACCATCCGTATGACTCTTTGGAGCATGACTCGAAATGGACCTTCCTGATCTTCCAGGCTAATGATTTTATTTGTCATGGGAATATCCTTGTGGATTTAAAACTTTCGCCTTCGTAACTTAATCGCTTTTTGACATTTTTCAACCAGCTGAGCTTTTCTATTATTTTGAATTCTTTGCCGTTCAAATGGCATGAATATGCTGTTGAGTTTGGAGGTTCTAAGTGTTAAATTGTGACAGGCCATAAATAATCCTTTTCCACAAAAACCAGTGTCGAATCCGGAGGCAGGCCCATGAGCGAAGAACGACCCGAGCCCTTTGAAGCGGAGACAGCGCCTGATGACAGCCATTGGGATCGGCGCATCCTTTGCAGCGACGGCAACTGCATCGGAGTGATCGGTCCTGACGGTCGCTGCAAGGAGTGCGGGAAGCCTTATGAAGGCGAGCTTCCGGAGGGCGAATCGCGCAATTCGGAGGCATCGGCCACTTTACCGGCGGCCGATAAACCCGAAGAAAAATCAGTGGCAAATGAGTCGGCCCCGGAACCAGCGGATGATGTCCCCGACGATTCCACCTTCGATGATAGTGATTGGGACCGGCGCGTCCTTTGCAGTGACGGTAACTGCATCGGAGTGATCGGTCCGGATGGACGCTGTACCGAGTGCGGAAAACCATACGATCCAAGCGCCCCGGAATAGAGCGCTCGGGCCTGTCAGTACAGACCGGTTTTCATCTTCACGCTTCAGCCGGGTAAGGGAGAACGTTCATGATGTTGCTCGATATTCCCGTTCCGACCTGGCGCGATATCCTCGACATCCTTTTTCTGACCATTGTTGCCTATCAGCTTTACAACTGGTTCAGAGAAACCAGTGCCTTGCGGGTCCTCATCGGCCTGGCTGTTTTGGGGGCCGTTTATTCGGTGGCCCGGTTCTGGGGTTTGTTTTTAATCACCCTGGTTTTTCAGGTCCTGTGGCAAGTACTGCTCATCCTGCTGGTGATTCTGTTTCAGTCCGAAATCAAGCAGGTCCTGGAAAAGGTGAGTCCGCTGCGCTATTTGCAGTCACGCAGGCGCGATTTCAGCGGTGTGCTCGCCGACGAGATCGCGCAGGTGGCCTTCGATCTGGCCCATAGCAAAACCGGTTCTCTTATCGTTCTGGCCCGCGATGATAATCCGTCTGAGTACATACACTCCGGCCAGACGATAACCGCTCTTCCCGTCCCGGCGCTGATCAAAAGCATTTTCAATCACCATTCCCCCACCCATGACGGTGCGGTTCTCATCACCGGCGGACGGTTGGCGCAGATGAGTTGCATCCTGCCGTTGTCTGAAAGGCAGGATCTGCCTGCAGAATTCGGAACCCGTCATCGAGCGGCTTTCGGTATTTCCGAGTTGACGGACGCTGTTTGCCTGGTGGTTTCCGAAGAACGTTCGGAAGTGACCACTATCGTCAACGGACAATACACGGTGTGGCATGAACCAGAGCTTCTGGCAACACAGTTGAAGCAACTGCTCGGGATGCCCGAGCGAATAGGGCATCTGTCGCGGAATTTCTTCCTGTCTCTGCTGCGTCGGAATTGGAAAACCAAGCTGGCTGCGTTTGTGTTGGTTGCACTGACTTGGATGATTCTGGCCAGTCAACAAAATATCAATACATCGATTACCGCTCCGGTGCGGACAGTGAAACAGCCGGCAAACCTGGTACTGGTGGCAAGCACCCCTGAAACGGTCCGCTTGAATCTCACCGGCAACCGGATGTTCGTCGATGCCTTGAGGCAACAGGACGTCCGCGTCGAACTGGATTTGTCTTCTCTGAGCGCAGGCAAGCACATGATTCGGTTGTCACGACGTGACGTTGACCTTCCGCTGGGAATCGCCATCGACAGTGTCGTCCCCCAGGAAGTGGCGGTAACTCTCAAGGAGGCTCCGGTCAATGCTCCGCAGAAATCGAAGCGCCCGGCTATCGAAGAGACCGTACCTTGATTTCGCCGCAGGGAATGGGGAAATAAAAAAGGCAGCGCTCCCCTTTGCTTTGAGAAGTAACTGCCTTTAATTGCGGTGTCGACGCCGGTTGTCGCTTTTGTTATACGGCGTCTCTTAGTTTCTTTCCAGGCTTGAATTTGACGACGTTGCGGGCCTTGATTTTAAGCATTTCGCCTGTTTGCGGATTGCGGCCTTTACGGGCTTTGCGGCGCGATTTCTGGAAGGTACCAAAACCAACCAACGTTACCCTACCGTCTTTTTTCTTCAACGTTTTGGTGACGCCGTCCACGAATGAATCGAGCGCTTTGCCCGCCGCCACTTTGGAAATGTCGGCTTCCTTTGCCATCTTTTCGATCAGTTCTGCCTTTGTCATCTGTTTCCCCCTTTTGTTGGTTCCAGGTTTATGCCCTATAAACCCAATGTTTCAAGGAATTTACTACAATTTGAAAGCAAAGTCAACATCTAAATGCCCATAAAATAAGGTTCTACGAGAAGAAATTGGTGAAAATGCGCTTTGCTGGGCTAAATAGAGGCAATCAATTGATCAAATGTGGTCGAGACAAAACTTAATAATTACGCCTCTTCCAGTTTTTATGGTCTTTTTGGTGCGTTTTTATCCTTCTGAAAGAGCCGGCGGTTGGTTCGATTGTAGCAAGCCCATTAGGTTGCGACGGTTAGCGGGCCGTATCCCATCGCATCGGTACATACACAATGAACTCCTTCGCGGCTTTCAGCCGGCAGTACCACGAACTTGAGAAGGACAGCTATGCAGATGCCGACGACCGATGTCATCAAGCGGCGCTTGGAACCCGACGGGGCAGTCGAATATAAAAGGTCGTTCCCAGACCGGGTAGGGAGTCGACGGTGATGCGGCCGCCATGTTTCCGGACGGTCTTGTTGGCGATAAACAGTCCCAGCCCGGTGCCCTTGCTGCCCTTGGTGGTGTAGAACATGGTGAACATATTTTTAATCTGGTTCTCATTCATTCCGCTGCCGTTGTCGATGACATCAAATTGAACATCGTTGTCTTTGCGACTGACTCGGAACGTGATCTGGTAGGTTTTGTCGGATCGATCCTCGATGCAGGCCTCCATGGCGTTTTCGAGGATATTGATCAGGGTTGAACGCACCAGGTCCGGATCGATTTCGATCTCACCGAGGTCGGGTTCGAATTCGCAGAAAAAGGTGATATTGGCTCCGCGGATTCGCTGATCAACGTTGGCCGCGACGTCGGTGGCGAATTGTTCGACATTCGTCAGTTGGATCACCAGCTTTCTTTCCTTCGTATAGAAAAGGATATTCTGGACCTGTTTGCGAACGCGCTCCACCATTAGCTTGGCCACTTCCAATCCTTCTTCAATCCGGCCGGGCTGGTCGCGGTAGAAACCGGTATCGATCAGGTAGAGACCGGCATCCAGTCCGGTGAGGCAGCCTTTCAAGTCATGTGAGATGGTGCCGATCATCATTCCAAGCGATGATAGATTGTCCTTCAGTTGCCTTAGCCGCGTTACATCGGTGAATGTGATCAGTATCTGGAAGAGCTTGCCGGCCAGGGTTTTTATCGGTGCCGTGCCGGCCATCATGTTATACTGCACACCATGACGATCGGTCAGGACCAGTTCACCCTGGTGCGGCAATCCGTCTTTAATTGTCTGGGTGATGGGGTCTCTGAAGGCCGGGAATCTGCCGGGCCTGAGGACATCGAAGAAATTCTGGCCGACCGGCCGGCCGAAATCTTCCTTGAAGCGACGGTTGATGGCGGTAATGCGCAAGTGGGGGTCCACCACGACGATTTGGATCGGGACCGAATCGAAGAGCAGTTGGTAACGTTGCTGGGTTGTGCGGACTTCTTCGGCCAGCCGCTCGATCTCCTTGCTGCCGGCAAAAATTTCCAGCACGAGAACCACTTCACCGTCGTCGTTGAAAATCGGGGCTGTATGAACAACCACAGGTACCTTGGCGCCGCTTTTATAACGCACCAGGGCCCGCGTTTCCATGATATCCTCATTCCGAATGGTGCGGGCCACCGGGCAGTTTTCGCGGGTGGCCCGCTTACCGCTGTATATTTCCCAGCTGTTGCCGTGAATGCGATATCCGAGATTGCGGATGTAGGTGGGGTTGGCCGCCAGAACCATGCAGTCCGGGCTGTGGATGGATACGAAATACGGCAACTCGTTGAAGTATTTCACGCCGCCGTGAACATCGTTGGCGACTTGGCCGATGAAGGCCGACATCCGGTCGACGATTTGGCGGATGGCGAGGAACCTTTCCGTGTCCACCATCTCGGCGGCTCTTTTTGCAGACAGCGTCGACAGGTTGTCCATCGTCTGCTCGAGCCGGGCTTGAAGGGACAGGACGTTTTCGGCCCGCCGCAGGGCCATGTCCAGGGCGACCGGTTGAACCGGCCGCAGGAGAAAATCGGCAGTAGAGTTTTTTAACCCTCCTATTGCCAGATCCAGGCGCCGTTCTTTGCACAGGACGATGATCTGCACGGCCGGATTCTCGGACCTGATACTATCGATCAGTTCCTGACCACCGGGCATATCGAAGTTCACAATGGTTATGGAGGGGTGAAAGTCCCTGAAGCGGCCCATGCCTTCCAGGGCGCTTTCGGCGGAAACCGGCTCATAGTGTCCTTTCCGAACACTGGCAGTAATCGAATCCCGCTCCTGCCGATCATTGCTGACAATTAAGAGGGTTTTTTCCATCCTTGTCTCTTCCGAACTTTGATGCGGTTTGTAAAAAAACTGATTTAATATCATTATTTAACCCGTTTTTTCAATCAATATGTACACTGCTTCGTTTCGCCGGAAAACCAATGGGGCACATGGGTGACTTACTAAACGGGGGTAGAGTTGAGTTCACTGCCGACAGAATCACTGTTTCCGGCATAGAGTGAAGGGTATCAACGCCCCGTCTGAGACACCCGAATAAAATCAAGGCTCTTTGTGGAAGGTGCATTATAGAAATTTCCAATTTTAAAATCGTAACAATTAATATTATCGAATTGACATCGCCGAAAAAACCGCATATTTAGGTTCGGTCTTCTATATTCAAACACCTTAACAGGACTGCAAGTATGTATCAGTATTTCGGCTTTACCTGAGAGTTGAAGCGATCGCAAGCCGGGTGTGTTGCGCTCAGCGTCAGGCCGAAACACGGGCACGTATCTGACCGGTTCAGATTCCTCCCAAACGGTTCAGCCTGACCGACTGGATCGAGCCAGGGGCCACGGTGACGGGCATCCCGTGGTCTTCCAAAGCCTTCGGCCTCGTCTGATAAACGAGGAAGAGGTTCGATTCCCCTTGCCCCCTTCAATCACCAATTCACATTCGGATCAAAAACCCTGAACCACAGCGGCGTCGCAACCTTGGACCGAGCTTCATATATATAAAGGATATGGGTCAACGATTAATCGACTATGGATTCTGCGGCATCGGGATTACGGCATTGCCCATTACCGGTATTGAAAGCTATATTTAAAATTTCGAGAAGCGCATAACCGAGGGTTTCTATCGATGGAGTTTCTATTTGTTTGTCCGGAAGAAAATCGGTTCTTCGAAAGCGCCGATTTCAGAATCGTTGACAACCGCGGCTTTACAACCGATTCGGCCGGGAACAGAACGCTGGACGCGAAGGTGGCGCTCAACAGGCCTTGTCCATTCTGCGGTCGACTGCATGTTTTTCGGGCGATCGAGCTGCCCTGTCCCTTTGAAGGAACGACGTGAGGGCGTCCATGTCCACTCGGGCCATACAGCACCTCAAACGGAAAGATGTCTCGTTCGAGTTGGTCAAATATGAGCATGAAGAAAAAGGGGCCGCGTTCGCGGCGCGCGCCACCGGTTTTCCACTCGATCGGACCGTCAAGACCCTGGTCGTCGACCTGGGGGGGAGGAATTACTGCCTGGCGCTGCTGCCCGGAGACCGGCAACTCGATTTGAAGCAGCTGGCTCAGGTGTTTGCAGTAAAGCGCGCGGCCATGGCCGATACCGCCACGGCCGAGCGCCTGACCGGATACCTGGTGGGCGGCATCAGCCCGTTCGGCACGAAACAGGCGCTGCCGTCCGTTATGGAAAAGCGGATCCGAGAATACGCGGAAGTGCTCATCAACGCGGGTCAGCGGGGCGTGATGTTGAAGATGGCACCGGAAGATATCGTGAAGGCGCTTGGGTGCCGGCTGGAGTCGATATCTAAGGGATAGTGTTTTGTGTTTGGTATTTGGTGTTTGGAATGAACGTACGTGTACGAGACTAAAAACATAACACTAAACACCAAACACATTCCATCAGTTGTTGCCTCTCAATAAAGGGAATAATAACCGAGCAAAGGGTGATGGATAATGAGTGAAACGAAGAAATTCCGCTTGACCCAAACCGTGAAAGGCGCCGGCTGAGCGTCCAAGCTGCCGCCAGGGGACCTGGCCAGAGCACTTTGCGGGCTTGACATCCCGACCGACCCCAACGTGATTGTCGGACTGGAACGGGCGGACGATGCCGGGGTCTATAAAATTTCCGGGGACCTCGCATTGATCCAGACCGTCGATTTTTTCACGCCGATCGTGGACGATCCTTACTGGTTTGGCCAGATTGCTGCAGCCAATGCGCTGAGCGACATCTACGCCATGGGAGGAGAGCCGAAAACCGCCATGAACCTGGTTGGTTTTCCACTCAAGCAGATGGACCTCTCCATCCTGCGGCGGATACTCGCGGGTGGCCTCGATAAAATGAAAGAGGCCGGCGTCGCGCTGGTCGGCGGCCACAGCATCGAAGACGGCGAGCTCAAATACGGCCTATCGGTGACCGGATTCGTCCATCCGAAGAAGGTCCTGACCAAGCGCGGCATGAAACTGGGTGACCGGCTCGTTCTGACCAAACCGCTGGGTACCGGTGTGATCAACACGGCCATAAAGGCCGGTCTGGCATCGACAGACGTGATCGACAAAGTGATCAGACTGATGGCCACTCTGAACCGGGACGCTGCAACTGTAATGGCACGTTTTCCGATACACGCCTGCACCGATGTGACCGGATTCGGTCTGCTGGGGCACTTGGCGGAAATGGTCGTCGGGACCGGGTACGGGGTTGTTTTACGAGTGGCGGATATTCCCATTCTGCCCGAAGCGATCGAATACGCCGGGTACGGACTGCTGCCGGCCGGCGCGTTCAAGAACAGGGAATTCCGGGGGGCTTTGGTAGAGTTCTCAACCG
>Ga0316193_10004098_pt1 | contig 10689 bp, 6 predicted proteins | sample MerIslsedime2_MG_FD_207735 | JGI IMG/M metagenome (GOLD analysis project Ga0316193, IMG submission 207735) | Coastal sediment microbial communities from Maine, United States - Merrow Island sediment 2 | ecosystem: Environmental > Aquatic > Marine > Coastal > Sediment | place: USA: Maine... | reverse complement strand
GCGCGGGTCCATGGTGATGTCGAGAGTCTTCGTCACGGTACGTCCACCCGCCGTAAACCTGACGGTGTAGCTTCCCGGCAATACAAAGGCGCCCTCCGGCAGGATGGGGGTCGATTTGCCGGGTGTGGCGGCGATCGAGTAATGCGATGCCAGTGTCGGCGGCGGCGGATAGCGCAGGTTCCAGACAAACCTGTGATGGCCGGCGCTCGAGGGCAGGGGCTGTGGAGTCCCCAGCCAGGTTTCGGCAAAATAGATGCGTGCTTTGGGCTGGGCTGGCACGGTCTCGCTGTCGAAGCTGCGAATCACGCTGCCGTCTTTGGCCAGGATCTCCAGTGTCGCTGGCCCCGTGAAACCTTCAGGCAGAATGTAATCCAGCACGGCGCCCGCAGGCGGGTTTTCACCGGTTGGTTCTTCCGGCGGAAGCGGTGTGTCCTTGTTCTGGTTAAAACGTAACCGGATGGCTTGTTCAGGAGTCACCAGTTGCGGTTCGGCGGCATCGGGTGTCCCGGCCAGGTGGCGCAGCGGCGCAACGGAATCCAGCACCCACAGGGCCCGGCCCTGGGTGGCAATGACCAGGTCGTCTTCATGCACCAGCAGGTCATTCACGCCGGTGGTCGGCAGGTCCAGCTGCAGGCTTTGCCAGTTCTCGCCATCGTCGAAAGAGACATGGACTCCACGGCTGGTGCCGGCATAAAGAAGTCCTTTTTGAGCCGGATCCTCGCGCACGACTTTCAAATACGCACCATCGGGCAGGCCGTGGCCGATTTCCCGCCAGCTGTTACCGGCGTCGTGGGTGACATACGCCCTCGGCGTGAAGTCATTCAGCCGGTGGCGGTCTATCGCCACGTAAGCGGTGTCCGGATCAATCGCCGAAGCATCGATCAGGTTGATTTTGCTCCAGTCTTCCAGCCCCGGGGGGGTCACGTCACTCCAGGTCTCACCACCGTTGCGGGTCAGGTGTACGCGGCCGTTATTGGTTCCGGCCCAAACCAGGCCATCCTGCATAGGGGAGGGCGCAATCGCAAATACGCTGCCGTAGCCGCAGGAAGTTGCCTGGTTTACCGGTGTGTTTTCGGTACAGCCCTGCGTACCGGCCTCCGCTCCCGTCAGGTCGGGGCTGATGGTTTGCCAGCTTTGCCCGCGGTCTGTTGAGCGAAACAGCACCTGGGCCGCGGTATACATCGCGTGGGGCGGCGCTGCGGAGATGGCCAGCGGGGTTATCCAGTCGTAACGGTACGTGACTTTCCGCGGGTTTGCCGCGTAACTGGAAACCGGCCAGGGGGATACATTCTGAACCTGTGCGGTACGCGCGTCCCACTTGGAGATCCGCCCGCCCAGGCCGGCGCCATAGACGATGTTGGCGTCGAGCGGATCGGGTACATCACCATCCCGTTCATCGCCTCCTACCGGGTTCCAGTCACGAAAACTGATGCGGCCGTAATCACTGCGGCTGGCAATGGAAACCGTGCCACTGTCCTGCTGGCCACTATAGATGCGGTAGGGAAATTCGTTATCCACGGCAACCCTGTAGAACTGACCGGTGGGCTGGTTGTACCAGCTGCTCCAGCTTTTACCGCCGTTGAAAGTCACCACGGCGCCCTGGTCAGCACCGGTAATCATGCGCCGGGGGTCACGCGGGTCGATCCACAGGGCATGGTAGTCATCGCCGCCCGGTGAGCTGCGCACGATGGTGAATGTTTCGCCGCCGTCCGTGGAGCGGCGCAGCGGTTGCCCTCCGGCCCAGACGGTGTTGGCGTCCTGCGGATCTGCAGTCAGCCAGTTCATGTAATTCGAGGACAGGCTGGTGTCATCGTTGACCTGCTTCCAATGGTTGCCTCCATCTTCCGACCGGTAAAGGCCTCCCCCTTCAACGGCCTCGACCGAGGCCCAGACACGCTGACCCTGAAGGCCGGGAGCGACAGCGAGTTCAATTCGGCCCAGCGGACTGTCCGGCAGTCCGGAGCCACCCACGGCCAGCCAGCTCCGGCCGCCGTCGATGGACCGGTAAATGCTGCTGCTGCCGCCCACTGTGGGTTGAAAATAATCCAGCCAGGGGTGGCGCTGAACCTGCCATAAAGAAGCATAAAGCAGTTCGGGTGCGTCATCGCTGGAGGCCAGGTCGGCGCCGCCGGTGGTGTCGTCCAGGTACAGCACGTGTTCCCAGGTATCACCCCCATCTTCGGTGCGAAACAGGCCGCGCTGCCTGTTTGGCCCGAAAACATGACCGAGGGCGGCAACCACGGCAGTGTTTTCATCGGCCGGGTCTACCCACAAATCGCCAATATGCCGGGTATCTTTCAGGCCCACGTGCTGCCAGCTTTCTCCGCCATCAACAGAGCGGTAGATGCCGTCGCCGTCGGCGATGTCCCAGCGCTGCTGAATCTGGCCGGTTCCGACCCAGATTACCTGCGGGTTGCCTGGTGCGATGGCCAGGGCGCCTATCGATGCGCTGCCCTGCTGGTTGAACAGGGACCGCCAGGTTGAGCCGGCGTTGTCAGTTTTCCACACGCCGCCGTCGGCAGATCCGAAATAGAAGGTGGTCACCTGGTCCGGATGTCCGGCAACGGCAGTGGCCCAGCCACCGCGGAACGGGCCGACCAGCCGCCAGTGCAAATCGGAGTAGCTGGCTTCCGGGGCGGCGGCCTGGCCTTCCAGGGAAAACAACAGGCTGATCAGGACGAGGATTGTGCAAAAGAACTTTAGATTGAATGACATTTTGTATTCACTTTTTTGAAGGCAGTCTTGCGCTCATTCTAACAGTGAAGCTGCACCCGTCTGTGGCCAGGGTTGGAGTCATTGGCATATGATCTTCAGGAGCATTCTTCGCCGGAGTCTATTTTGCAGCAACACAGGACAGCAGTCACGGGTCTCGCCTTTGTTTTTCTTGCGCTGATGCTGGCCGCGCTCGCCATCCGTTTCTGGGTAGGTGAAAAGGGTTACCAGTTCACGGGACCAACACATATTGCCGCCGGTGAAGACCGGGTTTACCTGCATGCCGCGGGTGATCTGTATACGCTTGCCGGATCAGGAGAACTGCTCAGTGTTATGCAGCCGGAGCTGACCGGACTCAGGGATATCCCGATAGATCTCAGGGTATTGCCGGACGGCCGGTTGCTGCTGGCTGAACAGGATCCTGCATCGATCCGGATTTGCCAGGCCGATCCCTGGCAATGCCGTCCTTTAGCGCCCGTGGCGGTGTCAATTTTGAAACAGCAGTTCAAGGTAATCCCCGGCGCCTCTGATAATGAGTTTTTCCTGACCGATGCCAGGGGTGACACCCTCTGGAGACTAATTGAAGGGACAGAGCCGCAGAAGCTTTTGCCGGAGCGGACTCTGGCCGGCCCTAACGACCTGGCTTTCGATGCCGCCGCCAACCTCTGGGTTGCCGATACGGATCATCGGAGAATTTTAGAACTCAGGCCCCAGGATGACGGCACTTTCGCGCCGGGCCGTGAGCATAGCGCCTTGAACAGTTTTACAGTCGGGAAGCGGTACTACCCGATGATGATGGCTCGCGCAGCGGATGATCGCTGGTGGGTTATCCAGGCTACGGAGTTTTCCGAGGCATTGGCAGATGTTGCCATTTACGACCCCGAAAAAGGCGCACAGGCAGTGATCGGCCTGCCGCAAGGCGCATACCCGACGGATATCGCCGCGCTTGGCCAGGACATGCTGGTGACTGACCTCGAACGGTTTACGGTTTACCGGGTGGACAGCCGGACCCTGGCGGTCAGCGCGTTTGGCGACGAAGGTTTTCGCAAGCGCCTGGATCAGGGCCGGAAGAGCAGAACGTACTACGAGTATCTTGGCACGGGGTCCCTTTTTGCCGTGGTGCTGTTTGCGGCGCTCATGCTGCTGGCCGCGATTCGGGCCACGCCCCGCGAGAAGCGCTGGACTGAGCCGCCGGGGTCATTTGATGTGGAAAACGCCGCTGAGCAGGTCCCGCAGACCGGCGGAATTCACTGGCTGGAGCGTGATCCCAGGATGGACCGAAGGTTGAAGTGGTTTGAAACCCTGGCCTTTATCCCGCTCGTCATGTGGATTGTCCTTGGTGTTGTGCTATACGGTTGGGTGACCCTGCAGACGGGTCCTGATCCCGCCGGGGAGCCGGCGGCAAAGCTCAACGAACTGGTTGTGATCTTTATCCTTGGCGGCCTGGGAGCGGCGTTTGTGATTCCTATCGCCTATTTCCAGGTGCAGAACATGAAACAGAAGCTCGGCACCGATGGCAAAAGTCTGTACATCCGTCTGGCAGACGGGCGTGAACTGCGGGTGGATCCCTCCCGGCTCTTCTATACCCGGCAGGCTGTCCATTATCGGCAGTACACATTTCCTTTGCAGGGTGCGCAACGCAAGTCGATCTATCTCGACGGAGAGGTGGATACGTGGCTTGCGCCGTTGTTGCGCCAGGCTGGGAAATTAACGGCGGTCGAAGCCTTGAGATACCGCTGGAAAAATCCGGACAGCCTGTTTCTCTGGTCCGTCTCGGCGGGTGTCGCGATGGTGTTGGTGGTGATTGTGCTGCAACTGCTCCAGCTTAAATGATTTCCGGGCTGTACCTAAGCGCTTTGATCGCCAAGCATTTGCGTGGTTGAGGGTTTGTACATGCCCAGGCGGGCCATTTCGGCCTTCTCGGCTTCGGTGGCTTTTCTGACCTTGAACCACAAATAGTCACCGCCGGGTATCAGGTTGAAATTGGTCGACTGTTCGTTGTGATGCATGAAGTGATTGCGCATCATCCACCGGTAATAGCCGGTGCCTACCAGCCACTTGACGCCCCATGGCGCCATTTCGCGAGCGGTTTCCAGGTCGTGGTGCAGTAACTTGTGAATGGTCAGCGTCCACAGCGGCTTCAGTGCCAGCCAGGGCAGAAAGCCGGCCGCCATCCATGGGCCAAGATAAAAATAGATCAGCAGCAAGGTCGGGATCAGGATCACGTTGAAGCTGAGATAGCATTTCAGGCTGATGGTCAGACCGTACATCTCGCGCTTGATGCGGTCTCTGTGCCAGCCGGGAATTGAAGCGTCCAGCTCGGCCTGGTGGGCCTCGCAGGTAAACATCTGGTGGAAGTCTTCCTTGAAAGTGGCTTCGTGATGAATGTAGTTGTGGCGGTAGTATGACTGGATCATGAAGTGAAACAGTCTCGGGTAGCGGTTCCAGAGGGCTCTCGACCGCTCGCTGGCATGTCCGACTACGGCATGGAGAAAGGACTCTGAAAACGTGGCGAGCAGGTATCCAATGCCAAATCCACCTGCTATCTGTATGAATTCAATCATGATTTCTCCCCAAATCCGTGAAAACCGGTATTCTCATTGTGCGCTTAGTATATCGCCTGTTTCCCGGTTTTTGTCTGCAATTTATCCGCACGACGCCTGCGGAGGGCTTCGGGAATGCCGCCGTGAAGGTTTGGCGTCCACTCTGGAAGCAGGTACAGCATGATGAAGTGTTCGATTGCACCCAGTGCGCATACGATACCGGCCAGGTACAGAAGCCAGGGTACAAAGTCGAACAAAAACAGCACCAGCGCGAAGATACTGAACGCGAAAATCCCGGCCCGGATCAGGAGGGTATGAAAACTCGCCAGCCGGCCATACCGGACCAGTGAAGCGGTGTGGCCAATGATCCACAGCACGATCACTGCCAGGATGACCCATCCGTGCTGCAGGTAAACCTCCGGGTGCAGTGGCCAAATGGCGTATACGATGATCAGCATCAGCAGTATGTCGGCCACTGAATCGAGCAGGGTTCCGGTAGTGGTGACAGCATCAAATTTCCTGGCCAGCCAGCCGTCTATGACATCGCTGGCCAGGGCAGGTATCAACAACGCAATGAATGCGCCGTGCATTTGCTGGTAGGCGAGCCAGCCGAGAACGGGAATGGACGCGAGGCGGCCTGCGGTGATCGCATTGGGTAGCCAGCCGAGTCGATGTGCATCCATGGTGACCGTGGATGCTACTATACTCGCCGAAGATCGGAAACAGCCTTGAGGTTGCTTGATGTCAAAGGAAGAAGGGACAAAGTATTCGGGACGCCTGGACCGGTTGGCGCTCTCATTGTCCGGGGGCGGTGTTCGGGCAATCGGTTTTCACCTTGGCACCATGAGTATGCTTCAGCGGTTGGGCCTGCTGGAAAAAGTGGAAATCCTTTCTTCGGTTTCCGGCGGCAGCATGACGGGAATAGGCTATTCCCTGTCACAGTGCCTGGGACGTCCTTTCCAGGATTTTTTTGATGATTTCTACGAATTCCTGCCGCAGTTGAACATCATTGAAGAAATGATGAAGAAAATGGTCGCCCGTGATGCGCCCGCCCCATCCGGACGGCGCGACATGATCACTTCGTTCGCCAACATCTACGAGGAATTTTATTTCAAGCGTTTCTTTGGCGAGTTTGCCGGCGGCAAGAGTGTGACTTTCGACCTCCTGATGGACGAACACAGGAAGGGCCATCTGAAAGAAATGATTTTCAATGCCACGGAGTTTAAAACGGGGTCGGCGTTCCGTTTTCAGGTCAGCGAATTTCGCTGCCTGATTGGAAATCGAAATATTGCCCTGTGCAGCAAGCATGCCCGCCAAATCCGTATTGCGGACATCATGGCTGCCTCGGCGTGTATCCCGGTAGGCATGGAGCCCCTGTTTTTTCCGGATGATTTCCATTGGCCGGACGACAATGTAAAAAGCCGTCGTTCAAACAGGCATGAGCGCCCAACCTGCCATGAAATTAACCGGGCACTGGAGCGCAACCTGGATACAAAGTTGCCCACGATTGCGCTGATGGACGGTGGTGTTTATGACAACCAGGGGGTTGCCAGCACGCTTAACGCCCTGAACCGGCGTAAAGAAGGGATCAAGGAGGCCGACAGTCACGAGTGTGGTTTCTCGCTGGTCGGCCGCGGTGAACCCTGGGGGCCGCGGGAGTGGGCCAACTGGGTATCCGGCCGCGTGGTCGAGGGTGCTGAACACAAAACCGTCAACGTGGATTCATCCGATCTGGACCTGCTGATCATTTCAGACACGCCCGTGCGCAAAGCCTCACTTTTCCCGCGCGTGGCTCTGAACGCAACCGGTACTCCTGAATCCGGGCGGAAAGCGAAGCGTGCAGAGAGAGCCAACTCCTGGGTCAGCAGAATTACGCTGGGTCAGCTGAGTCATATTGCCTCGGTTGTCCTTGTCTTGTTGACCACCAGCGCAATCATCACGTCGTGGGATTTGTTGCATGGCATGAAAGAAGTCAGCGAGGGATCCGTGTTCGGCATGAAAGGATTCGTCCTGCTGCACCTGTTCATTCCATTCATCCTGGTTTTGCTCACCTTTGCCGGATTGGTGGTACTCAAGGTCAACAAGGCACACGCCATCGAGGCGCTGCAGAAAGCCATTCCAAACTGGAAGGATAAACCCGGCAAGTACATCGACAGACTGCGTTTGGGTAACCTTCTGAAAATGGGCGTCTTGCGCGGCGGTTCTGTCGCAGTGTTGACATCGACCATCTACATGAACCGCATCCGCGGCCTGGGTTACGCGGTAGCTTATAGCCGTGAAGATTTGCAGAATCGTGTTCTCGACAATGAGATTTTCACCCTGCAGGTCGAAACGGAAACCAGGACCGGCTTTCATCGTAAGCTGGCAGCTGATGGAGCCTGGCCGCCTCCGCCGGAAATGAAACGCATCGTAGGCAAGGCGGCGACCATGCCGACCAAGCTCTGGCTTGAGCAGGAAGACGGCGATCCGCTGAATGATCTCGACTACCTGGTCGCCGGCGGCCAGGCGACGATTTGCTATAACCTGATGCGCCACATGTGGGAGGAATGCCGGAACGAGGACGGCTGGATTGACCCGGAGACCGGCGAGCTTTTCGACAGGGCTCTGAAAGAATGGAAAAAGCTGATCGAAAACCCGCTGTCCCTGCTGAACGATCGCAAACACAGGAGCCGGCTGGCCAGCCTCAATGCGCAGGCTGAGGCTGCCTGAGTAGTGCGGATCAGTGCCGGACGGGCATTAGTTTCGCCTGGCGCAACTGTTCCGGCGGGCGCTTGACGTCCCAGACCAGGCCAAGCGCTTCCCACAGGCAGATGACCCAGTAGAACATATCGATTTCCCACCAGCAGAATCCGGCACGTGCGGAGACCGGATAACGGTGATGGTTGTTGTGCCAGCCTTCCCCGAAAACCAGCAGCGAAACGATGAAATTATTGGTCGACAGGTCGTCGGTTTCGAAACGGCGGCGGCCAAACCGGTGACAGATGTAGTTAACTGCAGAACTCTGGTGCACCAGAATCGAGGCGCCCAGTAAAACCCCGACCGCCATGGCAGAGAATCCGCCCGCCAGGAACACGATGCCGCACAGGGCAAACCCCGGCACCAGCGAATGTCGATGCAGCCACATCAATTCCGGATACCTGGTCAGGTTCGGTACCTGGGCGCAGATCTGCTCATCCGTGTAGCGGCTGTCTATATGGCTGCCGAGCCAGCTGAACCAAAAACCCTGTCTCGGAGAATGGGTGTCGTTCTCGCAGTCGGTGTGCAGATGGTGCAGGCGGTGTTTGCCTGCAAAGCGGATCGGATCGCCAAAGGTGATCGAACAAAACAGGGCCAACAGAAACTGGAACCAGCGGCTGGTCTTGAACGCATTGTGTGCAAAGTAACGATGCAGGCATATTCCGACGCCGATGGCCTGGAAAGGATAAATCGCGGCAAACCACAGCCAGTCTTTTTCAGTGGTTCCGGTGATGATCACCCAGGCCGGCACAAGGTGCATCAGGGCAATCAATATGCCGGTACGGATGCGGTCGGAACGGCTCCGGGTAAACGGCCTGGTGGGCAGGCGCTCCATCAGGCGCTCTTGGCCGCGAGGGGCTGTCTCTGATTGCTCTTGTAACGGGTCGCCAGGGCGTCGTCTTCGAGCAAAGGGTTCAGTTCACCATTGGCCAGCGTGATTCGCGTGGGCTGGAACCAGGACTCATAGCGTGCATCAACCGGCAAACACGGCTGGTAGACCGCGTCGAGACGCTCGGTTGTACTGACATTGGTGCGTGGACCTTTGCGGATGAACATCGCGCCCGGGCTGGAAAAACTGCCCGGCGCCAGGATGGCGGCCGCAGTCAGCGAGCTGAGAAGCATATGGTCCCTGCCGAGAAAATGCCGGTAATGCCAGAGAAACTTCGCCTGGTGCTTCAAAAAACGGGCGCGATAGCCACGGAAATTGCGGCCGTTGCGCACAAAATGCACAACGTCTTCAATCGGGTCGATGGGCTTCAGGCTGAGCGTTGAGGCCTCCAGGTCACGCATCTTGGTGTTGGGCAGGATCAGCCCTTTCTGATAACGGTCCTGGAAGAACGGCGTGCCCGGGAAAGGGATAGCCATGAAAATGAAATTTGGAGCCGGTATTTCCGGATGATCACAGATCAGGTCCAGTTGATGATACATCTGCTCCAGTGTCTGGATGGTGGGGTCATAAACCAGTCCATACTGGAAGATGATGCCGCCTTCCACGCATCGCCGGATCAGTTCCACCTGGTTCATCCGGCTGTTCTGCTTCTTGTTTACACTTTTCAGCCACATGTCGTCGTCAAACGACTCTACTCCCACGAAGACGGACAGGCAGCCGGTTTCCCGGGCCAGCTTTATGTTTTCTTCGTCCCAGAAGAAGGTATCCGTTACGAAACCGCTCCAGTACTTGAATTGGCCGGCCTCACGCCGCTTCTGCACCCGTTCAATCCGGCTCCGGAAGCTGGCATTGCCGTCACCAAGGAGTTGGTTGTCATTGAAAAAGAAGATGGGCCGTTTGCCCATGGCCTCCATCTGGTCCTCGAGATAGTCGAGGCTTTGCGCGTCATATTTGAGTCCGACCCCTGTCAGGGAGCAGAAACTGCATTTGAAATTACAGTTACGGGTGGATTCGGCATAACCCAGCCGCTTGATCCAGTAGGCCAGGTCGTAACGCGGTTTGAATTCCGGGCTGATGTAGGCGGGACCGAAAGCTTCACGAATCACGTCCTTGATCTGTTCCACGTCGCCGGTACAGCAATAATCGAAAAAATGCTCTGAATACATCGGCAGGCAGCGCACGGCATGGCCGCCGGCTACCGTCAAAACTTTTGGATTGGCGGTCTTGGCATAAGCCGAGACGTGCAGTAGCCGGTCAAACGCAGCGGTGAGGCCGGTCATCACGATCATGTCGGGCCAGCTGAGCAATTCCGGCTTGAAGACTTCGATGAAACCCGAGTTCACCTCGTTATAAAGTTTTACCTCGCAATGCTCCTGCGAAAAGAAGCCGCCAAGCAATACCGGAGCCAGCGCGTCCGGCACCTCGTTGCGCCGCTTGATCGGCTCACGCATTTCCGGAAAGTAACAGTTGATGATCAGGATTTTCTTTGAAGGAATACTCATGCGGTCCGGGTCATGTTTTTTTAAGTTTTTTCAGCATTTTTTCGGTGCGGGCGAAATCTCTCGAGTTGTCTTTTTCAGCAAAACGCTCAATGATCCCCCCCAGCAGACTGACTGCTTCGTCTGGTTTGTTTTGCAGCGCAAGTACTTTGGCCAATTCATTCGCAGCCCGCAATTCCATGGCCCTGGATTCATTTTTCTGCGCCGTGGAAAGGGCTGTTCGCAGGAGCTTGCCGGCTGAATCAAGCTGCTCCTGCTCACCTGAGCGCCCGTAGTCGTCCAGGCAGATCAGACCGTGCAGCCGGTAATA
>Ga0316193_10004097_pt1 | contig 10689 bp, 8 predicted proteins | sample MerIslsedime2_MG_FD_207735 | JGI IMG/M metagenome (GOLD analysis project Ga0316193, IMG submission 207735) | Coastal sediment microbial communities from Maine, United States - Merrow Island sediment 2 | ecosystem: Environmental > Aquatic > Marine > Coastal > Sediment | place: USA: Maine... | reverse complement strand
TTGTGGCGTGCGCCGTGCAAAGGCGGCGTTTCTCAGTGGGTGCGAATCCCACCCGGTGATGTTGCTCCAGCCGGAAGCAATCGGAGCAGTCATGGAGGTAACAAAGTGGCTGAAGCCTCTGAGGTAACGGGTCATTTTAGATGATCCAGCGAGTGTGCAGGCCGTAACGCGAGTGAACGCTGAGCAATCCTCGAAAATGCCGATGCACAGGCCGACCTGCCCGCCATTGCGGGGAAGGCTGATAGGGCTGGGGGAATGAGCAAGGCAGTGCCCTCAGTCCCTGTGCCGGGGTAGTAGCGACAGCATGCACACAAGAGGGAAACGCACGCAACACGGGAAGCCCCTTGGCGTGGTGAGGGATGACCAACCGGACGCCCGTGAGGGACAGGCCGGGCGCCTTGGGGTGGCGGAGAGGTCCGTACTACCGGGGAAGCCGGGTAATGCCGGTGGAGGGAAGGGACCTCAGTTCAAGACAAACGCAGGACGTAGGAAAGGACAGGAGATTGGGTAACCTATCAACTCCGAGTAGTGTTCAGAAACTGCAGAAGGCGTTACACGCGAAAGCGAAGGCTGAACCTGACTTTCGTTTCTATGCCCTGTACGACAAGATTTACCGGGAAGATATCCTGGCACATGCCTATGTCCAGTGCCGCTCCAATAAAGGGGCGCCGGGTGTGGATGGTCAGGACTTTGCGGACGTCGAGGCGTACGGGCGGGAACGGTGGTTGGGTGAACTGGCGCTTGCGCTCAGAGAGGAGACCTATCGACCGGAACCGATCAGACGAGTGTTTATCCCCAAGGCCAATGGCAAGCTTCGGCCACTGGGTATCTCCACCCTGCGGGATCGGGTCTGCATGACAGCAGCGATGCTGGTGCTGGAACCGATCTTCGAGGCCGACCTTCCACCAGAGCAACACGCTTACCGTCCGGGTCGCAATGCCCAACAGGCAGTAGTCGAGGTGGGAGAGGTGCTGTTCCGCAGTCACCCGGACGTTGTTGACGCCGACCTCTCGGACTACTTCGGGAGCATCCCCCATGCCGAACTGCTGAAATCGGTCGCACGCCGTGTCGTTGATCGGCGCGTGCTGCACTTGATCAAGCAGTGGCTGGAATGCCCGGTGGAAGAGACCGACGGGCGCGGACGGAAGCGGCGGACCACGGTGGCGAAAGACAGCCGTTGCGGCATCCCGCAGGGCTCCCCCATCTCACCACTGCTGGCTAATCTGTACATGCGCCGGTTTGTGCTGGCATGGGAGAAACGCGGGCTGGGGCAACGCCTTGGCAGCCGGATCGTGAACTATGCAGATGATCTGGTGATCCTGTGCAAACGTGGCAAGGCCGATGAGGCCCAGCTGAAGATGCGCGAGATCATGGGGCAGCTGCAGCTCACGATCAATGAGGAGAAGACACGCATATGCAAGGTACCGGCAGAGCGGTTCGACTTTCTGGGTTTTACGTTTGGGCGGATGTATTCGGCGGTTACGGGGCGTGCTCGTCTTGGCTACCGGCCGTCGAAGAGCAGTATCCAGCACATGGTTCGAAAGATCCATGCGTTGACCGCTGAAGCGATGGTATGGCAAGAGACCACAACGTTGGTGGGCAAGTTGAACCGCATGTTGCGTGGCTGGGCGAACTACTTTCAGGTAGGGAGTGTCAGTCGTGCATACCGTGCGCTCGACAGTTACACCACGATGCGGTTGCGTCGGTGGTTACGTAACAAGCACAAGGTCAGACGCAGTGGGGGCACGGCTTATCCTGACGTGTACCTCTATGAGACGCTGGGTCTCGTTCGTCTGACTTGTCTGAAACATAACGTGCCGTGGGTGAAGGCGTGATGTTTTGTCCGAAAGCCGGATGCGGGAAATCTGCATGTCCGGTTTGATGAGCGGGGTGTGGAAACGGAGTGATGGTTAGGCTATTGAGGCACCGCCAGACGAAAGGGGCGGCAACAGATAGGCAGAACCTTAGACCACCGCGCCACATCTCGACTCTACCGAATCCGGTACTACATGAGGTGCTTATATTAAGATATCACTAATCGGCCGGAGTCGCCCCCAAGCAGTCCTTCGATCAATAGGGGCAGACTTCTTTGATTCGTCAACAATTAGTCATATTAATCGAGTCTGACCCTGTTGACTCAAATAATGCCAGATGCCCGGTGCATATTGTGTATCGCTCCCTGCCATCTGACAGGTAAAGTACGTTGTACATGGAAACTCATACGGTAGCCACGGTCGATTACGTTATTGCCGCACTCTATGTGTTGGCAACAGCCGGTTTTGGTGCCTGGTTTGTCAGGCGCAGCAACACAATGGATGGTTTTACACTGGCAGGGAAGCTGATTCCTGGCTGGGCCATCGGTATGTCTCTGCTGGCTACTTATCTCAGCAGTATCAGCTTTCTTGCCAATCCCGGTAAAAGCTATGCTTCCGACTGGAGGCCATTTGTATTTTCACTGACATTGCCCGTGGCCATTCTGGTCGCGGTGCGCTGGTTTATTCCATTGTACCGGAACAGGGTAAAGACCACGGCCTATGCATACCTGGAACAGCGCTTTGGTGTATGGGCACGGGTATACATGGGGGCAGCCTATATCCTGCTGCAGATTGGACGGTTTGCAGTCGTGCTGTACCTGATGGCGCTCGCGATTGCTTCCCTGCTGGCAATCAACATCGCAACATTGATACTGGTTCTGGGCGGATTGACGATTATCTATACACTGGTGGGTGGTTTTGCGGCCGTGATCTGGACGGATGTGGTGCAGTCAGTTGTCCTGGTTCTGGGCGGGTTGCTCTGTCTGTTTCTGCTGATCAGCCATATTCCTGGTGGCTGGGAACAACTAAGCGCGACGGCCGAACGCGATCACAAGTTCGCTCTGGGATCAACGGATATTGATTTTGCCATCCAGGGTTTCTGGGTAGTCTTTATCTTCGGCATTGTTGAGAATCTGAAAAACTTCAGTGTTGATCAGAACTATATTCAGCGTTTTCTGTCGGCACCGAGTGAAGCAGAAGCTAAAAAATCCCTGTGGCTGGGCGGACTGCTATACATCCCGGTATCTGCCTTGTTCTTTATGATCGGCACCGCCCTGTTTGTCTATTATCTTAATGTGCCAACAGCTGGACTGCCTGAAATATCTGACCAGGTTTTCCCATTCTTTATCGTGAATGAGTTGCCAACAGGATTGGTAGGTATAGTGATTGCCGGCGTGCTGGCTGCAGGAATGAGTACATTGGACTCTTCGTTAAACAGTTCTGCAACGGTGTGGACAGTCGATTTCTATAAGCGCCAGATTAATCCGGATGCCAATGATGCCAGGCAAGTCACTGTTGTTCGTACGGCGACCGCAGTCATTGGCATAATCGCTACGGTGGCCAGCCTGCTGATGATCGATGCAAAAAGTGCACTTGATGTGTGGTGGAAAGTCTCGGCTGTCTTTGGTGGCGGCATGTTGGGTCTGTTCCTGTGTGCATTTATCTACCGGGGAATGCAGCCACGCCAGGCGATGTTGGCAACGGCCGTTGGTGTGTTGTTTGTTGCCTGGGCGACAGTATCCAGCACCTGGTTTGCCGGCGCCAGTTGGGGATTTCCCTTGCATGCAATGATGATTGGGGGCTGCGGCACACTGGTCGTTGTCGTGACGGGTTTCCTGTTACTCGGGTTTTCTGGCAGGCGCAACAAAGCGGTGTAAACATTCAAAGTAGTATCAATAGAGATAGCACAGCTTCGGTCACCGTATTGTATTGTGCTAAAGGTACGAACGTGGCCGAACTGAGACGAAGGGAATGATTCTAAATCAGATTTCTCCAATCGGCGGGAGTCGACCCAAAGCGACATTCCCCGTCATCCCGCGGACTTCCGAGTTGTACTGAAAGTCGCCGCTCCCGGGTTGGCTCTGGCCGGTCACTTCCGAAACTTTTTTGACTTTCCAGATATTCATTACAGTGCAGAATACGGTTTATGTATATTGGAGTTATACCGGACCGGTATTTATTGGAGGATAGATGGATGCATTAGAGTAATATTTGGGTTATTTCGGTTAAAGTACAGAAAATATATGATCAAAACTTAATCACTGTTGTACTTTTATGTTACCTGGGGCCTTAGTGTTATGACTCCGCTACCAAATCTCCACCATCGACATTTGTGATCAAAAATTCCATGACAAGACAAATTACGATACCCCGTTTGCTCTACATCCTTTTCCTTGCCCCTGGCTTCGTCGGTATCGTGCTTAACGCCATGATCGCAGGGGCGAACGATATCCGCGTTGAGCACGTGCAATTTCCCAAAAGTGAGATCGGCACGACGATCAAGGACAGCATAACGGGACACGAGATCGTTGACTACAGACTCAGTGCACGCGCCTCACAGAGCATGCCAGTCAACCTCGAGACGGACAACCCTAGCAACTATTTCAACATCCTGGCGCCAGGCGAATCCGAACACAGCCCAATCATTTCTTCCATGCGGCTGTCATGCATGATTACAATACCCTTTCCCGCTTCGTGTAATTAGATTGCCGTAAAGGACATGACTGACAAATTACTTTATAGACGGATCACGGTGCTGCTGCCCGCGTTACTCGGCACCATACTGCTTGCTGGCTGTGCGACACCGCTCAAACCAGAGCCACAACCTGAGTCATTTGCCCTGACACCAGATACACCGGGAGTTGCATGGGCTCCTCTTCTCGACAATCTGCCTGGCAGCAGGGATCTGTCATGGTTCGATATCCAGGATGTGGGGCCGGAAGCACTGCGCTGGCGACTGGCAATGCTGGACACGGCAACAACTTCCATCGATGCACAATATTTCATCTGGAAACAGGACGCTGTTGGCTCGCTGCTCATGGAAAGACTGCTGCGTGCCGCTGATCGCGGGGTCAGGGTGAGACTGCTGGTTGATGACAGTTTTCTCAGTGGCGAGGATGAAATGATGCTGGCAGTCGATGCACATCCGAATGTCGAGATGCGAATATTTAATCCTTTCCAGGTGCGTTCATCGAGCATGTCATATAGATATTTCGAAAACCTGAATGATTACAGCCGCACCAATCATCGCATGCACAACAAGCTGCTGATTTCTGATGGCCAGGTTGCCATTGCAGGCGGACGTAATATTGCAAGCGAGTATTTCGGTTTTAACAAGGAGGAGAACTTCCGCGATTTTGATGTGCTGACTACAGGCAAGGTGTTGTTGGAAATTAGTGCCAGCTTCGATGACTACTGGAACTCAGGCTGGGCCTACCCGGTCACCATTGTTGACCATCGCAGTGCGAATGCGTCAGAACTCGCCAGTCTGCGCAAGCACCTGCGCCTGGATGCCTCGGTGCTGGACGACTGGCAGGCGGCTGTAGATACTGATCCGCAGACCCTGCCGGAACGTTGGGCCACTCTTGCCGGTACGCTCCTGCCCGGCAAGGCCCGTGTCCTTGAAGACAATCCTCGCTTCGAGGGTGAATCCCTGCCAGTGCAGGCTGCGCATCACATCAGCAGGCTGTTCAGTACGACCAACAAGGAGGCCATGAGCGTCAGCGCTTACCTGATACCCTCGGATGAATTGTTGCAGATGGCTCAAGCACTCACCGAGCGGGGCGTAAGGATTCGGGCCCTGACCAACTCGCTCGCATCCAACAACCATGTCCCTGCGCATACTGCCTACCGGCATCGCCGCAAACAGATTGTCGAAGCCGGTGTCGAGTTGCATGAGTTGCGTCCCGATCCGATCGAGCGAGACCATTTCGAGGCGCCGGAGTTTAGAGCAGAGATCGTGAGGTTGCACGCCAAGATCCTGATACTCGATCAACGACTGGTATTTGTTGGCACCATCAACACCGACCCGCGTTCCATGGTACTTAATACCGAGGTCACCCTGATGATCGACAGTCCGGAACTTGCACGCGGGATTCTCGCTGCCTTTGCGCCTGATTTCCTGCCCGAAAACAGCTGGCATGTCACACTCGATGAGCAGGGTGATTTGCAATGGCAATCGGGCGATGAGGTACTGACACGACAACCCGCAGGTAGCGTCTGGCAACGTATGGGAGATGCATTCTTAGGCCTGCTGCCGATCGATGCGCAAATGTGACTGTTCTGTGACATTCCAGATGTTCACAGGGGTTTCGTGAACGGCAGGTTATGGCGTGCGCCGTGTAAAGGCGGCGTTTTCCAGTGGGTGCGAATCCCACCCGGCGATTTACTACAAAATCCTATAAGCAGGTTACAGTGCTTGACCAAGGCAGCAGTGATAAATCCTATAAGGCTATCGTCACTTCACATCCACCAAATATGTGGGTTATGTACATCTATGTTACAGAGCAATATCGTGGCAAGAAAAAACCATTTTGGGGCACAGATGATGGCAATATAATATTCACTGGCCAGACTTCTGTGCCGCTATTTTCTTACACGATAATCAGAGATGTCTACAGACACCACTGGCTCACATGGTGATACTCTCCCTGCACATGAGCAACTACGTTAGCGATCCGACCGAGGCGAAAGCCGGGACTGTCTGGAGAAAGTGTAACCCCATCCTGGTCTGGTCAGAATATTCTCCCAATTAGCGCACTCATAGCAGCAATAATGCTTTTGGAATCCTGATGCAACTTCCTTCTCTTTTCTGATTTGTGGTAGTCATCATCACCACCACATTCAGGACAACGCCATAAACGACCGTTTATCATGTAGCCACATTTCGGGCAGGTGATAAGAACTAAATTTTTCATAGTTAGAGTGTCGTCCTTATGCTTGGAAACCTAAGACTGCACCCTGCATCGGCTGCCCGCGCACGATGCACCACAGGACAATAGGCAGGCCGTGGTTTATTCCATATCTTGGTAACCAGTGGCGACAATAATAAGCCTCTCATTATCCATGCCGCTAGACGCCCCGGATCTAACTTTGTCTCGGGGCGTGTTTTTGTTAGGCACAAAAAACGGCGACCCGAAGGCCGCCAAGCAGTCGAGAGGATCACCATAGCAACCGGTGTTGACTGCTTGATCAGAGTAGATAAATATTAGGGGCGTTACAATTAGGGTAATTACTAACACCTGAATCAGACCAATCCTACCCACCCTGTCGGACCCGTCCTACAGACGCCACCAGCTCACTGGGTGATGCTGCACTGGCATCGGTCGCCCACCTTCCTCAAGAGGCCCCCAGGGGGCCGGTGCTGTCTGCAGTGAAAAGAATTCCGTACAACGGGCGTTTTTCTTCAACGGTATTTATGACCGTTGCCTGGAATCCGTACAAATTCCGTACACCACGCTGCCCAAATGTACACATTTATGCTCTAACCATATTCGAGTCATGGCATATAACCCACTGAATCTATGCGTGTCTATTTGTGCGTATTTGTAGGGCAGGGTGCAGGCTGGCTTTGGTGAGGGCCCATCGGTGCCTCTCCGTAATTTTTTCAATCACTTAATAACACAAAAAAATCATCCCTCGAAGACTGCCGCCAGATGTTTGCAAACCGTTTGCAAACATTCGTCTTCAATTTTTCCTCTGAATCGCCTTCTGAAATGCTTTGTCGAGCTTGTTTGCGGCATCTTCCTGCACACCAGCGATCTTACCCGTGACACTCAATGAACGGATTCATGGTCGGTCCCTGTTGTCATGGCTGGTACCGAAATAAATGATAGTTTATACAACGAATTATGGTTCCGGCTATGCCGGGTTAGGAGCAAGGTCACAAAGAGCCCGGCTTGCCGGGTTATGGCGTTTAATATATTGAATTTACAGGTATCTTTTATCAGCTGCAGCGTGATAGCCTTTAATATATCGGCATGTTTATATCAAGGAGGCGCTCCTGGGGCAGGGTGCATTCTCACACTACGGTTTCCACGCAAGTCCAGGCAGTGAACGTTACAGGCCTGATCAGCTGCTTTACGGTGATCGGATACCTGAATATTTACATGCCATGGCAAGATGATGGCGGGATACCTTCGCGCGAGTGCTGCTGAAAGAACGGGTGAATCAGAAAAAGCCAATCATAAAATTTCGGTGTTCTGAAGGAATCACAAGTAAATGAGCGCTAGAATTATCTCGTTTATCCTGGCATCTGTCGTCTCCTGTCCGAGCCTGATGGTTCCGCTACGTGCCCATGCCGAGCTCTCTGGCTCCCTGATTGCGACCACTAATTATATTTCCAGTGGTTACTCAAAGAGTGATGGAAACCCGGCCATACAGGCAAATGTCGATTATGAGCATAATTCCGGTCTGTATGTCGGGGCATGGGCATCCTCAATTGATTTTAGCGATGACGACTATGACGATCGTTCGAATATCGAAGTGGCGCCTTATTTGGGATTCTGGTTTCGCGCTTCACCGGATTGGTCTATTGATACCACGCTAGCGCGTTACCTGTATGACGACAAGATTTTTGGCAGGAACTCCGACTACAACGAAGTCAATTTGCAGGTCGATTATCAGGAGATTGTCAGCGCCAGGGTTGCCTGGTCGGATAGCCTTTACAACCGCGGACATTCTGCGTGGGACTATGAGTTGCTTGGACGATACCCGTTTACCGATGTTCTGGAAGTATCTGCGGGGCTGGGTGTCAATAAGGCAAATGAAGTGTTTGAGTACAACTACTGGTATGGGAATGTCGGGGTTACCTGGTTTTATCATTCGGTGGCCATTGATATTCGCTACGCAATGGCGCGCGAATTTGACGAAATTCACGTGGAGGAGGATAGAGTGATAAGCCCTCAAAATGTCAGAAATGAGCTTGTTTTGTCGATTTCAGTCGGCTTTTGAAACCAGCGGGCAGCCTGTAGATACAAGGCAGGACATTTATTCTGGCAGGAATTTGAACCTTTTGGATCTTTCGGGGGATATACCTATACTTACTATTGAGAAAGCAGGACTAAGGTCTATATAGACATGACAAAGTGGATAAAAACAGCAAAAGCTAAAACAAGGGGGCGTGAGCCGGAGGACAGCGCGCACGGTGATGTTTCCCGTGAAAGTGATGAAGTGTTGATTCAAAGAATTGTAGAGCGGGATGAACAGGCCCTCGAAATTATATACCACAGATATTACAAGGGACTATACCAGTTTATAAGTCGTATCACTGGCTATTATGGTTCGGCAGAGGAAGCAATCAATGATGTGATGTACGTGGTTTGGAATAAAGCAGAGACGTTCAGGACTGGCACCAAGCTGTCTACCTGGATTTTTGGCATAGCATGCAACAAGGCATTGAAAAGTCTGGCATTGGACAAAAAGTTTCAGGATCCCAAATACAGGGAAGCGCTGGATGAAGATCGTATTTTCGATCCTGATGCCCTGTATCAGCGACTGGAAACTGAAAACTGGCTGTTAACGGCAATGGCACAGCTTTCTCAGCAACACCGCACAACCGTGGAACTTACTTATTACTTTGGTATGTCGTATCGAGAGGTCGCTGAGGTAATGAATTGTAATGAAAATACCGTAAAGACACGTATGTTCCATGCCCGGAAAAAATTGCGCGCAATCTTGCCAACCGTGGCACGTTGTTCTAGTTCAAAAGGAGTTTGATATGGGGCAGAATACAGTTTCACCGCTTGCCTGTCACGATGACGTTTGGCTGCTGCTTCCATGGTACGCCAATCAAACATTGTCCGATGAGGAGCGGGAATATGTTGAGGAACACCTCAAGGTCTGCGTGACATGTCGCGGAGAGTTGCCTGTCCAGCAAAGCCTGATGGAAAATGTACGTAATTCTGCGACCATCGAACTGTGTGAACATATTCAGTTCGCAAACCTTATGCAGAAAATCAGTGCAACATCAGAGGTCGAAGAATCTCCTGACACAAGACAGGTCCCCAGGTACCGGAATGCGGGCATGTATGCATTTGCCGCATCGCTTTTACTGCTGCTAGCGTTGCCTCTTGCCGGGATGTTCAAGTCGGATGATTACGGCTACAGCACACTGGCCCAGCCACAGAGTCCACCCATTACCCAGGACAATGATCTTCGGGTTATATTTTCGGGATCGGTGGGTCAAGCCGAGCGCCAGCATCTACTGTCGCTGGTTAATGGCAGTATTACAGCAGAACCTGACGCCAATGGAGTCTACCTGGTCAGGATCGCTCAACTCGAGGGACAGCCCGTTTTAAACACCGAAAAAGCACTTGCTTTCCTGCACATGCACCCCCGGGTTGTTTTTGCTGAACCGGTTTTACCTGCAGGCCCATAGAGCCATGATGAAGATAGTGATGTTATTGGCGTTATGGTTGACTGGCGCGGTGCTGGTAAACTGCTATGCAGACGAAATCGTCGTTAGCCAATCAGCTCAGAACGAATCGAGATCTATATTGGTCACCTATGTGGACAAGACGATAAATCGGCGCTCTGTGCTCTCTTCGGGTCGTCACTACCAGGCGCGTGGCCAGTATAAAGAATCTGTGTGGGGGCAACGTATAGCCAGAAATATTTCAAAGTCGCACAAATTGATTCTGGTTTCGCAATGGCCTGTTACCGAGCTTGGTGTGTATTGCGTGGTGTACCGGCTTCCGCAGGATGCCTTGCTTGATATGACGATGAAAAACCTTCGCAAGGAGAGCATGATTGAATCCGTTCAGCCCATGAACCATTTTCAAACCATGGCGAAGACCTACAGCGATCCGTATTATAAATTACAAAACAATATCCACGGAATGCAGGTTGGAGCAGCTCACTCCCTGTCTACCGGAGC
>Ga0316193_10004094_pt1 | contig 10695 bp, 11 predicted proteins | sample MerIslsedime2_MG_FD_207735 | JGI IMG/M metagenome (GOLD analysis project Ga0316193, IMG submission 207735) | Coastal sediment microbial communities from Maine, United States - Merrow Island sediment 2 | ecosystem: Environmental > Aquatic > Marine > Coastal > Sediment | place: USA: Maine... | reverse complement strand
CCAGCGCCAGTGTCTTTTCTTCGCCGGTATCGTAATGCAGTAACGTAAAACTGTAATCGCCAAAACGTGACAGGCAATCCTTCTCACCGCAAGTATCCTCAAGGAGTCTGGCGATATCGCATAGCAGGGTGTCGCTGATTGAAATACCGTACTCTTCCCGTATTACCTTGAAGTTATCCAGCGTGATGTAGATCAGCGCCCGGTGCTCATTGGCACTGTGCTGTTCGTTGACGTGCTCTTCGAGTAATTTCATGAAGTGCTGGCGATTAGTCAGACCGGTTAGTGCATCGAGCCGGGAAAGTGTCTCGATCTTCTTCTCGAGTTCAGCATTCGAGGCGTTGACACGGATGACTATCTGGGTGCAGGGTTCTCCCTCCATTGTTGCCGGCGACAGTTCCATACTGCATTGAAAGACTTCGCCAGCCGGACTCAGGCAGTCAATATCAAGGCTGTTGGCTTCTGCGCGTTTCTCAATGTAGCCTTTCAGAAACCCCCTGAATGTATCGCGGTGGGCTTCGCTGACCATGTCCAGTACGGGTGTGCCCTCGATCTCTTCACGACTTTCAATGGCGAATAAGTCCATGTAAGGGCGATTGGCATAGACATGCATGCCGTCATGAATGTATGCAACTGCGTCACTGGAATTTTCAATCAGGGCGTGACAGCGGGCTTCACTGCCGAGGAGAGCGTCCTTGAGCATGTCCAGTTTCTGCTGCAGTCGCAGTACAGCAACTTCCCTGTTAAAGACCAGTTGCAGGTGATCCGGCTGGTCATAGGAAATCAGGCAGCTTATGCCGGACTTTTGTGCGGCGACGACATCGGCTTCAGATGCTTCATCGACAATAGCGATAACCGGAGCAGTTGACTCATGCTTGCCAAGCAGGGTGTTGACTTCACCATGCGAGGGGATTGCTGCGCCGCTGCCACACAATACGATATCCGGATGCTGGTCGTTGAGCGCGGCTTCGATATCGCTTGCTGTAGAGCCATGTTTGAACTGTATTTGGTGCCCCTCGTTGCGCAGCGCATTGACCAGAGACTCTGCGTCATTTTTGCTCTCCTCGATAATGAGGAGGTGTAAGTTATCTCCATGCTTCACAGCTGACCTCGCTTCCTCGATGACCTGTATGACGCCCTGTGGCTGGCATTGCACCCACCCGGACTCCGACTACAGGTTTTTCGGCAATATTGAGTAACTCTGAAGCATTCCCTATATAGTGGAACCCGCTTGCAATTCGGCCGTATTACGCGGATTCCGGGTGTTTTCCGGGAAAGTGTTTCCTGTTAGCATGCAAGTAACTGAAATCCAGTCGATTTGACTGCCTGATAAGGCATCGACCAGAGAAACTTTTTACAACGGAGCCCCTTGATGCACCCGATTACCGTCAGACCTGAAACAGCAGAAGATATTCGTGCAATTGATGTTGTCCATATCAGCGCGTTTGGCGGTGAGGCTGAAGCACAACTGGTCAGTGCCCTCCGGGAATCAACTAGTTACAATCGCGAGCTGTCGCAGGTGGCTGAGTTGGGTGGCCGTATTGTCGGCCATGTCCTGCTTACCCGGGTGCCATTGCGAAAGGATGGCGAGGAGAAGCATGTGCTGGCGCTGGGCCCGATGTCCGTTGTGCCATCACAGAGCCATCGTGGAATCGGCTCCGAGCTGATTAACGCCAGCATCAAGCTTGCGAAGGAAAAAGGTTATGGAGCAATCGTGGTGCTCGGGCACCCTGAATATTACAAGCGTTTCGGTTTTGTCCAGGCAAGGGAACTGCAGGTCAGCTGTAATTTGCCGGCGCCGGAAGATGCGCTAACGGTAATGGAAATCGTCGACGGTAACCTTGCCGGGGGGGGGCACGTCGAGTACCCCGAGCCCTTTATTTCTCTATATTAATTATTGATATCAGTCATTTATTGAAGTAGAAAAATGATACTGGGCAAAGCTCCCGGTGTTTTCCAGTTGCCGCGTCAGCTTGATGTTTTCCAGTGTGTCGGCAGTCTTGAGGGTAGCAATACAACCGGCCCGAAAGGGCAGGGTTGGCAACAGCAGGCTGGCCTGTTGTCTGAGGACCTTGATCTCTGGCAGCAGGATACCCTGCATCTTTCTGCCGGTATGGATGCCGCTTTCATTCATGTAGGCCCAAATGGCCTGTGCGCTCGGTGAAAGCATTTGAATGCCTAGTTCAAGTCCATAGGTGCTGGTGCACTTCATCCAGCGTACGACGCCCAGGTGCCACTCATCCTCACCAGGATTGTCCTGTTCGATAATCGCAACCAGCTCACCGACCTGGGCATTGGATGAGTCATCACTGTCCCAGAGCAGTGAATACCCACCGGCGCTGATATTGGCCATCGTCCATGATTCGATACGCGACGTGTCCATTGTGTCTTCGCTGGAAGACAGCGGTGCTGGTGTTTTTCCTGCTGTGATAATACGATGGCCGCTAGTGGCAAACGGATTGGTCTTGAATGTCGTCGAGGCCTCAAATGTTGGGTCCTGCAGGTAATGCTGGTCTTCGATAGTCTCTTCGCTGCCAATCGACTCTATGCCGGGCCCCAGCACATGCCGGTGGATTGCATTGAGCCCGACCACCAGACCGACCTTCGCAGTCTTGGCATGCCGGGCAAACCTGCGCTTGGGCATAACGCCCCATGCAAGCATCAGGCGTTGCAGGATGTCGGTATCACCAATGCCGATATAGCGGCTGGCATTTCCCGGTTGTTTTTTCTGTATGTCACGTATACGTTTTGCTATTGACGTCGTATCCAGGGTGCGACAATGACGATCCGCTGAGCCACTACCGTTAAGTGCCCGGTATGACGGGGGGGTGTCGGCATTCAGGTTGATTATGAACAAGCCCTGTGCCTGTTCACTCTCCATGTGGTACAGCCGGGTGATATCTGCCCAGCCCATGAGGGCGTTATAGACAAAATGAATTTCCTTCTGTCTCAGACGGTAGGGACAAGCCAGGGACATCAGTAGAATCTGCTTGTAGACTGTGCTGATCGTGCTCGGGGCAGGTGTGGACAGAGTGGCATCGGTGATCGGTTGTTCCGTAATGTCGTGTTGTTCAGCCAGGGCGTAGAGTGAATTAATCGTTTTCCACAGTCCTTCCGGGTACTGGATATAGACCTGGTAATTGGTCAGCAATATTTCGCTCAGGTAGCGTAATGACCGATGGATGGCCACCGTCAGAGGCGACGTTTGGCTATCGTCGTGGCCGAGGTCATCGGCCAGTATGCGGTAGCCGGTTGCCATCCGGTTGCAGAGCTCGACCGTTTGTGTCGCCAGTTGCAGGTTGTGGCCCCTGAGCGGAATAGGCTTTGCCAGAAAAACCTTCTTCATCGCCTCGGCTACACAGATGACAGAGGTTGCCAGTAGTTCGAGTGCTTCAAGCCGGTTTCTGGTCGAGATACTGAGTGAGTTGATCTGCTTTAGCGCATCATCAAGAAGTGACCATGATTTTTCGGTGTTGATCAGTGGTAACTCATCTACCCACGCCCTGACGACATCCGGCCTGGTGTTAAAGCTGCTGTTGGTGGTTTTTTTTCTGGTTGGGAGTTGTAGATCCATGTCTGGTGATATTCCGTTGTTTGCCTGTCACGATTCCCGGTAGTCCTGTCTGAGGCTTCAAGTATAGGCAACCGGGATTGTCTTGTCAGGAAACTGCAGCACAGTTACAGCGGTGTCTTGCCTGGTGCGCCCGGGATTTCCTGAACCAGCCGGGGAATCAGGTAGCCGGGCAGCATGGCACGGAGTTCGGCCATTATGGCGCGTGCCCGCTCGGCACTCACTTCGAAATGTGCCGCGCCCTGCACCCTGTCGAGCTGGTGCAGATAGTAGGGCAGCACGCCGGCTGCAAACAGTCGCTCACTCAGTCCGGCGAGTGTTGCGGCACTGTCATTGATACCACGCAGCAGTACCGACTGGTTCAACAGGGTAACACCGGCTGCTGTGAGTTTGTCGAGTGCATCGGTCACGCTGTGATCGATTTCTCCCGGATGGTTGCAATGTACAACGAAAATCAGCTTTAGTGTTTGTGCATTGATCCATGACAGAAATCCGCTATCGATGCGAGAGGGTAGCACCACTGGCAGGCGTGTGTGAATTCGCAGGGTGCGCAGATTGGACAGATTTGCTAACTGCTCGGTCAGGGAGTGCAGACGTGTATCGGTCAATGTCAACGGGTCGCCACCGCTGAGTATGAGTTCGGAAATGTCAGGATGCTGCGTGAGGTATTTGATGGTTGCTTGCCAGTGTCCAGGCACGGGGTTGGCGTCGCTATAGGGGAAATGCCGCCGGAAACAATAGCGGCAATGAATTGCGCAGGCGCCGGTCGTTGTCAGCAGGGCGCGACCCTGGTATTTGTGCAGCAGTCCCGGAACAGGCATGGTGTCCAGTTCATCCAGCGGGTCAGGCGTGAAGTCGGCGACCGCTTCCGTCTCCTGTGCTACCGGCAACACCTGCAACAGCAGCGGATCACGGCTGTCGCCCTTGACCATACGCTGTATAAATCCGCGCGGTACCCGCAGCGGGAAGTCGCTTTGCAAGGGCCGGATTTTTGCCGCCGCAGGGTCGATCTGCAGCAGCTGCAGTAATTCATCCACTGATCTGACGGCCATGGCCAGTTGTTCCTGCCAGGCCGGCCTGTGTTCCAGTGGCTGTATTCGCGGTATCATATACGCTATTTTCACTGATCAGGATTTACAAGGTTAGATAATCATATGGCATCTTACAGTACCAATGAGTTCAAGGGCGGTCTGAAAATCATGTTGGATGGCGATCCCTGCGCCATTATTGAAAACGAGTTCGTCAAACCCGGCAAGGGGCAGGCATTTAACAGGGTCAAGATCCGGAATCTCAAGACCGGCCGGGTGATCGAGCGGACCTTCAAGTCAGGCGAGTCAGTGGAAGCCGCTGATGTCATGGACGTTGACCTGCAGTATCTCTACAACGACGGTGAATTCTGGCATTTCATGGATACCAGTACCTATGAGCAGCAGGCAGCTTCTGCAGAAGCAGTGGCTGATGCGGTCAAGTGGCTCAAGGAACAGGACATGTGTGAAGTGACGCTCTGGAATGGCACACCACTGGCCGTTACTCCGCCGAATTTCGTGATGCTGACAGTAACCGACACCGATCCGGGCGTGCGCGGTGATACATCGGGTGGCGGCGGTAAGCCGGCCACACTGGAGACTGGCGCCGTGGTACGCGTGCCGCTGTTTATAGATGTTGGTGAGACGCTGAAAATCGATACCCGCAGCGGTGATTACGTAGGACGGGCCAAAGAGTAGCCTGGCGAGGTAAGTTGCTGTTCGTCACAATGGAACCGGATTCCGACTGGAGGCCGACGGCCTCACTGGATGTGCTCAAACTGAGAGCCAGCCTGCTGGCACGTATTCGTGCATTCTTTGCCAGGCTTGATGTTCTGGAAGTCGACACCCCGGTGCTGTCGCGTGCGGCCAGCACAGATCCGGCACTCTCCAGCTTTAAAACTTACTATCATGGTCCCGGGGCGGTTAAAGACGAGCCCCACTACCTGCATACGTCCCCGGAATTTCCCATGAAGCGACTGCTGGCAGCGGGCAGCGGCTCGATTTACCAGCTATGCAAGGTGTTTCGTGATGGTGAATCCGGCGCACAGCACAATCCTGAATTCACGCTGCTGGAGTGGTACCGAACCGGTTTCGATCACCTTGACCTGATGGATGAAGTGGAACGACTCGTCACGGATGTACTTGCGGATATCATGCCGATCGATTCGGTTCAGCGCTGGAGTTATCGTGAGCTGTTTGTCGAAGTTGCCGGTATCGATCCCTTCACCGCAACGGCGGCCGAGCTCAGTACTGTATTGCAATCAAGCTATGGCGTGACAGCAGTCGGTCTGGCCGTCGAGGATAAGGATGCCTGGCTGGATCTGCTGATGACCCATGTGATTGAGCCCCGGCTGGGTAACGGCCTGATATTCGTCCACGATTACCCTGCCAGCCAGGCGGCATTGGCGCGCCTGCGCCCCGGTAGTCCTCCCGTGGCGGCGCGTTTTGAGGTCTATCTGAATGGTGTTGAGCTGGCGAACGGGTTTCATGAACTGGCTGATGCACTGGAACAACGGCAGCGTTTCGACATTGAGCTGGAACGCCGCAGCGATGGCGGTTTAGAGACTGTCAGAATGGATGAAAACCTTTTATCTGCCTTGCACGCCGGATTGCCGAATTGTGCCGGCGTTGCACTGGGGCTGGATCGACTGCTGATGCTCGCCAATGGCTCGAAGTGTGTGCAGGACGTGATGGCTTTCCCCTTCGACACGGCCTGAAATTCAGCATAAAAACAGGCGGATTACTTGTATCCGGCCGTGACATCTCCGAGACTTGCCGATATGTCAGGAACAGCTGCCAGGGTCAGGACGGATGCAGACACGCTTGTCTGTTGTGGCCGCTGGTCTGTGAATGAAATATGTGCATTGCGCGCCGGGCTGGATACCCTGGACCTGCCGCAGTTCTGTGTGCAGGGACGCTAATAAGGCTGCTGACAGAGATGCTCGCTAACATACGTGTGGTATTGCTGAATACCAGTCATCCGGGCAACATCGGTGCTGCTGCGCGTGCCATGAAGACCATGGGGCTGACGCGGTTATACCTGTTGAACCCAAAGCACTTTCCGGCCGCCGAGGCCACGACGCGCGCCTCCGGTGCGGACGATGTGCTGGCAAATGCAACAGTCTGTACGGATCTGGGTGATGCCCTGGCGGGCAGCAAGCTGGTCATCGGCGCGAGTGCACGCTGTCGCAGCATTCCATGTCCTGTCATTGAACCTGAATCCTGCGCCGAGCGCCTGCTCTCAGAAAGTGAGCGCGGCGATGTGGCCATTCTTTTTGGCTGTGAGCGGTCGGGGCTGAGTAACGAGGAGATTGACCGCTGCCAGTTCCTCGTGCAAATACCCAGCAATCCTGAGTATGGTTCGTTGAACCTGGCTGCCGCTGTACAGATAATCTGTTATGAAATCCTGGTAGCGCATCGGACGCACGATAAGTCAGATGTCGGTGCTGAAAGCCCGGACTATCAGCCCGCTGCTGCGGAGGAAATGGAACGCTTTTACGAGCATCTTGAGAGGGTGCTGATACAGCTTGGTTTTCTTAATCCTGATAATCCGCGTATGCTGATGCGCCGGTTGCGACGCTTGTACAACCGCGCACGTCCTGATGAAAACGAGATAAACATATTGCGCGGGATATTATCAGCGAGCGAGCAGAGTCCGGGGGAATGATGTCGGGCAGAATTTCTGGCAATCCGGCCATTACGCCCCAGCGTCTTAACATGTTTACTGGAATAAAATATCTAACGGTACTATCTGGGAACTGCACTAATCATGTTTGACAGGATTCGAGAAGATGTACTTTGCGTGTTTGACCGTGACCCGGCGGCCCGCAACACCTTTGATGTGTTGACAACCTATCCGGGAATTCACGCCGTGCTGATGCATCGGTTTACCCACTGGTTGTGGTCGGCAGGATTAAAATGGCTGGCACGGGTATTTTCAAATCTTGCCAGGTGGTACACGGGTGTCGAAATTCATCCGGGCGCTGTTATCGGTCGACGCTTCTTTATCGACCATGGTATGGGGGTGGTGATCGGTGAGACCACGGAAATTGGTGATGATTGCACCTTGTATCATGGTGTAACGCTCGGCGGTACCAGCTGGGACAAGGGCAAGCGTCACCCGACACTGGGTAATAATGTCGTTATCGGTGCGGGTGCAAAGGTACTGGGACCAGTGATGATTGATGATGGGGTGCGCATCGGTTCCAATGCCGTTGTATTGAAGGGTGTCCCGGCTGGTATGACTGTCGTGGGCGTGCCGGGTCGGCTGGTTGGCGCCACCCACGAACCGGATGACAAACGCCAGGCGATTGCAAAGAAAATGGGATTTGATGCTTACGGTGCCACCAGGGATATGCCAGACCCGGTTGCGACTGCCGTGAACGGTATTCTCGATCACATTCACGCCATGGATGAGCGTCTCGAAGAAGTGTGCAGGGGGTTGAAGGATCTGGGTGCTGAAGTCGGCGATCTTGATCTGCCAACACTTGATTCGTGCTCACTAAAGCACGTAGAAAATAAGGAAATTGATGCGGCTGTCGAATCACAGGATTCTGCAGCAAAGCCGGAATCGGATTCTTGATGTATACTTCCTTTGAGTACAACGGTTCAACCTTGGCAATCCATGGTATTCCATTTTGAAATTAACAAGTAAAGGGCGCTACGCCGTTACCGCAATACTTGATCTGGCATTTCATTCCCGCTCAGGGCCGGTTACCTTGTCTGATATCTCGAAACGTCAGGACATATCACTATCCTACCTGGAGCAATTGTTTACCCGCTTGCGTAAACGGAAACTGGTTCGCAGTACCCGGGGACCGGGTGGTGGTTATTCTCTGAATCGTCCGGCCAATGAGATTGCGGTTGCCGAAATCGTATCGGCTGTGGATGAAACCGTTGATACCACACGCTGCAGCGGTGCCAACAACTGTCACGACGGACACCAGTGTTTGGCACATGAGTTGTGGGATGACCTCAGTCAGCAGATCTACGGATTTCTGAACGAGATCAACCTGCAAGACCTGATGGATGAAAGCAGTATCAAGGGTGTCGCCGCCCGCCAGGATGAAATGATGAATGAGACGGACAATCCGAAGGTTACGTTAACGGAGTAATGTTTGACGGTTAGCGCGTATTGTTGAGTCATACCCGTTTTCAGAGCCGGAGCCGGTATCATTGGATTTGACGAATCCGGTACCGGCTGGAATCCCCGGCTCAAGCACCAGTCCTTATTAATAATCTCACTCCAGAAAGGCGTCCCAGAGCCTGGTTTTTGCTGTTTCTGGGACACAGCTCACACTCATTTGCGATTCTCATCACGGAAGATCCCCGACCCTTGCCGATAACATAAGCATCAAGTGTTATGAGATTGAAAGGAGTACGAGATGCACAAGGTATTCGCTATTGGTGTTCTGATTTACCTGGTAGGTGATCCAAATTTGAGTATGCTGGCCTCATTCAGCGAGGCAAGGGAAATGATTGTCGCGTCAGCGCTGGCTCTTATTGCTGTCCCATGGGTGGTTTCACAAATCGATAATTGACCTCATCCCGAGACGGCCCCGACACTGTCTCTTGTGAAGTTACCCGCAAGCCGGTCCTGTTCTTTCGAGCAGGGCCGGCTTTTTTATTTCTTAGCTTTTCTTCCAGACAAGCAAACGGTTATTGGCCGGCATCTTGTTGTCATCCATCAGCACAAACCCGTTTGCATCCGCCAGTTCTGCAATCACTTCAAAGTCCCTGATGCCGCTCGCGGGGTCCCGGCTCTTCAACCAGCTGTCGAACCGTTTGTTGCTCTCGCTGGTAAAGGCGCCGTTATAATTAAACGGACCATAAAGGCAGCAGTGGGCACCTGTTTGCAGTAGATTGCCGATACCGCTAAACATGCTCTTGACCTTTTGAAGGCTCATGATATGGGTGGTGTTGGCACTGAAAAGACCATCGTATGCGCCATCTGGCCATGCACTTGCAGTGACATCCAGTCCGATTGGCGGTAATACATTCACAAGCCCGGATTCCTCACGCCAGGCATGTATGCTTGCATGATTTTCTGCCAGGTCAGATGGTTGCCAGATCAGGTGCGGCAGACGGTGTGCAAAGTAAACGGCATGCTGCCCGGTGCCACTGCCAATTTCAAGTATGCTGTGTGCATTGGCAAAAACTTCCCCGATGATAGCCAGGATGGGTTCCCTGTTTTCCTCGCACGCCTGTGAGTACTGTTTCATGGTTTACTGTTGCACACAGGCATTCCCTCATCAAGGAAAGGAGCTGAGCGATGTGTATTCAATGGACAACAAAAACCAGGCCGGCCGCTTTGCAAGGGCCGACCTGTCACATGGAAATAGAGCTTAACTCACGGTAATCCTTCTGGGCTCGGGCTTTTCCTGCTTCGGTATCGCGATCCTTAATACCCCGTCTTCGGCCGTTGCGGTGATGTTTGCTGTGTCAACGGTGTCAGGCAGGTTAAACTGCCGTACAAATGTGCCATGAAGACGTTCTCTGCGACGGTAACCTTCCTCCGATACATCGGTTTCTGATTTGCGTTCACCCTTTACAGTCAGTACGCCATCTTCAAGTGTGATTTCCACATCATTGCGGTTAACACCCGGAATGTCAGCAGTGAGCAAGTAGCGGTTGTCTTCTTCCTGGATATCAACCGCGGGTGTCCAGTCGTGTTCCTGATTGGCTGCCGTGCTACGCATCGAAGAAAAGTAACGGTTCATTTCGTCATTAAACTGATCAAACAGATTAATGGGTTTGTAGTGGATTAATGACATGCGATTGCCTCCTGAAAAATGTAAGTCAATATCGACATAACTACTAGGTAAGGGCAGGCGAGTGTATTTCAAGAGGCAGAAACTGGAAAAAATCAATTTGCAGATGCGGTCATACACGATTAAGCCACCGCTGCAGGTGGCTTAATCGTTGAAATGGTGGGGCGGCGACTACCGAATAGTAATTATAAGCGATTGACTTAAATAAACATGATCAGTTCTTTGAGGTATGGTTGCCCCCGCGGCAAGCCTGTTAACCTCGATTTTTCAAAACAGATCCAGTCCGAATGTCCTGTTCGGGGCAGGGTTGCCGTTCAGCAGAGAACATCAT
>Ga0316193_10004093_pt1 | contig 10697 bp, 10 predicted proteins | sample MerIslsedime2_MG_FD_207735 | JGI IMG/M metagenome (GOLD analysis project Ga0316193, IMG submission 207735) | Coastal sediment microbial communities from Maine, United States - Merrow Island sediment 2 | ecosystem: Environmental > Aquatic > Marine > Coastal > Sediment | place: USA: Maine... | reverse complement strand
AATACGGCAGAAAAAATGCGTGGTACCCGGACTATCCAGAACAAAATCGACTTTGGGGCGCTGCCCGGCTTCTGCCTTGCCCAACCGTACCTTCATCGGCTTGCCCTGTGACAGGGAAAACAGTTCGTGAAATACCGCATCCCGATTGGTAAATTCAATACGATCTCCGGTCTGAACGGTCACAAAGGCCGGATGCATACGGTTATCAATAATCTCGATACGATGTTTGCGAGTGCTACGCTGGACTGTTCGCTGGCCCTCACCAGGCAGCAACGCCACTGACACCGGCTGCACCTGAGCGGTACTTCCCGTCTGATACAGTCCGTCATAGTCCATGCTGACCAAACCCCTGACCTCAGCGGCATAGAGAGAACCACTACAGAGCAGAGCCCACATGGCAGCTGAAAGCTTAATCGTATGTGCGAGGTTCATTGAATCAGGGCGGCATCCAAAATTCCGGTTCCAATCTAGCGGCAAATCCCTTGATTTTATTAGCAGGCCAGCACGCCATTGCTACAGATCACCAGGCCATGCAACCCGTGCGTTGAATCAGCCATCGAACGTAAAGCCTGCTTTGAACATCTGACCGATACCCCTGGCACCACCTGAAATTTACTCAGGCCATCGACGACATCCATGTATAAATCGAATTATCAATCGGTTACGAGGCTCATAGACGCCGGGGGAGGGTGCTGGTACGTAGTCACAGACCGGAACAAAATATGCGAACCCTGCCTCATAACATATAAAGATTCGGTCACATATTCCGCTAACCATGTGAAGTCGAATGTGCCTAATCTAAATGTCTGGAGATGCCTGCCAATGACGGAATGTCTGTCGCCTCAGTATGCCCTGTCGATCCTGCATAACTGCCAGCTACCACTGCTGGTTCTGGACAAGCAGGGGCGCATGCTTGGTTACAATCCGGCTTTTGAGAGACTTGTCGGTCGTTCACAGTCTTCTGACCTGCAAGGCTATAGTTACAAAGACCTTGGCAACCATCCGGCACGCATACTGCTGAGCGACAACAGCACGGTATGCTGGGATGACCGCAATGCGACGACACATCACTTTGAAATCCAGACAGTTGACCTGCCGGATGCCGATCATGCACAAGCGCGCCTGTTTCTGGATATCGGCCGCCAGGTGTCTCTTGAACAGACACATACGCGTCTCAACGAAGAACTCAAGCAACACATACTCACCGATCAGGACACTGGCCTGCTAAACGAGCGTGGTATCATGCTCGCCCTCAAGCCCCAGGTGGCTCGTTGCCGACGCTACAACAGCACTATGAGTGTCGTCGTTCTTGATGCTCATTGCCCTGCGGACAGTACCGGTGCACATCCACATATCGCCCGCTTGTTGAAAGACCAGCTCCGCTGGGCAGATCTGATCGGCTGTGGCGGTGAACAGGGATTCATTCTGGTCCTCCCGGAAACAGATTCCGATGCCAGTTTGCAGCTGATTAAAAAACTCCACGATCTCCTAAACGAAATGGCCGGCCAGGTTCTCGAAGGCCAGACCATCACTACAAGTTATGGTGTTGCCAGCTGGCGCCGAAGTGATAACGCAGAGACATTACTAAGCCGCGCACGCATGGCACTTTTACAGGCTCGCTCGGAACAGGGTGAGCACCCTGTTGCCCTGTAAAACGGAACATTCTTGGCTCACCTGGACCCTAACAAGCCATTAGCAAAAAGCCGCCAGAGCAAAGCGGCTTCACGCATCGTCAATGCTGAATTCGGCAGTAGCAAAAGGCTGCAGATCGACATCGATGCGCTGGAGCTTCGCGCTGTCAAACGTCGATTCAATGCCCTCAACAAGGATCGGCTCAGACTCGTACAGGATTGTCTTGAAAGCCGCCAGCGAGTGTTTATACAGCTACTGCCATTACTGTTTCATATCAATCACCCAATGCTGCCTGGCTATTTTTCAAACAAAACACCTTGTGGTGTATCCGACTATGCGCCGGGCAAGCGCTGCATTCAGGCGGCGCGTAAACTGGCCAAGAGTTTCAGTTATCGACGCCGCGCCCAACGCCGCTATTCGATACACGCCATTTATCTCATGGGTAGTACAGGCACCATCGCCTACTCCAAATCCAGCGACTTTGATATATGGATATGTCATCGGCCCGGACTTTCGGACAACGACATCAACGCGTTGCAAGACAAGGCGGACGGGATCGCGAGCTGGGCCGAATCACTCGGCCTGGAAGTCCATTTTTTCCTCATGGACGATACATCGTTTCGTGATCAGCAACATCAGGAGCTGTCGAACGAAAATGCCGGTAGCTCCCAGCACCATTTACTCCTCGACGAATTTTACCGCACCAGCCTGCTGGTGGCCGGGCGCTTTCCGGTCTGGTGGCTGGTGCCCGCGGAGCATGAAAAGCACTACGAAGAGTACGTCGACAAACTAATCGTTAACCGATTTATCAAGGAAAATGACATAGTCGATTTCGGCGGCCTTTCACACCTGCCCAGCGAAGAATTTTTTGGCGCCACTCTGTGGCAACTCTACAAAGCTGTAGACTCTCCCTACAAGTCGATTCTGAAAATCCTGCTGATGGAAGCCTATGCCAATCAGTATCCCGATATAGAAATACTCGCTATCAGATTCAAAAAGTCAGTACACAACGCTGATGCCCAACTGGATCAGCTCGATCCTTACGTAATGATGTGCAATACAGTCGAAGAATATCTGTTTTCACGCAAAGAGCTCGAACGGCTCGACCTTGCGCGCCGCTGTTTTTATTTTAAAGTCAATGAAGCCATGAGTCGTCCGGATACCGGAAGGGTAAACTCTTGGCGCCGCGACGCCATTCGCAACCTCGTTGATACCTGGGGCTGGGGCAGGGAAAAGCTCGCGCAGCTGGATCAGCGCAGACAATGGAAGATAAAACGCGTACTCGAGGAACGACACCTTCTGGTTAACGAGCTGACGCTAAGCTATAGAGCGCTATCCCAGTTTGGCCGCGAACAGAACAGCAGCATGAGTATTAACGCGGACGACCTCAACCTGCTTGGGCGAAAACTGTATGTTGCTTTCGAGCGCAAGGCTGGCAAGGTCGAAATGATCAACCCGGGGGTATCCAGGGACCTGTCCGAGGAGCACCTGTCACTGCATTTTAATAACGACGGTGATCAGCGCGGCTGGGCAATCTATCGTGGGTCGGCACTGCAAACCGAAGACGCAGAGCAGGAACCATTAAAGCGTACTGCTGGATTGCTGGAACTGCTCGCCTGGTGTCATTTTAACGGCCTGATCAATCGCAACCCGTCGACGATTGGCATTCAACCACCCGACTCAGCACTAACCCAGTGGGAACTGCGTTGCGTACTTGATTGCCTGCAACAACTGTTCCCGAGTGGTCGCACGCCGGAAAGCGACATGCAATCGCTGGCGGAACAGGCTACCGTCCGTGAAGCAGGCCTGTTCATCAACCTGGCGCGTGACCCCATGTCGAAGCTGACACGCAATGGAATGCAACTGGTCAGCGAGCGTATTGATCCATTGAGCTATGGCGGACAGTGGGAAAATCTTGCTGTCAGCTTTGAAATGATCAATATCACCTCGTGGGGCGAGGCACTCACGTTCCGCTACGCTGGACACAAGGCGCTGCTTGATTGTCTTTGCGACTATTTTTCCTGGACCCCCGTCAATAGCAGCAGCGTACCACCACCGGTTCCCTGCTTCAGTTTTTCCTCATCACGCGGCGCTATCATTGCACGTCGCATCGAAGAACTGTTTACCGAAATTACTGACTTCTTCTACCGCAATTACTGGCGGCGCCATGCGCGTTATGCGCTCCGTATCGGGCAACACTATTACGTACTTCAATGCGAAAACGAGGTGCCGAGATACCAGGAATTCGATTCGCAACACGCCTTGCTGAGTCACCTGGCAAGACCACAACCGTCCTACAGTCCGATTCGTATCGACGCCCAGATTCTGGACGACTCGGCGTTACCGCTGATACTTGAACACAACCGCGAAGGCGCGATACAGATGTTTTTCCAGGTGCAGGGGCCGCGCGCGCACGTGTACATACTCGATGAGCGTGGCTCATTGTTTCACCAGTGCGTAGCATTCTATGATCGACAAACCCTGCTTGGACAATTCCAGCAATTTATCGAGGCAACGCGCTACCGCATACGCAACATGAATCTGGTAAACAGCCTGTCCGATAGCGAAGACACCCAGTTTTTACAGGTCAGCAGGGATAACATGGATCAGTACCAGCTTGAACCACTGAAAGCTGTTAGCAACGCTGGCAAGACCAGTTTTCTGGATGTGCAAGTGATTGGCGACCTGGATAACAACCGCAATGGAACTCTGAGCATATTTTGCGGTAATCGGGAATTCTCGGCGCTGGAGTACGGCGAAAACCTGTTTCATGAAGTCGCACGCCACATCACCGAACGCCGGAGCAGCGGCAACCATTACCCAATTTACATCACTGATATTGACGTCAGTCCAACAATGCTTGACAGCGACGGTCTGGATGGCGTGCAGTCCATCCATTTTCTTAACTACAAAAAGCGTATCGAGAGCCTGCTTAACGAAGCTCTGCAGAAGAAGCCCTAGTCACCTATTCGCTGCTACGCACCTCTTCAAGAATCTCACGCACGTTTTTTTCCCAGCGGTCGAAGCGTGATTGCATAGTCGCACTGGGATAAATCCCGCGCAAATGCTCAAAGCTCGATGCCAGTAGCAGTGTTTCATCGCCTTCTGCAAAGATTGCTATCTTCAATGGTAGATAAGACACCAGCTCCGGATACTGATTTGTGACCTGACGTATGTCATCCAGCTCGCCATAAAAAACAACGCGATACTTATCTGTTTTATACCCGAAGGTAGTTAGACCGATATCGACTCTTTGCACGCGCGACACCACCTGACCATGTTTGCGTATGGTTTCCTGCAGTACCGCCATTGCTTCCGGAAAAGAAAGCTGCGTGCGCACCATATACAGATCCTGCGCATTCGCGGCTGCGGTTACTAACAGTAAAACAACACCCGTTAGCCAGCTCTTCACAACGTCGCCTCTTCAATAATTTCTGCGTACATGTCATGCATCTCCTGACAGGCACGATCAAGTTCACGATTATTAAACAGATGACTAAGACGTTTGGGATTTATACTGCTCACCTGCACCCCCTGCTCGGTTTCCAGCACAGTGATGCGGCATGGTAAAAACAGCCCAACGCGTGGATCAATCACCAGCGCTTCGTTCAGGAGCGCAAAATTGCAGAAATACAACATCACAGTGCGCGGATTTTCAGCACCCGGCCTGGCCAAGCCTTCCTCCAGATGCTGCAGTCGGATAATTCTGAAATTCCTGCCGACAACTGCCTGCTTGAGGTTTTCGAGCGTCTGCTCCAGGTCATAGGAAGATTCGTACTGGATAACAACTTCGTGATCGTCCGGTTCCATCTGCACGCTGTCTGTACGCAACGTACGAAGATAAGCAACCAGATCATCGGCATCGCCTTCGGTCAACCCCAGGCTGCTTAATGATGGCATTGGAGTTCCCTTACGCCCGCGTAACAGTGTTGCCTTTAACATTGCATCACTGGCAGCTTGCTGGAAACCGCTATTGCTTAGCGCCGGAGCCACAATCGGGGCATCGCGTGGACGAGAAAAAGTCACACCCGTCCCTGAGCCACCCTTGCCGTACTCGCCATGACAGCTTTCGCAGTGCTTAGTGAACATCTGCTCACCTCGAGCTGCATTCCCGGCCAGTGGTTGCGGAGAATAATCCGGCGCCGGTACCTCAGCCATGCTACGCAAGTGCGTCACCAGGGCGCCCAACTCGCTATCGGAAAGTCGAGGGAACGCTGGCATAACACGCCCAGGCCTGCCCTCGCGGATGGTGATCTTCAGATAGTCATCGCTGGCAACGGCCAGAAAATCCGGCAGATTCAGGGGCACACCAACCCCGCCACTACCGTCCGCGCCGTGGCAGGCAGCACAATGCTGCGCATACAACTGCTCACCAATGGCCATACTCCGCAAGGGAAGCAGTATGGCGACCATCAGCGATATCATAATCAGTGGTCTGTTCACGGCGCTAATTGTGCCTGTTGCCAGCAGCTTTAACCTTGACGCCTGTCAAACCCGCACAGCTTGCAGGCGCTGCACCAACCAGTCGCGCAGGCTGTCAACCTGCAGCGGACAAAGGCCGTGCTCCATGGCATAACTATTGAATTCGACATCGAAACCCGCCGCCTGCAATAGCTCCCGGCTGGCCAGTGCCGCACGATAGGGCACTACCGGATCCTGCTCACCATGATCCATCCGCACTACCAGCGACCCCGGATCAGCCCGCTTTTCGGCTGCCAGGCTCTGATGCAAGGGCAGATAGGCGGACAACACCAGCACTCCAGCCAGCGGTTTATCCCAGCGCAGCGCCGTATGCAAGGCCACTGCACCACCCTGGGAAAAACCGGCAAGCAGTATGTTCTCGCTGGAAATACCACGTTGCTGTTCACGCTCAATCAACCCCAGCAATAATTGCCGGGCCTGGGCGATACCCCCTGCATCCTCTTCACCATCGAAACCAAGATCATAAATATCGTACCAGGCACGCATGCGCATACCGCCGTTTAGTGTAACTGGCTGCACCGGCGCGTGTGGCAATACGAAGCGTGTACCCAGCTCATCGGCCAGTTGCCACTGCTTCACCAGCGGCTCGAAATCATGCCCGTCAGCACCCAGACCATGCAGCCAGATAACGGCACTACGCGCAGGTGATTTCGGCTCAATCTCAATCATGTCCAGCATGCTGAATTCCTGTTTTCCGAGGGCGTCCATGGTACCTTTTCCCTGAATCAGCGACACCTTTCGATTTGGGCTTTGCCAGCCACCTTCGTATACTGCGTGCTCTTGCTGACTCAGGACCGACCATGAAAACCCCACAGCACAATGTGCTTTTCAAATTATCGACACTGCTTATGATGGTTTCCGTACTGCTGACAGGCTGCGGCCAGTATGGCGATCTCTACCTGCCCCAGGAAACTACCGTGCAGCAAGAGGCTCAGGATGACACTGACCAGCAGGAAGAAACTGAAGTGACCCGCCCCGAGGATTTGTAAGCGTCATGGATTTTTTTGATTACCGAAATGGCCACCTGATGGCCGAGGATGTCGATCTGCGGCAACTGGCAGCCCGCCATGGCACGCCGCTTTACGTCTATTCCCGCGCCACGCTGGAACGTCACTGGCGCGCCTTCGATGAGGCGCTGGGTGAACACCCGCACCTGGTGTGCTACGCGGTCAAAGCCAACTCTAACCTGGCCGTGCTGTCGCTACTGGCAAAGCTTGGCTCCGGGTTTGACATTGTATCTGGCGGTGAACTTGCGCGCGTACTGAAAGCCGGCGGCGACCCGGCACGTATCGTTTTTTCGGGTGTAGGAAAAACAGCTGCTGAAATGGAGCAGGCGCTGGATGCCGGGATCCGCTGTTTTAACGTGGAGTCCACCTCTGAATTGTCACGTCTTAACGGTGTCGCGGCCACTCACGGAACCATTGCTCCGGTGTCACTGCGCGTCAACCCGGACGTGGACGCACGCACTCATCCATACATTTCCACCGGTCTTAAAGAAAACAAGTTCGGCATCAGTGTCGATCAGGCACACGATGCCTACAAACAGGCTGCCGACGCCGCGCATCTCAGCGTTGAAGGCATTGATTGCCACATCGGCTCCCAACTGACCGAGATCGCACCATTTGTTGACGCGCTCGAGCGTGTGCTGGAACTGGTTGATCGAATTGAACACCAGGGCATTGAGATTCATCACCTGGATCTCGGTGGTGGACTGGGCGTGCAATACGGTGACGAACAACCACCATCTCCCGCTGACTATGTGCGCCCCCTGCTGGCGAGACTGGCTAACAGTAACAAGGAAATCCTTATCGAGCCCGGGCGCGCTATCGCGGCAAATGCCGGCGTGCTACTCACTGAGGTGCAATACCTGAAAGAAAGCGAAGACAAGAATTTTGCGGTAGTCGATGCTGCCATGAATGATCTGGTGCGCCCGTCCCTGTATAGCGCATGGCAGGAAATCGTAGCTGTTGTTCCGGCTGACCGCCCCACCAAAATATACGACGTGGTTGGCCCGGTGTGCGAGACCGGTGACTTTCTCGGCAAGGAACGGCCGCTGGCAATTGCTCAGGGGGACTTGCTGGCGGTACGCTCATGCGGCGCTTATGGTTTCACTATGTCATCCAACTACAACAGCCGGCCGCGTGCCGCCGAGATTCTCGTTGACGGCAGCAACGCCCACATTGTTCGTGAGCGAGAATCAATAGCCAGCCTGTTCGACGGTGAACACATTCCTGATTTCTGACGCCAGTGAGACTCTTGCAGCGCATACCTGAACCGGATTTAATGAGCGACCCCGCACAGGCACAAGCCTATGCAGAAGCTGATTTCAGCGAACCACACGACCGGTTTGTTGAACTGTTTACGGATCGCTTTGGCAACCGGCTCGCAGCTACGGTACTTGACCTGGGCTGCGGACCAGGTGATATCTGCCGGCGTTTCGCGCGCTGTTTTCCGGAATGCACTATCCATGCCGTTGACGGATCCATACCGATGCTGGCGCTGGCCCGCAAAGCAGACCTGACCGCCGGACTTGAACAGCGCATCGACTATTTTAATGCACACCTGCCCGATGCCGTATTGCCGGAAACAAGCTACGGCGCAATTATTTCGAACAGCCTGCTGCACCACCTGAAGTCCCCCGACACGCTCTGGAAAACCATTCAACGCTTCGCGGGTAGCGACACAAAAATTTTTATCATGGATTTACTGCGGCCGGCGTCCACTGAAGCTGTGGAACAACTTGTCGCCGAATACACCAGTGGCGAACCGCCGGTTCTGAAGAAGGACTTTCATAACTCTCTGCTCGCAGCCTATAACCAGGAAGAGATACTTTCGCAACTGGAAACAGGCAGACTGGATAAACTGGGATTCGAAATTGTCAGCGACCGTCACTTTATAGTGTGGGGCAGCTTGTAAACCGGGAAGTATGCTACCAGTAGGTACTCTTAAGCGGTGTCACTCCGAGCACGACGCAACTGCCATGTTGGCCGACCACCTTCGTCTATTAATCCAAAACCTTCCAGCCACGATTGCGTGTCACCGGCATCCTCATCGAACCAGGCTTGTGCAGAGCCCAGCCTGAATGTGTAACCCCAGGCGTCCATATCCCTCATTATTTTTTCCCGCCCAACCGCCTGCAGCTCGTCCGCAAGCAGTACCTGCAGATAGCAAACCGCGTTCTCCTCCTCGTAATCACCACCCGCGTCGGTATGCAGACTGTCACGACGCGCTGGCGACATACAAATATAGTGACAGGCTTCATGCAGGGCTGAGTGCACTGGCGTATCGGCTCGAACTATGAGTCTGTTGCCAATGACCCCTGCCTCACGGTCACCCCAGTAGCTGCCGGGTATTTCGGTGCCCTCCGCAATCCACTCACACGCTAACCCGTAAACTGATAGCAGGTCGGCGAGCGGCTCCAGGCCGAGTTCGGCCACCGTCATCACTGCACTGCCTGGCACTCTGGAAGATTCCACGAAAACCCCGCCGTTGTTTGTAAGACGCGTTCAACCTCTGTCCCCTAACATACCAAAGACACTGTTCGCAGGACAAACTACAACCTTAAACCTTTTCCCCATGCCTGGCGCGACTTTGCCTGCCTTTGCGGTTATAGTTTTTCCATGGAACTGAAGTTCACCAAAATGCACGGTCTGGGTAACGATTTCGTGGTCATCGATGCGATCAACCAGCAGGTTGATCTGGATTCCAGCCAGGTTCGACACATAGCCGATCGCCGACACGGCGTCGGCTGCGACCAGCTGTTGCTGGTGGAAAAGTCTCTACAACCTGACAGCGAGTTCCGTTACCGGATCTTCAACGCCAACGGCGGAGAGGTTGAACAATGTGGTAATGGCGCGCGCTGTTTTGCCCGTTTTGTACGCGCCAAGGGACTTACCGATGCCACACGTATCCCGGTTGATACCAGTTCCGGCCGTATCGAACTCATTGTTCAGGATGATGATAATGTCACTGTCGATATGGGTGCGCCACGTCTTGATCCCGAAGCTATACCTTTTGAGGCCACCGTGCGGGCACCGCGTTATGCGATCTCGGTAAACGGCGAAACGCTGGAGATTGGTGCTGTCTCCATGGGCAACCCCCATGCAGTGCTTGAAGTTCCGCATATAGATACGGCACCGGTGGCCAAACTCGGTCCGCTGCTGGAGTCGCACACGCGGTTTCCCAACCACGTTAACGTCGGATTCATGGAAATCGTCGACCGCAACCGTATTCGCCTGCGTGTGTTCGAACGCGGTGCCGGTGAGACGCTGGCCTGTGGCTCCGGCGCCTGCGCCGCAGTTGTAGCAGGCCGCGTACAGGGTCTGCTGGATGACAAAGTAACAACAGAACTCCGTGGCGGCGATCTTGTGGTAAGCTGGCAGGGTGATGATCACCCGGTGCTGATGACCGGGCCCGCTACCTTTGTATTCGAGGGCACAATAGTACTATGACAAGTCAGGCCAACGCCGAACCCCAACACTCCGAACCGGACGCCAGCCAGGTTCATGACTACCTCGCCAACCACGCGGAATTTTTCAACGAATACCCTGAGCTGCTTGCCGACCTGCAACTCTCACATGCAA
>Ga0316193_10004091_pt1 | contig 10698 bp, 8 predicted proteins | sample MerIslsedime2_MG_FD_207735 | JGI IMG/M metagenome (GOLD analysis project Ga0316193, IMG submission 207735) | Coastal sediment microbial communities from Maine, United States - Merrow Island sediment 2 | ecosystem: Environmental > Aquatic > Marine > Coastal > Sediment | place: USA: Maine... | reverse complement strand
TATTGGCGCGACTCAGAACGAGCAGGGCCTCGTAGGTGGTCTCGTAGCTTTCCTTGTCGTACTCCGGATGGGTGTAGGGCTTCGCGGACGCCGCTTCGATCTTCAACTGGTCCTGCAGGGCGTTCGCATCTCGAATGTCGGCTGGATCGGAGGCATCAACGAGGGTTCGAACGGCCAGGACCACGTAGGGCGTCCCGAGTTCCTCGACGGTCAACGCGTGCGCGCCCGGTCCGTGGATGACCTTGTTCACGTAGTGGTCCTCGTTGACCACCATGATCGACATGTAGCGGTCTCCTGCATCGGGAACGATGAGGGTCGCTCCCTCGCTGATGTCCACGACCGCCGAGCTATAAATCGTGTCCCGGTTCATCCGGATAACGGTCTGCTGGTCCAGCGGCGTCGGTACGCGCAGGTGAAAGAAACGGTTGACCCCGCCGGCGTTCTCTACGACGCGGTCGAATTGGGCGGCCGTTTCGGCCCTGACAAAGTTCTCGACATTGACGATCACGGGTTCAGCCTGGGCATGTGCGGTGGGCGCAACAGCGATGGACAGGATCGCCAACCAAACGCCGATCGCGGCACTCCTCAAGAGCTGAGGCATCAATCTTCTCATTGCTCGTTCTGCTTGTTTTTCTGTCAATTTGTCATGCATTGCGGACTCCGATCTATGGCGTCACCGGCTCCGGTGCTGGAAACTGCCAAGTGCCCTCGAGGATCTCTTTCCGAGGCTGATACATGCGCACGATGTAGTTCCAGCCGGGCACGATCGGGATGAAGTTATCCTGCCCGGGGTCGCCCCCGAAGTGTATGGTGGCGCTGCCGTCCTCGTTCCTCGTCGCGGTGACACTGTTGTAGGAATAGGCGTCGTAATCGTTGGGGATGAGCATCCCCTTGTCGTCGTAGACGGTCACTGACCAGAAGGCGTCCACCGGCACATCCTTGACCGTCAGGGCATAGGGGGTCTTGCCATCGTTCTGCTCGGGAACACCGTTGGCGTAGGCGACGTCCTGCACCGGCAACCCGCCCCAACCGCCGGCGGCGCCGAGCAGCCAGTAAATCGGATCGAGGTCTTCCTTACGGCCGAACGTCTTCGTGTTGTCCGGCAACAGGGCGGCGACGACATTGATTGTGTCCCGCATCGCCTCTACCTCCTCCTTGTCCCAGCCGGGATACTCGAACTTGCCCTTGTCCGCCTGCTGCACGGTGACCGCGTCCTGCAGCGCATGGGCCGCCTTCACGTCCTCCTCGTCGTTGGGATCGAAAAAGGTCCGGAGCAGGAGAAGCGCGTATCGCGTCCCGACGCTCTCTTCATCGAGGACAACCTCCTGCGGTCCGTATTCCGACCAGATCGAATGGTCCTGATTGACGATCATCAACGACTGGTACCGGTCCCCCGGGTCGGGCAGGCCGATGGTCAGCGGCGAAGTCACGTCGAAGACAGACCAGGAATAGAGTGTGTCCCGGTTGGGACGGATCGTGTCCCTGCTGGTGACATCGGTGGCCTCTCTGAGGTGGGCGAACCGCCCGAACGCGTCCATGTTCTCCACATAGTTCCGCATCTGGAGGTCCGTCTCCGCGCGGACGTAATTCTGGATCGTCACTTCGGGAGCGTCTGCGGCCATCACCGAGGACCTGGGAACGATCGCCATTGCGGCGATGAGTGCCGTGACAGCTAAAGTCGTTTGGTTTCGCATGTCGTTTATCGGGTTGTTGGGTTCAGGGGTCCTCGGGGTGCATCTGCAACGCGGGAAACCACGCTTGTCGTCTCAATCCACGCGCACCACGCCCGGCATGTCGTATCTGCCATCGATCAGTGGCGTGGCGGCGCCGTAGAAACGAGCTGTGAAGCGGAAGCCGTCCTTTGGTGCGGGCAGCCAGTTCTGGCGCTGTTTCGGGTCCGTCGGCTCGTCGTGTTGGACGTAAATCACCAGCTTGCCGTCCTCGGTGTGCAGCTTGCCGCGCTCGAGCATGAAGCTGTTGAGCGAATAGCGGTCGATCGGGTTATCGTAGAAATAGCCCTCGTTATCGTAGAGCGGCATTTCCCAGAACTCGGTAACCGGAGGCATGTTGTTCAGGTCGAAGGTGATCGTGTAGCGGTGCTCGCCCGTGAGCGGCCGGCCATCGGAATCATCCCAACAGTTTGCGGCCGTATGCGATCGGGAGGGAACGGGGGCGAGAACGGCCTGCAACCCGGACCATGCCCGCCATTGCCAGTTGGTGTCTTTGTAGCCAAGGTCGGTGTCGAACTTCCATCCATTCCGGCCTTCGGTGAAGTTCGCGGCCATCCCATCCAGCACTTCCTGCTTCCCCTCCTCGATCCCCGCCTCTACCGCAGCCGCGATCTCGGGTGTCAGTCGGGCGGGATCGAAGGGCGTGCCGGCCTTGAGTCCAAGGCGCTCGAAACGCGCAAAGGCGGTGACTTCGCGATGGCTATCGGTCTGTTTGGTGAAACTGGGATCGTTCAGCACCAGGCTGACCCAGCGCAGAAAGTCCACGCCGGTGAGCTTGCCCGGTTCACGGACCTTCTCCATGCCAGAATAGTTGGGATAGTCGGCTTTGGTCAGCGGCACATCCTCAGCCCTCACCTCCTTGCGTCCAGCAGCGATCCACTGGCTGAGCGACATGGCCGTGATGCGGTCCTGAATGGCGTTGACGGCCTGGAGCTCTTCCTCCGTATCGTCGGTGAGAGCGACGCGTGCCAGTACCCCGGCAAAGTCGGACTGAGACTGCACGATGTCGGCCCCAACGAACCCGTCGGGCAGCTTGCCGCTCCAGTTCGGGCCGATCAGCAACCGCCGAACGGGGCCGGGCGCATTGAACTGGCTGCCGATCATGTGCCACCAGCGCGCGTAGTTATCGTGAAGTTGGACGCTCCAATAATGATCCTCTATTTCGGGGACGATAATGACCGCGGGTTCCTGGGACAGATCAAACATGCCAACACCATAGAGCGTGGTGGCATTGGGTGTCGTAGCGACGCGCGGCAAAGCCTTCATCGGTGTGCGGTCCCAATGCAACCGGTTGATGCCTGCAGCGTGCGGGTTCAGTTCATTCTGTGCGAAGTTGTAGCGCAGATGATAGATCGCAATCGGATGCATGCCCCACAGGAACACTTCCTTGGCGATTTCCTTCGCCTCGGCGCGAGTGAGTTTCTCATCAGCTCTAGTTGCCGCTAGCGGCGTGAGAAGCACTGCGACGAACAATGCCGCTGCTGACACTGATGTCGTGGCGACAAATGCGGCTGCCATCGGAATAGTGGACAACCAAGCTAGCGCATTCATTCGTCTCGCCTCCGGAAGACTATTGGCCGACAAACACTATGGCTTGAGATTGAACTCGACTTCCTCGACGCTCTCGGGAAAGGCGGCAGTGAAGTTGAAGTCCTCAATGTCCCCGCCAATGCTCCACGCGTTCATTTGCGCCATGAACTGAGGCTTATTGTCGTCGGCGACGAAGTCGATCACGAAGCGGCGCGGTAGAGGCGTCGAGTCAGCCTCGATCCAGATCTGCCAGTCGGCGCCCAGGCTTTCGAACGAAAGCTGATGGCAGGGCACCCCATCGACCATTCGGAGACCAACGTACTCCGCAGAAACGATGTCTTCGCCAAGCGTCTTGTTGATGTTGGAATAGAACAGGTCGGCGAGCGGAAGTTGGGCGTCGTACTCCTCGATAACTTGATCGAGCATTGCATCGGTCGTCCCTTCGAAATCGAGGCTCATGACTTGGTTGGCATCGCGCCGCCAAAGGGTCACTTTCGAGCCGTCAAACCAGATCGTCGTGGCGCTGCCGTCATCGCCTTCGGCCTCGATGTAGAGGTCCTTTGGCCGCTTCAGCAGGACTCTGCTCGCACGGCCAGCCTTGATCTTGATTCCTGACTCTAGCACCACATCGAAGAATGTCGTGGCGCGGAACGATATCGTTTCGCTGCCGCCAAGGTAGTCGGACATGCCCTTGAGAATGGTGAGAGCCTCTTCATCCATCGGGCTCTTTTCTTCTTGGGCTGAAACTGGCGCCCAAGACATGGTGGCGACAATCGCGGTGATGAAGCTCGCTGAGATCAGCCTCAAAACCCGTGCGTGTATTGTACGACCAGACATCATGTCTTCTTCTCCCAATCGAGAACCTGCGTAAGGCCACGCACTATCGGCGTCGCTTGATATTCTTCTTCGCCTTGTTGTAGCCCTTCTTGTAAGCGCTCTTCGTGGCGCTCCTTACGCCCCGATACGCGCCATAAGTCACGGCCGCACCAACTGCCGTCCTTGCGACCGTCCTACCCGGGGCGTAGTAGCCACTCCTGCCGTGGCAGCAGTATCTGTCGTAAGGGGGATAAGGATGGCTATGGCAGCAGTGAACGAACAGGAGTCCGTCATAGACGTAGCCGGGACTGTCGGACCGAGAATAGTTATCGAAGCCGAACTTGAATGGCGCCGCAGAGATCGCGGAAGGCACGAGAAGCGCAACCGCCGCAGCAAGGGCTGCAGAGTGCAGGTGTTTCAGTCGTCTGTTCATCTTGCTAAACCTCTTGTTCGATAAAGCCCTTCTCCAACCTCACTCTTACCTCTCAGCTCATTTGCTCCTATGGCGAGACCTTTTCGGCGTTGGGTGCTTCCCAGGTCTTCATCTTGTCCAGGTCCGCCTCGTAGATCCGCAGCACGATGTCCATGTCCTCGTCCTTGCGGTTGATCGGTAGCCAGTTCTCCTCGGGCACGCCCTGGGGCTTCTCTGCGGCGACATAGACTTCGATGCCGCCGTTCTCGTCGAGCTGCATCCCAGCGTTCTCGCCCACGCTGTACTTCTTGCGGTCGTTGGGGATGAAGAAACCGTTGTTCAGGTCGTACAGCGTCATGGACCAGAATACATCCGTGGGAGGCATCTCGTCCGCCGACATGCGGATCACGTAGTCGTTCATGGCGTTGATCGGCGAGCCGTCGGCGGTGGTGACAGCGGGATAGACCGCCTCGACGGCGGGCAGACCGATCGGACCGATCACCGACTGGAACAGCAACAGTTCCAGGGGCATTTCCCCCTTGGGCTTGAACTTGTCGAAGCGCTCTTTCTGGTGAAACGCCGCGTCCGAGGCCTTGGCCATCTCTTCGCTGAAGATGCGCTCAGAGACGGCGCGGACCTTCGCGCCGTCGATCTTCGCCACCTTGGCGGCGTCGTAAGGCTGGCCCGGCACGACACCCAGCGGCTCATAGGCGGCCAACAGTTCGCGGTCGAGCGCGTCGTTCGGGTCGAAAGTGGTGTGATTGAACACGAACTGCATCACTTCGAGCAGATTGTCCCCAAAGACGTCGGCGTCCTTCTCACCGACCGGCGGGAACGCGATGTCGTCGATCGGCTTGGCCGCTTGCCCGCGGAATTCGGACAGGGTGACCGCCTTCACCTGCTGCATCTGGCCGACGATGCGCTCGAATCTGGCCTCATCCTTTGCGTGGGGCATGATGCGCAGGACCGCGGAGATGAAGTCGCCAGAAGCCTCGAAGATATCATCGACACCTTCCACCGGCTCGCCGTCGTAACCCTCCGTGCGCGCGCTGTAGAACAGCATCGTCTCCGGCTTTTCGAAGTCGTCGAGCCGGGTCGACTTCGGCACGTTCACGTAGTGGTCGTAGCCGGTGACCATCAGCGACACGTAGTCCGAGTCGAAGGCCGGCATCTCGAGGATGACGGGGTCCTTGCGCAGGTCCAGCAGGCAGCTGATATAGAGCGTATCGTTGTTGGGCCGCGCGATCTCCCGCATCGTGTGATCCTTGAGCTCGGTGTCGGCATCACAGGTATTCCAGCCGCCCTGCTTCAGCGCGAACTTGTTGTTTACGTTGTACATCGCGACGTACTGATAGGAGCGTTCGACAAGGTTCTCGACATCCGCGTCGCTAAGCTGGCCGCTCTGTTCGTTGGTCATTTCTGTAGATGGCTGAGCGGCTTTTTGGGCCGCCTCCAGCACCTCTGATGTGGCCTGTTTGGCCTTTTCCAACACGTCTCGCGCCGCTTCGCTGGCCTTGTCGAGGGTCTTGGTGGCTTCGCTAGCTTCGTCCAGGGCACGCTCGGTAACGTCCTTCTCGGTCTCCAGGGCCGAGCTCGCGATCTCCTTAGCCCGTTCGATTGCCGCCAAGATGGCCTGCTTGGCTGTTTCGATTGCTTCGTTCGTCGCTTCTTTCGCTTGTTCGATCGCCTCTTGAGCCGACTGATCATCATCAGCGGTGGAATCGCCGGTGTCGGCTGACCCCGCCAACGCAGGCCCAGGCTCGCTCTCTTGTTGTGCGAGTGTCAGTGACGGGGCGAACGATATCGCGGAACCGACGAGCACAGCTAAGCTAATTGCCCGCAACGAGAGCGCTACTTTCATGGTCGCATTTCTCCTCGGTTCTGCCTCAACCACCTACCAACCCTAGCCTTGAGCGCAGCCGCGGCGACCTGACATGCATCAACGAACCGGAAATCCTGCAAAATATAGTGAGGTAACGGTTCAGTAGAGGAGTATGTGATGTCGGTTGCTCATTTTTGTCGTTCGGTCGGAATGTTCACGTTTCTCGCCCTCTTGGTTGGCGGCTTCTCTGCTGCTGCCAGTTGCGCAGAGTTCAGCTTCGATCAGGAAGCGCTTCCTGAAGCGAAGCCGTGGACCTCACAAGACTTCAAGGACGATCCTGAAGACTTCCAATTCGTAATCATTGGTGACCGTACTGGGGGTGCGAACGTGCAAGGCACCTTCAAGTTGGCGATCGGTCAGCTCAATCTGTTGCAGCCGGAGTTCGTAATCAATGTCGGCGATTTGATAGAAGGCTACAGCGACGACAAGGCCGAGCTGAATGCCGAGTGGGATGAATCAGACGGCATGCTGGATGAGCTTGAGATGCCGTTTTTCCGCACCCCCGGCAACCACGATATTGCGAACAAGGACGCACAGGAGGTCTGGCGTGAGCGGTACGGCGCTAGTTACTACTACTTCGTCTATGACGACGTGCTGTTTCTCGTGCTCGATAGCGAAGACCCGCCCCGTGAGGCTCCCGAGGGCATTAAAGAAAAACTCGGCCTCTACAACCGACTCCAGACGGAGGACCCCGAGAAGGCAAAGGCGATGTTGGCCGAGTTCATGTCGGACGAATCGGTCGTCGCGGGACTCGCAGAGCCCGTGGTGTTCGGCGATGACCAAATTGCCTTTATCAAGGAAACGCTCGCAGAACACCCCGACGTGCGTTGGACTTTTCTGTTTCTGCATGAGCCTGCCTGGGAAAAACCCTCAGATAGCTTCAAAGCGGTGCAACAGTTGCTCAAGGACAGAAACCATACGTTCTTCGGGGGACACCTGCACTATTACGACTACGACAACATCGATGGTCGTGAACACATCACGATGGGACCCGCAGGTGCCTCATTCCACCAAGAAGGCCCGGGCAATGTGGACCACATCATGTGGGTGACCATGACGGACGACAGTCCTCGTATCGCCAACATTGCGCTCCAGGGCATCTTCGATCGCAAGGGCCTCGACCCCGAGCTCTTCGGTGCATACGACCGCAAAGGGGCGGAGAAGTCGGACGCGAGCGGAGAGAAGGAGCAGGCGACTCCTGAGGAAACAGATAAGCAGTGACTGAGTGATCAGTCGCAGATGGACCATTGTAGCCGAAATCCCGGCCGATCAGCACTCTGCCGTTTAGATGCTGAGGGTGCGATATAGACTGAAGAAGGTAAAGGACCATGAAGCGAAGCTGTCCCAACGCGCCGCTTATCAGCTGGTTATTCGCCTTCACGCTAGGAGAGAGCATCGCAACGGCAGCCGCCGCTCAGGAAGCTTTGTCGTGACCGGAAGTTGGGTATGGCCAAGTTGGCTTACTGACTGCACCCCGGGTAATAAGAACGCCAAGAAAGTAGGGGGTCGTAGATGCGGAGGATTCTAATTGCCGCTGGAATTGCCATTCTGACTACAGGGTCAGCTTGGGGCCAGACGCCCGAGCGGCCTGTGCGGCTGGTGCTGCAGATCACGGTGGATCAGCTGCGCGGTGACCTGATCGATCGCTACTCGGCGGGTTATGGCGAGGGCGGTTTCCGGCGGCTCCTTGATGAAGGTATGTTTTTTGTTGATGCGCATCATCGCCATGCCAACACCGAGACGGTGGTCGGCCACACGACCCTTGCCACCGGCACTGACCCCGCAGTTCATGGAATGGTCGCCAACGTCTGGCTCGACCGCGGGTCCGGCAAGTTGACATACAACGTCGAGGACGCGGACTATCCCCTGGTTGGAGAGGGCGGAGGCGTTGATGCGAGCACCGAGATTGATCCGACACAGGCTCTCGCCTCGACTCAGGGTCGCTCGCCACGCGCCATCCGGACGACGACAATTGGAGACGAGATTGCTCTGTCCATCGGGCCGGAGGCCAAGGTCTTCGGCGTCTCGGTGAAGGATCGCGGGGCAATCACCTTGGCCGGCCACGCCGGGACGGCCTACTGGTTTTCCAAGTCCGGCGGCCGCATGGTCACCAGCACCTTCTACAAGGAGGCCTATCCCGACTGGGTCGATGCCTGGAACGCTAAGGGCATCCCGGCCTCCTACGCCGACAAGTCATGGGAGCTTCTCGCGGAACCGGCTGCCTACCTCTTCGGCGACGCCGACGACCAGGCATGGGAGACCGACTTCCCGGGCTTCGGCCGGACGTTCCCGCATCCCTACGGACCGGCGGACGGTGAATATTTCACGACGCTGCTCACCCTGTCGCCCGCCGGCGACGAGATCGTGCTCGACTTCGCGAAGACTCTGATGGCCGAGGAGGAGATCGGCGCAGACGATGTCACGGACTATCTGTCAATCAGCTTCTCCGCGACTGACTACGTCGGGCATTTCTTCGGAGCTTCGAGCCTCGAATCCGAGGACAATTTGCATAGGCTCGATCGTACACTGGGCGCTCTTCTTTCTTATGTCGACGAGACGGTGGGCCTCGACCGAACACTCGTTGTCCTCTCGGCCGATCACGGTGCCTCGGAAGCTCCGGGATACCTAAACTCGTTGGGTATCGGCGGCAGCTACTTCAACTTCAATGACATCGACACGACGGAGGCCATTACGGCCCTGAAGGCGGAGTTCGGTGTGGCGGAAGAGCTCGTCGATCAGTTTTTCCAGCCTTATCTCTACTTGAACCGTGAAGCGATCGCAGCGCGCGGCCTCGGCTTCTCCATGGTGTCGCGGCGGGTGGCGGAGGAGCTTCGGGACTTCCCGGGCATAGCTTACGCGGTCTCGAGTGACGACTTGCGGGCGGGCGCAGTGGCGAAAACGCCGGTCACCGAGGCGGTGTTGGCGAACTTCAACGAGGACCGGTCCGGTGACATCTATGTAGTCTTTGAGCCGCAGTGGTTCGTCTCGGAATTTGATGGAAAATCGGTGACGGGCTCGCATGGCTCTCCATGGGCCTACGACACCCACGTGCCGGTGATCTGGATGGGACCGGGAATCGAGCCCGGCCGGATCGCACGGCGAGTAGAGACCGTGGACGTAGCGCCGACAATTGCAGCCTATCTCGGCGTAAGGCACCCGAGCGGCACGCGCGGAAGGGTGATGACAGAAGTAACTGACTGAGCCGATTGGGGATCATATAATTGAAAACGGCATTGTCAGAGTAAATTGGCTTGAGCCTCCTGGCGAGGTTCCTTAGCTTCCGGCGATGCGCAATCCCTTCCGTTGTTTCAACAGCTCGCCAGAGGTGATCCGCCTCACGGTGATGATGTACATCCGCTATCCGCTATCGCTACGGCAGGTCGAGGATATTCTGTTCGAGCGCGGCATCGACATCTGCCACGAGACGATACGATTCTGGTGGAGTCGCTTCGGTCCGATGTTCGCCAACGAGATCAGAAAACGTCGTCTTCAGACTCGATCATATTCGCACTGGCGCTGGCACCTGGATGAGGTGTTTGTCAGGATCAATGGAGAGACGCATTATCTCTGGCGCGCGGTAGACCACGAAGGCGAGGTGCTTGAGGTCTTCGCGACGAAGCGCCGAGACCGTAAAGCGGCACTGAAGTTTATCAAGAGGATGATGAAACGCTATGGCCGGCCAGGTTCGATCGTGACTGACCGGCTTCGCTCCTACGGTGCTGCAATGAAAGTCATCGGCAATGACGCCAACCAGGAGTGCGGTCGCTGGCTGAACAACCGAGCTGAGAATTCACACCAGCCATTTCGACGACGAGAACGAGCGATGGCGAAGTTCAGGGACATGCAAACTCTCCAAAAGTTTGCCGCCGCCCATGCCTCGATCCACAACCACTTCAACCACGACCGCCACCTCAACCGTCGCGGCATCTTCAAACAGAACCGCACTTCCGCCTTAGCCGAGTGGCGTCAGCTGGCGGCCTGAACGCTTCAGACCAGCACCCTTCGCAGGTCCGCTTAGATTTGTCTGACAATGCCCGCAAATCCCCAGAGTCGGTCGATTAGCCAGAAGGCACTGACCGCTCCAATACCGTACGCGGTGATCCTCCGGGCGGCGATTGGCCAGTCCCGTTGCACGTCAAGGGCTCGCTTCAAGATTATGAATCCCAGGAACACGGCGGCAACGAAGGCAATCTGACCCAGCTCGACGCCAATATTGAAGGAAGCCAGTGCCAATGGGATTTCTGTCTGCGGCAGTCCGATCCGCGACAGGGCCCCTGCAAAGCCCAACCCATGCAGTAGACCGAAAGCAAAGGCGACCAGCCAAGGCT
>Ga0316193_10004088_pt1 | contig 10701 bp, 10 predicted proteins | sample MerIslsedime2_MG_FD_207735 | JGI IMG/M metagenome (GOLD analysis project Ga0316193, IMG submission 207735) | Coastal sediment microbial communities from Maine, United States - Merrow Island sediment 2 | ecosystem: Environmental > Aquatic > Marine > Coastal > Sediment | place: USA: Maine... | reverse complement strand
CATGCTGATAATGACAGTCGCCATGGCGACGAGCATTGGTGCCAGGACGAGTTGGGCGCTGCGAAAGAAGTACAGCATCAGTGCGAAAATCATCAGCCCGGCGAGCGGTGCGGAAATACCCATTTGTATGAACATGTCGTGTCCGAACGTGTCCTCGGCAACAGGCAAGCCGGTGATGTGATATGCGTCGCTCGAATCAAGCTTTTCAATTAATGCCTGAATCTCCTGCGATAACGGGTAGCTCAAGTCTTTACTCGCGATCGGGACGTAAATGGTCGCTGCTTTGCCGTCGCCCGAAACCAGCGAGTCTTTTAACAAGGGCAGACGATCGACCTTGTCGCGGATTTCCAGGGCCTGTTTCTCGGTAACAGGTGCGTCGCGCATCATCCACTCAAAGCGGATCATGCCCGGACCTTCCTGGTCGATGTTGTCGACTTCGGAGAGTGATGCCAGGTCAGGCGCGATGACACCGTCCAGCGCAAGTATGGATTTGCTCAGGCTATGCAGTGCCGTCAGCGATTCGACGTTGTAGATGCCATTTGGATGGTCTTCATTTACAACACCGATCACGATCGCGTCGTTGTAGGTAAAGCGCTTCTCAACCGCGTTGTGAAACACGCGATCGCTTTGATCGATGGGCAGCATGTTCTCGGGATCGGTATCGATCTGTATGCGCGTCATCAGTGCGCCCATGATCACTACGAACAGCATGATGACGGCATAGACCGTTTTTGGCCGTTCGGTGGCGACATGGATAACTGCGTTTTTCATCGGGCAAGAATCCTTCGATAACTTCGGTTCATATCAGAGGACGCTAATATATGCTAATAAAGTAATTTAGTAAAGACTAAATTATAGACATCTAAATTAGTATCGTCTATATTACACCCTATCACTACCAATGCTATCGCGGTGAAAAGGCCATGAATTCACAAAGAACCACGAATAAACCGGTAGCTATGCCTTCTTCAGTGGAGCAGATGAGCGGGCACGCCGAAGATGCGGCGAGCCTTATGAAGGCGCTCGGCAACGAAAGCCGCCTGATGATCCTGTGCTTGTTGGCCGATGGTGAACGTTCGGTCAGCGACATCAATGAGGTTGTTCGGCTGAGCCAGTCGGCGCTTTCCCAGCAACTTGCCCGGCTTCGCGCAAAGGGCCTGGTCAAGACGCGACGTGAGTCGCAGGCTATTTTTTATTCGCTGGCCGAAGGGCCGGCCGATCAGGTTATTCGCCTGTTGCACGACATCTACTGCGGAGCCGGCCTGGTTGCGCATAAGGAGAACCACTAATGGAATGCGGATATGGGTTTGGCAAGAAAGTTGATCTGAATTTTGATGCGGCTATTGCGAAGGTCACCGAGGGGCTGCAGACGGAAGGTTTCGGTGTTCTTTCCGATATCGATGTTGCGGCCAAACTTAAAGAAAAGCTCGGTGAGGACATCCCTCGTTATCGAATTCTGGGTGCCTGTAACCCGGCACTGGCACATAAGGCAATCAGCGCCGTTCCCGATATCGGTTTGTTGTTGCCTTGTAATGTTCTGGTTCGCGAAGATGATGACGGCGCCGTATTCATCAGCTTTATGGATCCGAAAAGTGTGATGGCACTTGTTGATGACCCGCGTGTCGAGCCCGTCGCCGCAGAAGTAAAAGCCAGATTGGAGCGCGTTCTCGAATTGCTCTAGAGTGCGCCGCTCAGCGCGCCGATCGCGCTGCGTCATGTTTGAGTTGCATGACCTTGCCGCGACTGACGTAGAGCAAGTCGCTTATCTTCAGGACGAGCGAATCTTCGTACTTGTCGAGTTCACCGTCCGCGTAAGCAATTTGCCAAAGCAGCGCAATGATTCGCGCTTTGTCGACCTCATCAAGATGCTGGTGCAATAATTGTGTGAATTCGTACACGGATACGAGTTCTTCTGCGGCCTCACCCGCGACATTGACGAGTTCAGCAGCCTCTTCGGGCGTGAGCTTGAAATGCGATTCGATTAGTTTCAGGACACGATCGAACTCGCTCTCCTGGAACACATGATCCGCGCGAGCGACATCAACCATGAGTACAGCGGTTGCCAGACGTATCGCCGCATCATGATCTTCAGTAGAGGCCGCGGCCGAATCAGCGCCGGCAATGGTCTCGACGACTTGAATGAATAGTCTCCTGAGCATGACAGGACATTAGCATTGTTCATGTAGAATTCGCACCCCGAACAACGAAGAGTACGAATCTAATGAAACGTCTGAGCGCCCTAATCGCAACGGTCTCTCTCGCCACACTTGCGTGCAGCCCGAATGGGCAGCTCGTTGCAGTCGACGGCGCATCGGCCTATCAAATTGATGACGCGAGCGTCGATGGCATCGGCAAGTTCTATATGGGCCGAGAAATCTCACATGTAATGGGCCATCTCGCCGCAGCCTGGCTTGAGCGGCCTGACCGCGAACGCGAAGAGCGCACCGACTTGTTGATCGACAACCTGCCGCTCGCCGAAGACAGTGTCGTCGCAGACATCGGTGCTGGCAGCGGGTATTTCACCTTTGAAATCGCGCAACGGGTGCCGCAGGGAAAAGTGCTCGCCGTAGATATTCAGCAGGAGATGCTCGACATCATCGCCGCGCGGCAGTTGGCGGGCGCGATTACGAATATCGAGACAGTAATGGGTACGGAAGACAACCCGAACTTGTCGGCAAGCAGTGTCGACCTGATTCTAATTGTCGATGCGTATCACGAATTTTCTTACCCGTACGAAATGGGCGTCGCCATGGCAAGATCGTTGAAACCCGGTGGTCAACTCGTGCTCATCGAGTACCGCGCGGAGGACCGCTCGGTACCCATCAAAGAGCTGCACAAGATGAGTCAAAAGCAGGCGAAACAAGAGATGGCTGCGGTGGGCCTCGAATGGGTGCGCACCGAGGATTTCCTGCCGCAACAGCATTTCATGGTGTTTCGCCGGCCGTTATAGAGCTGCTGCCTTCGGGAGGCAGGGGCCGGAAGTTCGAATCTTCTCACCCCGACCACGTTTTTCCCGATTTATCAAGTACTTAAAACCCCGACAAATCCTGTCAAGGTTACCTAAAGAGTGCTTGTCACACTTTTGTCACACTCGTTTCTGACGTAAGGATGAAACGATGGCGTCGTTTAGAAAGCGTGGATCGAACCAATGGCAGGCGCAAGTCCGCAAGAAGGGCTACCTGTGCCTCCTATTTAATCGTCACACTTGATTTTGTTATCTTTTTTCGTTGAACCAAGTGGGCGTATTTACGTGTGGAAGTGGCTCAAAGTAATCCTCGGAACGCTTCGATCGAGCGTTCGAAGCCGGCATGAGTAGGCACTCGAGAACCTGGCACTGCGACAGCAGCTGGCAACGCTGAAGTTTCATCGTTCCCGGCCACGATTGTCGGATTCCGACCGTTTGTTTTGGGTGGCATTGAGTCGCTTTTGGCCCAAATGGACGAATGCCGTCCATATTGTGCAGCCGGCGACCGTGATTCGCTGGCATCGGCAAGGATTTCGTTACTACTGGCGCTGGAAGAGCCGGCGCCGCGGGCGTCCCCGGATTGATACGGAAGCCAGGCAACTAGTGCGGAAAATGTGTTTGGCAAATCCACTTTGGGGCGCGCCGCGAATACACGGAGAGCTTCTGAAGTTGGGTATCGTTTTCTCTGAAGCAACTGTTTCCAACTACATGGTTCGCCGCCGCTTGGGCTGCACAGCAACTGGTCGAAGCTTGTGGCATGGACGAAAAACCGAAATATCTACTCTGTGATCGCGATGCCATTTACGGAAAGCAATTTTCGCAACGAGCTCAAACTCTCGGCATTAAGGAAGTTCTCACTGCTTATCGTTCGCCGTGGCAAAACCCGTACGCAGAACGCGTCATCGGTTCTATTCAGCGCGAATGCCTGAACCATGTCATCGTTCTTGGTCCCAGACACTTGAAGCGGATCCTGACTCGATACGTCGACTATTACAACGGTGTGAGGACACATCTCTCCTTATCTAAGGACGCACCCGATCGAAGGCCGGTACAAACTGCCTCCTGCGGCCGAATTGTCGAACTAAGAAGAGTCGGTGGGCTCCACCACCAATACATGCGAGTAGCGGCTTGATATGGCCATTTTGATTATTTAGGAGGGACAGGGGCAATCTAGGCGACTTGCTTGCGTACAAATGAAATGCGTGGAGTCTTACCCGCCTTGGCGGCCATTTTCACCAGGTATTCGATGGAAAAGCCACTTACTTTCCCGCTGATGATCTTGCTGATCTTCGGTTGAGGCACATCAAAATACGCCGCTGCCTTCGTTTGCGTCAGCTTTTTCCGTTTAATGAACTTCTCGATCTCGACCGCCAAATCGACCCGCATTGCCAATGCCACAGCTTCCTCGTCCGTAAAGCCAAGATCCTTGAAAACGTTGCCCTTCGTAACCTTTCTCTGCATAACTAGTACTCCCTTTCTCTACTTTCTCACTTTCTGTCAAACGCTTTTAGTCGCTCTTTCGCGGTATTGATATCGCTCTTCGACGTTGTTCTGCTTTTCTTAATAAAACAGTGCAGCACCACGATATCGGTGCCCTTTCTGGCCACGTACATCGTCCGAAACTGATTGTTGCGATCGCGTGCCCGCAGCTCGCGGACGCCTGCACCCACTGTTCTCATTGGCTTCGAGTCCAATGGCATTTCGCCAATCTGCAGCCGCCGCAGATCTCCGCCCAAATCCGCACGAACCGCTTTAGGGAACGCCTGCAACACGTCGAGCGAATCGCCCAACCAGACAACGTCCTTTTCGTCCTTGCTCATGGACGATGATTATACCAAATAAGGTCTAAGTAACAATCGTAGGCCGTCACAATTTTGTCACAGTGCGAAAGTGATCCAACGTGATGTAGCGTGATCGAACGTGATCCAGCGTTACCGTATGTGATTGATCCGATTCGTGTTATTCTTGTAACTCATTGATAACCAACGAGTTGATAATTGCCTTCGGAGGGCAGGGTTGAAACTGCTAATTTTCGGAGGGTCGGCGAAACTCGAAATCTGCGTTTAGTGATTCGAGGACACGGGCATCGCGCTGGTAGATGTCGTTATAGAATCGAACGCGTTCCATGTCGGTGACACCGACGGTGCCATAGAGAAGCATGACGGTCAGCGGTTCGTCCAGGAACACTGTTTGAGGCTTCTCGCTGTCCAACAATACCTGTATCGATTCAGAGTTCCATTTGGCCGGGTTGTTGAGCATCAACTCAGCTAACACGAAGGGGTTTTCGACCCGAATACAGCCGGAGCTGAATGTACGCTCCGCGCGCTCAAATAATGCTTTGCTCGGTGTGTCATGCAAGAACACGAAGTGCGAGTTCGGGAAGATGAACTTCACACGACCCAGTGCATTTGTTGGTCCGGGTCGTTGCACGAACTGGTAGGGGGGCAGGCGTCCCGCTCTGTATTTTGACCACTCTACCGATGCAGGATCGACCTTGTTGCCATCGCGATCAATCAGATCCATTTCCTTTCTGGCAAGATAGCCAACGTCTTTTTGGACGGCGGGAAGGATATCGTTAGTCAAGATGCCGGGCGGTACGGTCCACGTCGGATTGAACTGCAGGTACTTTATCTTCGCCGTGAACACAGGGGTCTGTCGATAGAAGCGACCAACCTGTGACCGGCCCGACCAGACAATCTTGCGGTCCCGGACAAAGAACGTCTGAAAGGCAGCGATATTGGTAACAACAAGCTCATCTTCCATATCGCGAACAACCCAACGGAGACGTTCAAGGTTGACGCGAATCTGGTCAACGCGCTCGTCCACGGTGATGTTCATGGCAGCTAGCGTCTGTGCGCCGATCACACCGTCCGCGTCGAGATTGTGCCTGTCCTGAAAATTCCGCACACCCTGTTCGAGTGCCGCATCAAATACCCGGGAACGATTATCTTCCGATTGAGGCAAGTCCGCCGTTACCGTCAACCGCTTCCGGATAACCGAAATTTTCTCATTTTCCATGCCCGACCTGAGCGTTGGTCCGGCGTCGACAAGCGGCCAGCCCCCGGCATCCTTCAAGCCCCGGTACTCGGCAAGCACCTCCCTCAAGCGCCGGTAGATTGGGCCACGTTCAAGGAGTTCTTCGATAAATACAGCAATTGAATCGGCGTCGATGGCCTGCTGAACAAGCGTTACCGGATCGCGCCCATCCGGCCTCTGGCTCCAGTTCCAGTTCTCATCGAGTTGCGCCGGGTCGACTTTGCCGAAAACCAAATGATTGCCGTAGCGACTGAGGCTTTCAGTAAGCAGTATGTCCAGTTTTCCCTCGACGTCTGCGTCATCAGGATTCTGGCGGTGTGCGTCGACAAGGCCCGAAAGTTCGGCGTGAAGATAATCACCCGGGTCCAGGCCCTCTTCGTAGGACTTACCAATGAGATCGACGAATTCGCCAATTTGATCATCGTCGGTCCAGGCCGGTGTAAACTCTCGACGTGAGTAAAACTCCGGGATGATGCTGGACGCGGCCAGAGCGGCGCCAGCAACCGTTACCTCAGAGCCGAGCAACAGCTGTTCAGATAAATACTGAATCTGCTCGTTGCTGCTAGTCTGAGCCTGTGCAGTAGCAGGTAAAAATGCGAGCAGTGTCAGGAGCAGAACTGAGACTTTCAAGACCATGGAAATACCTTTGTGCGAAATCACTCGATCATTCTATTAATTATCACTCTTGCGATCGCGCCTGTCGCGACGACAGACTCGAAGACGGACGAACGACAACTGTCGCTCTATCATACACACACGTCCGAGTCGTTAACGGTGACGTATTATCGTGAGGGTCAGTACGTGCCGTCAGCGCTCGCGGAGCTCAACCACTTTCTCAGAGATTTCCGAACGGATGATGTCGCGAATATGGATCCTGCTTTGTTCGACATTCTTTTCGATATACAGATCGAGTCTGGCAGCACCGGCACCTACCAAATCATATCGGCATACCGATCACCCGCGACCAACAAAATGCTGCGTAACAAATCGAATGGCGTAGCCAGGAACAGCCAGCATTTACTGAGTAAGGCCATCGATGTGCGGCTGACCGACATCGACACCGCTGAACTGCGTGACGTCGCATTGTCACTACAGCGCGGTGGCGTTGGTTACTATAAGAAATCAGACTTTGTGCATGTGGACACGGGGCGCGTCCGGCGCTGGTAGGCGATCGAAGTCTCTGTCAATTCGATCTACCAATGGCCACTCAAATACACGTAAGCCCCCTCGAACTCGGTGATCATCCGACCGCGCCAAATATTGCTTTTCTTTACGTCCGCATTCAGCTCGAACACTTGATATTTGGCCCCGACTCCGAAGTGATCCGTGAGCTGATAATTAGCGCCTAGTGCGAGGTTGAAGATGCCGCCGGCATAATCTCCAACCGATGCCTGTAACCAGTCCAGCCGGCCCCCCACGAGCCACTTTGATGAAGGCGAATAGTAGAGCCACCCGCCGATATTGGGCAATGGGCCCGACGCGCTTACGGTAGAAGCTTCACCGAAGCTGATGATGATATCGCGCTCGATGAATGCGCCCGTTTTAAGCCAGTGAAGACCCAGGCCAATCCCGTAGTCGTACTTCGGGCTGCTGTCGAACGATCGTCCAAAAAATATTCGTGACAAAGTAAAACTGGTGCCGGCTGTTACGCTACTCCCTGCCTCAATGATATCGTCGCCCCATTCAATGTCAGTGGCGAGCACAGAGCTTTTGCTTCCCGATGAGTCGAAATATTGTGTGCGCAATGACCATTTTTTTCCGAAGCGCCAGGTGAGTTCCGCGGCAAAAATATCGTCACGCTGCCTGACACCCAGTTCATCATCAAAGTCGATGCTCCCGTTCTCCCCGCCGATCGAGCCATCAACCCGAACCGTAATGTCTCTCCGCGGCGAGTAAACACCGAGTTGCACACTGAATTTGTCACTAAGAAACGGATGCGCGTCTGCGACTTCGTCGGCCAGCGCCAGGCTGCAGCAAAACAGGCAGAAACCGGACCCGATTATCGTTGCAGCGACGCGTTTGATTTTAGCGACAGGGTTATTGAATTGGCAGATTTAAGCAGGCTCCGGGTTAACGTTTCTAATAAAAGCGACACAGTATCGTGCGATCGTGCCGGGAACAGGACTCTGTTCAACTCCATATAAGCTGTCGATTGGACTATCTCCCGCTGATTCTATCAGTGCAGAAGCAATTCCACGGCTAGAATCTGGCGCTTAGATAAAAAACCGGGCCATGATAGCGGACCCTGAGGGTTCCGTTAAGATCGTCGTTCTTCGACTGCAAGCGGATGCCGTAGAAGTTGTAGCCAAATCCAGTACCGAATTTATCACTGAACCTGTGTTCGAGATTGAGCGCAAGATACGCCATATAGCCCTCGTAGCGGTCGAAACCTAATGCGAACAGGTCGATGTCGGCACCTAGCAGCCATTTGTTGCTGAGCGGCACAGAGCCGAACACACCGAACGTCGGCAGAATCGTTTCGACCTGGACTCGTTCCGCATCATTCTGCACGTCGTTGTCCTGGACTCTGGAGTCATGAACCAATTGAGTCAGCCCCGCGGTCAGACCCAGTTCCTTTTGGCCGTCGCGCATCAATGAATAGGAGTACCCAAGACGCAATAGTCGTGATTCAGCACGGGTCGAGATGTTCGTTCCTTCAGGATAAAACGTATCTCCGAACCAGGTATCCCGTTGCAAAGTTGTAGTGGCAGTTCTCTCTAGCTCGAAGTATCTGAGATCAAACCGGTGATAGAACGCAACGCGATAGAGGGCCTCAAAGTGGGCGACCGTCTTTCTGTCGGTGACGCCCAGAAAGTCTTCTAACTCCAGGTCGTCTCCCGGTTGCGCCTCGGTGGCGTCGAGCAACAATTTGCTATCGATTTTGCTGCCAAAGGCACCCAATCGAAATTCCAGATCGGGTTCTTCCTGGTCACCGGCGTAGTCTCTCGGTTGGAACACGTCGGGGTTGTACGCGAGGCTTACGCTGGCAGACCAAAGACGGTCGCGATCTACCATCGGGCTTTGTTCAATCGCTGAATCAAGGAACTCAACCCCGACCTTCGTCTGCAACAACCAGTGAGAACCCAGCTCAAGACCGAGCGTCAGGTCGAGAGAGGTGTTGATAGCGGAGCCCGGGACGTACTCAGGGAGTCTTGATGTGGCTTCTTCGGGTCCAACCCCGAAATAGTAATCGCTGTAGCGGCTGTTCAAGTGCTTGAATTGCACACTGGGTACGATGAAACCGCGCTCGTGCTCCCAGGGACGTTTGAATTCAAGTTCGCTGGTAGAGCCGCTGTGTCGATTGGTTGCCTCCCAGTAGGTTCGAAACTGGACGTGAACGGGGAACCGGCGCCAACCGATCAAAGGTGCTAATTCTACCGTCGAGCTCCGCTCTTCCAGTCCGAGAAGGTCGTCACTGTTCGCGACTCCCGCTCCGAGCGTCTGGAAGCGGCCGATCAACCCGAGTTCCCAGTCATTGTCGGTGACGTAACGGAAACCAAGATTTTCGTCCTGAATAAGCAGCCAGTCGTTGGTCATTGACGAATGGCGAAAACTGGTAAGAATCGGGTAGGCGTATTTTGAGGTGCCGGACGCAAGGTACGGGTTTTGCCCGGCCGCTACAGACACGCCGAGGGCGTAGTCATTCAGATCATAGTCGCGAATATAATCCATCAACGACCCGGCGCCGGCATGCATGGGGGCCATCAGAAACAACCCACAGATCAGCCGCTCAAATCTCATCGTTGATTTCCGCGCACAACGGTTGGAAAAATCTTTTCATCATAATATTGAAACCAACCCGTAATTTTACGTGCCCTGCCCTGCTTGCGGACATAGTAACAAACGGTTTACGCTGTGCCCGAACACTGTTCTATCTCAAGAGGAACCCTGCTCGAAACCACGCTTCGTACTCCGCTGGTCATTCAATAGCGTCCATCAGAAGTACCAGGAAAAGGCGGGCTTGTGACGGAGGCCCGCCAGCGATCAGTCAGCGTCGTCACCAATATCTGACAACACAATTGAGTGCAGAGACTTGACTGAAACCATCAAAGTGCAGATCCGTGAAACGTATCCGTTATTGTTATTGATCGCCGCCTTCCTGGTGGCGGGCTGCAGCAAGAGCGAGCCTCCGGCAGACTATGGCGTTGATCAAGGCGCGACGTTTGCGGGAAGCTCATCGTGCCAAAGCTGCCACGAGGCCGAGTACCGCGACTGGATGGGGTCGCATCACGAACTCGCCATGCAGATCGCCGATGCCGATACCGTCCTTGGTGATTTTAACGACGCCAGTTTCGATTATTTCGGTACCAGCACGCAGTTTTTCACGCGAGACGACGGCTTCTATGTGCGGACAGCGGATGCATCAGGTGAGGATCGCGAATTCCGGATCGCCTATGCATTTGGCGTCGAGCCGCTGCAACAGTATCTGATCGAATTCCCGGGAGGGCGATTGCAGACGCTCGCGTTTACCTGGGACACGCGGCCGGAGTCCGAAGGAGGTCAGCGCTGGTTTCATCAGTACCCCGACGAGTACATTGCACCGGATGACGAACTGCACTGGACGGGTTTGCAGCAGAACTGGAATTACATGTGCGCCGAGTGCCATTCGACAAACCTGGAAATGGGCTTTGATGCCGCCAGCGACTCCTTTAATACAACCTACTCGGAAATAAGCGTCGGTTGCGAGGGCTGCCACGGAC
>Ga0316193_10004086_pt1 | contig 10701 bp, 11 predicted proteins | sample MerIslsedime2_MG_FD_207735 | JGI IMG/M metagenome (GOLD analysis project Ga0316193, IMG submission 207735) | Coastal sediment microbial communities from Maine, United States - Merrow Island sediment 2 | ecosystem: Environmental > Aquatic > Marine > Coastal > Sediment | place: USA: Maine... | reverse complement strand
TGCTGGCCAACCTGGACAAAAGGACTTCATGCAAGCATGTCGATGAACAATGCGGCTCCACGCTTGCAGCGCTGCAGATGGGATTCATGGAAATTGCCCAGGGCTATGCAGATGTCGTGCTCTGCGGGGGCATGGAACACATGGGGCGCATTCCCATGGGTGGTGAAGGAAAAATCGAGCTCAACTTGAGATTTTTCACGGACCCATCCCTGCGTCACTGGGATTTCATGACTGCCATGAATATGGGTCTTACCGCCGAGAATATCGCCGGAATGGGATTCTCAAGAGAGGAAATGGATGCCTGGGGCGTGCGTTCCCACCAACTCGCGTACAAGGCGCAGCAGGAAGGGTTCTTTGACGATGAGATCATGCCGGTCGATGTGCTTCAGGCAGACGGCTCCATGAAAACCGTGGATACCGACCAGGCCGTGCGCTCCGACGCGACTGCTGAAGGCATGGCGGCCCTGCGGCCTGCATTCAAGAAAAATGGAACGATTCACCCCGGAAATGCTTCACCGCTCAACGCCGGAGCTACAGCCCTGGTATTGACGACCCGGGAAATTGCCGAAGCCAGGGGCATGGAGCCGCTTGCAACGATCCGTTCCATCGGATTTGCAGGCGTCGAGCCCAACATCATGGGTATTGGCCCGGTCCCCGCCTCGCAGCGGGCGCTGGATGCCGCCGGCCTGAAAGCTTCCGATATCGACTACTGGGAAATCAACGAGGCCTTTGCCGTAGTGGCCCTGTACGCCATACGCGAGCTTGGACTTGATCCCGACAGGGTGAACGTCAAGGGCGGAGGCATCGCCATCGGACATCCGCTGGGTGCCACTGGAGGACGTCTGGTGGGGACACTGGCGCGCATCCTCAGGCAGGAAGGCGGCCGTTACGGCTGCGCGACCATGTGCTGTGGAGGTGGTCAGGGTGTGGCCATGATTATTGAAAACGAGCAGAAGTGAGGGAGTGGCCATGAACATTAACGATATCAAAACCGTTGCAGTAATTGGCGCCGGCGACATGGGTCACGGCATTGCGGAAGTTGCGCTTCTCGCTGGATACCAGGTCAATCTGTACGACATCAAGGACGAATTTATCAACACTGGCAGGCAACGCATATTTTCCAGTCTTGATCTGCTGCTGGGGAAAGGCAAGATCCCCGCTGAACTTGATCTGGCAATTCGCGGGAAACTGCTCAGGATTACGACCGATCTCGAAGAAGCAGTGGGCAACGCAGACCTGGTCATTGAAGCCATTCCGGAATTCATGGACCTGAAGAAAAAAGTATTCGCGGCCATTGATCAAGCAGCCCCTGCTCACACGCTGTTCGCATCCAATACTTCAACCATGAGTATCTCGGAGATAGCCACGGCAACCAGTCGCCCTGAAAAGGTGCTGGGTTTGCATTACTTCAATCCGGCCGTGCTGATGCGGTTGGTCGAGGTGATTCGGGCCGATAAAACTTCCGATGAAACCATGATGATCGGAATGGATTATGTAAAGAAACAGAAGAAAGTGGGAGTTTTCGTTAAGAAGGATGCCCCCGGCTTCATTGCAAACCGTGTCAACCAGGCGCCCGGCGTGCTGTTAGGCGAAATTGTGGAAAGAGGTGAAATTGAACCGATGGCACTTGATGCTTTCCTGCGCCTCACTGGAGCGGCGATGGGGCCTTGTGAGCTGATTGACTACGTGGGTGTCGATGTAGCTGTCAATGCCAGTAGATACTTTGAACAAACCCTGGGGCCGGATTACGGTCCTGCACCCCACCTCCTAAAAATGGTGGAAGAGGGCAAGCTGGGTAAAAAGACCGGTCAGGGGTACTTCAAATGGGTGGACGGGCAGCGGCCGGAAATCGACTTTTCCAAGGCAACGGATCGTTTCAATTTCCTGTGGCCCTTTTTCCTGCAAATAAACGAGGCGACGAAACTGATACAGGAAGGGGTGGTCGATACGCTCGACGAAGTTGAACTGGCCATATTAAACTCTTCCGGTACGCCCATCGGGCCGATCGGGATTGGACGGAGTATCTCCCGCCTCGACTTGATTGACGGCCTGGAAATGCTGGCGGCCAAGTACGAGAAGCCTCTATTCAAGCCGACGCGACGTGTGTTGGCGGGTGGTCATAAGTTCTGAAATTCAGTAATCCGGGAAGTGACGCCTGTCGCTTCCCGGTTCAAGTCCTTCAGGGCCCGCCATTTAACTCGGGAACTCGCCCGGTATCCGTTGATTTTTTCTTTGTTGCGCCCGACGATTGCAACAGACCCGAAGTTTTTACAGGTCTCTCCACGATGTCCCGACTCAATATAGGTTAGGATTTGATGAAGACATGCGAAATTGTCTTTTTCACAATAGCTTTCGGGACGGCCTGCTTGAATTTTGATTGAAAATCTCCAATTCTTGCGAATAATGGTTGGTGTAATACCTGCCTGGGACTGCCCCTCGATACAAACTGGAGGTAACAAGTTGATGCGTTACTTGATCTTGCTTGTCTGCGGACTGCTGTTGACACCAACAGCCTGGGCCGTTCAGGCCCTGTCTACCGAAGAACTGGTGTCGCACTGCGACATGTACCATGACCAGGGAGCTGAAAAAGACCGTATATTTTGCGTGAGGTATATCCAGGGCTTCATCGATGGCGCCGTGGCTACCGATGAGCGTGTGGCGCAGAACATCGTCAAGGAGTATGAAGAAAACGAGTCCTTCAGTCAGCGCGCGGCGCGCACCCGAATCGGCAGCCGTCTCGACCGTTACGGTTCCTCCGTTTACGCGGAGTTTTGCCTGGGTGATCCGGTGCCGCTGAAGGAAGTCGTCGAGCGGGTAGTGGACGGCCTGAAAGATCAAGCCCTTTTGGCGAACAATCCACTGGCGCGGGACCTGGTGTACCAGGCGCTGCGCACGAATTATCCCTGCAGTAAAATCGACTGATCCGGCGTGACCCCCGCACCCGATTCATCAGCCGAAATCCAGACAACCCGCGCTTACGTGGCACGGGTGGTGCTGCTGACCATTCTGCTGGCTGCGGCATGGCTACTGTGGTCCGGCTTCTTCAAGCCACTGATGCTGGCGTTCGGGGCCTTCTCATGCGCGCTGGTATTGATTACCGCGCATCGCATGCACCTGTTCGACACCGACGTTTTCCAATTGCGTTTCATGTCCAGGCTGATCCGATTCTGGTTCTGGCTTGGCCGCGAGATCGTCCGTTCCAGCCTTGAAGTAACCCGCATCGTGCTGAACCCAAGGCTGCCGATAAAGCCAACGGTCACTGAGTTCGACTCACATTGCGGGCATCCGGTCGACCGCGTCATTTTGGGCAACTCCATCACCCTGACGCCCGGTACATTGACCTTGAGCATCGACGGGCAGCATTTCACCGTGCATGCACTGACCGAAGCCGGCGCCCGCGATATCGAAGGCGGCGAAATGGATCGCCGCGTCAGCGAGTTACGGAGGCACTGATATGTACTACGTCGTCATCTTCGCCACCCTGGTCACCATGGCTCTCGCGCTGGTTCGCGCGTTGATCGGGCCGACCGTGTACGACCGCGTGCTGACCGTGAACATGTTCGGCACCAAGACCGTGTTGCTGGTGTCGGTCATTGCCTTCCTGGCCGGGCGCCCGGATTTTCTCGACCTCGCACTGGCCTATGCGCTGATCAACTTTATCGGCGTGCTTGCCGTGCTGGAGTTCTTCAAATCGCGGGCCGCGCGCCGCGAGCAGGAACGCAGCAGCGAACCGGAAAGCCCCCGCGGGGAGAGCGGCTGATGGATCCAGGGTTGCTCAGGATAATACTCGACACCATCAGCTGGATACTGCTAACTGCCGGAGGCTTTTTCGTGCTGGTCGGCGGTATCGGCGCACTGCGCATGCCAAACCTCTATACCCGGATGCACGCCGCAAGCGTCACCGATACGATGGGCGCTGTCCTCGTGCTTGGCGGTGTGATGGTCCAGGCCGGCTTGTCGCTGGCGACGATCAAGCTGGCGGCGATTTTAATGTTCCTGTTGATCACCAGCCCGACTTCGTCCTACGCGCTGGCGCATGCCGCATTACTGGCGGGAATCAAACCGGATGCCGGCAGTGCGGCTGACCGTGAGGTCCACGAATGACCGTCATCTTCGGCGTATTCCTGCTGACACTGTTGGTTATCACGGCCGTGGCCATAGTGCGTACGCAAAACCTGTTCGTTGCGGTTATGTTGCTGGGCATATTCAGCCTGCTGATCGCGGCCAATTTCTTTATTATCGACGCGGCTGACGTCGCACTCACCGAAGCCGCCGTCGGCGCGGGTATATCCACTGTGCTTTTTCTAGGCGCGCTGGCATTGACCTACGAGCACGAAAGAGTAGTGACCAAACACCGGGCCTTGTCGGTGGCCGTGGTGGTCTGCGCGACGCTGGTCGTGCTCTACGCGACCTTCGACAAACCGACCTTCGGCGACCCCAATGCGCCGGTCCACCAGCACGTCGCCCCCTGGTACCTGGAGAACGAGCCGAAGTTCATCGACATTCCCAACGTCGTGACAGCCATACTGGGTAGTTTCCGCGGCTACGATACCCTCGGTGAAGTGTTCGTGGTGTTCACGGCCGGTATCGGTGTGTTGTTCCTGTTGTCCGCCAGGCCCGGTACCGGCGGAGCACGCCGACCGGATAACAGCAAGAGTTCCGGGATCGGCCTGCAACACGACCTGATCCCGCGCATCGTTGGGCGGTCGCTGATTCCATTTATCCTGTTGTTCGGACTGTATGTCCAGTTTCACGGCGAGTACGGCCCGGGTGGCGGCTTCCAGGCCGGCGCGCTGATCGCAGCGGCATTCATTTTGTACGCACTGGTCGAAGGCGAGCAACGCACACTGGAGGTGCTGCCCAAAAACGCATTGATCGCCCTCACCTCGGCCGGCGCGCTGCTCTATGGCGGGGTTGGCCTGGCCGGCATCCTGCTGGGCTCCGAGTTTCTTGATTATTCGGTGCTGGCCACAAACCCGGTCACCGGGCAGCAGATGGGCATCATTCTCATCGAAGCCGGCGTGGGCATGACCGTCACCGGCGTACTGCTTCTCATCTTTCATGCTTTCGCGGCAAGGGATCAGGTCTGATGCAATTTCTCGGTATTTTCTATTACTGGGTATTCGCCATCCTGCTGATGATCGGCTTCTACGCGGTGGTCGCCAAAATCAACCTGGTTAAGAAGCTGATCGGCCTGTCGATCTTCCAGTCGGCCGTATTCCTGCTGTACCTGACCATGGGCAAAGTCACTGGCGGTACGGCGCCCATTTACCAGGATGACGTTGTCGGCCAGTTGTTCTCCAATCCACTACCGCAGGTGTTGATCCTCACGGCGATTGTTGTAGGCATTTCCACCACCGCGCTGGGCCTCGGGATCGTTGTCCGCATCAAGGAGGAATACGGCAGCATCGAAGAACTGGACATCCAGGAGATCGACCAGCGGTGATCCCACTGGAAACCCACTTACCGGCACTCCAGGTGGTTGTGCCGATGCTGCTCGCACCCGTGGTCGTGTTGCTCCGCCCGCGCGGGCTGGCCTGGGCAGCCGCCACGGCCGCCAGCCTGATGGCGCTGGCGATTGCCATCGCATTGACGCAAGGCACCTTGTCAGGTGAGCTTTACCGCTACGCGATGGGTGGCTGGGAAGCCCCCTACGGCATTGAACTGCGGGTAGATTCATTCAGTGCTTTGGTTCTGCTGATCGTTACCGGCGCCTCCAGCATCACCCTTCTGGCAGGCAAGGCCAGCCTCGATCGCACCATCGAGGCCAGCCGCCAGCCATTGTTTTATTCTGCCTGGCTGCTCGCGTTGAGCGGCCTGGCCGGCATCCTGGTCACGGCCGATGCATTCAATATTTTCGTCTTCATGGAAATCTCCTCGCTGGCCAGCTACGTTGTGATAGCAGGCGGGACGGACCGCAGGGCGCTGCCGGCTGTCTTCAAGTACCTGATCATGGGCACCATTGGCGCGACTTTCTACCTGATCGGCATCGGCCTGATTTACATGATGACCGGTACGCTGAATCTTGCCGACATGTCGCTGCGCATCCATGAAGTGGCGGACCAGAGACCGATCCTGGTCGCGGCCGGCTTCATTACCGTGGGCCTGGCGCTCAAGGCCGCGGTATTTCCACTGCATGTCTGGCTGCCCAATGCCTATACCTATGCGCCGCACGCGGTCACTGCGTTCCTCGCAGCCTGTGCCACCAAGGTTTCCCTTTACGTGCTGCTGCGTTTCGATTTCGTGGTATTCCAACAGAATCTGCTGGGCCATGAAGTCCAGTTCGCCGCCTTCCTGATGCCCCTGGCGGTGCTGGCCATTCTTGCCGGATCAACCGTTGCACTGTTCGAATCCAACATCAAGCGCTTGCTGGCCTATTCCTCCCTGGCGCAGATCGGTTATATCCTGCTTGGCGCCAGCCTGGTGAGCCTGGCCGGGTTGTCCGCGAGCGTTCTGTTCATGTTCAACCATGCGCTGGCAAAAGGTGCGTTGTTCCTGGCCGTGATGGCCCTGGCGATGGGCTATTCCCGGCTTGACCTGCAATCACTGGCCGGCGCGGCGAAGCACATGCCCTGGACGATGGCGGCCTTTGTCATCGCCGGTCTCAGCCTGATCGGCATACCCGGAACCGCGGGATTCATCAGCAAGTGGTACCTGGTGACCGCAGCCCTGGAAGCGGGCACGCTGGGCTATTTCCTGGTTGCGGTGATCGTGATCGGTTCACTGATGGCGGTTGTCTATATCTGGCGCATCATCGAGGCAGCCTGGTTCGAGCCGGAGGCCGAATCCGTTACAGTGATTCGCGAGGCGCCGGTCACCATGCTGATCGTTACCTGGGTGGCGGCGCTGTCCAACATCTACTTCGGGCTGGCCACGGATCTGCCGCGTGAACTGGCTAACGCGGCGGCCGAATCACTGCTGTGGCCGCTGCCATGAACATGGAGTCGCTGATACTCGCTGCCCTGATCGTTCCGCTGGCGGGCGCCCTGCTGATCGGCCTGGCCGGACGTATCAATCCCAACCTGCGCGAATTGGTCACTCTGACCACGGCCGGACTGCTGATTTTCTGCGTCTGGAGCCTGCTGCCGGCAATCTACCAGGGCGACCGGCCGGGCTTGCAGCTGGCAGAAGTGTTGCCCGGCATTCATATCGCCTTCCAGGTCGAACCGCTGGGCATGATGTTCGCAGCGCTGGCTTCCGGCCTGTGGCTGGTGAATTCGATCTACTCGATCGGCTACATGCGCGGCAACAACGAGAAAAAGCAGACCCGTTTTTACGTGATGTTCGCAGTCTCGCTGGCCGCGACCATGGGCATCGCCTTCGCCGGCAACCTGTTTACGCTGTTCCTGTTCTACGAGGCGCTGACCCTCTCCACTTACCCGTTGGTATCGCACAAGGGTGACAAGGCGACGGTCAAATCTGCCCGGGTCTACCTGGGCATCCTGATGTCGGCCTCGATCGGTTTGCTGTTACCCGCCATCATCTGGACATACTCGGTGGCTGGCACCGGCGATTTCACAGTTGGCGGCATCCTGCGGGGCCATGTCGACGGCCCCGCGGTGGGGCTGTTGCTGGGGCTGTTCGTATTCGGCGCAGCCAAGGCAGCAGTGATGCCGGTACATCGCTGGCTGCCTGCGGCGATGGTCGCGCCAACTCCGGTCAGCGCCCTGCTGCACGCAGTCGCCGTGGTCAAGGCCGGCGTGTTCACCATCACCAAGGTCATCGTCTACGTCTTCGGCATCGATTTCCTGTTCTCCGAGCCCAGCAGTGGCTGGCTGTTCTACGCGGCGGCCTTCACCATCGTGGCCGCCAGCGTAGTGGCTCTGCGCCAGCAAAATCTGAAACGGCTGCTGGCCTACTCAACCATAGCCCAGCTCTCTTACGTAGTGATGGCCGCCGCCATCCTGAAACCGCTTGCCGAGGTCGGCGCCGCCATGCACATGCTGGCCCATGCCTTTGGCAAGATCACGCTGTTCTTCGCCGCCGGCGCCATCTACACAGCCTCGAAGAAAACAGAGCTGTTCCAGTTACGTGGCATCGGTCGGCGCATGCCGATCACGATGACCGCTTTCACGATCGGCGCACTGAGCATGATCGGTGTGCCGCCGACGGCAGGTTTCGTGTCCAAGTGGTACATACTGGCCGGGGCGTTCCAGGCGGACAACTACGTCGCGCTGGCTACGATAATCGCCAGTACGGCACTGAATGCGGCCTATTTTCTGCCCATTGTCTATGTGGTCTGGTTCGAGAAGGATGAAACGCCACCCGGCAGCGAGCACGGCGAGGCGCCCTTTGCGGCAGTTCTCGCGCTGACGATAACCGCAGCGCTGACGATCGCATTCTTTCTCTACAATGCGCCGGCCTATGAGCTGGAGTCGCAACTGGTGAGGGGGCAGCCATGAAATCCTCCAATGACAGGAACAAACCGATGAACAGCGGCAGCGATGACGCCTGGCTGGCCCGGCCATCCACGATCCGCTTGCTGTGGTGGGTATTTGCAGTGGTGCTGGCGGTGTCTGTTGCTGTGCAGTTGATGTTCAAGGTGAAGGGTTACTTCGGCGTTGACGGCTGGCTGGGCTTTGGTGCGGTATACGGTTTCCTGGCCTGCCTGGCGATGGTGCTCTTCGCCAGGTTGCTCGGTTGGTTTTTGAAGCGCAACGAAGATTATTACCAGGAGCGGGACCGTGATTGACTTCCTGCCGCCCGCTTTGATTCTGCTGCTGGGTGCGTTGCTGATCGGCCCAACCCGGGGTGCGTTGCGCACCGCCGTCGTGTTGATTACGCCCCTGTTGACGCTGGCGGCTGTCTGGCAGGTGCCGGATGGCGTTTCGTTGACCCTCCAGTTCCTGCAGTATCCGATAGAGCCGATTGAAGGCAGCCCCGTGCGCCGCCTGTTTGCGACCATTTTTGCGCTGATGGCTTTTGGCGGCGGGCTTTATGCCTATCGCCAGGCCAGGTGGTTCGAACTGGCCGCCGCTTATGCCTACGCGGCCGGCGCCATCGGTGTCTGTTTTGCCGGAGACCTGATCAGCCTGTTCCTGTTCTGGGAATTGATGGCCCTGTTTTCGACCGTCGTTGTATGGTGCGGCGGAACCCCGGGCGCCCGTGCCGCCGGCATTCGGTATGCGGTAATGCACCTGCTCGGAGGCGTGATTCTGAAAGTGGGTATCGAGGGTGTGATGGTGCACACCGGGTCGATCGAAGTGCGCCCGATGTTGGCAGACAGCTTTGATCACTGGATGATACTGGTTGGCATCCTGATCAACGCGGCCGCGCCCCCCTTATCCGCCTGGCTGTCGGACGCCTATCCGAGATCCAGCCCCACCGGTTCGGTATTCCTGTCAGCGTTCACCACCAAGACAGCCGTCCTGGCCCTGATCCTGCTGTTCCCGGGCGAACCGGTGCTTATCGGCATCGGCCTGTTCATGGTGATGTATGGAATCATCTATGCACTGCTCGAAAACGATATCCGGCGCATCCTGGCGTTTTCCATCGTAAACCAGGTCGGCTTCATGGTCTGCGCCATCGGCATCGGCACCCAGATGGCCATCAACGGCGCATCTGCGCACGCCTTTGCGCACATCATTTACAAGGCCTTGCTGTTCATGAGCGCCGGCGTGGTGGTTTACCGCACCGGCAAAAACCGCTGCAGCGACGTGGGCGGTCTGTTTCGCACAATGCCGCTCACCGCCGTCTGCGGCATCATCGGGGCGCTGGCCATTTCCGGCTTCCCGCTGACATCCGGCTTTACCACCAAAACCATGATTTCACAGGCGGCCGCCAATGAGGGACTGGTCTGGGTCTATTTCCTGCTGGCAGCGGCCTCCGCAGGTGTTTTCCTGCATGCCGGCATCAAGTTCCCATGGTTCGTGTTTTTCCAGCGCGATTCCGGGCTGCGGCCGAAAGATGCGCCATGGAACATGGCTGTCGCAATGGTGTTTTTCTCCGTGCTCTGTATCCTGTTCGGGGTTGCACCGCAGTTGCTTTACGCGTATCTGCCTTACCCGGTCGAGTACGAGGCCTACACGGCCAGCAAGGTCGTTTTCTACCTTCAGTTGCTGCTGTTCAGCGGTCTCGCCTTTTTCCTGTTGTTGCCGCTGATGAAACGCACCGAGACCATCAGCCTCGACATGGACTGGCTGTGGCGCGTGGCGATGCCCCATTCCGCAAACTGGCTGCAGGGTCTTCTGACCGGCCTGTGGCAAGCGCTCAACGCCAGGCTGAGCCAACTCGGACGGTACCTGTCCAGGCGCGGGCGCCATTATTTCGGCTCGCAATCCGAAGGCGGCCGGCAGATCCATGGCGTGTTCGCCAGGGCCTGGCCGATCGGCACCACCGCGTTGTGGATTGCGCTGCTGCTGACGGTCTATGTGTTTTTCTATTACCTGGCCTGAGGCTCAACGGGACGTTTTTCAAGAAAGTAAAGCTGGCCAGGTGCTAATTACCAGGCTTTATCAGCCGCATGATCAAAATCATCTGACCCCCGGACCACAGCCCTTTACGCCACAGGATCCGTAGCGGCCATTCTGGCAGCTATCACGGTTCTGGCGTTCTACTTCATTCATTTCCGCGGTTTGGTCTGAAGCATATGATGCTTGCCGTAGCCGGGGAACCCGGCATTCCGCCCATAATCACGACGGTGGGCAGTGTGATCTTCGTTGCCAGCGGAACTCCCAGGGAGAATGCCCTTCCGACTCGATT
>Ga0316193_10004080_pt1 | contig 10704 bp, 5 predicted proteins | sample MerIslsedime2_MG_FD_207735 | JGI IMG/M metagenome (GOLD analysis project Ga0316193, IMG submission 207735) | Coastal sediment microbial communities from Maine, United States - Merrow Island sediment 2 | ecosystem: Environmental > Aquatic > Marine > Coastal > Sediment | place: USA: Maine... | reverse complement strand
CGACTCCCGGACAGCTCGTCGGGTAGCCGTGTACGGTGCGATCGGCGCGCAGATCGCGATACCGCCATTTTTCGTAATTTCGCTGGCCACGTAACCTATTCGACGAATGTTCAGATCACGATGTTCCTTGGAGAAACCGAGTTCGCTGGACAGGTTTTTGCGAACAATATCGCCATCGAGAAGGCTGACCGGGCGACCGCCCATCTCCATCAGCTTGACCATGAGTGCGTTGGCAATCGTCGACTTACCCGATCCGCTGAGGCCCGTAAAGAACACGGTAAAACCCTGCTCATGGCGTGGCGGATGCGTTTTGCGAAGCTCTTCGACGACCTCGGGAAACGAGAACCACTCGGGAATATCAAGACCTTCCTGCAAACGCCGGCGCAGCTCGGTGCCCGAGATATTGAGCACGTTGTCGTCATCGGTCTTTTGGTCAATAGGGATGTACTCGGCGCGATTCTCAGCAAAGACCATGAGCTGGAACGGCACCATGGAGATATCGAGCTCCTCCGCATGTTCCGTCAGCAACTCTTGCGCGTCGTAGGGACCGTAAAAGTCATTGCCATTGCTGTCCTGGCCAGGCCCTGCGTGATCGCGACCAATAATAATGTGGGTACAACCGTAGTTCTTACGGATGATCGCGTGCCACAGCGCCTCTCGCGGCCCACCCATGCGCATAGCGAGCGGTAACAGGCTCAGCATTGTCGTCTGCTCGGGATAACGATTGAGCAAGTGTTCGTAGCAACGCACGCGCGTGAAATGATCGACGTCGCCCGGTTTGGTCATGCCGACGACCGGGTGAATTAACAGGTTTGCTTCAACGTCGCGGGACGCCCTGAAGGTGAGTTCCTGATGGGCGCGATGCATCGGGTTACGCGTCTGGAAAGCCACAACCTTGCGCCAGCCCAGCTTGCGGAAACGCGCTCGCAGCTCTCCGGGTCCATCACGAAGATGCTTGAAATCATAGTGTGTGGGTAATTCAACGCCCTTCAGGCTGCCACCCACGTACACCGGATGGCTACTGGTCTTCAGGAAGTTAACGGCGGGATGCTTGCTATCCGTCGTGCCATAGACGCCCTTAGCCTCGGCATCCAGATCCGGTGACCAGATATCGCCCACTTCCAGTGTCGCGAGGATGACACCCTCGAGGTCCCGCAGCGCGAGCTTGTCGCCGGACTTGAGGTCTTTCGCGAAATCCTCGCTGACATCCAGGGTTATCGGTATCGGCCAAAGCACGCCGCTCTTGAGGCGCATTGATGCGACAACGGAGTCATAGTCGTCCTTGTTAAGAAACCCGTCAAGCGGCGAAAACGCACCATTGAGCAGCAACTCGATATCGCAAAGTTGCCGTTCCGTCAGATCCCACGACGCGTACTCGCGCGCGGCCTGCTTTTCGGCCTCGGCTTCCTCGGCCGCTAAATACAGATTCTTTAACTCGCCGCCATGCGGCTCTTTGAACGCACCCATTTTATTATGTCCCATATGAAAGCGCGGTACAGGCCAATAAAAAGCCTGCCCCGCGTGAAAAAAACCAAATTAGCTGAGCCTTGGCTCAGAAAGGAATGTCGTCGTCGAAGTCATCGGGACCCGGTTGTGCCGGCGCGCTCGCCGGACCTGGATCCTGATTCATCGACGCAGAGCCACCGCCGCCGCTGCGGCCACCCAGCATCTGCATTTCGTCAGCAACGACTTCGGTCGTCCAACGGTCGTTGCCGTCTTTGTCCTGCCACTTGCGAGTACGCAGTTTGCCTTCAATGTAAACCTGCGAGCCTTTGCGCAGGTATTCTGCAGCGACTTCGGCCAGGCGGTTGAACATAGCGACCTTATGCCACTCCGTGCGTTCTTTTTGCTCGCCGGTTTGCTTGTCCTTCCAACTTTCATTGGTGGCCACTGTTAGATTGGTCACCGCAGAACCGCTGGGCATGTAACGAGTTTCGGGATCTCCCCCAAGGTTGCCGACGATGATGACTTTGTTAATTCCGCGGGCCATAGCAGGTCCCCTCTCAGATTATGCTGTTGTTTTTGCCTCCGACCCGAAGGGTCGCAAGGGCTGCCTATTGTAGAGCTTGAGGGGCCAATTACCACCCCGATTTCTTTACGATTGTCGCCGAAACACCCCTGACATCGCCAGCCAGATCGCGGCAAGCAACGCGCAGACGAAAAACACATCAGCGGGCCGGCCTGCGGCCAGGTATCTACCACCAATCAAGCCGCCGACGAATGCACCGAAGAACTGCGCGCTGGAGAACACGCCAAGCGATGCGCCGCGCGCCTCACCATCCGCCAGCATGGATAAACGAGCCGGCAGCCCGGCCTCGAGAAAGTTGAAACCCGCGAAGAAGACGGCAAGCGCGAGGAAAACCGGCCAAAACGCAACGCCGAAAAATGACAGCATCAACTCGCCCGCAAAGACCAGCGCGACGGCAATACCAATCGTCACGGCCTTGCCCTTGCGCTCATCACTGATAATCAACGGAATCGTGCCGAGTAGCGACACGAGAAGCGCACCGATATACATGTGCCAGTGATCCGTCACAGGCAGTTCGAGCTTGTTGGCCAGCAGGAACGGTAACGCAACGAAACTTGCCGTCAGAATCGCATGCAAGAGGAACACATAGAGATCGAGCCGCAGCAAATCGGCCCGAAACGCCGGCCTCAGGTTCCATCGACCGGGACTCGGCGGCTGCTCAATGGCTTTCGGCAAACGCGTGAGCATCAAGCCGCCAGCCACAGCAAGACCCGCAGCCAGCCAAAACAGGCTAGGCACACCAAATGCTGCCGCGACCATGGGACCAACGATCAGGGCGACCATAAAAGACGCACCGATACCGATGCCGAAGAACGCCATTGACCGTGTGCGCACCTCTTCGCGCGTGGCATCTGCGATTAGCGCAGTGAGCGTCGCTGATATCGCCCCTGCGCCCTGCAATAAACGACCGGCAATAACGACCCAGATCGTATCGCCGACTGCCGCCATCGCGCTGCCTAGCGCGAACAACACCAATCCACCAACAATGACCGGTATGCGCCCTATGCGATCAGATAGTGCACCCAGCGGAATTTGTAGCCCCGCCTGGGTCAACCCGTAGGCGCCAACCGCAAGACCAATGAGAAGCGGCGTTGCCCCTTCAAGCGTGGCGGCGTAAAGCGATAAGACAGGCAGCAGCGCAAAAAGACCAAACATCCGCATCATGGCTATGAGCGCAACGATGCCAACAGTCCGCTTTTCAGCGGGCAACATTGCCGCGATTTTATTCTCTGTGTCTGTCGTCATTTGTCCAGGATTTTGCGCCGCAGTCCGCCGGCGGCGTATATTAGCAGGTTGGTCGGCGTTTACTGATACTCCCTATGAAATCTATCGACATCCGCGGCGCGAGAACGCACAACCTGTGCAATATCGATCTGACGCTGCCACGCGACAAACTGATCGTTTTTACAGGCCTGTCCGGCTCAGGCAAGTCTTCGCTCGCTTTCGATACGATCTACGCTGAAGGCCAGCGACGATACGTCGAATCGCTGTCAGCTTACGCACGACAGTTCCTGTCGATGATGGAGAAACCGGACGTCGATCATATCGATGGGCTATCGCCAGCTATCTCGATTGAGCAAAAGTCGACTTCGCACAATCCACGCTCAACAGTCGGCACGGTCACCGAGATTTACGACTACCTGCGGCTACTGTATGCGCGCGCCGGCATTCCGCGGTGCCCGGACCACGACACCGACCTCGAGGCGCAGACCGTCAGTCAGATGGTCGACCACGTTCTCGAAATGCCAGAAGGCTCTCGGCTCATGCTGCTCGCGCCGGTCGTAGCCGATCGCAAGGGCGAACACGTGCAGTTGATGCAAGACCTGATGGCGCAGGGATTCATCCGCGCGCGCATCAACGGCGAAGTCTATGAACTCGACCAGCCACCAGCGCTCGACCTGCGCAAGAAACATCACATTGATGCGATCGTCGATCGTTTCAAAGTCAAAGACGACATCCGCTTGCGACTCACCGAGTCGTTCGAAACGGCGTTACGACTGGCGGACGGCGTTGCACGTATCGCACACATGGACGATCCGGATGCAGAAGAAGTTATCTTCTCCGATCGCTTCGCCTGCAATATCTGCGGCTATTCCTTAACCGAACTCGAGCCGCGCCTGTTTTCGTTCAACAACCCGTCGGGTGCCTGCCCGGGCTGCGATGGCCTCGGCGTAAAACAGTACTTTGATCCGGATCGCGTCGTGGTCAACGCGGACCTGCCACTTGCCGGCGGCGCAATCCGTGGTTGGGACCGCAAGACGACCTACTACTACCAGATGATCCAGAGCCTCGCGTCACACTACGACTTTGACCTCGAAACGCCGTTCAATAAGCTTTCGAAGAAGTTACGTGAGATTGTCCTGTACGGCAGCGACGGCGAAAAGATCAACTTCTTCTATGAGAATTCGCGTGGCATGCAAGTCAAGAAACTGCATCGCTTCGAAGGTGTAATTCCCAATCTCGACCGCCGCTATCGCGAAACCGAGTCGGGTGCGGTGCGAGAAGAGCTTGCCAAATTCCTTGCCAGCCAGGCCTGCCCCGATTGCGGCGGCACGCGCTTGAACCGGTCGGCCAGAAACGTTTTCATTCTCGACAAGTCGTTGCCCGAAATCTCCAATTTGTCGGTAGGACACGCGAGGGAATTTTTCGATACCCTCAAACTCGAAGGTTGGCGCGCCACCATCGCCGAGAAGATCGTCTCGGAAATCAGCGCCCGCCTCGGCTTTCTTAGCGACGTCGGCCTCGACTATTTGTCTCTCGATCGCAGTGCTGAAACGCTGTCCGGGGGCGAGGCACAGCGCATTCGCCTTGCGAGCCAGATCGGCTCTGGCCTCGTCGGTGTCATGTACATTCTCGACGAACCCTCTATCGGGCTGCACCAGCGCGACAACAAACGCCTGTTGGGCACGCTGACACATCTTCGCGATATCGGTAACACCGTTATTGTTGTCGAGCACGACGAAGAGGCAATTCTCTCGGCTGATCACGTCGTAGACCTCGGCCCCGGAGCCGGCGTCCATGGCGGCCGGATTGTCGTTGCCGGTACGCCGCAGGAAGTGCAGGATCACGCAGAGTCACTGACCGGCCAGTACCTCTCGGGTAAGCGCAGAATCTCGGTGCCTGACAAACGCACGCTGCCGGATAAAAATCGCCAGATCGCGATCGTCGGTGCCAAAGGTAACAATCTGAAAAATGTCACGGCTTCGATTCCTGTGGGCCTGATGACCTGCGTTACCGGCGTATCGGGTTCCGGCAAGTCGACACTCGTGAACGACACCCTTTACAAAGCCGTTGCCGACCTGCTCAATCGCAGCAACCGCAACCCGGCGCCACACGACGAAATTCGCGGGCTTGAGGCCATCGACAAGGTTATCGATATCAGCCAAAGTCCAATAGGCCGCACGCCACGATCAAACCCCGCGACCTATAGTGGTTTGTTTACCCCGATTCGCGAGCTGTTTGCAGGTACGCAAGAGGCTCGTTCACGCGGTTACATGCCTGGACGCTTCAGCTTCAACGTCAAGGGCGGTCGCTGTGAGGCCTGCCAGGGCGATGGTGTCATCAAGGTCGAGATGCACTTCCTGCCGGACGTTTACGTTCCTTGCGACCTTTGCCGAGGCAAGCGGTACAACCGCGAAACTCTTGAGATTCGTTACAAGGGAAAAACCATTCACGAAGTGCTCGACATGACAGTTGAGGACGCCGCCGAGTTTTTCAGGAACGTTCCCGTGGTCGCCAGAAAATTGCACACTCTGATTGACGTTGGCTTGTCCTATATTCGGCTTGGTCAGAATGCGACGACGTTGTCCGGGGGCGAGGCGCAGCGCATCAAACTCGCCCGCGAGCTCTCGAAACGGGATACAGGAAACACGCTGTACATTCTTGATGAGCCGACGACGGGCCTGCACTTCCACGACATAGAGCAATTGCTGGGCGTGCTGCATCGACTTCGGGACCACGGCAACACGATTGTCGTCATCGAGCACAATCTTGATGTCATCAAGACGGCAGACTGGGTCATCGACCTGGGCCCGGAGGGTGGCGACGGCGGTGGCGAGATCATTGCCACCGGCACGCCCGAAGATGTTGCCGCGAACCAGGCTTCCTTTACGGGCGAGTATCTGAAACCGCTCGTCGAATCGAAATGATCGTGACAGGCTTCTCGAGCATCTGCCCTTTAAGGTAGGCGCTCTCAGTTGGCGCGTCAGATGGCTGCTGATGTATTGCCTCCACGACCTCCATGCCATCAACAACGTAGCCAAACACGGCAAAACCCTGCCCGTCCGGATTTCTCTGCGCAGCAAAATCCAGCGCGGGCTGCGGGCCAATGCAGATGAAAAATTCGGTCGATGCAGTACCAACGCCGCCACGCGCCATCGAAACAGCTCCGTTCAGGTGCAACAAACCCGTTTCTTCGGTGGTTTCATGCGCGATAGGATCGAACGGGCTGTCGCCGGATCCGTTACCGCCCTGGATGACTGCAATTGGCGGACTGCCATTGTCGTTCTCCGGAGAGACAACGCGGTAGAACGACGTGCCATCCATGTGCCCGCCATCGACGAGCCGCAGGAAGTTATTTGCCGATATGGGCGCTGCCTCGACGTTGATCTCAATATCGACCACGCCGAGGTCAGTTGTCATTCGCACACGCACACTCTCACTGTCAGCATCACTGGCCAGCGCCGACAACCCCAACACAGAAAGCAGGATCGCACTGCATATACGCATCAAGTCAGATATACCCCGCAGTTCTCATTTGCTTGTCATGCAGGCCGCCGAGCAGCAACAACGCAATGACCGCCCCGAGCAACGCCCACGCCATGTCTGACTGCGTATCCCAGGCGTAACCCTGTGTCCCGAGGAATGCTTCTGCAGCCTCACCGGACAGCAGCGCAACCCACCATTCGATCAGTTCGTAAAACGCACTGATCGCCAAAGTCAGGCACACGATGAAGAAGTTTCGCCAGGCTGGCCCGGTAATGACGCGCAGCCGGATGACAACCTCGCGCGCCACGATGGCCGGTATAAGCCCTTGCGCAAAGTGGCCAAGCTTGTCGTAGTTGTTGCGCGTCTGGTCGAAAGCCTCACGAACCCACTCACCGAGCGGCACCTCCGCGTACGTGTAATGGCCGCCGACCATCAGAATGACGCAATGGACCAGGATCAGAAAGTAAGTCAGACGCGTCAACGGAAACCGTTCGCGCGTGAACCACAGGACAGCCGCCGCAACCAGTGCCGGAAAAACCTCAAGCCACCAGGTTGGATAGTCATGCGGGCCGATGCCTGACCAGACGAGCACAGCGAGAAAGATAACTATCCAGGTTGATTGTAGCGTTTGCATGACTAGCCCTTGTCCCGGCCTGCGCGGCCCCTGGCTTCTTTTCGCCAGAACCCCTGGCTCGAAAAACACTGCCAAACCCACGGCAACCAGCGTAACAGAGCAAAACTCAGCCACAAAGCCCAGCCAAGAATCAGCACTTTGTATATCCACATCGGCGCGGACCATGCCGCCGCTGTTGGGAGAACAGACTCGCTGCGATCGGCGAGCCAACTCAGCGAGTTACCAAAGCTGTTGTAGCCGGTTACCTGCATATCGGGCGTGCCAAGCAATCCATAAGGCAGACTGGAGACGATAGCTCCCAGGGCGACTATTGTCGTGCCCGCAATCAAGAGCTGTAAGGCATTGAATACTGGCGACGGCATTTCGGTCTGCAACTTCTCTCGCGCGCCACAAATAAGCAGCCAGGCAATAACGATTCCGAGAACCGGCCAGCTGAAGGTGCTGAAACCAAGCCCGAGTAATAGCCAGTGACGAGTAGCCAGGGGAGCAAGACCGGTTCGACCCAGGATCAGCGCAAAGATCAGCAGAACGACAAGCTCTGACCAGTACAACACGGCTGGCCCAAGGCGTGGGCCACTGGTTGCGAGCAGCCAGCGATTGTCCGGCAGCTCCATGTTCAGGGAGATGTTGCTGGCAGCAGCCCCTATATCAACGATCGGCGTGCTCGCACGACTTGAAATTTCTTCTCCGGCTCGCCAGCTGATCTCGATGGCGTGCTCGCCCGGCAAAATCGGAACCGTCAGCTCACCAGCATCCGTTCGCAAAGGCTCCAGATCGCCGTCGATCAGAACTTCAGTGACTTCAGCATTGTCAGGAAGTCGAATGACATGCTGCGCGCCTCGCGTACTTCGGTACTTAAGCCCAAGCGTTACGGATGTTGATCGATTGCCGTGTTGGACATTCATATTGACAGCATCGAAAGCCAGCGTTGAGCCCTGGCTCGCTTCGGGTCGCATCGCCTCGATCATCAATGACTCGCCGCCTCGAGGAAAGAACTCGGCAATGCGGGCATCGTTCGGAGCCTGAGGGTTCTCGCTTTCGGGCACGCCACTGAAATTGGCATGCCAGATGCTGCCAACGCCGACACGCCAAATCTCTTGCCAGGCGGTGCCTTTTTCAGCATTGAGTACCAACGGCGATTTTCGTGGCAGGTTTGAGCGCCAGGAGACAGATCGCTGATCCGGGTTCATCGTTACCAGTATGCGGCCATCCTCAACCGTGAATTCGCCGGTCACTATCGACTCACCGTCAAGCAACGGAACTTCGAGTGTCAAAGCACCTTGTGACGGTGCAACGCGAAATACAGTAGTCGTCGAACTCCAGTCGAGATCCAGGTCAATGGATCGTTCGACTCGCGCAAACGCCGGGAAGCGGCTGCTTTCCCAGCGCACATCGGCAATGCCGTCGCCTTCGGCTTGCAGGCGAGTCAGCTGGAGTGACCCCGACAGCAAACGGCGGTCCTTGATACCAGCGACAAACCAACCGTCGCTGTCAGCTTCGATAACGCGCGGCGGTGTCGGAAACGGCACTTCAAGACTGTCGACATCCGGAACCGGACCACTCAGCACGACCGTATGTCGCCCCGCGGCGAGGCGAATCCAAAGCGACTGATCCTGCCCCCGGAAGACCTGTCCGGCTGCAGAACCATCAAGCAAGACGGCGCGCGGCCACCAGCCCCGCTCGGAACCCGGCAACGGCACAGCAACCTCAGCCAATGCATGAACCGTTAGCGTCATGCGGATGGCCTCGACACCAATCGCAACATCAGCTGCGACCATCTCGGCGCAGCGCGGTGAGCATTCCGGTGGCTCAAGCAGCCGGTTCTCGAGTTCGCGCAGCAATTCGGGAGCAGGTGTCTGAGCCTCGACAGCGGGACTCGTTACCATGAGCAGCGTCAACAGACCGACTGCCATGAAACCGCTCGCCGTTGCCCGGCCAAGCGCCACTCCGCCGGGCAGCTTGATACGACGTTTGAGTACCTCTGCGGCGAATACAGCTGTGAATAACAGCAGCATGATCACTTCGACAAGGCGCAAAATCGACACAGCCCAGCGCGGCAGAATGACAAGCCGCAGCGTCTGTTCGGCATCTACGGGACCACTCCAGCTCAAGCGATACGGATTCCATGACCACGAGGGTATGCCCGGGCCCGCCTGCACGATCGCGTTCGGCGCATAACGAGCGTAGCTGCTGTAGCTATCGGCCACCCGGCCTCTCGCTACGACCGATTCCTCCAGCGTCATTAGCTCTTGTCTCGCAACTTTGCTCGCAGGTTGATCTGCTAGCTGTACATTTGGCCGGCTGTAATCAAGTGATTCGGCAGGCATGCCCGGAGCAAGTGCGCCCGCCAGATAAATTCTGTCTTGCGGCTCGAGCTGCGGATAGATGGCAATGCGCAGCTGGCTCGCCACAAACGGCACAAGCGCAAGCACCAGGACTACCGCACTAGTGAACTGATACATCTGTACGGTCTGCCGTAATCGACCTGCCGGCGTGACTCGCAGCAGAGCGATCGCAACGAGCAGATTGAGCCAAAGCCAGGATGGCGCGCTTAGTTCGTGAAAACTCAGAACCAGCGCGGCCAGCGCGATAATGCCTGCTGTCCGGCCAAACAAACGCCACGCAGCAATCGTAATTATGAGTACCAGGAAGAAATCGAGCAGTTGCCATTGGCTGACCCAACTGCGCGGTGCCTTGTCAGCGCCAGGCGCGGCGAGCAACTTGTTGCCCGGTGGCAGATTAAGGACCGCGGTTACGCCCGCAAATCGAGCATCCCAGCCGGTGACCGGCATTGCGCCACGCGTTTCCGCCCTTCCAATCGCGTCAAGTGCAACATCACCGCGCCTTAGCTCAACGCCAGACAAGCCACCCTTGCTGCCTTTCGTGATCAACAGGTTTTCATTGTCTTCGGATGCACTCAGCACAGCGAACGGAGCAGCCATGTCGAGACGCCAGTCCGTGCGCATGGTTCCACTGACTTCGTCACTAACAATGAAACCCGCGCCGTCGAAATCGAGCCACATGCTGCGTTCAAGATAAAGCTCGTTGTCCGCGGCGATCAGGCCACGGCTGCGCTCGACCAACGTCAGCGACTCGCCCGCCTCAATGCGAAAAGCCGGCAGTTGCTGCCAGATATCGGGCACTTGCACCTGTTGCGGATCAACGGGTGGCAGACCCTCCGCAGCCGTCACCCGCAATCGGTCATTCGACAGGTAACTCCAGATCTCTTCGCCCGGGAGATTGGTCTCCGCTGTGGGCAACGCCACCGAATTGAGCACATCTGCGCCACGGGCGCGTAGCGAAATCGTCCAGCTACCGGGGCGTACCTGAACAC
>Ga0316193_10004078_pt1 | contig 10704 bp, 11 predicted proteins | sample MerIslsedime2_MG_FD_207735 | JGI IMG/M metagenome (GOLD analysis project Ga0316193, IMG submission 207735) | Coastal sediment microbial communities from Maine, United States - Merrow Island sediment 2 | ecosystem: Environmental > Aquatic > Marine > Coastal > Sediment | place: USA: Maine... | reverse complement strand
GGCAAAAAGGATAAAAACGCCGAAAATCTGCCGGTTCAAGAGCCATCCCCAGAGAAGCGGGCGGTTAAATACATAGCGCGCCACAACATCCAGGGTCGTAACCAGCATCATAATAAAGACCAAATAGCTTGTGATTTTAGCCGACTTTTTGACAATGGCATCAATCCAGTTGAAAAACGCATTCACTAGATTAGACATCTCGCGAGGTCCTCGAATTTAGATGATTTACTCAAATTAACACACGATGAAAATACCAGGAGGGTGTAAATCCACCCTCCTGGTTATCTTCCAGTTTAGAGATTCTCTCAATCTTGTCGTTTAACAGGCCTTTTTTTATTTTAAAGTTTTTCTCCAGCCCTTGATAATTTCGATCGCCTCGGCAGCGGCTGCATCTCTTCCGCCGATTTCGTCCCACAGCTTGAGGGCCGCCTGTTCATGGGCTTTGTCACAGGCATCATCTATCGGGCTGTTGATGACTTTGCCGGCTTTTACCAGCTCAGCGACTTTCTTAAGCTCACTGTCATAGATCTTGTTTAAGTCGTGAAAATATTGTTCCGCTGCATCGGCCATTGCTTTTTTAAGATCATCCGGCAGTGAGTTCCAGGTTTCCATGTTCATCAGGATGTGTCCGGGAACCACGTCGTTTTGCCCGCCCAGTATTCGGTAGGGTGCGACCTCATGCCATTTGAGACCGGTCACGGCGCTCACATCCCACTGGGAAGCATCAATCGTGCCCAGTTTGAGTCCCATATAAGCTTCCATGCCGCTAATATTCGTTCCGCGAGCACCTAATGCATTGTAATAATCAGCCCAGGATCCCTCAACTCTGAATTTTAGTCCCTTCATATCCGCACAAGATCTGATTTTTTTGGTGGACAACGTGAAAAGCGGTCCGTAGGAATGGACATCCAACCAATAGAGCCCCTGTTTGGCGTATTCTTTGCGCAGTAAATCCGCAAATCCGGTCATCAAAAAGAAGCTGCGTATCGCCTCCCCAGCCTGGTATACATCCGGTTCTCCGGGAAGGTTATAGGCATAGGGCAGGCCGAATTCTACTTCACCCACCGGAACGATACCGCCCCACATTGCAGCCACGGCATGCAGCATGGTCAGCGTGCCTTTCTTGGTTGCTTCGAAGAGCTGTTCACCGGGAACCAACTCCGGATCGGCAAACACCTGTATTTTGATGCGCCCTTTGCTGAGTTTATCCGCATTCGCTGCAAATTCTTTTAATAACTCCATGGAAAGATCACCGCGCGGATAGGCAGATTGAATCTTCATGCGATAAACTTTTTCGGCTGCGTTGGCAGTTAAACTTCCAAAGGTGATACTGATAACAAAAAATGCCGCTATCAGTAAGGCGCCGAGCAGAAATACTTTTTTCGCTTTCATATCTTACCTCCTTATTTGATAATTAATGGGTAATTTCAGAAATTGATTTTCTAATTTATCACCCCCCCCTTTCAATTAAATGAAACCCCACAGATATCTACCTATTTATTAGGTTGTCGTTGGAAGTGAACTTAAAAATGCCTGAATATGAATATACATCATTGATGACAGGGCGGCTACCAGTGCTGCCTTGCCAATTTGGATCTGTTATATGAATTGTGGTTGCGCTGAAGCTATCTGCTTTCAGAAGATTAAGCCTTACGACGAATGAAATTTATTATCTGATTTGAGAAAATATATTTAAATTCGTTTATTTCATACCCGCAGCATCTATGTCAACCGGGAAGTTCGGTAGGAGCCGACCACTGCGTCGGCTTCAATTTCCACCAGATGATCCGGACGGGCCAGAGCCTTTACTTCTGCCATGGTAATCACCGGCCGGATCTCTTTAAACCATTCAGAGTAAGCTTTAATGTATTCCTGCCCCCTGGTGATATCGGTGACGTAAAATCGAACTCTGACCACATCCGAGATTCTGGCACCGGCCCGCTTCAACACCGCTTCAATTTTCTGGAGAATTATTTTGGTTTGTAGATAGGCATCGCCGACGCCCTCTACCTCACCCTCAGCGTTGGTGGTCGTTGTTCCGCCCACAAAGACCATATTTCCGACCCTCACCGCGCGGCTGTAACCCGCTTTTTCCTCAAAAGGTGCACCGGATGAAAAATTTTGTCTTTTTAATAAATCCATTGCTCGGCTGCCGCCATATCAGTCATACAATCCTGATTCCTTATTCTCTGACTTTGAAATCTTATGCCCTTTTTTCAGTCCCATAGCGGTATCGCAGATCATCGGTCATCACACAGCGTCGAATCTGGGTAAATATTCTGGGTCGGGTGTGTCCTTCGCCATTGGTGGCGATATGAAATGAAACAAACCCTTCACCGGTAACGCCAACGCCGCCGAGGCCGCAGGCGCCATTTTTAACAAATGAGGCACAGCGCGCTTTGCTGGCCATTTTCTGGATGTTGGTAATGCTGTTGGAATGGATAGCCATTGTGTGGCCCATATTTTGCTCGGCGGCCAATGCCCATTCGATGGCCTGATCGACATTCGCACAACGGACCAGTGGCAGGACTGGCATAATCTGTTCGGTCCAAACCAGGGGATGATTTTGGTCGGTTTCCAGAATGACGATTTGGGCATCGTCTGCCACTTCCAGGCCGATAGAGTTGAGTATGAATCCCGGCGTTTTACCGATAAAGTCCATATTAATAACGCCTGGCTCAGCCGGTCCTTTGACTTCCTTGAAGATATGTTTGAGCAGCTTTTTGCCCTGATCCGCAGAAATTTCGTAGGCGCCGTATTTTTTTAGATGTTCTTTAAGTCGCTCCGCCGCGGATTCAACGACAAAAATTTCCTTTTCACTGGCGCAGGCGGTACAATTTGAAAAGGAAGCTCCCTGGATAATGCATTTTGCGGCACGGTCCAGATCCGCTGTTTCGTCAACCACAACCGGAGGATTACCGGGCCCACCGGCGATAACGCGTTTGCCGGTTGAGGTCGCAAAGTCAACCACCCCATGGCCGCCGGTTACCGCAATCATGCCGACGTCTGGATGGGTCATCAACTCCTGTGCGGAGGGCACCGTCGGTTCTTCCAGGCAGCAAATGCAATTTGGCGGCCCCCCGGCGTTTACGATGGCATGGTTCAGATCCCGAATGACGCGGGCGGATACCTTCTTTGTTTTGGGGTGAGGATTATCGATTACCGTGTTGCCCCCGGACATCATCATAATGGCATTAAAAATTATGGTGGGAGCGCCGTTGGTGACCGGATTGACCGAGGCAATCACGCCGATCGGCAGTCGTTCTATAATGGTGACACCCTTATCACCGGCATAGACCTCGGGAGTTAGATCCTCCATTCCCGGCACATTGCAGGCGGAGCGGACCTTGGCCACATTGTCGTCTGGTTTGCCCAGCCCGGTTTCTTCAAATTCCATGCGGCCATATTCATCGGCATTGGCCAGACTGGTTTCGCGAATGGCCTGGATGAACCTCCGGCGGTCTTCAATCGGTGCATCCAACAATTTTTTCTGAGCGCTAACAGCCGCATTTATGCAGGTTCCCATGTCCTGGAAAACACCGTCGCCTGCAGCCGGCTGTTTTTTAGAGGGGTTTTTCGTCTGATGGCCTTCGATATTCTGCTCGGCAAGCTTTGCAATAACCTTTTCCACAATTTGGGTGACAACTTTTTCGTCAAAATCCATGAGGCTTCTCTTTCCTTTTAAATAAAAATCGCTTCGCGTCTTGTTACACAAAGATCAGCTGTCGTTATAATAATCCTTATTTAGCGGATCATAATCTGCCAGCTCTTCTTTTTCCTCTGAAAAGAAATCCTGCCGTCTTCTGACACCGTCTTCAATTCTCGACAGGCGCTCGGCGGTGGCATCTTTGTCCGTGTATGCGATTTCATGAACCAGGGCACCTAAAAAGGTAATGATATGTGAAAAGGGATCAATAAATGAAAAGCCTTCCATATCGACAACGACATAGTGATCTGCCAGATTAATTATGGGTGACTTCAAGGCGTCGCTCAGGCAAACCACCTGGGCCTGATACTGTTTGGCGTACTCAATGATCTCAAGGGCCCGCATGGGATAGCGCGGAAAGGCGATCACAAACAACAGCAAGGATTTACCATGCACCGCGATGTGATCCAGATTGTCGGAGGTATAAGCCGTGTCGATCAGCACCCCTTCTTTAATTTTTTTTAAAAGATATCCCAAATAAAAGGCCAGGGAGGCTGAGGCTTTATAACCGGCCACCAGGACCGATTCTGCCTGAAAAATCATTTGCGCAAGATTTTTTATCTCTGCTTCGGAAACCGATTTTATCATATTTTCCAGGTTCGTCACCGTGTTTTGGCTGTACGCGTTTAACGTGTTAGTCGTTCTGGTTTCCGGATCAACTTTCAGCAGCCTTTCTACACTGGTCAATTCATCGCGCAACATTCCCTTAAGATATTGCTCAAATTCACCGTAACCGTTGAAACCCAAATCCATAACGAAGCGAGTGATAGTGGGTTCACTCACCTGGCATTTTTGAGCGATTTCCTTGGCAGTCGTCAAAAATAGCCGTTTGTAATCCTCCATCATAAAGTCTGCCACCCGGCGTTTTTTGGGTGACAGGCTGGGACGAATGCGGACAATTTGTTCAAAAAGCTCTTTTCTGACAGTTTCAATCATATTTCAGCTCATTTTATATTTTTCTAGTGCTCTCGCCCGGTCAATGCAGCCAGTGCGGACTCTGCCGCCAGTTTGCCACAGAGGACATCCGATGGTTCACCGGCGAAGTAAACCCGGCCGCTGGCGCCATATACCGTGACATGATTGAGAGTGATATTGGCTGCTTTTTCGGCTTCATTGGCAGCATATCCGGCATATCCGGCCGGGACGACTTCCAGAATATAAAGGGTCTCATCGCTTACCGATAGACTGGCAGCCCGAAACCGGTTTACGATTTGACTCATATGCGGATCGATGCGTTCGATGGTCTCGGTGGCTAAGATCTTGGGTTTAAGACGGTCGGTTTCTCTGCAACCCAGATAATCCAGGATAACTTCGCCGGCCTGTTTCACATCGGCGGGCGAATCGGCGTGAACCTCCAGCATGCCATAGGTTCTTTCCACTACCAGCGCCCCGGGCCGCACATTGGACCTTTTCATCACCGCATCGGTGATTGAGTTGATCTCAATGCCCGGCGCGATTTCTACAAAAAGGGCGGCCTGACCGGTTACCGGATAATAGCCGCGGGAGGCCGAGCCGATATAACCGACCATCTGTTTTTGCAATTGATCGATGTAGGCAAATGCCCTAAGATCTATCTTCATAATTTATATGCTCTTTAGCCATTCGCGTTTGTTCGGACAGACAGCCGTTATGGTGGTGCAGGCCGCATTTCCCTGGCAGGCGCACTCTTTGTCGCCGCCTTTGCTGAATCGGCCGTAACAGAAATCGTTAATGGGTATCGACGGTTGACAATCCATGATCAGTTCGCTGATCAGCCGGCCGATTACGGGGGCCAATCCGAAACCGTGGCCGCTGAAGCCGGTGGCAAAAACAAAACCGGGGACTTCTTCAGCAAAGCCTAACACCGGCAGGGCGTCTGACATCTGGGCGATAAGGCCTGACCACATCCGAATCACGTTTAAATTCTTCAGTATCGGGAAATAATCAATAACCATCTCGGAAATCGCCGGCCCGATGAAATGAAACAGCGGCTTGCCTTCGCGATGGATGAATTGTTCGGTGCCGACAAATCCTCCCCAAAAGAAGGAACCGTGTCCGGTTTGCCGGCCGTAAAACAACCCTTTGGCATGTCCGACCATCTGCTGAAATAACGGCGGGTAGGGTTCAGTAATGAGGGCCTCGGAAAATACGGGTCGCATCGGTAAATCCAGACCCGCCATGTTGGCCACTTTTCGTCCGGCTACACCGGCGGCATCCACCACCAGGTCTGTTTCAAAAATTTGCTTATCGGTTACCACACCGGTAATTTTACTTTTTTTTAGTCGAACCTCCATGACTTCTTCTTGGGTAAAAAATCGGGCCCCGAGATTCTTGGCCTTTTTGAAAAAGCCGTAAGTGACCAAAAACGGATTGACATGACCGTCCGTGGGGCAGAAACTGGCACCGAGAACCTTCTCTCCGATATGGGGATTAATATCCATCACCTGTTTGCGATCCAGCATCGTCAGTTCGAGTCCGGTAGTCTTTTGGTTTTCTACCGACTGACGCATGGTTTCCAGCTCTTCTTCCGAAGTGCAGAGCCGCAGGTTGCCAGCCCTTACATATTCCACATCCATGTCCAGTTCTTCATGGAGTTGGCCGTATATCTGTATGCTTTCCATGGCCAACGGCATTTCTTTCAGATTGCGTGCAGACTGGCGCACACCACCGCCATTGCTGCCAGATGCTTCTCCACCGATGTCTGATTTTTCAATCACCACCGGTTTCAGGCCTTCCTTGGCCAGATTGTAAGCGATGGCGCAGCCCATCACGCCTCCACCGATTATAACTGCATCTGCTTTTTCGGGCATCTCATTTCCTAGCCGGATCGATTAAATTATCTCCGTATTTAGATTTTAATCTTGATCAAAATAAGGTTTTAACTTTTTGGTTTCAGGTTTCGGGTGTCAGGTGTCAGCAAACAGATGACGGAAGACAGATAGCAGAAGTCAGATATAGTGCTTCATCTTCCCGTTTTATCCATCTGACTACTGTCATCTGACCTCTGAACCCTGACACCTGAAACCCGGATAAAAGAGTAAAAAAGATTTAAAAAAATACTCCATGATCTGGGTGATTTTAACCATCTCAGACCCTAACTATTCGCAAAAGCCGATAACCTCAGCGGCCGTACCGGCCCTCTGGCGGTTGTCGGCTCAATTTCGGCAAGGCTCAATCCCAATTCTTCAGCCAGGATCTGGCTTACGAGGCGCTGACAGGTTTGCCCCTGGCACAGCCCCATTCCGGCCCGGGTGATCCGTTTAATGCCGTTTAGGGTTTGCATGCCGTTGCGGATGGCGTCTTTAATTGTGCCTTTGGTAATTTCTTCACAGCGGCATATGACCATATCTTCGTCATCCGATGGGATTTGTCGGGATTCAGTCGATGTTTCCTTTTTACGATTCGGTTTATCTGGTTCACGCCCTTTCAGCTGTTTAATTCGTTCGACAACCCGATTGGCAAGGGCCTCGATGGCTTCTTCTGAGAATTGGCCACCCGATATGCCCGGCGCATCGCTTTTCGCTGATCTGCTAGCAGGGGTAGGCCGGGTAGATCGGTGCATCTTTGCTTTTTTGCCAGCCGACTTTTTAGCAGGCTGAGTTGCCGCAGTCAGCGATACGGCTCCGGGAGGCGTGGTTTTGATGTGGAGCTGATGTTCTTTAATCAAATCAGCGGCGGCGGCAGATAGAATTGCGCCCTCGGGAACCTCAATTTCTTTGTTCCCGTCATCGATGATTTGTTTTACCTGCTGTGAGAATATGAATACACGGGCCATTTAGTTCTCCCTGTACCAGACATTACTTACTTTTTTTTGCACCTTTAGCTGTTGTTTTTCGCTGTCGTGGTTTTTTTTCTTTGACCGGTTTTTTCTCTTCAACTCTCGCGGGAATGATCGCATCGATATCCCCATGCGGCCTGGGTATGACATGCGTCGAAACGATTTTTCCTACTTTTTTTCCGGCTGCCGTGCCGGCATCAACGGCGGCTTTGACAGCCCCGACATCGCCGGAAACCATCACCGCCACCAGGCCGGCTTTGACTTTCTGGCGGCCCAGGAATTTGACCTTGGCCGCTTTAAGCATGGCATCGGCGGCTTCAATGGCTGTGATCAATCCTTTTGTTTCAATAAGTCCTAAGGCCTGTTGCATCGTTATTATTCCTTATGGGTTTATGGTGTTCGACCTTTTATCTTTCCAAGTGTTTCGACGACTTTTTGGGCTGCCGCCTGAATTTCCGACTCGGTACCGGCCATATAGATGCGTCCGGAAGCCCCAAAAAACCGGATATCAACCAGCCGGACACCGCAATGCTTCTCCGCTTCATTGGCAGCGATGGATGAATAGGCCGCAGGTGTGACCTCCAGCAGATAGACGTCGTCACCGCCTAAAATCAACATTCCCTTGCTGTTGCGGTTGATAATCACCGCCTGGTATGGATCAATTTTGTTGATGATACTGGTCGCCAGAACACTGGGCGCCAGACGTTCTTCCTCTTGGAGCCCCAGCTCATCCAATATCATGCTGCCGGCATGCAGAACTTCTGCCTGTTCAAACGAGTGGATTTCCAGCATGCCATAGCGTCTTTCAACAATCATCTCCCCGGGTTTTGAATTGGTGGCCTTGAGCGCAATATCCGACAGACGGTTAATCTCGACGCCGGGTACGACCTCTACGAAAAGGGAAGCCATGCCCTCCACAGAAAGGAAACCTCGACAGGCGCTTGCAAACAAAGATGCAAACTGAGGTTGCAAACGATCCAGATAGCAATAGGCTCTGAGTTCAGCCATTCATTCGTCTCCTTGGTAGCAGTTTAATATCTCCATCTAATGTTGATAATCTCATAAAAAGTCAGAAAAGCAGCCTGTTTACGAGTGTGTTTTGTATTTGGTGTTTAGTGTTTAGTATTCGAACAAGCCGATATAGCATCATCTATTGCATACCAAACACCAAACACGAAACACCAAACACTTGATGAATTCGACTTTTTACGAATTCATCAATGTTCAGTCTTAATAATTTGAATCGAATACTCCTTCGCTAAATCCCGAGCCAATGGTGTCGCAATTCCTCCGGGTGCCAGCGTGATTGCATTCTGGTTTTCATCGACGGCCGTATAAATTACTTTGGCTGTAACCAGTTTTATCGCATGGGTGCTATTTTCTGTTTGCGTTTTAATTTTTTCGGGTGAGGGGGTGGGGACGGTTTTGGCTGGTTTAATACCGGATAGCATTTTCTCAAATGTTGAATGTAATCGATTAGTTGGACAAAAAACCATCCCGAAGCTCTCAAGTTTTCTTAAAATTTGGTCGATTTCACCGCGCAGGGCTTCATTGGCAAGGATGTCACACACCAGAAATCCGTCGCTGGCAGCCAGAATCCGCTTGCCCTGCAGCAATGCGGTGAACACGATGCCGGACTCCTGATCATCACAGATCAGGCTGGCAATTTTGGCGGCGGTTTTCAGACAGAAGGTGGGCAAAACCAGTATATCGGCCTTTTGCAAGGCCTTCTCCAAACCCGCCGGCTTGACCGTATCCAAAATACATTTGATGCCGGCGCCTTCTTTGACATCGGCGCCGCATACCCAGGAGCGGGCCGATTCAACCGTATAGACGCTAGACCTGCGGGCGGTCTGTTCTATTTTTTGGATCTGCGCAAGTGCCTGATCCAATTTGCGGACACCGGCATGAAAAATATTTAATACCGCCGGCCCTTTGCGAGGGGAATCACCAGGTCGGGACGGCGGGTTGCGCGATGATCCTTTGGGCAAGCCGGTTTCGTTGAGCACCTGTCGAACGATTTTGCTGATTTCTTTTTTGAGCTTATCCGTCATAATTTCCCTAAAATCCCCGGCAAACGTCGGCCGAATTCATCATACCCGTATATTGTCGGTCGCTGTATCCCGGCAGGATAACGCGATGCCGAAGGGGGTGATGAATTGAGGAATATTCGGTCGAAACGTTTCCATGCCGATGTTTTCGGCGATGATATCTGCAAAGCCCTGCAATTCACATGTTCCGCCCACCAGACAGACTTTTTCCAGATTATCGAATTCTGCTAAATAGGAAGCCGCGATACTGGCAATTTTTTCGATAACCGGCTGAACGATTGCCAGAACTTCCCCGTTTTTCTGGGGATCCGTTTTTATATTCTCAGCCTGTTCGTAGTTGATTTTTTGATTGCCCGCCAAAACGAGAGACAGATGAACACCACCTGTAGCTTCGTCATTGGAATAAATGACTTCTCCATTTTTGATAACGGCAACTCCTGTGGTGCCGCCGCCCACATCTACAATGGCACCGTTTTTGATTTTAAGGACCTGATTGGCGGCTGTGGGCTCATCCAAGACATTGAGGACTTCCAAACCGACCCCCTCCAGGATATGGGTGGTGGTTCTAAGGTTGGCGGATTCGGTCTGCGGTGGGTAGGATGTCGCGCCTTTTTCGATCGGCAGAGGGCTGTGCTTTCTGATTTCTTCCATCAGTTCGCGGACGGTGTTCAAGGCACCGACATAATCGACAATCATACCGCTGCGGGCGACTTCGGTCCGGCGCATGCTGGCTGCCCGCGGCCTGCCGGTTTCATCAATAATGATGGCAATCGTTTTATAGGTTCCCAGATCAACACCGGCATATAGCTGCTCGGCACCGGCAAAATTCCAGTTGTCCGGCCGGTTTACAAGTTGGCTGAGCATGTTGATCGGATCCGTCATAAAATACTCCTGGCAATTTCATCGGTAGGCGAGGGGATGATCACATGGCTCAAAACCAACCCGGTGCCTGCCAGAACATCAATGCCGGCTTCTACCGCCGCCTCTACCGAATCCACGCTGCCGGTTAAATATAAAAATGACTTTCCGCCCAGGCCGGTGGCGCAACGTATTTCAATGATTTCGACATTCGCCGCTTTAACTCCGGCATCTGCGGCCATAATCGAAGAGGCCACCGAGAATGTTTCAATAATTCCCAGTGAATCGACACGTTTAATCCTGGTTGTCGCAGTGATGGCTGCAAAGATGGA
>Ga0316193_10004077_pt1 | contig 10704 bp, 7 predicted proteins | sample MerIslsedime2_MG_FD_207735 | JGI IMG/M metagenome (GOLD analysis project Ga0316193, IMG submission 207735) | Coastal sediment microbial communities from Maine, United States - Merrow Island sediment 2 | ecosystem: Environmental > Aquatic > Marine > Coastal > Sediment | place: USA: Maine... | reverse complement strand
AACGCAGATAAGACCTTGCAGGATGATGTTGCCATGATTGGCGCCAGCGCCAGTTGGACCAGCCCCGACGAGTCCTGGGTCTTTACTGTGTGGGGTAAAAACCTGGATGACGAGCAGCAGATTGCCAGCCGCATTGTCGACCCGACGGCGATTACGTCGGAGTCCTATATGGCGCCGCGCACCTATGGCGCCACGGTGACCAAGAGCTTTTAAGCCTAGCGACAAACATGAGCCCCGGGCTTGCCCGGAGTTGATTTTATATTTTGAATAGCCATAAATTTCAATAGGAGGAAAAGTATGAGCGCCATCATTGATGAACTTGAAGCGCCATTCGGCCAAAGTCACGGACCGCAGCTGACGGGTACCTTTGCCCCGGTGTCTGATGAGTTAATTCTTGAGGATCTCCCGGTTGCAGGAGAAATCCCACAAGACCTGAATGGCGTTTATCTGCGCAACGGCCCAAACCCTCATTACGAGCCCAAAGGTTCTTATCATTATTTTGACGGTGACGGGATGTTGCACGCAGGCGAGTTTCGCGCTGGCAAATTTACCTACCGTAACAAGTGGGTCCGTACCCAGGGGTGGCTCAAGAACGCAGAGGCCGGTGAGGAGTCCTACTGGGGTGTGTTGAACTCGGTTAAGGACAGTAAAGACAGGCCAATGAATGACGTAGCGAACACTGACGTGATCGGTCATGGCGGCAAGGCTGTATTGAGTTGGTATCTGGCCGGTGTGCCCTACCTTATCGATCCGATTACGCTTGAAACGGTAAGAGCTGCACCGGAATATGTCAGTGGTCCCGGCAAAGGCATGTCCGCCCACTGTAAAGTGGACGAAAATACCGGCGATCTGCTGTTTTTCGATTATTTCACTGAAAAACCCCATATGAGTTACGGCGTGGTAAACGCCGATGGCAAGCTCACCCACCATGTGCCTATCGAGTTGCCGGGAGACCGCTTGATGCACGATATGGGGATTACTGAAAATTACTCGATCCTGCATGATGTGCCGGTCTATCACGATGAAGAAGCCCTGAGGGCGGGGCGGCATAAAATACGATTTGATGCTTCATTGCCCATCCGCTTTGGCGTCATTCCGCGGTTTGGCGCCTCGGATAGTATCCGCTGGTTCGAGTTTTCATCCTGTTTTCTCTATCACGTGGTGAACTGCTGGGAGCAGGATGACGAGATTGTCATGATCGCGTGTCGCTACATGCCCGCACGAAAGAGTGACGGAAGTATTGACGAGGAGCGCACCGCCAAGATGATAGGTGGTCTTGTCATGGACGCGCGCCTCTGGCGCTATACCATGAACTTGAAGACTGGCGAGGCGAGGGAAGAATGCCTCAATGCTGATTATAATGTTGAATTTCCGGGCTACGACAGCGGCAAGACCGGCAGGTATACGCAATGGGCCTATCTTATCGATCACGATCCCAAAATCCTGCGTTGGACCGGGATCCGCAAAATGAACACCGATACGGGTGAGAGTGTTGGCGAGTGGTCGGATGATCATGACCATTGTTGGTACAGCGAGCCATGGTTTGCCCCCGCGGATAATCAGGCTAGCGAAGACCATGGCTATGTCATCGCGTTCTGTTGGAATGACAACACCAGGGTCCAGCAACTGCAGATATTTGACGCGCAGAAAGTCAGCGACGGGCCGGTTACACGAATAAAGCTGCCGCGCCGCATTCCGCCGGGATTTCATGCCTGCTGGATGAAGCCAAAGCAGGTTGAAAACTGGGAGCGATAGCACTTGATTGCAACCGGCAGCTTAAGGTGGTCCAGTGGGCCGCCAGTTTCATCGGCCACGCCACCCTACTGAATTTGTGCAGGGCCGCAACTTGTGCGGTCGAAGTTTAGATGAATAGAGAAAAATGACTGACTATTATTCCCGGCACAGCGCCACGCTGGCCAAGGCCATCGACGCCTGCGAAAAACGTTACTCCTGGACTGCCTACCCGGAAAGCCCCAGTAGCAAGATACACGGGGTCGAGAAACCGAAGGCGGGGAAGGCACGGTTCGAGGCCCTGCTGGGCACCGACTACCCGCTGCAACAGCCGGGGGAAATCGGTCGTACCGGCGCAGAAGTGTCCCCCTACACCGGTGAGCCGCTGGGCATCAGCTACCCGAAGATGGATGCGGAGTTGTTGTACGAGGCTATCCGGGAGGGTATGCCCGCCTGGCGCAAGGCGTCACCGGAAACACGTATCGGCATCTGCCTGGAAATACTCGATCGCTGCGCCGATCAGTTATTTGAGAACGCCCACGCTACCATGCACACCTCGGGACAGAGCTTTATCATGGCCTTTGCCGGCAGCGGTGCCAACGCCCTGGATCGCGGTCTGGAGTCCCTGGCCTATGCCCATAAGGCGATGGCTGATGTTCCGGCCACCGCGCAGTGGGAGCGCCAGTTCGGCAAGGGCGGCGCCGCCCGGCTGGAAAAACGGTACCAGCTGATGCCCCGGGGTGTTGGTGTGGTGATCTGCTGCGCGACCTTTCCCCTGTGGAACGGTTACCCGGCATTGTGCGCCAGCCTTGCCACGGGCAACCCGGTAGTACTCAAACCCCATCCCAGTGCCATCCTGCCGGTCGCCATGTTGACCACGGTTGCCCGGGAGGTACTGGCTGAGGCCGGCTTCGATCCCAACCTGGTGGCCATGGTGGCCGACACCCGCGAACAGCCCGCCACCATGCAACTGCTGGAGCACCCGGATACGGCGATTGTTGATTTTACCGGCAGCCCCCGCTTCGGCCAGTGGCTGGAGCGTAACTGCGCGGACAAACTGGTATTTACCGAGACCGCGGGCTGTAACTCGGTGGTGATCGAATCCTGTGACGACCTGCAGGCCATGGCCTCGGCTATTGCCCACTCCCTGTGCCAGGCATCGGCACAGATGTGTACCAGTGTGCAAAATATCCATATTCCCGCGGGCGGCATACTCGCCGCAGGCCAGCCGGTGAGCTTCGACGAGGTGGCGCAGGCCATTGTTGCCGGGGTGGAAAAATACCTGGAAAACCCGCAGGTGCTGTGCGGCACCCTGGTTGATGACAGCATTCTGGCGACTATCGAGCGCTACCGGGGACTGGCCGGGGAACACGGTCGACTGCTGCGGGACTCGGGTCAGCTGGAGTATGCGGAGTTTCCGCGTGCCCGCACTGCTTCGCCGCTGGTGCTGGAGGTGGGCGGGGAGGCCCGGGACATTTACCGGGATGAAATCTTCGGGCCTGTATCGTTCATTATCAAGGGAGCGAGCATCGATGATTGCCTGCGCGATGCCACAGAGAACGCCCGCGAGCGCGGTGCGATTACCTCACATGTGTACTCGGTGGATGAGGATTTCCTGGACCGGGCGGTAGACGCCTATCACGCCGCCGGGGCCTCGGTGGCCTGCAACCTGGTGGGAATGCCGATCAACTTCGCAGCGGCTTACTCCGACTACCATGTCACCGGGTTGAACCCCGCGGGCAATGCCTGCCTCGCTGACCTGGCCTTTGTCGCCAACCGCTTTCGCATCGTCCAGAGTAAGCGAATGGTTTAGCGCACAATCTCCACGGCGTGCACGGGTGCCTTGGTGCGGTTGGGATTCAGTTGCAACATCGCCGGGATCATGCCGTTGAGCATAGTTTCCCGGTTGGTGGGGGCCGGATGGGTGCTGAGGAATTCCGGCGGTTTGGAGCCACCTTGCGCGCCCATTTTCTGCCACAGGGTTACCGCCGCTTCCGGGTCATAGCCTGCCAGGGTCGCCAGGCGCATACCAATCTCGTCCGCTTCAGATTCCGCGGTGCGGCTGTTGGGCAGCTCCAGTGCCAGCTTCGCCGCCATGGCCGCTCCGCCCATGGCCGCTATCTTGTTGTCGGCCATGACACCTACGGCCACCACCCCGACCGAGGTCGCCATCGCCCGGGACATACGCTCGGCGGTGTGATTGGCCAGGGCATGGGAAATTTCATGGCCCATGATCTGGGCGAATTCATCGTCGGTCAGCTTCAGTTTTTCGAACAGGCCGGTATAGACCGCCATACGACCTCCGGCCATGCACCAGGCATTGACCGTCTCCGGATCATCAATGATCGCCACGCTCCACTCCCAGTTGGCTGTCGCCGGGTACTTCTGTATCGCCACAGTAACCAGGCGGCCGGTAATAGTGGCCACACGGTCCGCCATGCGGGGGTCGTCCACCAGTTTGTCCTCTTTGTCCAATTGGTCGACGGTACTGAGGTACGCCTTTTTTGATTCCACGATCGCCGCTTCCGGCGAAATCAGCATCAGTTGTCTGCGCCCGGTGGGGCTGGTGGTGCAGGCGGCGACCAGGCTGACGGCCAGAACCACTAACAGGATTCTCTTCATCGTTGGAGGTACTCCGGATGTTATTTACGCGACAAGTCTTTTGACCGCGTATCTTACTGAAGATTTCACGGCAGTGCCTGTTTTGTTGTCACCGGAGACGGGCAACCGTTTTTTGTCTAGGGTGCGGGAGGCGGCTACCGCTGCGGCTCGAGGACGACAGCGGCGCCTGAGAGGAGCAACTAGAAGGGCAGGCCCTCGTCAATGTCGTGATTGGCCTCCTGCGGTGTCGCCATACCCTGGGTGTGGAGTATGCCGTTGAGTTCTGCGCGTATGCCCGCGGCGGTATCCGGCTCGGCGAAGAACTGTGAATACCATTTGCGGCCGGTGCGGAAGGGGCCATCGGTCTTCAACTGCATGATCTTCAGGGCAGGGCGCTTGTACTGCCAGACATTGAAGTCCGCGCCGAAGGCCTCCAGGGCGCCCGCCTGGGCCGCCTTGCCCGCGGCCCGGTCGTCCTCACTGGCGGGGCTCTCACTGCCCATAAACAGGCAGCCGTGCCAGCACTTGGTCAGGCCGTCGTCCACCGGCGTGTTGGCGATGAGCTCGTAGATTACGTTGCCGGCGAATACCTGCTTGGACAGCAATATCCCGGGGCCGGTATACCAGGTAGTGGTGTACAGGTAGGTCTGGTACAGCTGCATGGGGCCGCCCTGACGCTGGATGTAGACATGATCCTTGAACTCATTTTCAAAGTACTCGCTGGGGGCACCGTGGGTGGGGCCCAGGTGTCTGACATCCGCCATATTGTCGAGGATTTCCTGGGAGTGGATGGGCAGCTCACCCAGGTGATCCAGCTCCCAGCGCACCCACTGGGGGTCGTCCCACTCCGGGAGGAAGGGCGCATCGTAGTCCGGGGCGCGACCGTCGGGGTCGTACCAGGCCATGACGCAGCCCATGTTGTCCACTACCGGGTAGGAGCGAATAGACGCGGACTTGGGGCAGGGCCCGTCGGAGTAGGGTATATCGTCAACATCGCCAGCGGCGTTATAGCGCCAGCCGTGATAGGGGCAGCGAATGGAGTCGCCCTCGATCTGCTGGCCATTCTTGACGATCATGGCACTGGTGCTGGCGGTCAGGTGGGTGCCCATGTGTGCGCAGTAGGCGTCCAGCAGCACCGGCTTGCCGCTCTCGCCCCGGTACAGCGCCAGGTCCTGGCCGAAGAAACGCACCGCCATGGGGCCCGCGTCCAACTCTTTGCTTTCGGCCACGATAAACCAGCCGCGTGGGAAGGTATTGGGGCCCAGTTCGTATTCGACAGATGTCGCCATGGTGATTAACCTCACTGTGTTACTGGTGGGCAAGTATAGACCGCGCAGGCTGCGGGGGTATCATCCGGGCGGGCCAAGGGGGCAGGGAAGTCGCCCGCGGCTCAATTATTTAACTTGTGGCGCTGTTTCCGGCGTTGTTGTTGCCGCGGTCATCTCGCGAAATTGACGCCCCAGGTAGATACCGGTGATTGCCCACAGGGCGGCGATCCCCGCGCCGGTCGCCGCTACCGCGCCCAACCCGAGTCCCAGACCCTGGGTCAGGGCGGTGAAGGCCCAGGCATTGAGCATGTCGCCCCCGCGATAGATCACGATGTCGATAACCGGTTTCGCCTTGAAGCGTACTTCACGGTCCACGGCAGTAAACAGCATTTCCCTGGCGGGGCGCGAAATGGCGTAATTTCCGGCCCGGCGCACAATCTGTACCGCTACCACCACCGATACCATGGGTGCTGCTGCCAGCAGCAGCATCCCGGCGCCTATCAGTACCGGGACCGAAGCCAGGGTAAAAGACAAACCCATATTCTTGGCGATACGCCCGGTAGCGAAAGCAGCTACCAGCACTGTCAGCGTATTCACCGCCAGGTCCATGCTGGCCCAGATCTGGGACCGTGTTTCCCGGTCGTAGTCCGCCAGCAGGTTTTTCAGTTCGAAGTAAACGAAAGAGCCTATGGAGGTATAGAAGAAAATAAACAGGCCTATAGCCAGCAGATAGCGGCTGTTGAAGAATTCGGAAAAGCCTGCCAGCGGGTTGCCGCCTATAAAGTCAAAATCCTTATCGCTGGCGCTTACCTGTTCATTCTGCAGATCGGTCACCTTGAGATGCTGGATCCAGATAATAATGGGCAGGGTGAGCACCACCAGCATACTCGCCACCAGTAGCAGTGGATCCGTGCCCATATCCCCCACCAGGAACGCCGCGAAGGCCGGTCCGCCGATAGCGCCGATACTGGCCCCCGCGCCCACAAACCCGAACAGTCGCGTGGCCTGGGGTTTGGAAAACGTGTCGGCCATGAAACTCCAGAACACAGAAATATGGAACAGGCTGAACAGGCTGATCCAGACGTAGAAGGACTTATCCAGCAAAGTGCGATCGGCCAGCCCCTGGGTGCCCAGGTAAAACAGGATGAAACTGATAGCGAAGAAGCCGTAAACGGACGGCACCAGCCGCTGCACCCGGATGCGGGTGACGGCGCCACCGTACAGGGAAACCGCGATGGCGCTGAAGATGAAAGTAAAGGTCCACAGCCAGCTGACCTCGGCATCGGTCCAGTCGCTGGCCATGGCGTCACGCACCGGGCGCAGGATGTAGTAGGAGCCCATCAACACCAGTACCAGCAGGAAAGACGCCAGGGTGGTCCTTGTCTCTTCCGGCCTTATATCGCAGGCGCGCGCCAGGGTGCGCTGCAGGAGGCTGCCTGTTGGTCCTGGTGTCGACATGCTATAGCGACCCGAAAACCCGCAACATTTCCTCGCGTTGGGAAGGGTCCGGCACCGGGCCGAAATTTGCCTGCATATTGTCCTGCATGTGGTGTACCCGGGAAGTGGCTGGGATGATACAGGTTGCCGCCGGATGCCCGAGAATGAACTTAAGGAAAAACTGGCCCCAGCTGCTACAGCCCAGTTCCTTGGCGATCGCCGGCAGGGCATGCCCGCGGGATTTGGCGAACAGTTCACCGCGCTGGTAGGGGCGGTTGATCATGGTGGCAATGCCGCGCTCCTGTGCCAGTGGCAGCAGTTGCTCCTCGGCCACCCGGTTGTCGATGTTGTAGCTGAATTGCACGAAGTCCAGGGGCTGGGTGCGCATCACCTGCAGGAACTCCTCGTGATCGCGGCCGTGGGAGGTGGTGATGCCGATATAGCGCACCTTGCCCTCTTCTTTCCAGCGCTTCAGGGTATCCAGCTGGGTTTCCCAGTCCTTCAGGTTGTGTACAGCGATCAGGTCGAAACGTTCAACATTCATGCGCAGCGCGGACTCCTGCATCTCCGCAATGCCCTGTTCGCGGCCGTTGGTCCACACCTTGGTGGCGGCAAATAGGTCCGGCCGCTGTGGCAGCGCGCGCAGCACATCGCCCACGCGCGATTCCGCCGCGCCGTACATGGGTGATGAGTCGATCACTTTGCCGCCGCCCTCGAAGAAGGCCTGCATTACCGCCCCCAGCCTGGCCAGGGAGCTACTACTGTCGCTGGTATCAAAGGTGCGGGAGGTGCCCATTCCCATCACCGGCAGCATTTCGCCTGTGCTGGGGATGGCGCGCTGGATAAGTTTCCGGGCGGGCTCAACATTGTCACCCGCGGCGTGCAGGCGCAGGGACTGTAAGGCCAGGGTGGTGGCGGTTATTTGTAATATCCGACGACGATTTATCATAATCAACGTTCTTTGCGATAGTTACTGTCAGTGTTTCAGCCCCTTCAGGGGGCGTCAAGGTGAAAGTGGCTCGAGTACTGGTCAGGGGCGGTACCATATCGGAGAAGACCACGCGCGTTCCTGGATGGTGGCCGGCACACTGTCGAGTAGCGGTAATCCGGCGCGCACGGAGTCATAAGTGCTCCAGCGTGGAGTGGGGATTTCAATCACCCGGGCGTAGTACAGCGCAGGCATCGCCGGGTCGAAGGTCGGGTCTTCCCACACCGTCGCCAGTTGTGCCGCGCCGATGGAGTTTTGATAGGTTGCGGTGCGCAGGTCCACGGTATTGCCCACCGGCGCGAGTTTGCCGTTGGCGCCCGCTGTGCGCTGCCCTGACCAGGAGACGTCAAATACCCGGTCCTGTTGCCGTCCGCTGGCGTCCACCCAGCCTTTGACGATCTGGATGCGATCCAGGTTGGCGCCCAGTGCGTCCTTGCTGGCTACCACGAGGAAGCGCGGGAGCTGTTCGCCTCGCTGCCTGCCCAGGTCGCCGCCCATGGGTACCCCCTGGCGATAGGCCTTCTTGAGCATGTCACTGCGGGTATGCAGATCCTCGGCATAGTCCCAGCCGCCGAAAAACCTTACTGCCATACGCGGGCCTGAAGTGGCGAAGGTTTCCCGGTCATAGATGGCGTCCCAGATTGCACCGCGGGTATTACTGGTGGCCCATACGCCGGTCAGGGAGCCGATACTCAGGTCTTTGCTATCCAGCCAGCTGGTGACCTGGCCTTCTCGCCGCTCCTTGACCGAGCCATCTTCCGGACCGTGGGCGCCGACGAAGTTGTCTTCATCAACGTCGCCCATCATGCCGTTGTGGTTGTCTGTACCACCGACAAAACCCAGCTTGAACGGGTTGACCCCAAGCTGCTGCTCCACTGCCAGGCCTTTTACCACCCCGGCGCGGACAAAGTTGCGTTTTTCCGCCACACGGCCACTGAACTGTTGCATGGAGTCTGCGTTTTCAAAATCGGCAAACTCGTCGGCACTCCAGAATTTGCGGTGTACTTCCGAGTTACCTTTTGTCTGCATCATTTCGATGGCGCGTTCGAAGTTTTCGCGCTTCTGCGCATACGTTTTATCGACTGGCTTTCCCGAGGAGTCGGTGTCGGGAAACATCATGCCTTTGCTGGCATTGGAATTGTGGGGTATGGCCATGCCCCTGATGCCCTGTTGTTCCAGCTCTGCCAGCCACTGCCACAGACCTTCCTCGCGGTTGATATCGATATAGCTCATTGGCATCTCAGGTGCCATGGGGCCGCGAAACAGCACGTTGCGGTGCAGGTTGCCGCCCTTGGGTGCCGCACTCCACTCATAGGCGATGAACGTGGTAAATGCGCCGGGATCATTGTGCTGCTCGGCGGCATCCACAGCCAGTTTCCAGGCGCTTTTGATAGTCTCGTCCCCGGCGAAGAATTCCGTGTGTCCCGGCTTCGCACCACGATTATTACTGATGACGTATTTGAAGAACCACTGCTCTCGCTCCTTGATGTCGCTCAAGCCGCGCAATTGCTCTATCAATGGGTTGTCGTATCCGGGAGCACCCTCGTTCAGGGTGGAGTACATCTCACCCATGTACTCGGCGTGGTCTGTTACCGCAGCGAAATCCAGGGGCCTGCGGATCTGGTGCGGCTGGCCGTTGACGACCACGGTTTCACCTCTGGCGGCCCTGTAGGCGTCCGAGGGTGTCTGGCGGGTACCGCCAATAAAGGCATCCAGGGAGTACGCGGTGTGCATATGGGTTTCGCCGTAATAGACATTGCGCATCGGGTTCTCTTCCACTTCGGCTTGCAGCGGTGTGGCGAGGGTGAGTGTTATCGCGAGCGCTGTGCTGCGCCATACCATGGTCAATGTCATAGAGTGTTCCTGCTCGTTTATGCGGACAACGGTGGGCCGGATAACTCATGCTGTTCGGTATCCTGATCGCGAATGGCCCGGGCTGTTGCGAAAAGTCTAGACCAGACTACAGTTTGCTGCACTGCAAATTGCTCAGATAACGCAGCCAATAGCGTGTATCGAGCTTATCTGCGCATGAAGGTCAGGCCCCGGGATGCCAGGGCATCGATTTTTCTCCCGCGTTGCTCACCGGGTCGACTATAGTGGAAGTTGCTTGACTCGATAATCAAACATGGGAGGCACTATGCTGAAACCGGAAGATATGTCCCTGGCGGGCAAAACCGCGCTGGTAACCGGCGCGGGCCGGGGAATTGGCTACGCCATTGCCGAAACACTGGCTAATTTTTCCGCCGAAATCCTGTTACTTGATAAGGATGAAGCATTGCTGCAGGCCGCCGTGGAGAAAATTACAGCCGCGGGTGGCAGGGCGGTTGGTCACCTGGTTGATGTGACTGACGCTGCCGAGGTCAATCGCCTGGCTGAAACGCTTGTGGAGCAGGGCGCGAGCATGGATATCCTGGTGAACAACGTGGGCGACCATCTCAACCTGATCAAACCCTTCCTGCAAACCTCGGAGGAGGAGTGGGATGCGATTTATGACATCAACCTGAAACAGATCTACCGCTGCGTGCGCGCCTTCGCGCCAATCATGCGCGATGCGGGCAACGGCGGCAGTATTATCAATATCTCGTCCATCGAGGGTTACCGCTCGATTCCCACCTGCGCCACCTACGGGGCAATGAAAACGGCAATATCTGGTTTTGTGCGCAGCCTGGCGATGGAGCT
>Ga0316193_10004075_pt1 | contig 10708 bp, 7 predicted proteins | sample MerIslsedime2_MG_FD_207735 | JGI IMG/M metagenome (GOLD analysis project Ga0316193, IMG submission 207735) | Coastal sediment microbial communities from Maine, United States - Merrow Island sediment 2 | ecosystem: Environmental > Aquatic > Marine > Coastal > Sediment | place: USA: Maine... | reverse complement strand
AAGTCCCCGACGACGCAGCGTCAGGGCGCGCCCCGGCCCGAGCGGTCGCCAGCGTGTTGCTCGGGTGCTCGCCGTAGATGTCGGCGTACTGTGCTGCAAACCGCCCGAGGTGATCGAAGCCGAGATCGAGCGCGACCTCGGTGACACGCTGCTCGCCGGTGAGCAACCTTTCGCGGGCATAGCTCAACTGTCGCGTCCTGAGAAATGACATCGGTGACATGTCGAAGGTGTCGTAGAACGCTTCACGCAGGCGACGCTGCGACACGTGAGCCACCGTACAGAGTTCGGCGATCGATGGCCTGCCTTCAATACGGTCGGAGTAGTCGATGCTGGCGTTGACGATTCGTCGGCTGCTGACGTGACAGGCCCGCCTTCGTGTCGGCGACGGCGAGGTATCGGCCAACAGCTGCGCCGTCGCTCGCATCAGCCTCACGCTGGTCGTCCGGGGGTTCCCCAGCCGACCGGAAGGCTTCCCGATGGAAAGTAACTCTGATCGAAGTACTCGGCCCGCCGCGCTGGGGCTGGTTCGGGTGATGGATCCGCGAGCGGGATGATCGGCTCGGATCTGGAGTTCCTCGGCCACCAGGCCGACCGCCGACAGGTCGATCAGCGCGAAGCGATACTCGACGCCCACCGGGCTGACGCCGATGTGTTCGGCTCCCGGACCGTAGAGCAAGAGGTCGCCGGGGCTGACGTCGATCTCGCACCAGCGAGTTCCCTTCGGTGCCCGGACGATCAGTGCAGCGGCGATGATGCCGTCGTTGATGATGGTGCGGCCGATGACCGGGAACTGGATGAGCCCCGCGAACATCTGGGCGTCGTCGAAGGATTCGGTGGCGAGGGTGTTCGGGCCGCAGCCCTCTCCCGTCCGAACGACATCGAGATGGGCGCGTGAGAGTGCCGCTGCATATCCACCGACCTCGTCGGAGATCGTGATGTGCGCGCTCACCAGTTCCGCTGCGCGAATCGGTGACGGCTCGACCATCCGCTGCAACATACACGGCGAGCCGGATGTGGAGAAGAGCCGAAGGACCGCTCTGCCGTGCGACGCACTCGCCTCGTTCATCGTGCTGGCAGGCGTGCCGAATTCGGCTATCGGCAGGAGCCGAATCCCCGCACGATCGAACCGTCAGCACCACGACATGGTCGGTGCCGCCACCGACTCAGGGATTCGAGAAAGAGAGAGAGCCATGGCACGCAAGTTCGAAGGAACGGTCGCCACCGATGTCCGCAACTCGACCGAGGACTGGGGGGCGTATACCCAGACGTCACCGCCGGAGGGCTCGCCGAACGTGGTCTACCTGTTGTGGGACGACACCGGTATCGCCACGTGGGATTTCTACGGCGGTCTCGTCGAGATGCCGAACATGAAGCGGATCGTCGACAAGGGCATCCGGTTCACTCAGTTCCACACGACTGCGCTCTGTTCGCCGACCCGCGCCTCACTCCTGACAGGCCGGAACCCGTCGACCGTCGGGATGAACACGATCTCGGAGGCCACGATGGGTTTCCCTGGGCTCAGCGGGCACATCCCGCACTCGGCGGCGATGGTTTCCGAGGTGCTCCAGGAGCGGGGCTGGAGCACGTTCACCTCGGGCAAGTGGCACCTCACACCACCCGACGAGATGAACTCCGCGTCCACGAAGGACCACTGGCCGAGCCAGCGTGGGTTCGACCGCAACTACAGCTTCCTTGGTGGTGAGACCAACCAGTGGTATCCGGACCTGGTCGAGGACAACAAGATCATCGACCAGCCGTACCCGCCCGAGGACGGATACCACTTGAGCATCGACCTCGTCGACCAGGCGATCAGCATGGTCGCCAACGCGAAGCAGGTGGCACCGCAGAAGCCGTTCTTCATGTACCTCACGCCGGGAGCGGGTCATGCGCCGCACCATGTGCCCAAGGAGTGGGCTGACAAGTACAAGGGCAAGTTCGACATGGGCTACGAGCAGTACGCCGTCGAGACCCTCGAGCGGATGAAGAAGATGGGCATCATGCCCGAGTCGACCGACCTCGCCCCGATCAACACGATGGTCGACGCGACCAACAGCGACGGTATGGCGTGGCCGGCCACCGACCATGTGCTGCCGTGGGACGGGCTCGACGACGACCACAAGAAGGTGTTCACCCGGATGGCCGAGGTGTTCGCAGGGTTCGAGTCCTTCACCGACCACGAGATCGGGCGGTTCCTCGACTTCCTGGAGGAACTCGGGGAGCTGGACAACACGATCTTCGTCGTCACCTCCGACAACGGCGCGTCGGGTGAGGGAAGTCCCGTCGGATCGATCAACGAGAACCTGTTCTTCAACGGCATCCCGGACTCGATCGAGAACAACCTGGCTGCACTCGACGTGTTGGGTTCGATCGACACCTACAACCACTACCCGACCGGCTGGGCGCAGGGGTTCTGTGCACCGTTCAAGATGTACAAGCGCTACACCTGGAACGGCGGCATCTGCGACCCGCTGGTCATCTCGTGGCCCGACAAGTTGAAAGCGCACGGCCAGCTGCGCGATCAGTACTGCCACGTGTCCGACATCACCCCGACCCTCTACGACCTGCTCGGGATCGAGTTCCCCGACGAGGTGAAGGGCCATACGCAGATCCCGCTCGACGGCAAGAGCTTCGCGCACGTCTTCGACGACGGCGAGGCGAAGACCGCCAAGACGAGCCAGTTCTACGGTCTGCTCGGCACCCGTTCGATCTGGATGGATGGCTGGAAGGCCAACACGGTGCACCCGGCCACAGGTGGGTGGAGCGACTTCGGCTCGGACAAATGGGAGCTGTACAACGTCGAGGTCGATCGCAGCGAGATGCACGACGTTGCCGAGGCCTACCCCGAGAAGCTCCAAGAGATGATCGAGATGTGGTTCTTCGAGGCCGGTCTCTACAACGGGCTGCCGATCGACGACCGCGCCCCCGCCGAAATGGTGGGCGGCACGACCCGTCCGTCGCTCGTCGATCACTCCAAGACCCAGTACACGTACTACCCGAACACCTCGATGCTGCCGGAGAGCGACATGGTCCCCGTTCGGGGCCGCTCGTACAAATTCGGGGTCTTCGTCGATTTCGGCGACAAGCCCGACGGCGTGCTGTTCGCCAACGGCTCGCGATTCGGTGGCCACTCGCTGTACGTCAAGGACGGCAAGCTGAAGTACGTCAACAACTTCATCGGGCTCGAGGAGCAGATCATCGTCGCCGACGCCGACCTGCCGAAGGGATCCTGCATCGTCGGGATCGACTTCGAGATGTCCAGCGTCGACAAGGCCAACATGAAAACGTTGGGCACCGCCACGCTGTACATCAACGACAAGCAGGTCGCCCAGCAGGACATCAAGACCCAGCTCGGCGCGTTCTCGGTCGCCGGTGAAGGATTCATGGTCGGTCGCTGCGCCGGCGCACCGGTCACCGAAGACTTCCCGGGCGTCCACCCGTGGCTGTTCACCGGCGGCACGATCCAGAAGGTCGTCGTCGACGTCTCCGGCGATCACTACGTCGATCTGGAGATGGAGGCCATGGCCGCCATGAAGCGCGATTGACCGACCGGGTCACATGACCTTTGCTCTGGCCCAATACGTTCGTGTCGTGTCGCTGGTGGCTGGTTGTCAACTACTCGTTACCCCGACTCGGCCTCGAATGCGAAGACCCGCTCCCAATCGTTCTTCATGCTGAGGACGGTCCAGCCGTGCTCATCCGCGGCGGCCTGTACCCTCTCGGCGCCGGTGTCGTAACCGACCTCCCGCTCGTCGTCGTCGTGACGCAGGAGGAGGCACAGCGACGGCCGCTCTTGGAGGGCGGTGAACTGAAACATCGGGATGTCACCGTTGGCGTTGCCGCCCGCCAGAATGGGCCGTCGCCCCACTCTGTCCCAGATCTGGATCGGCTTGCCAGGGCCCTCGTCGAAGATGTCGATACTCGACTGACGAATGACGTGAGCCCCGCCGTCGTCGGCCCGGAAGATCATCTCGGGCGCGCTGCCGATGACCCGTTCGGGTGGGACACCGTAGGTTGCCTGGGTCACGGGTCGCATGAAATCCCGCCCTCCACCCGAGCAGATGTAGGTCGTGAAGCCCATGTCCTCGAGGAAGCCCAGAAGCTCGACCATCGGCAGATATGCCACGTCGGGGTAGGGGCAGCCATACACGGGGTGGCGTCCAGCCGCGAAGAAGGCCTCGACGTCGCTGGTGAAGGCCTCGACGTCGACGTCGCGGAACGCCTTCAGCGTCGCGTCGAGCAGAAGCTTCATGTCCGCGTCGTCGCCGTTGTAGTGCTTGGCCCCTGCCTCCTGGATCCACGAGGTGTCGTTCTCGAACGCCGCCTTCCACGGCTGTCGCAGGCGCAAGGACGGATCGGACCGGGCGAGCGCCGCAAAGCGCTGGAGAATGAAGGCGCCCTGGACCAACGGCTGTTCGCACCAGAGCGTTCCGTCGTTGTCGAAGACGGCTACCCGTTCCGCGGGCGGCACGAACGCCTCGTGGTCGGGGTCGGTCACACCCGCAACGAAGGTGAGGATCGACCGCCGGGCGGCGGTGTCCCGCCAGGAAGGTAAGGGGCGTGCGGTCACGCTCCGAGGTAATCATGGCGTTCTCGTCAGCGCAAGCTCGTCCAGCCCTCGGCCGGGAGCTCGAGAGCCAGCACGGTCAACCCGGCAATCCGCTCGCCTCGCTCGTGGGCGGTTCGGGACATGGAGATGAGCACGAAGTCCGGGTGCCGGCACGCAACCATGGCGCCTCGTTCTTTCCTGCCGAAGTTGGATAGGCGTGGTTGGGCACCAGGCCTAGGATTCGGCGCATGGGCAGATGTGACTCGTGGCTGAGTGCCCTGGAGCAGCACCCGTGACCGACTCTGAATCGACGACCGGGTCGGGGCCTGTCGACACGTCATCGCCGGCCAGCGACCACGCGGCCGCGCCCCCGGTTGCAGGAACCGCCGACGTCGACGACGCAAGCGAGGCCGACGCCACGAGCCACGGGATCCAGATCTTCTCCGCCCCGTCTGACGCCCCACGCGTTCGGTGGCGGACCGATCTGATCTCGGCGGGGTTCACCACCGCGCTCCTCGCGTTCCTGATCCTGGTTGCCGGTACGGGTTCGTCGCTCGACACCAACACGCTCGAGTTCGTCGGCGATCTGCCGGGGTGGCTCCTCTGGCTCGCGCAGGCTGCCTACGTGGTCGGCGTGTTGTATGCATTCGGGCTGGTGATCGGGGTCGGCCTCGTCGCGCGGGGACGACTGGAGCTTCTGCGGGACATGCTGCTGGCAGCGGTGGTCGCGGTGGTCGCAGTCGTGCTGCTCACCCAGTGGCTCGACGGCCGCTGGCCAGAATTCGCGTTCCTCGACCTGCAACAGACGCGTGACACGTTCCCCGCGTTCTTCGTCACCACAGCAGCGGCGATCCAAGCGGCCGCTTCGCCCCACCTCACTGCACCGATGCGCAAGATGGGATGGACGTTCATCCTCGCAGCCACGGTCGCCTCGGTCTTCGGAGGCGTGACGACGGTCAGCGACGCGATCGGGGCCCTCCTCGTCGGCCTGATCGCGGCCTCACTCATCCGGTACATCTTCGGCACGACCGCCGGCCTTCCCTCGACGAACCGGATCCGTTCCGGCCTCGCCGACCTCGGTGTGCAGGTCGACACTCTGGTCTACATCGAGGAGCAACCGGTCGGAGCAATCGTCCTGACGGGCACCACCCTCGACGGTGCACCGCTGTTCGTCAGCGGTCTGGGCCGTGACGCGTGGGGCACCCGGCGGTGGACGCGTCTGTGGCGGGCAGCCTGGTACCAGGACCAGGGAGCGCAGTACGGCTCCGACCGCCGCCAGCAGGTGGAACACGAGGCGCTGGTGATGCTGATGGCCGACCAGGCCGGTGTTGCGGTACCGGGGCTCGTCACGGTGGGGATGACCGATCGCGACGACGCGTTCCTCGTTGCCGACTATCTCGACCGCACGCTGAACGACATCTCGGTCGATGACGTCGACGACGACCTGCTCGACGCCATGTGGGGGCAGGTCGCCAAGCTGCACGATGCCGGGCTGAGCCACGGATCGATCGACGCGGTCCACGTGTGGTTCGATTCGACCGGCGCGCCCGCACTGATGGGCTTCAGCGATGCTGCGATCCACCCCATCGACGAGCAGATCTACGACGACATCGCTGCGATGCTCGTTCTGACGACCACGATCGTCGGCGCCGATCGTGCGATCGCAGCCGCACGACGGTCACGGGGAGATGACGTTGTCGGAGCGATGCTCCCGATGCTGCAGTCCGCCGCGCTCAACGCCACGCTGCGCAGCCGGGTCAGGAACAACAAGCTGAAGATCAAGGATCTCCGCAAGGAGACCGCAGTCGCACTCGGCATCGACGTCCCCGTGACCGAGCAGCTCACGCGTGTCACCTGGAAGAGCGTGCTGATGGTCGTGTTCGTCAGCTTCGCTGCGTACACCATCATCGGCGGTCTCGCCGAGGTCGGCTTCGACACGATCGTCGACACACTCGCCGACGCCCGGTGGGGGCTGGTCGTGATGGGGCTGGTGCTCGCCGCCTCCACCAACTGGACCGATGCGATCAGCCTGAAGGCGGTCTCACCGAAGCCGGTCCCCGTCGGGGTGACGACGGTCGAACAGTTCGCCATCGGGTTCGTCAACATCGCTGTGCCGTCCGCCGCCGGGCGCGTCGCGACGAACGCGCGATACTTCCAGAAATTCGGCATCAGCCCGGTCACGTCGACGGCCACTGGCGCGATCACCGGCCTGCTCGGGTTCGTCGCGCAGGCGATCCTGGTGGCCCTGACGATCCTCGTCGGGGCGGGAAGCATCGACTTCTCCCAGATGCAGGGTGGAGGCGGTGCGATACGTCTGCTCGTGATGGCGATCGTCATCTTCGTCGTCGTACTCCTGGTCGCGCTGGCGGTGCCCACGTGGCGGCACTGGACCGAGGACAAGCTGCGCAAACCGCTGTCGCAGATCGGCGACGCCTTCAAGATGGTCAAGGAGCCGAGGACTGCGTTCAGCGCCCTCGGGGCAGCGATGGGCACCGAGATCCTCTACGGCGCCGGCTTTGCCATGTGCGTGTTGGCTGTCGGCGGGTCGGTCAGCCTCGGCGAGGCGATCTTCATCAACGTGACCGTCTCGTTGTTCGCCGGTCTGATGCCGATTCCCGGTGGCGTCGGTGTGAGCGAGGCGGGCATGACCGCCGGCCTCACCGCCATCGGCGTCGAGAGCGACGTCGCGGTCGCCGCGGTGCTGGTGTACCGCCTGGTCAGTTACTACCTCCCGCCGCTGTGGGGGTACGTGTCGCTGCGCTGGTTGACGAAGCACGACTACCTCTGAGCGCCCATCGGGTTCGGTGCCCGACCGACCGTGACCCGACGGGGGGTTCACCGGAGGTGAGAAGCGCATGTTGCTCGATCGACCGGACCGCCGAACTCGAGAACACCGTCGCCGAGCTCGCGAGGCCTCGAGCAGGTTGCGGCCATGTTCGCCGAGCCGATCGCGGGTGCGCTTCACGGGAACTTCATGGTGATCGCGATCGGTGCTTGATCGGGAGTCGGTTGTGTAGGTGGTGCAAGGACAAGAGGCCCGACGGAAGATCCGGGAAGAGGTTCCGGCAACGCCGAAGGCTCGAGACACTCGGAAAGGAGTGGTCATGAGGAAGATGTTGCTCACACTCACCACAGTCGGAGTGCTCGCCGTTCCGGCGGGCATGGCTTTGGCCCAGTCCGACACCACCGAACCGGCAGAGCCGGTTCCCACCTGTGTCGATCCCGTGCGAGATCGGGATCGCGACCGCAGCGCAGATCAAGGTCTGCTCGGAGCGCAGGATCAGGTGCGCACCCAGCTGCAGACACAGCTCCACCTCAACGACGGCACCTGCGACGCCGACTGCACGGGCGATCAGGCCCGAGTGCAGGACCGGACCCGCCTGCAGGATCAAGCCCAGCTCGCCGACGGCACCGGCGTCGGCGCCATGCATCGCATGGGCGAGATGGGCACTGCCGCAAACGGCTGACACCGACCAACTGCCGGGACCAATCGTCCCGGCAGTTCGCCGTTCAACGGCATGACGATGAAGGGAACACCATGGACACCACCCCAACCCGGCGCCGCTCGCGTCATGTGCTCGCGCTCGCAACCACGACGCTGCTGGCAATCGGATCTGCTGCCTGCGCCGACGATCCCACGCCCACGCAACCGGCGGCCGCAGGCTCGACTTCGACCACGGTTCCCGCGACGACGCCGCTCCCCGGCGTCGATGGCTCCGTCGCCGACACCTCCGTCGCCGACACCTCCGACACTTCTGTGCTGACCGCCGACGAGATCGCCGGTCTCGAATGGATGCGCGAGGAAGAGCAGCTCGCCCACGACGTGTACGTCACCCTCGGTGACCTGTGGGGGCTGCGGATCTTCGAGAACATCGCATCGAGCGAGACCACCCACATCGGCGCCGTCTCCGATCTGCTCGACCGGTACGGCATCGACGACCCTGCACAGGGCAACGAGCCCGGCACGTTCACCAACTCGGAGATTCAGGCGCTCTACGACCGGTTGGTCGCCGACGGCAGCGCTTCGCTCGAGGCTGCGTTGAAGGTCGGAGCCTCGATCGAGGAACTCGACATCAGCGACCTGCAGGCTCGCTCGGCGGCCACCGAGATCCCCGAGATCACGATCGTCTACGCCAACCTCGAACGCGGCTCGCGCAACCATCTGCGCGCCTTCACCTCCCAACTCGAATCCCGCGGAGTGGCGTACGAACCGACTCGGCTCGACCCGGCCGTCTTCGACGCGATCGTGTCGAGCGAGACCGAACGCGGGCAGGACGACTGAGGTCGTTGAACGCGAGCCGCTTCCGGTGCCGGCGATGACAGGCCTCCTACGATGAACTCCGTGCCGCGTGAACGAATCCTGGTAGTGGACGACGAGGCCGGTATCCGCGACCTCGTCGGCTCGTACCTCCGCAACGAGGGGTTCGATGTCGACGAGGCTGCCGATGGTGAGGACGCACTCGTTCGTTTCGGACACGGTGCTCACGATCTGGTCGTATTGGACCTCCGGTTGCCGGGCATCAGCGGCTTGGATGTGCTCCGTGACATCCGACGCACGTCGGCGGTCTACGTGATCGTGCTGACCGCCCGCGCGGACGAGACCGACAAGCTGATCGGACTCGAACTCGGCGCCGACGACTACATCACCAAACCCTTCAGCCCACGTGAGCTGGTGGCCCGGGTGCGCGCCGTGCTCCGTCGACGACGAGACGGCGATACCGGTGAGGTCGATGTTGCCCGGTTCGACGGTCTCAGCATCGACAGCATCCGCCACGAAGTGCGAGTCGACGACGACCCGGTGGAACTGACGAGTCTGGAGTTCCAGCTCCTGGCGACGATGGCGGAGGCGCCAGGGCGGGTGTTCACCCGTCGTCAACTCATCGAGCGCGTGTGGGGGTGGGACTTCTACGGGGACGAACGCCTGGTCGACGTCCACATCGGCAACCTCCGCAGAGCTCTCCGTGACTCCGCTGACGAACCGCGATTCGTGGGGACCGTGCGTGGCGTCGGCTACAAGTGCGTGGCGCGACCGTCATGAGCATCAACCTGCTTCCTCGCCGACTGCGCACGCGACTGTTCCTGTCGTACGTGGTCGTCGTCGCTGCTGGTGCGGTCACGATGCTGGTCGTGGGCACGGTGGTGACCAGGACCGTCTACGAGCGGCGCCTCGGCGGATTCGGAGTCGCGCGCGGCCAGGGCGCATCCCGGCAGGTGAGTGAAACTCAGCTGCGCACAGCGCTCGACGAGTCGCTCGCTCCGGCGCTGCTCATCGGAGTCGGCGCAGCGCTGATCACAGCCGCGATCGTGGCGATGTTCGTCGGTGCCCGGCTGTTGCGCCCGATCGATGAACTCCGGGCCGCGACGCGCCGGATGGCCGCGGGCGACTATGCGGTGAAAGTGCCCGTGCCCATCGAGACCGAACTCGCCTCGCTGGCGAATGACGTGAACGAGCTCGGCGCCCACCTCGCCAACACCGAACAACGTCGAACACAACTGCTCGGTGAGGTCACCCACGAGCTGCGAACCCCGATCACGGTGATCCGTGGCCAGACCGAAGCGCTCATCGATGGCGTGGTGGCACCTTCCCAGGAGGTGTACGCAGCAATTGCCGACGAGACGTCGCGCCTGCAGCGGATGGTCGACGATCTCACGCTGCTCTCACGAGCGGACGAAGGCTCGCTCGACATGCGTCTGGCCGACCTCGACCTCGGATCGTTGGCCACCGCAGCAGCCGACCGGTTGAGACCCCAATTCGACTTCGCGGACGTGTCGCTCATCGTCGAATCGGACAACCCTTCTGAGCCGGTGTCGGTTCGCGGCGACAGCGACCAGCTGACCCAGGTGTTGTCCAACCTGTTGGGCAATGCGCTCGGCCACACCCCGCCAGCCGGAAGCGTGACGATGCGCACGGGGCGTGACCGTTCGATGGCGTTCGTCGACGTGATCGACAGCGGGCCGGGGATCCCCACCGATGAGCTCGAGCGCATCTTCGAACGCTTCTACCGCGGACCCGCCGATGACGGAGCAGCGACCCATCCGATTCGCGCCGGTCGCGGGATCGGGTTGACGATCGCCCGCAGCCTTGCACGAGCTCATGGCGGTGATGTCGTTGCTTCGTCCACCGGGCCGCGTCGTGGCGCAACGTTCCGCCTGACGGTGCCA
>Ga0316193_10004073_pt1 | contig 10709 bp, 10 predicted proteins | sample MerIslsedime2_MG_FD_207735 | JGI IMG/M metagenome (GOLD analysis project Ga0316193, IMG submission 207735) | Coastal sediment microbial communities from Maine, United States - Merrow Island sediment 2 | ecosystem: Environmental > Aquatic > Marine > Coastal > Sediment | place: USA: Maine... | reverse complement strand
CAGCCCTGTTCATGGTCTGGTTGATGTGGCAGGGCGGCCTGAATGTTTATCAGTATTATCAGCTTGAGGCACAGAACGAGGCCTTACAAGGAGAAATCGAACAGATCTATAAGCGCACCTTCCCCAAGGCGAAAAGAGTGGTCAACGCACCCCTGCAAATGCGACAGAAACTGAAAAAGCTGCGCAAGGGTGCCGGGCAAAACCAGACCAGTCTGCAGGAGATGTTGACTACGGCGGCGCCGATCCTGCAAACCGCCGAGGGTTTGTTGATCAAGAATCTGCGTTATCAGGATGGGCGTATGAATCTGGAACTGGAGTTAAAGGATTTACAAACACTGGATAAATTGAAAGAACAGTTGGCACAACAGGCCGGCTGGAAGGTGGAGATCCAATCGGCCTCGACACGCAAAGACAAGGTGGAATCCCGCATGCAGATCATGAGTACCGGATCATGAATGAATGGATGAATAGTATTCGCACCTATCTGGATGGCTTGAACCCGCGTGAACGGTACATGTTGATCGGCGGCAGTATTGTTTTGCTGATCTTTCTGCTCTATCAGCTGATCTGGGCGCCGATTGCAGATGGTGTCACGGCCATGCAAAATAAGGTCAACAGGCAACAACAGGACCTGCTGTGGATGCAACAGGCGGCAGAGGAAGTGAAGCAACTACGTGGTGGTAATCGCCATCGTCCTCGCCGAAGTGGGTCATTATTGGGTTCTATCGAAAGGACTGCGCGTAACAGTAAGCTCGGTGACTCGATTCGCAAGGTGCAACCGGAAGGACAGAATGGTGTCCGCATGTGGCTGGATGGTGCCGCTTTTGATGATGTGCTCACCTGGCTGGATGGCCTGCAATATAAACAAGGCATTATGGTCTCGAATATTTCCATCGAACGATTGTCTGAACAAGGGCGTGTGAATGTTCGCCTGTTATTGGAAGCACAATGAAAAAAATACGTTTAGGCAAACGGGGGCTTGCCTTCATAATTATTGGTACTGCCGCCTATCTCTATTTTTTGCTGGCGAATATCCCGGCCAGTACAGTCTATGCCCTTGTTGAAAAACAAATGGGACACAATGAGGTGCTTAATCTGCAAGGCTTGAGTGGTACGGTCTGGTCCGGCCAGGCGGCCCAGGCGCGCATTGCCAAGTTGAACCTGGGTAGGCTGGATTGGCAATTGAATCTGTTTCCCCTGTTGACCGGTAAACTGAGCCTTGATGTCTTGACCACGGGCAATGACAGTCGTATGCAGGCGGGTATCAAGACCGGATTGTCCGGGCGGACGCTAACGATTAATAACATGCAAGGCAAGCTACCGGTGCAGTTGCTAATGCCGTTCCTTTATGGACTGCCCATTGCCGTTGATGGCCAGATCGCTGCCGAGATTAAGCATGCCGAGATTGAACAGGGTGAAAAATTGAGCGTGGAGGGCAAGCTGGTATGGCAAAATGCCGCATTAACCGCGCCACAGGCCATCAAGTTCGGTGATCTATTTTTGGCCATACGCCCGGATAAAAACGGCAGCAAGATATTGTTATCGGATCAGGGTGGTCCCTTGGCCGCAGAAGGGACGGTTATGGTAAAACACAGTGGTGAATATAAACTCAATATTTATCTGGCCGCACGGGACAAGAATGACGCCGCCCTGAACAATGCCTTGAAGTTGCTGGGGCGCACTAACTCGCAAGGCAAGGTGTTGGTTTCGCGTACCGGACGGCTGCAAGGCTGGGCGAAGAAATAATCTTAAGTTTAGATACCTGAGTTTGTGTATCCAACTGCAATTACAGAATTATAAACCGCCACGTACACAAAGAGCACCAAGAGTATTTTTTATTGTATTTACTTTGCGTCCTTCGCGTCCTTTGCGGTTAGATTATTTTCTTACTCAATCCCCAACTTCTTGATGCGATAGCGCAAGGCACGAAATGAGATGCCGAGTAATTTTGCGGCAGCGGTTTTATTGTAACGTGTTTTCTCCAGCGCCCTGGCGATCACTTCCCGTTCTTTGTTTTCAAGTAGCGGGCTAAGTTGTACGACACTTGTCTCATCGGGTTTTTCATAGTTCGCGACATTTGTTGCAAATGATGCCCGTTGTGGTGCAGGCAGGTGAAGATCCTGCTCCTCAATAGTGTCACCATCACACAAGGTCATGGCCCGTTCGAGAATATTTTCCAGTTCGCGCACATTGCCCGGGAAGGCATAGGCCTGTAAGGCATGCAGGGCCTCTTTCGTGAGGTGCGGCGCCCTGGTTTGCCAGGTCCGGGCAATCTTGTTTAATACATGCTCGGTGAGGAGCAGGATATCCTCGATCCTTTCCCGCAAGCCGGGGACATGGACGGTAATGACGTTAATACGGTAGTAGAGGTCCTGCCGAAACAGGCCTTCATGGGTGAGTTGTGCCAGGTCCTTATGTGTGGCCGAGAGGATGCGCACATTGATGGGGATTTCATGTTGTGAACCGATGGGTCGTATGGCCTGCTCCTGAATTGCACGCAGCAGTTTGACCTGCATCGGTAAGGGTAAATCGGCGACTTCATCAAGAAACAGGGTGCCACCATCGGCAGCCTGAAACAGTCCCTGCTTGTCGGCCACGGCACCGGTAAAGCTGCCTTTCTTATGGCCAAAAAATTCACTCTCCATCAGTTCAGCCGGAATGGCACCGCAGTTAACCGGAATGAATGGATTCTCATGGCGTGGTCCCTGGGCGTGAATCAGTTTTGCCACCAGTTCTTTACCGACACCCGACTCTCCCTTGATATAGACGGGGGCCTGACTGCGTGAAAGTTTGTCGATAGTCTTGCGAATATCGTGCATGAGCTTTGAGTCACCGAGTAATTGATGTAAACCGGTGACATCGGTATGTTGCTCTTCGGTCAGCCTCAATGCGCTTTTCACCAGCTTGCGCAGGTTTTGTAAATCAACCGGTTTTGACACAAAGTCGAAGGCACCGGCCTTGAGTGCCTCGATCGCGAGTTCCATATTACCGTGTGCCGTGATGACGGCGACGGGTAGATTGGGGTGTTGTAGTTGTATATCGCGCACCAGATCGATGCCGTTGCCATCGGGCAAACGCATATCCGTCAGACAGAGATCGTAGTCATCACGTGCCAGTGAGGCGCGTGCCTGTTGCAGGTCCGCGGCACAGGTGGTTTCGATACCCATGCGTGTCAGGGTGATCTCCAGTAGTTCGCGAATATCGGGTTCGTCATCGACGATAAGTGTTGAGTTGATGTAGCTCATCTGTTTTTATATTTTATTTTTTTAATCAATATTCCGGCGCTGGTCCTGGAACAGGATCCGAAAACAGGCGCCGCCGGGGAGGTCGACATAATGGATATGCGCCTGGTTTGATTCGGCCAACTGCCTTGAAATATAGAGTCCCAAGCCGGTTTCCGTCGCCGATTTTGTGAAAAAGGGCTCGAACAGGTGGGGGATGTCTTCAGCCGCAATACCCGCTCCATGATCCATGACATCCAGAAAGGGACATTTCGACTCATCAGTATTGCAGCCAGCATGGATGATCACCTTGGGTTGTCCCAAATAATCCTGACTAAAACGCAAGGCATTGTCACACAGGTTCACCAGAATTTGATGTAAGTGAGCGGGGTCGAAGCGGATATGCATATCTTCTGGTTCGACGCTAATCTTGAAATCATTTTTATCTATGTCTTGCCCAATAAGATAGTCGTGTAAAAATTTTTCAAGAAACCCTTTTAGTTCGAACAGTTCGGTATGGGAGGGGTTTCTCCGGCTCACCAGCATAATATTTTCGATTATGTTGTTCAAGCGTCGGCTATTGTCCGAGATGATCTGAGTCAGTCGTTGCTCGTGGACATCGAGGTGGTCTGATTCCGACAACAATTGTTCGGCATGACTAATGGCCCCCAGGGGATTTCTTATTTCATGGGCGATACTGGCGGTGAGGCGTCCGAGGGAGGCAAGTTGTAATTGCTGGGCCTGCTGCGCCAGGGCCGTGGTGTCTTCCAGATAGATGAGGGTGGCGTTTGTGGTATCTGCACCGATAGGGGAGAAATGTGGCATGATACTGACGTGGTTTGCGTTGGGGCGAAAGGCATGGCCGGGTTTGTCCGGTGCCTTTCGCCATTGCCGTAATCCTTCGGTCAACTCGGGGGAAATCTGCTCGATCCGTCTGGTTTTTGTCTTGTCCGATAGACCTAACAGGCACTTTGCCGACTCATTGATAAGTCGAATTTGCAGGTCATGATCGACAACAATGATGCCCATTTGCATACGTTGGATCACATGCTCGGTGAGTTGTGACATATTTTCAAGATCGATGCCACGTCTTGTTGCCAGTGCCTCGCTTTCACGAATACGGCGCGACAGGATAATCACCACCAGGGCGATGGCAAAGTAGCTCATCCCTAACAGGCCGGTTTGCAGGTAGGTCTTGTCGTACGACATGTTCTGTAGTATTGAATAACCCTGTTCTAACAAAATAAAGATGGCGGCAATGGCCGCGGGTAAGAGTGCTGCCGGGCCGGATAACAACATGCTGCCACAGGCAATTGGAATGACCATGAGCGCACCCAGACCACTGGTGATGCCACCGCTGGCATGGAGTAACAGGGTGGTGGTGATGATATCGAGGCCAATACTGGCATGGGTCAGTATTTCGAGTTTCAGTAAGCGCTGCCGGATAAGGAACTGTAGGAAAAGCCCGAGCAGGAGATAGATAAGACTGGTGTTCACCAGGAGAGGCAGGTTTTGGCTGCCGATGGGATGAAACAGGTGGCCACTAAAATGCAGGGACAGCAGCAGGAATGTGAGGCTCAGGCGGTAGTAACTCAGTAAGGTGATGAGCCGCCACGGCTCATGCTGCTGTTTCTCCCCCGCCGGCTGCTTATCACGGCGTATGGCGTCGGGCATCCTAACGATGCTCCTGCCGGTGGATTTTGCCGTGTTCCTTGCAACAGTAATAGTGCCCCTCGACCTGAATGGCTTCTTGTTGCGGGATATGCAGGCCACAATGGGCACAGCGGACCACGGTATTGATTTGTTCCGGTGTCGTGGAACGTTTTACGGCCTTGCGGTCCATCCAGTTTCTGAGCATTCGGATGAGTAACCAGACGACCAGCGCAATGACGAGTATGCGTATCAGTGCCATGTTGTGCCTATTCAGGTAAAATCGGTCTATTTAACAACACGCTCGGGCGTGCGATCATGCATTATATCCGATATTGCACTCAAATAGGCCAAGGCGGAAGCTTGTGACACAGACAAAAGAACAGCTAGGCGAGTTGAATATCATCATGGCGCAGATCAATGTCACCGTCGGTGATATGGAGGCGAATACCCAGAAGATCATTCAATCCTGCCAACAGGCACGGGATGAATTGCACGGCGATGTGATTGTTTTCCCCGAATTGGTCCTCACCGGCTATCCACCGGAAGACCTGTTGTTGCGCCCTGGATTGTATAGCCGTGTGTTGCATGGCATCGAAATGATCAGGCAGCAGGTGAAGGATATTGTCATTGTGGTGGGCTATCCACACCAGTCTACCGGGGGGACCTATAATGCCGCTGCGGCCATCCACAACGGCAAGGTGCTTGGCTATTATCACAAGCAGCATTTACCCAATTACAGCGTATTTGATGAAAAGCGTTATTTCGTCCCGGGCAGCGCCCCGTGTCTGTTCGAGCTTAAGGGACACCGCTTGGGTATCACGATTTGTGAAGATATCTGGAATCCTGGGCCCATGAGGCAGGCTAGCGAGGCAGGGGCTGAGCTCATACTGAACCTGAATGCCTCCCCCTTCCATGCCAACAAGGGTATAGAACGTGAGGCCGTGCTCGCGCAACGCATTGCTGAAAATGGCATCCCCGTGGTCTATGTCAATCTGGTGGGTGGCCAGGATGAGCTGGTGTTTGACGGCGCTTCCTTTGTCATGGACGGACAGGGTCACATTACCCAACGTGCGCCAGCCTTTGTCGAGGGGCTTTATCCGGTGGCTATGCGGATTGAGGGACGGCAATGGGTTCCTTTATCACAGACCCCTGTGCCGGAACCGGCCTCGATAGAGCAGAGCGTGTATGAGGCCCTGGTGCTGGGGGTACGTGATTATATCGAAAAAAATGGTTTCCGGGGTGTGGTGATCGGCCTCTCTGGCGGTATCGATTCGGCCTTGACCCTGGCGATCGCCGTGGATGCCATCGGCGCCGAACGGGTGGAGGGGGTGTCCATGCCCTCGCGTTATACGGCAGAGATGAGTCTTGAGGATGCCCGTCTGGAAGCGGAGTGCCTGGGCATCGATTTCCAGGTGATTTCCATCGAACCCATTTTTAAGTGCTTCCTGGCCTCGCTCGAGCATGAATTTGCAGGCCGCCCCGTCGATACCACGGAGGAAAACCTGCAGGCCCGCTGTCGTGGCGTCATACTCATGGCCATTTCCAATAAAAAGGGCAAGATCGTCCTCACCACGGGCAACAAGAGTGAAATGGCCGTGGGCTATGCCACGCTCTATGGTGATATGGCCGGAGGTTATGACGTGTTGAAGGACGTGCCCAAGACCCTGGTCTACCGCCTGGCCGAATACCGTAACAGTCTCGGCCCGGTGATCCCGCCGCGGGTGATTGAGCGGCCGCCTTCGGCTGAACTTGCACCCGAGCAAAAGGATGCGGACAGTCTGCCGCCCTATGATGTGCTTGATGCGATTCTGGAGATGTATGTGGAACAGGACAAGGATATGGCCGATATTATTGCTGCTGGCTATGAGGCCGAGACCGTACAACGGGTGATTTGGCTGGTGGACCGAAATGAGTACAAGCGTCGGCAGGCGGCGCCTGGGGTACGGATTACCCGCCGGGCATTTGGCCGGGATCGACGATATCCAATTACTTCAGGCTATGGTAAGGTTAACCGATCCACGAAATGAACTCGATGATAAAGACAGGTAAGCACTATGAAAAAGATCGAAGCAGTTATCAAACCGTTTAAACTTGATGATGTGCGTGAGGCCCTTTCGGATATTGGCATTACGGGCATGACCGCCATTGAGGTGAAGGGCTTTGGCCGTCAAAAGGGACACACTGAGCTCTATCGTGGCGCAGAATATGTCATCGACTTTTTACCCAAGGTCATGATTCAGGTTGTGGTCAAGGATGATCAATGCGACGGCTGTATCGAGGCCATCACCAATGCGGCCCGTACCGGCAAGATCGGCGACGGAAAAATCTTTGTGACCACCGTGGATAGTGTGGTGCGGATTCGTACCGGCGAAGAGGGTGACGAGGCGATCTAGCCCCTGGTCTTGAGCCCGTCCAATTCAGGGTGGTTAGGGTGGTTCAGTTCCAGCACCCGCAGTGCATCATCGGCCAGTTTCCCTAACTCCAACTTACGATATGACTTCACCATCAGGCTGAGCGCATCGGCGATACTGGGTGTGCGTTGGTAATTATCCACCACATATTTGCAACGATTGGCAGCGGCCAGATAGGCCTCACGTTCATAATAGAATTGGGCCACATGCACTTCATATTTGGACAGGCCATTACGTAAGTAGGTCATCCGCTGGACCGCGTCTCGCGCATATTTGCTCTTGGGGAATTTCTTCACCAGTTCGGCAAAATATTGAAATGAACGTCGGGCTGATTTCGGATCACGCTCGGTGGGGTCCTGGTTGAACAGTTTGCCGAGAAAACTCTCTGACATGTTGTAACCGGCGAGTCCCCGCAGGTAATAGGCATAGTCGACATGGGGATGATTGGGATGCAGCTTTATGAAGCGATCGGCGGAAAGGATCGCCGTTTCAAACTCTTCAAACTTGTAATAGGCATAGGCAATTTCCAGTTGGGCGCGAGTCGCAAATCGGCCATAAGGAAAACGTGATTCGAGCTTTTCATAAAATTGTATTGCCGACTCGTAATTGCCATTATCCAGATGGGTCTTGGCTTCCTTGTAGATTTCGGCCGCCGCCAGCCCCGAGGTGGGATCATCATGATCGCCCGATGAGGCGCAAGCTGTGAGAAGGAGGATAGCGGCAAGTGTGAAAATATGAATTAGACGAGTCATCTCGATTAAACTACTTTATGCCCTGAAACGTGGGCCGACAGTATACCCCTGTTAGGTAAATGAAGTTAAGTGAATGAATAAACTATTGATTGTGTCCGATGCCAAAAGTTCCGATCGAATCCCCCGGTGAAAAGCCGGCAAAAGAGCGGCTGCTAGCGACCATTCCGCCTGAAATGGCGGGTATGCGCCTGGATCAGGTGCTGGCCGGCCTGTTTGGCCAGTATTCCCGCTCTCGCCTGCAACACTGGATCAAGGCCGGGCAGGTGCAGGTGGATGGCCGTCTGCTGCGGGCCCGCGACAAGGTCATGGGCGGGGAAGAAGTGACGGTCTTTGTCCAGACCGAGGTCGAAACCGAGGCCCAGGCGGAAGATATCCCGCTGGATATCGTGTTTGAAGATGAGCATCTGCTGGTCATCAACAAGCCTGCCGGACTGGTGGTCCATCCCGCTGCCGGCAACCCGCAGGGCACCATGTTGAATGCCTTACTCCACCATGCACCGGAACTGGCACATGTACCCCGTGCCGGTATCGTGCACCGCCTGGATAAAGACACCAGTGGCCTGCTGGTGGTGGCCCGGACCCTGGAAGCACAAAAGTCGCTCGTGGAGCAGCTGCAGGCACGGCTGTTTCTGCGTGAATATGAAACCGTGGTGAGTGGCATTATGACTGCCGGGGGTCGCGTAGAGGCCCCAATCGGCCGCCACCCGGTGCAGCGCAAGCGTATGGCGGTGGTGAGCCACGGTGGCAAGCCTGCAGTGACCCATTATCGGGTGCTACAACGCTTTCGTGCCCATACCCATTTGTCGGTGCGACTGGAGACGGGACGTACACACCAGATTCGCGTGCATATGGCCCATATTCGTATGCCGATTGTGGGCGATCCGATCTATGGCGGGCGCTTGAAGATCCCCAAGCAGTGTAGTGAAGGCCTGCGTGAATGCCTGCTACAGTTTAAACGTCAGGCACTGCATGCCAAACACCTGGGTCTTGAACATCCTGCCAGTGGTGAAATGATGGCCTGGACCCAGCCACTGCCCGCGGACATGCAGGGCTTGCTGACACAATTACGACAAGACATGGATAGCCAGACCACGACATCGCGATGACCGTTCGAAAAGCCCTGCAAAATTGGTTGCCAGCCGATTGGCCGGTCCCGGCAAATATACAGGCCGGCACGACCCTGCGTCCGGGCGGGGTGAGTCGGCCACCGTATGACAGTTTCAATCTGGGCCTGCATGTGCATGATGAGTCCACGTATGTAATCAGCAACCGGCAGCGACTTGTGTTGCAGTTGGCCCTGCCCCATGAGCCCGTTTGGCTGGAGCAGGTTCACGGCATTAGTGTGGTGAATGCGGCAGGGCAAACGGCCATCCCCAAGGCCGATGCCAGTTATACCGATGCGGCGGGGGTGGTCTGTGCCGTGATGACAGCGGATTGTCTGCCGGTGTTGTTTTGTGATCGCCAGGGTACGCAAGTGGCGGCCGCCCATGCCGGTTGGCGTGGCCTGGCCGGGGGCATCCTGGAGGCGACCCTGCAGCAGGCCGGCTTTGAACCTGAACATACCCTGACCTGGTTGGGGCCCGGCATTGGTGCGGCCGTGTATGAGGTAGGCGCAGAGGTCCGTGATGCCTTTTTGCAGCAGCCGATGCATGACGAGTCCGCCTTTGTGCCATCACCCAATGCACGCTGGTATATGGACATGTATCGCCTGGCCCGACAGCGCCTCAATGCCGTGGGGGTGCGGGGGATCTATGGTGGTGAGTATTGCACCTATAGCCAGGAGGCTCTGTTTTTTTCCTACCGACGCGATGGCTTCACCGGACGCATGGCCAGCCTGATCTGGATGCGTTGAGAGAACAAGACCAGTGCGTATTGGTGCGTATATCGGTTATGATGGCGCGGTTTTACAAGCGCACTTTTTATCGGATAGCTTTTTGTAGGTAATAATGGATCTTCTTGTCTGGATTATCATTTTTAGTCTTTTGGGTGGTGTGTTAAGCGTCCTGGCGGCATCGCTGTTTCTCTTGATACCGGAACATCATCGAATTCACTTGATCCCTCATTTTGTCAGCTTTGCCATCGGTGCCTTGCTTGGGGCGGCCTTCCTTGCACTCCTGCCCCATGCCCTCACCAGTGCGGTTCCCATTGAAGTGCATAATCTGGGTTTAACGGTGCTGGTGGGGATGTTGAGCTTTTTCCTATTGGAAAAAATGGTGCTCTGGCGGCACTGTCACCATAACCACTGTGAGGCTCATGACCCCGCCATGGTGGACGGGGGCCACTCTGCTGCCGGTACGCTGGTGCTGATTGGTGACGGCATCCATAATCTGGTCGACGGGGTCCTGATTGCGGCGGCATTCTTGACGGATATCCATCTGGGTATTGTCACCAGTCTGGCCGTGGCGGCTCATGAGATCCCGCAGGAGGTGGGTGATTTTGCGGTATTGCTGCACAGTGGATTTAGTCGCGCCAGGGCCTTGTGGTACAACATCCTGGTGAGCCTAACCACGATAGTGGGGGCATTACTGGCCTATTTCAGCTTGTCTAATATGACCCAGTTATTGCCCTATATCCTGGCCATCACGGCTTCCAGCTTTATCTATATTGCCGTGGCGGACCTCATCCCCGGGCTGCATAAACGGACGCGTTTTAGAGAAACTGTGCAGCAGATT
>Ga0316193_10004069_pt1 | contig 10711 bp, 6 predicted proteins | sample MerIslsedime2_MG_FD_207735 | JGI IMG/M metagenome (GOLD analysis project Ga0316193, IMG submission 207735) | Coastal sediment microbial communities from Maine, United States - Merrow Island sediment 2 | ecosystem: Environmental > Aquatic > Marine > Coastal > Sediment | place: USA: Maine... | reverse complement strand
TTAATATGGACTCTCTGCGCTGGTCCAGTTCTCTCAGCTGCTGCAATCTGTCGCGGATGGCAGTAACCATCACTTCATCCAAACTGCCGGTTGCTTCTTTGCGATACCGGGCGATGAATGGAACCGTGGCACCATCTTCCAACAGAACTGCCACTGCATCAACTTGAGAATTTTTCAAGTCGAGCTCGGTGGATATTTTTTCAATATGTGAAGTGGCCATTTTCATACACCCAACCCGGATAAACCGGAATTGAATATTGACGATTGAAGATTTGTGGTATCGCTCTCCGAGGCGTAGGCGCTACAACCCCTACGAGCCGGAGGCTTCGCTCTGTCTTTTCTATTTAAATCGATAGTATTCCTAAAATATTCAATCTGGCTATGGCATAAATCATGTGCAAACATGATGTGATTTCAATAAATAGGTACTAAGCTTTTTCTGATGGAGAGCTATTTTCTTGAAGATAGTCAGTTTTTGGTATACAAGTTAGGTCGCTTCGCTTACAATTGGAATATATTTTAGAAATTCCGATACATTAAATCAGGTAAAAAATACTCCCGATCCCAAGGAAAGGGTGGTGTGTGCTATCTATTCTAAAAGGACGGCCCGATGCAATTCAATAAGTGGTTAGGAAAGCGATTTTTAAAACATCGCAGTCTCTATTACAAGCTAAATCTGATTTTTGGACTCTTTTTTTTATTCCCAATCGCAGGTTTTATATTTTTCAGCATCAAGTATGACATGCTGGAAGATGAATACCTGCCTTTTTTCTTTCTCGGCATTCTCATTTTCTCATTTATTGCCTTTAACATACTGAAGAACCTTTTTGATAAAATTGCCAATATATCCGAGACAATGTCATCAAACTATATTGCCGAGTTTTCGGATAACGAGGCTCAATCCGGTACGGATGAGTTGCACGCCATTGTCAACTCCTTCACCACCATTGAAAGGCAATTCAGTAACACATTTAAGCAGCTTGAGAAAAAAGCATCCGAAATTTCCATCTTAAAGGAGCTTTCAGAGTTGTGTTATGTAACCTTCGATCCGGAGGAGATCCTATATGTTACTCTGGAACGTGCCTTACTGCTAACGAACTCAGATCTCGGCTCTATTTTAACCCTTGAAAAAGGCGGGGCCAAATCTTTTGTGGTGAAAGCCACCGTAGGCCTGGGTAAATTTGTCAAGTCCGGCGACCGAATCGATTTTGATACCAGTATTGCCAAATACGCGGTCATCAATAAATCTGCACTGGTGGTCGAGGATATTGAAAAAGATAAGCGTTTTGGGCGGGCAAACATGGCGCATTACGGGTCGAAGTCTTTCGTGTGTATGCCGATTAAAACCAGCAAGGAGATCATCGGCGTGGTTACCATTTCATCCAGAAATCAAAACAGAGTCTACACCCACGGCGATATTGAGGTTTTAACGCCTCTTCTCAGTAATGCGGCGTTTACCTATGAGAATCTGCGCCTTATCAAGGAAAACGAGCAGGGGACTGTTTATCATCGGTTTATTGAAAAGATTTTCAAGCTTTTCAACTCCAGTTTTAGGGACAGCGAGCTTATTCACGCCATCCTCACTGAGATTCACACTGTGGCGGCATTTGATCTTGCCCTTGTCATGACCAAACATGTGAGTAAGCCCGGTTTCTTGAAGATTACCGACTTTCTCAGTAACGGTCCCTCAAACCTAGCGATAGACTCTTCCTATTCCTATCAGGACTCGATGATTGAAAAAGTCTTCAAACAGGAAATCCCCCTCGTCGTTGAGGATAGCGGTGATTTGACGAGTTCGCTGGATCATATCATTTTTCAGGAGCACGGATGTAAATCGTGTCTGCTGGCTCCCTTAAGGATGGACGGCAGTATCACCGGTATACTGGCTTTGGCGTCGAAAAAGAGCGGTTTGTTCAATGAAGTCCAGGAACTTTTAAAATGGATCGCCAACGGGCTTTCACTGGTTCTCGATCGTAACCGGCTATCGGCAGCCGTCGTCCGGCGCAATCAGGAGCTGGACACTATACGCCAGATCGGAAGTGCCCTGGCGTCTTCGACCTTCGATATCAGTAAAGTTTTAAAATACACCATGGACATGATCCGGGAAGTGATGAATGTGGAAGCCGGTTCTCTTCTGTTCCTGGAGGACAGTGAGCTTGAAATTGCCGTCGCCTTCAACATAAAAATCAAGTCCATGAAAAAGTTCCGTTTGAAACTGGGGCAGGGCATTGCCGGTTATGTGGCCGCCAGAGGAGAGGCCATTGTGGTCAACGATACCGAGAAATCATCCCACTTCTTCCCGGTGATCGATGGCGTATCGGGTTTTACAACACGTTCCGCGCTGTGTGTGCCGATGATATCCCAGGGGCGGGTAATCGGCGTCATCGAGGTGCTGAACAAAATTAATGGTGAATTCAGCATCGATGATAAAGATTTGCTCCAGGCCATTGCAACATCGGTCTGTATCGCACTGGAAAATGCGCGATTATATAAGGAAACCGTTTCAATGGCCGAACATGAACGGGATGTGCGCCAGATGTTTCAAAAATTTGTCCCCAAAGAGGTTTTGGATAAGATCCTACATGGCTCTGCCAACGGAAAGCCGATCATTGAAGAAATCAGAACCATCACTTTGTTGAACATCGACATCAGAGGCTTTTCACAAACAGCCATGCAAATTGGTTCCCAGAAAACCGTCTCACTGCTCAACAGCTTTTTCTCGGCCATGGGCGGCATCGTATTCAAGCACCATGGAATTGTCGACAAATACCTGGGTGACGGGTTCCTGGCACTATTTGGGGCTCCGGTTGCCAGCACCAAGGATGCGGATAACGCCGTAGCGGCCGCTTTTGAAATGAAACACTCACTTCCGGCCGTCAATAAATATCTGAAGGGAAAACTGGGTGTTTCCGTGACCATGGGGATCAGCATTCACACCGGCGAAGTTGTTGTGGGCAATATCGGCTTCGAGAAGAAAATGGACTATACCGTCATCGGTGATTCGGTTAATACGGTGTTCAGGCTGCAGAATCTGACAAAATCTATTCCCAATGGAATATTAATCAGCGAACATACCCTCCGTGCTGTGGGAGCTCGCCTGGGAGCCGCCGAGGTTGAAATGACCGGGAATATCAGCAAAGAAGTCGGTCATTTGAAAGTATATGAGCTATTGGACCGTCGAATGGAGAAAGCAGCAGTGGCTGCCGCGGCAAACTAAGGGCCAAATCAGCCTGCACTCATCCTGCCTGCTTAAAAAAATCCACGATGTATCCTTGACAAAGGGTGCCGATAAAATTAGGTTTTAGCAGCCACTCGCTTGTGTGGGTTAAATCTGCTAAATGGAGAATACCATGGTATCGAATCATTCTGCGACCCTGAAAGGGCATTTTCTCTTAGCGATGCCCAGTCTGGCTGATCCGAATTTCCATCAGACCGTTACCAGTATTTGTGAGCATAACGAAAGCGGCGCCATGGGGATCATCATTAACCGCGTTCATCATTTTTTGACCGCAAAGGACATATTTGAAGAACTGGCCATTGAACATACACCCGCTACCCAGTCCATACCTATCCATTTCGGGGGACCGGTTCATGTCGGTGAAATTTTTGTGCTGCACGGCCCCCCCTTTAACTGGGAAGCCAGTCTAATGATTACACCTTTGCTGGCCATGAGCAATACAAGAGATATTCTGGAAGCTGTTGCCATGGGCAGAGGACCCCGGGCGTTTATCATCACGCTGGGTTGCGCCGGTTGGGGGCCCGGACAATTGGAGTCTGAAATAAAAGAGAATGCTTGGTTGAATTATCCGATTTTCGAGGAAAATATCTTTGATATGCCGATTGAAGCACGTTGGGAGGAAGCGGTTAGAAAAATGGGGATTGACCCGACCCTGCTGTCGAATATAGCAGGTCATGCATAACAGATTGATTCTTTAAATTATCCTTTAGCTTTAGCTTTGGCTTTAGGTTTCTTTTTTTTGAGGCAGATTTTATCTTTTCTGACAAAGGCGCAAAGCTTTGGATTATAGTACTCTTTGCAATTCAGGGGGTTATATAGTGGGCACTCAGGATTTTTTTCGGACATAAATCTCTATTTTCCTTCCAAATTGGTTTCTTTCATCAGTTCTGATTTCTATAACATGAAACCTTAGCTTTTACAAGGCATTGATCTGATTCTCAGGCGGAACGACCTGGTGTGTATCCAGCGACCGCCGGGAGGAACTTCGCTTGCTCCCATGGGGCTTACCAAGAGAATGCCGTAAAAAATAATGTGATTCTCTCCGAGGCGTGGGCTCTACGGGCCGGAGGCCAATAAATTGCATGAATTTCGATACATTTGTGAATTGAGAGATAACTTAAGCTGATATCGAGTCTTACGCTATGGATACCTACAGCACCCTGAAAAATGAAATTCTGAACATCAACCGTGATATTTCTTTGTTGTTTTCAACGGCTAAATCGATTCCCGGTATGGCGGATTACAGTTTCGGCGAATGGGAGAAAGCCTGTGAAAACCTTCCCCGGCAATTTGTGCAAGACACGATCCGAGTGGCGATTGTCGGACCGATTAAGTCCGGGAAAAGTACATTTTTGAATTCGCTTTTTAAAGGCGAATACGTCAAAAGAGGTGCCGGTGTAATAACGTCTATCGTTACCCGGGTGCGCAAGGGTGAGCATCTTCGAGCAAAATTGTTCTTTAAATCATGGAATGAAGTCAACGCCGAAATGGAACAGGCACTGGTGTTATTTCCTTCTTTGAACTGGCGCTCTGAAAATGCAACGATCGATATCAGGCAGAAAAAAGAAAGACAGGAATTAAAGCGGGCGCTCAGTGAATTGAGTGCCGATCAATTAATTACCCAAAATAGCCGCAACATCAACAATGTCATACTGAGTTCATATCTCAAAGGATACGACACGGTAAACCGCCTTGTGACCATGGAAAATGCTGTCAGACTGTATGAAGGTGATCGATTTGCCGATCATAAAGCCTTTGTGGGTAACGAGACGCTGGCGGTATATCTGAAGGATGTTTTGCTTGAAATCAGTTCCGGCAATGTGGCAAGCAATATAGAAATTGCGGACTGCCAGGGCAGCGATTCATCCAATCCGCTGCATCTTGCCATGATTCAGGATTATTTGCTGCTAACCCATCAGATTATTTACGTGGTGAGCAGCCGGACGGGATTGCGAGAGGCCGATATCCGATTTCTATCGATGATCAAGAACATGGGAATCTTGGAAAACATCGTTTTTGTCATTAATTTTGATTTCAGTGAACATGAATCCATTGATGATCTTAGATCCCTGGTCAATCGAGTTCGTGAAGAGCTTTCCATGATAAAGCCGGACCCGGACGTTTATACCTTTTCCGCTCTTTATAATTTGTTCAGTGCGCACCCAAAAAGCCTTTCAGATAAGGACAGACTAAGATATAAACAATGGACCGCCGATGGAAAATTTACTGAATTTTCAAACCGTGAAACCGTCCTGTTTGAATCTTTCTTTTATGACCGCCTGGCCCGCAAGCGTTATAATCTGTTGCTGAAAAACCATATTGAGCGCCTGGGTGTGATTTTATCAGGCACTGCCGATTGGATCGACCTCAACCGGGATGTCCTTGCCCAGGATGCAGACAGTATGAGCGGCGCCCTGGAAAAAATTAAACGTCATCAGCAAAGACTTGACCAGATAAAATCTTCAATTAAAAAAACGCTAAATGGCGCCATATCGGAAATAAAAAAAGAGCTTCAGCGTGATACGCATCGTTTTTTTGATGGGCCATCCGGCAATATTACCGGGAATCTTGAAAGCTTTATTCAAACATACACATTTTCACCGGAAAAATATCAGGAAAGTCTTAAGAGTGCAGATTTTTCCCAAATCCTATACCTTGTATTTCAGGAATTCAAACAGTCCATTGATACCTATATAACGGAGACGATTAATCCTGAAGTGATTCGATTTTTGCAAGCCAGGGGAAAACGTATCCGGGAATATTTTGCAGCGCTCATTGTTCCGTTTGACACCATGATCGAGGATGCCTATGGCGAAATTCACGAAATGCTGGGTCGCAGCGAACTGTTTGCCGACGGGATTAATCCTTCGGGCAATAAACCACCAACGATGGATATCGTCCCAAGTGCCGGCAGCGTCAGCCCGCCCCCGCTGGTAGCCGCCATGCATTATTCGACCAAAATAAAAACCGAGGCCATTATGCGATTGGGATTATACCGGGTTGTGAGAAACGTCTCAAAATTGTTTAGAAAATCAGCCAACCGGGAAGGTGAGGAAACACTGCGGGCGCTAAAAGATGCGATCCGGCGGATGAAGCGCGAAACCGGGAAATCGGTGGTATTCCATCTCAAAGATTACCGGGAGAACTTGAAATTCAGATATCTTTTCAAATTGGCGGAAACTACCTCCGAGGGTTTTGGCCAGGCTGTGCTGGATCGGTTTCAGGCTTATTTCTCCGATCTTTCGGCAACTGTGGAGCGTATAGGAACAAGTCAAAACGATAAGGCCAGGGCAGTGAAAATTCTCAATGAAATGGATCAGGTCTCCCGGCAACTTAACAAGAAACTCGATCTGATTCGAGAGGAAATCGCGGAAGCATCCTAGGCTCCGCCTATCCCATCAGCTCTTGTAAGTGTTCACTGGCAAATTGGATGGTGTCGTCCAAAGTGAGGGCCATTTGATAGTAATGGATGGCCTTTTGTTTTTCCCACATTTGACGGTAATTGGCGGCGATGTTGGCATAATCAATGGCAGAAGAAGGATCGAGTTCTAATACTTTTTTAAAGTTTTCAATGGCCCTTTCGTACTTTTTTAATTTAAAATGGCAGAACCCCATCAAGTTGTAAATATCGGTTCTTCGGCTATCCAGCTTTTTTCCTTCCTGAAGATTCTCAAGGGCCTGGCGGTATTCTCCCATTTCTTTTAAGGCAATCCCCAAATAAGAATAAATGCTTGGAATATCCTGTTTGGTGGGATTGAGCGTCAACGCCCGTCGCAAACAAGCAAGGGCGGTTTTCGGATCATTGATTGTCAGGTTACAGGCGCCTAAATAAAAGTGAACATAGTACTTGCCCGGCAGCATATTGTCCATGGCTTCCAGTTCCAAAATGGCTTTCTTAGCCGGTCTGTTTTCAAAAATATGTTTGGCTGAAAACATGGCAACGCTGGTTCCCAGTGATCTCTCCCTGAAATGGGCGCCGGGGATGACAGTATAAAAGGCAGGTATCGCAAGTTGAGAATGCATGGTGTTTATTGCCAGTACTTCCATGTCATTTGCCGCTAAAGCGGAAAGACAGTTGAGAATTTCTGATTTCAAATTATTGTCCGATAGATCGGGTAATTCGTTGATATCTAATTCTTTTCCAGGATTTATCACAAAATCGGCTTCTTCGATGGTGTTAAATTTCGGAAGCCCGCTGGCGACATAGTTGGAGCCCGTATTGAAATCTCCGGCCAATTGAGCGACTTCGGTCAGAGCCCGGCTCAGAGCTTTTTGGGGATTCGGAGTGGTTCCGGCGGTCCAGACAATTTCGCTCAAATGTGGGAAGGTGGTCGGATCATGTGCCAGGACAGCCACCGTGGGTATACCGGTATCCAAGGAAAAATCTGATATATAGAGATCTACGCCGGCATTTTTATATTTTTGAAGCATTTCCGCTACCAGCGGATCGGAGACCGATTCCGGTCGAATTGCAGCGACCTTTAATTTATTGTGGCTGACGATGGCTGAGGTGTGTCGCTCAACGATTTCACAAATACCCTGGATCAGTGCTTCCTCCACGCAATTGCCGGCTGATGGCCCGTTGAACTCATTAATGGCAAAAAACCAGTCAAAAGGAATGAGAACCTCCTTTTCCCGGGTGAGATTGTAGCCCCGTGTCCATTTCAATGGGAGATTTTCGAATATTTTTCGGGAAAGCATCAAATCATCCGATTCATCGTGAACGGATTTGGCGATCAATTCAAAAGCGATGGCATCTTCTTTGACATTGGTATATTTATCGATGAAAAAGTTATCCGGACTCGCCGCAAAACTAAAGAAACTGTACCGTTCAGCCAGTTCCATCACGGCGCTGGCTTCCGCCTGGCTGGGGGTCCCGCCTTTGCCCATCTGTTTTTTTGTTCCGATGACAGCCGCGGCATCTTTACCGCAGGTGCTGAAATAAATCGGGATGTTCAAGCGACCATTATCGATGCGAATCGTATTTTTTAAAATATCAAGATCAATTTTCTTTAATTTGGTCTTAAAACGATTCACCGTTTCTTCCGGTGGCAGTATTTTATCCTGATCCAGGGTAAACTGTTTGTAGGCATCATTTAAGGTAATGGTGTATTTCATCGAATTTCTCCTGATGGCTTTATTGTCATAATCAATCAGTATCCAAGATAAAACCGAAATATAAAAATTCCAGTAGGATATTCAATGCGTTTTTCAATTGACCTTGTTTTGTTGATTTGATAAATAAAAATCCTTGATAGGTTGAGCGGTTCAGGGTTCTGGGTTCAAAGGTTACATCCGATGGTTAGTGCTCACAATATTAATCAAAATCTGGAATACCCCTCATACCCCATCGAGTGAAACGGGTTTATAACCAGATGAATACACGATCCCTTTGATAGGATTTGTCTGGATTTTTTATCAACCCGGAACGTTGAAACTTGAACCGCTCAACCTTGGTTATATGTGGGGATGTAGCTCAGATGGGAGAGCGCGGCGTTCGCAACGCCGAGGTCAGGGGTTCGATCCCCCTCATCTCCACTCATCCACATAAAATCATTGTATATATTCCGATTTATCAAATAATTGCCTGTTATATACCAAATAAGTAGGAAATAAAAGATTTAACCGTTCAGCCGGCAATTTATTCTGACATTGAACGGCAAAATCGAACCTTTTTGGGGTGAAATCAAAGCCTGATCATTTGGGACAGGATTCTATACCTTACTTTTTACCAAACAAGTTGTAACCATTTTACGCCATTTTGGCTCTCTATGAACGATGGTTCAATATATTTTGAGCCATCTCAGAGTAAGTGCGAGATAGTGCTTCATTCTGACCTCCTTTCACGGGTGGTTCATCATTTGGTGGGCCACCCATTTTTTATGTCGCCATTTCTTTAAGGAGATTCTCTGAAGAACTCAGAAATTAATGAAATTTCATTGATTAATACTAGATATGGTTTATATTTTATAAACGAATTCTGAAAAAGTAAGCCAGGCCAAGCAATTCCGGCTACAAACTTTTGCTTAAACATAGGTTAAGTGGTTGAAGATTCACTTTAGTTAAAGAAAGATTCCCGATATTCAACATGAACAGGACAGCCGACATCGAACGAGAAACGAAAGAGACCCATATACGGGTTTCATTGAAACTGGACGGACAGGGTCAAGCGGAGATATCCAGTGGAATTCCCTTTTTTGATCACATGCTCACCTTGTTTACCGTCCATGGGTTCTTTGATCTTTGCTTGCATGCCAAAGGAGACCTAGACGTCGATTTTCACCATACGGTGGAAGATGTAGGGCTGGTACTTGGACAGGCAGTGGCCGAAGCTCTCGGCCAGCGCAAAGGAATAAGGCGTTACGGCCATGCCGTCACCCCCATGGATGATGCGCTGGCTGCTGTCACCGTTGATCTATCCAATCGCCCCTTTTTGGTTTATAATGCACCGCAAGCGGTTGTATCAGAGACTGGGCTCAGCCCCTCTTTGGCCAAGGAATTTTTTAGGGCACTGGTGAACCGAGCCGGCATGAATTTACATATCAACGTCCCATACGGAGAAAATGAACACCATGTGATTGAATCAATCTTCAAAGCATTCGGCCGGGCTCTGGACGAGGCTTCAACCTTTGACGAACGGATTGCCGGGGTTCGATCATCCAAGGGGGTTCTGTGAACATCACATATTCAGTTGCAAGTTAGTTCGCTTCGCTTACAACTGGAATATTCCAGCATTCCATGCGGCTTACCAAGAGAATGGCCGTATAAGGCACCGTGATTCCAATAAATTGCAGAAATTCCGATACCTCAAATTATGCTCATTATACCCGCAGTCGATATTAAAAATGGAAAGTGTGTAAGGCTCGTTCAAGGACGCATGGAAGATGAGACAGTGTTCTCCCATGACCCGGCTGCCATGGCTCAGAAATGGGCCGTGGCTGGGGCTGAGTTAATTCATGTAATTGATTTGGACGGCGCCTTTGAAAAAAGTCCGCAAAATATTGGTGCCATCAAAAACATACTTAAAACCGTCGATACTCCGATTCAACTTGGCGGCGGTATTCGCACTGAACGAACAATCCGGATGTATCTGGATATGGGTGTAAACCGGGTTATTATCGGAACTGAGGCGATAAATAATCCGGAATTGGTGGAGCAGGCCGCCCGGGTTTTTCCCGGTCAAATCATAGTTGGTATTGATGCCCGCAACGGCCGTGTTGCCATCGAAGGGTGGACCGAAACCACACCTATCAAGGCCGTTGATCTGGCCAAACGATTTCAAAAATGCGGTGTTGCTGCTATTAACTTTACCGATATCCACCGGGATGGAATGCAAACGGGGCCTAACATAGAGGAGACTCGGCGTCTCGCAGAAGCGATTCGTATCCCTGTTGTTGCTTCCGGTGGTGTCGCTACCATCAAAGACATTCAAAATCTTCTGCCCCTGGAAGCATCCGGCGTCACAGGGGTTAT